>Ga0335073_10015101_pt1 | contig 10804 bp, 5 predicted proteins | sample Lox_Sample_22_FD_207093 | JGI IMG/M metagenome (GOLD analysis project Ga0335073, IMG submission 207093) | Soil microbial communities from Loxahatchee National Wildlife Refuge, Florida, United States - Lox_Sample_2.2 | ecosystem: Environmental > Terrestrial > Soil > Wetlands | place: USA: Florida...
GGGCTTCTCGCGCAGCTTGATCGAGTCTTCGGATTACGCCCGCTGGTCGCCCGATGGCTCCCGATTGGCGTTCGAAAGGGGAGGAGGCGGCTGATGATAGCGAACGCTTCCGGAGGCAACTCGGTGGTGTTGGGCCCGGCCGGCCGCACGTACGGAGTTGCCTGGTCACCGGATGGACAGTGGATCGCGTATGTCCACTCCGATAATGGCGGCAACAAGGTGGAGAAAATTCGCGCCACGCCGGGCGCGAGTCCCATGATTCTGGCCGACGCCGAAAGGGGCGCAGGTCGGCTGGTCGGCGGCGGCAAATTCCATACTCTTTCTTGCCGAGGATGGCCTGGATCTGATCTCGCCGGACGGAACATCGAGGCGCAAGCTGACCTCGCGCCAATTCGAGTCCTGGGATCTCTCGCGGGACGGCAGCCAGGTTTACGGCATCTTCCACAATTCCGCGGGGACGGGCGCGGAGTGGCAGCTCTATTCGGTAAACGTGGCAAGCGGGGTGGAGAAACTTCAAACGGCAGTGGACTTCCCATCGGCTACCACCGGGTTGAACGGACTCAGCGTCCACCCGGACGGCAAAAGCGCCCTCACGGCGATCGATCGCGAGCCGCTTCAGATTTGGATGCTGGAGGGCTTCAAACAGGGGCCGAAGAACTGGTTTGCGCGCCTGCGGCGCAAATGAAGCCGGGCCGGGGACATCGCGTGTTCTTGACGGCCCGTAGTGATATCATTCCTGCAATTGCGCACCATGAGTCCGCAACACACGATCGCGCACTACCGCATTACTGCAAAGCTGGGTGAAGGCGGAATGGGTGAGGTCTGGCGGGCGACGGATACCAAACTGGGGCGGGAAGTGGCCATCAAGATCCTTCCTGCGGCTTTCGCCGATGACCTGGACCGAATGGCCCGTTTCGAGCGGGAAGCGCATGTGCTGGCGTCGTTGAATCATCCGAACATCGCGACGATTTACGGCGTCGAGCAGGGCGCGATCGTAATGGAGCTGGTGGACGGCGAGAATCTGAAAGGCCCGGTCCCGCTCGATACAGCGCTGAATTATGCGCGGCAAATCGCTGTGGCCCTGGAGGCGGCGCATGAGAAGGGTGTGGTACATCGCGATTTGAAGCCTGCCAACGTGAAGGTCACTCCGGCCGGCGTTGTAAAGGTGCTCGACTTCGGACTGGCCAAGGCGACCGATGCGCCGGTTTCCGCCAACGCCACTCAATCGCCAACTCTGTCGCTGTCGATGACGCAGGGAGGCGTGATTCTAGGCACTGCCGGCTATATGTCGCCGGAGCAGGCGCGTGGCAAGCCGACCGACCGCCGGGCGGATATCTGGGCCTTCGGCGCCGTGTTGTATGAAATGCTCGCCGGCCGGAGAGCGTTCGACGGCGAAACGGTGACCGATGTCATCGCGGCCGTGATCAATCGGGAACCCGATTGGAGCGCGCTCCCGCCTTCGACACCACTGCACATCCTCCGGTTGATCGAGCGTTGTTTACGAAAGGACGTGCGGACGCGTCTGCAAGCCATCGGCGAAGCGCGCATCGCGCTGGACGAGCCGCCGGCGCCGGCTGCGGACGTCGCGCCGCGCTTGCAGCGCACTCCGTGGATAATCGCGGCGGCCGGCGTTGTGGTTGCCGCCGGCGGCGTGGCCTGGGGCATTCTGCAGCGGCCGCAACTACCGGCGTCCACGCCCGTGCAATGGGCTATGGCGCCAGGAGTTTTTCGGAATCTCGCTCTGTCACACGACGGAACTCGTCTGCTCTTCGTCCAGGATCGCGGCCCCACCACGTCTCGCCTTATGATGCGGGTGCTTCGCGATTCCGACGCGAAGCCTGTTCCCGGCGGCGACAGCGTCGGCGCCGCGGAGTTCTCACCCGACATGCGATGGCTGGTGGTGGAAGGATCAGACGCAAAGGTCAAGAAGATCCCTGCCGGCGGCGGCGACGCCGTTGCGCTGGCGGAACCTATTGGGCGGTTGGGGGCAAGTTGGGGCGCCGACAACACGATTGTCTACGTGGGCGAGCATGGTTTGATGCGTGTTTCGAGCAGAGGCGGCAACGCGCAGGCTCTGACCAAGGTAGATGACGGAAAAGGAGAGACGGCGCACCGTACGCCGCACTTCCTGCCGGGCGCCCGGGCGCTGCTCTTCACCGTCTCCCACGGCGCCGCCGACCAGATCGCCGCGCTCGATCTGAAGACAGGCAAGTGGCACGTCGTGGTAGATGACGGCTTCGTACGGCGGTCCACCCTCTATGCGGCGCCTTTCGATCTCAACCGCCTGGCCGTTACCGGTCCGGAGGCCCCGCTCCTCACGGGCCTGGCCTCGTCGGCCGGGTATCAAGCGGACTATTCCGTCTCCGATAACGGGTTGTTGGTTTACCTGATTGACGGAGGCTCGACGGGCGCCACCACATTGGGATGGATGGATCGCACGGGCCACATTGAGCCAGTGTCGGACGATCAGTTCTGGGGTAGCGGAAGACTGTCACCCGATGGGCGTTTGGTGGCAATCGACATTGGCCCCGCCGGCATTGCGTCCCCGAGCACGCAAAGCACGATCTGGGTTTTTGACATCGAGCGCCACACCAAAGTACGACTGGCTGAGGCTGGCTTTCGTCCCGGACCCATCTGGACTCCCGATGGCCGGCACATCACTTTTGCTACCGGCGCAAATGGCAAAGTCACGATGTGGTGGGTGCCGGCCGATGGTAGCGCCAGGCCGGAATCGATTCTCACCTTCGATGGGTCGGGATATGCCACTTCCTGGTCGCCGGATGGCAAGACGCTGTTCTACAACAGCAGGGTGGGCAAACAGTCTGCCATCTGGATGGCGCCATTCTCCGGCGGCAAAGCAGGCACGCCGCAACGATTGCACGACGTCACCGCCAGCGAAGAGGACGCCAACCTCTCGCCTGACGGCCATTGGCTGGCCTATGCATCGGATGCGTCTGGACCATCCGGGGTATATGTCGAACCCTTTCCGCCGCACGGTGGCAGGGAGTTAGTGTCCACAGTCCGGGCGGCGCTTCCAAGGTGGTCGCTCGACGGAAAGCAGCTCTACTATGTCACTTCCGAGGGGTGGGTGGGGGTGGATATCGCGCCTGGCCCGCAACCCCGCCTCGGCGTTCCACGGCTGCTGACGCAAACAAGCCTCGGCACGACATTCGATCCCGCGCCCGACGGCAAGCATTTCCTGGTGGAGTTGGCTCACGGGCCACCCCAACGGGTGATCAGCGGGATTACGGATTGGTTCAGCGAGCTACGGCAGAAGGCTCCGTTAAGGTAGGGGCCGCTTTGAGCGGATCGGACCCTCGTACGGGTGGACTCACCTATTCGTCGTCCGCACGGAGTACAATCGTTTCGAACCAATGGCCTTGAATCCCGGAACCCGCCTGGGGCCCTACGAAATTGTCGCGCCCATCGGCGCGGGCGGCATGGGGGAAGTCTTCAAGGCGCGCGACACGCGGCTCGGCCGCATCGTCGCCATCAAGATTTCGCAGGCGCGATTCTCGGAGCGATTCGAACGCGAGGCGCGCGCCGTGGCGGCGCTGAATCATCCCAATATCTGCCAGGTCTATGACGTGGGGACATCGCCGGAAGCTCCGGGCTACCTGGTGATGGAGTTTGTGGATGGCTCGCCGATTGCGCCCGTTGACAGCACACGCAAACTGCTCGATCTGGCCGTACAGATCGCCGATGGTTTGACCGCGGCGCATGCCGCCGGGATCGTGCATCGCGATCTCAAGCCGGACAACATCCTCGTGACGCGCGAAGGCCGCGTGAAGATTCTCGACTTCGGCCTGGCCAAGACCGCGGCGGCTTCCGCGGGCGCGGACAATACGGCGACCATGGCCATTACCGATCCCGGGACGACGGTCGGCACGGTCAACTATATGTCGCCCGAGCAAGCGCGAGGCTTGGATCTCACGCCGCAATCGGACCAGTTTTCGTTCGGCCTGGTGTTGTACGAACTGGCGAGCGGCAACCGGCCATTCCGCCGCGGGAGCGCGCCGGAAACGATGGCCGCCATCATCCGCGAGGAAGCCCCGCCGCTCCCGGCCTCACTCCCCGCGCCGCTGCGCTGGGTGATCGAGCGCCTGCTCGCCAAAGACACCGCGGAGCGGTACGATTCGACGCGCGATCTCTATCGCGAGCTCAAGCAAATCCGGGACCGGCTCTCGGAAAGCGTCAGCGTGGTCCAGGCGGCGCCCGCCGTTCCACCGAAGCGAAACCGGTTGCTCGTTCCCGTACTGATTGGCGCCGCTGGTTTAATCGCCGGTGCCGCCGGCGCAATGCTGCTGCCGCAATCTTCCCCCGGGCCCGATCTGGAGAACTACAAGTACACCCCCATCACGCAAGACGGGACTGAACACCGTTCTGTCCAGTGGTCACCCGACGGAAAGAGCCTCGCCTACACGCAGCGGGTCAACGGAAGGATGCAAGTCTTCACGCGCCTCCTTGACGGCTCAGATGGGGTACAACTTTCCAAGGCCGGCCACGATTGCACCGGGCCATTCTGGTCGCCTGACAGCGCGACTGTCTACTACGTCTCCGGCGGCAGTTTATGGTCCATACCGGCTGCCGGCGGCGCCGCGCAAATGGTGTTCGAAGGTGTCGATTTCGCGGCGCTTCATCCAGATGGCAGGACTGTCGCGTTGCAACATGGCGGTAAGATCTGGATCCGATCCCTCAACGGCGGTGAAGAACGGGAGTTCTGGCCGGGGCCCAACAACTTCAGCTTCGGTTTCCGTTTCTCTCCTGATGGCTCCAAACTGGCTGCCGCTGACGCGAGCGGACTCTGGGTCTTGCCGTACCCCTCCGGTAAGGCTCGCAAATTCGAAGCCGTTGGCATTTTCACGTTGCCAAGCTGGTTCCCGGACAGCCGGCATCTGGTGGTGCCCTCACACAGCGCTGATCCCCGCAAGAACATGCTTTCCATCCTGAACGTAGTCGACGGAAACCGCCGAACGATCGCCTCCGATCCCGTCGGAATGAACTATCCCGCCGTCTCACCGGATGGAAAGCGCATCGCCTACGGGAATGGCAAGGTCGGATGGGATGTGATCGAGGTATCGATACCGGACGGCGAAATTCGCACCTTGGTCTCGGGCGTCGGCTCGTGGTGGCCCGATTGGGCTCCCTCGGGCACTCATTTTATCTATTCGGTCCCTCTTCGCAGAAGAATTGAGGACCGTCAGGCGGGCGAGGAAGGATTTTCACGCCAATTGGTGCAGGGCGCCACCGAGGATCCGCGTTGGTCACCGGATGGCAAGCGTATCGCCTTCGACAACCAGGCCGGCCTCACGATGGTGAACGCCTCGGGAGGGGGGCAGGTCGTACTGAACGCCGGCGACTCGCACAGCGGAATCTCGTGGTCGGCGGATGGCCTGTGGATCTCCTACTTGCGCTCTGCCCGCGGGAAAACCGAGGTTGTTAAGGTGCGCGCCACGCCCGGCGGGGATACCGTCGCATTGACCGAGGTAAGCCCCCAAGCCAATCTCCGTCTGGGAACAAGTTGGTCGCCGGCGGGGGATTGGATCGCATACCCGACCGCGGAGGGCATCGATCTGATCTCACCGGATGGAAAATCCACGCGCACGCTGTCGAAGCGCGCCTTCGCCACATTTGGATTCTCGCGCGACGGCGGTCAGATTTACGGCATCTTCCGGAACACCTCGGGCCAAGACGCGCAGTGGCAGCTTTTTTCCGTCAATGTGAAGACCGGCGCCGAGAGATTTCTCGCGCCAGTGGATCTTCCCGCCTCCGCCGACAGCCTCGCGGGATTCAGTATCCATCCCGATGGCAAACGGTTTCTTACTTCGTTCTCCAAGTTTCCGTTCGACATCTGGCTGCTGGAGGGCTTTCCGGCGCCCCGTTCGCCGACGCTGCTGGAGCGGCTGCTGCATCGTTGATCGTGCCAGCGCAGAACCGAAAAGGTAGTAATGCGCTTGGAACGTCCTGGATTCTCTGGCCTCGTAATGGCGTATTCGCGGCACGATCTCGCACTGGATTGGAAGCGGATCGGCGACTCGGAGAAGGCCGCATCTGGGTTTAGTAATGATTAAGTCAGGTCGCTGCATGTGACGTCGCCGTCACATCTGCCTTGTAACGCCCGATGGTTCGACGTTCCGAAGTGCCTGCGCTAACCTTCACGTGGTAGTCGGGTACTAGGAGGAGTCGACCCTCGAAATGCCCGGCCGCGACGACTGGTCGTCAGGCAGGACGTTGCCGTCGGATATTTGAGCGAAACCGAGATGCTGATTCCCGCGGTTTCGCTCTTCTTGATTAATTGCTGCATGAACCAAAGCGCCCGAGGAGCGGAGTTCTTCCCAACAGAAATATCTAGGCTCTCCGTTCCGCCCAGATGAACCAGGGGACCGCTGTGACTCCGTTCCCTAAGAACGCGTTTCGTTGCTGCGATTAGCGGATGGGCTTTTTCGATTCTGAAAATCTCCGGGTCGATCTCGGCAGGAGCCGGGAGTTGCTTGGGTGCAGGCCTGACCTCGCTCTTGACGGCGACGTTGTGGCTAAGTCCCGAGCGCGCCCACTGCGCAAGCATGCGGGCCTTAATTTCCGCACACCTGCGATCAAGTTCTTCGTTGCGCATCCCCAGATTGTAACCACACGCATGAATCGTCACGAGTCGGGCTCGACTGGAATTAGAAGATGCTGTTGCACGGAACTGCGCAAGGCCAACTGCGAGATGTATCTTTGGATTTTCGATGGTGACGGGCGTAACCGGCAGGGTCACCATCGCCGGCTTTGATGCGGGCGCCATCTTCCGTTTGTCAACCTCAGTTGTCAAGTGGCTCGCTTAGGCCATCTCTCCTGGGCTGAGGCGATTAGCGGGCGTCGCGTCAAGTCTTGTCAAGTGGCTGTCAAGCAGTTTTTCGGGCCTGTCCGTGCGTGAATTGCGCACTATTTCCACCCGCGGCCCGCGCCCACGGTCAGGTCCCACGAATCGGCCGCGTGGGAGCACTCCGGCGCGCGTCATCCGACACCGCAAGCACTCCCAGGCATCCGCGCATACTGCGCCCTTTTGGCCAACCGCCCTGCCTGGACGCACGCATGTGTTTCGAGCGCGTCGAACGTGGGAAATGCTCGCGAACAGGCGTGGCACCTGAAAAGCTTTACGACGGTTGGGACGTCGTCGCGGCTCTCTACAGTTGGCGCTACTCCTGCTCCAGGTCCAACTGTTCGTAGTGGCGGACAAACAGGTTTAGCGGCACCCCGACGAACCTCGCGAGCGCTATCAAGGAGGTAGTCGAGAGGCACTCGACCAGCCGCGCTTTTGCCGGATCGATTCTGAGATTCTTGCAAGTTCATTCAGCGATATGGTGCTCAACCGAGCGCTCAAGGGAACTGCTTGGTGTGGTGTCCGGATGGTTGCGCCGGCGGTTTGCGATTGCATCTCGCGTGCAACCCAACGCGCACCGACCTGGCCGCGGGGCGAAGCCACCATTCCAGATCCGATCATGTTGCCGCGTAGGATCATTTCACGCTACCGTCGGGCCCGCCCGCACAACGAACCGCACCGGGCCGTTCCGTTCATTCCTTGACCGGTGCGGAGTTCTGGTTCGCTCCGTGAACATCCGCATCGCGGGGCCTGCGACCGGAAGGTTCCGCACCGCCTCGACGTCCGCGATCCCGGTGGACGCGGCCCGGTCATAACCGATCTGACAAGCCCGCTGTGCGGATGTCTCGCGGGTGATCGTCCGGCTTGCGGAGGAACTCGATCGCATCGCCGACCCACCGTGCCATGCCGCGCGCAATGTACCTCTTGGCGTGGAACAGCGTGGTATCCGCGCTCTTGAGTGGGTTCAGTATCCGAATCGGGATTCGCCGGTCAGCGTGTCGGGACACTTCGGGCTTTGGCCTCGTTGGGGTCGCTCCTATCGGAGCGAATTCAGGCGGGAATCAGCGGCCGCGATTGCTCATGTCTCACGACGTTAGCCGCTCAGCCGCCTGACGCACAGACTATCGCAAGAAACATAATCTGGCGTCAATATTTTTATTTGGATTGCAATCAACCAGCTGCGGACTTTTTTTGGACGGAAATCACTGGTAGTAAGAGTTCAAAGGGAATCCTACACCGCGTCCGGTTCGATCAGTCGGCACTTTCCGAGAACGTCTATCACTCGGTACCGGCGAGATCGATCCCGTTGATCGTCGAGCATGCGAGCAGACTACCTTGGTTCGCCCGTTTTCTTGTTAGCGGTCTCCGCTTCGTCCATGAGCGTTTCTGCGATAGTGTTTAACAGGCAAGCAGTCGTATTTGGATCGTTCTGACTCCGAGCCAATCTCAGCGCATCCACGGCGTGGCCGGTCTCGGTCATTTTCTGCACCAAGCATTCTAGCGGCCAGAGCCTCCGTTGGAGTTGGGTGCCGTCAATGATCTCAAGTGCGCCGTTCATATCGCCGAGCAGTGCTCGCGTCCCGGCGATGTACTCCAACGCGTTCTGAAATGTTAAAGAGGGCGTGTTGCTCTGGGCATTCTGTAGCGCTCCCCAGGCGAGGGCAACACTGGTTCGCGCGGACTCCGGCGCAATTTCCACCTGCTCTAGAGCGAGGCTCGCGAACCCCCAAGCCTTTTCCTCCGGGCCTTTCATCCGCTCGATCACCGCGCGGGCACCTTTGTAGTCATGAGCATCAGCGAATAACCGGGCAATGTCGTCAAGCACAAAAGTTCCATGCTCGGGAAGCCTCTTGACGGTAGCTAAGGCATCCTCCAGCTTGCGCCGCCGGGCCTGTTCGCGTGCGATCCCCTCCAGAGCCATATCGCGGCCGAAGATTCCAGGCTCCAGGGCTGTGGCCATTTTCGAAGCTGCGGAGAACTCGCCGATAGTCGCCTTGGCAATCGCGAGCTGGCCCAGAATTCCTTGCCTCTTCTGCGAGTCGCGTTCCTGATCAGCCAACTCGGAGATGCGGCGGACGATCTTCCCAGCCTCTTCCCTCTCGCCGCCGACCGCCAGCGCATAGATGATCGTCTCGTACAGCCTGGGCCGATGCGAGTAAACAAAAGCCACTGGCATGGGCTTCGACATCCCCGGTGGAATTTGCGGCTCGCGATCAACTACGTCGAGCGCCTCCGCCAAAGACGATGCTGCCGCTTGCTTTTGCCCCGCTTTCCATTGCGCGGTGTGGATCTCCATAAACACCTGCACAAACCGGTTCAGTTTCTGTCGGGTCAGTGCCCATCAATCTTGCAACGGTCACGGCGTCTTGATACCGAGAGGCCCGCAGGAGGCCCCGTACGACCTGCCAATAGGCGACCGCTTTCTCCTGCCCCCGCGGCGTCGGGTCAAGCAGCGCCAGTGCTTTCGAGAGCTGGCCCTGTTTTGCAAGTTCGTACGCTATACCGCCAAGGGTCGCAGCGGAATTCGCGCCGGCGCTCGCCGGCGCCAGCGCGCCATCGAGATCGCCGGCCCGAGCCTGTTGCGCGGCGATATTGTGAGCTGTGACGGCATGTTCAGCAAGGGGAACTTTTAGAAGTAACGCGCTAGCCTCGTCCAGGATGGACCTGATTTCGGCGTTCCCGGCCTGCTGAGCGTTCAGCACTGTCCGGGAGAGCGAATGCAGCGAGCACCGCAACGGAAAGGGTAAGGCGCATCAAGCGCGTCCTTTGAAGCGTATTGTAGCAATTGCCACCTCTGGAAGACCTTTGAACGGCATACAGGCAACGGCCACAGGGTTCGCGCTTTCGAACTACTGTGATTCGCCAGGCGCGGAGACTCGTCGAGCGTCGATTCTCCAGGTTGGACGGATCATACGCCGATTCTCGCGGCTGCTGCTCTTCTCATAAAGGACCGAGGCGTGCGCCGAGGGATTCGCCCCACACGTCGCGAATGGCGGCGATCACCACATCCGGCCGATCCAGGTGGATGTCGTGGCCGGCACGCTCGGCGATGACGCGGCGGCCGCGCGTGGAACGTTGCGCCAGGCTGACCTGGAGCGTGTACCAAACTTTGAGAAACGACTGCTGAGTATTCTCAGGCCCTCGCGAGACTACGACCAGCGGAAGATCGCCGAACGGCCCGGTGGCGCGGACCTGGGCGGCGCTGGCGTCGGACCCGGCCTCCTCCGCCAGCCATCCCCGAACCTGTTGTGCGGTGCAGTCGAAGGCGCGAAATTCCGCGCGCCGATCGGCCAGCGCGGTCCCGCACCAGCCCAGCAGTCGTGGAATGCCGAAGGGCATCAGCCGGAGGTTCCGCTTCATGAACCCGGTCCAGTAATCCGAACCGCGCTGATATTCCGCCCCGAAAAAGCGGTTCTGGTCGGCATGGACCGAATCCACCAGCACCATGCCGGAGACTTCGGAGCGGTATAGGCTGGCGTACATCTGCATGTTGAGGCCGCCTATGGAGTGGCCCACCAGAACGAACGGCGGTGCCACACCGGCGTTCCGCAGCAGCACGTGCAATTCTTGGGCGATGACTTTGCTGGTACGCGGGCCGGGCCATGGATCGCTCCACCCCAACCCGGCGCGATCGTAGGAGCAGACGCGCGTAAACTTCGCGACCTCCGGCTGCACCTTATACCAATGCAGCCAGGTATTGGACAGGCCGGAATCCAGAACCACCGTGGGCGAACCCTGGCCGGTGCAGACCAGGTGCATGCGCAGGCCATCGACTAAGACGAACCGCCCTGGCGGCGGGTTGAAGCGCCGGTCCAGCATGCCGCCGATTTGCTGGTAGAGCGCGCCGGCACAGGCGGCCAAAACGAGGATGCCGGCTACATATCCGGCCCAGCGAGCCATGCGGCTGCGCCGCTCGGGGAGAATCAGGTGTGATTGTCCGGA
>Ga0335073_10015103_pt1 | contig 10804 bp, 9 predicted proteins | sample Lox_Sample_22_FD_207093 | JGI IMG/M metagenome (GOLD analysis project Ga0335073, IMG submission 207093) | Soil microbial communities from Loxahatchee National Wildlife Refuge, Florida, United States - Lox_Sample_2.2 | ecosystem: Environmental > Terrestrial > Soil > Wetlands | place: USA: Florida...
CAGGTCCCGGATGCCACCCAGGTTGCGGCGCAGCTTCTCGAGCTCCCGGCGGTGGCGCAGGGCCTCCTTCTTGGGCATGGCCTCGAAGTCGCCGGCCCGCTCCATGGCCTCGTACTCGCGCAGCTTTCCCACCCGCGACGAGATGGTGGCGAAGTTGGTGAGCATCCCGCCCAGCCAGCGTTCGTTCACGAACGGCATGCCGCAGGCCCGGGCGTAGGTGGCGATCGGCCCCTGGGTCTGCTTCTTCGTGCCGACGAAGAGCATGATCCCGCCCTTGGCCACGAGGTCCCGCACGTAGGCGTAGGACTCCTCCAGGCCGGCCAGGGTCTTCTTCAGGTCGATGATGTAGATCCCGTTGCGCTCGCCCAGGATGTAGCGGCGCATCTTCGGGTTCCAGCGGCGGGTCTGGTGACCGAAGTGCATCCCGGCCTCCAGCAGCTGCCGCGTCGTGACGACGGCCACGGCGGTTCCTCCCATCGGTTGTCCTTCCCCGGCGCTGCGCCCCCCGCAGGAGGCGACCGTGGACGCGCCCGGGTGCGTCTGACGTGGTCCTCGCCCCCGCCGGACGGCGGGAGGCGCCGCCCATGGTACCGGATGCCCCGCACCCCGTGGCCGGGGCGCCCGGGGGCCGCTCGCGGGTCAGCCGGTGGCGGCCACGCTGGGCCGGGGGCCGCGCCGGCCCCCCGGACCCTTCCCCCGGCCCCGCGACTCGCCCCCCTCGGGCGAGCGGTCGCTCAGTCGGGCCCGGAGCTGGAGGACGGCCTTGGTGTGGATCTGGCACACCCGGCTCTCGGTCACGCCGAGGATCTCGCCGATCTCGGCCAGGGTGAGACCCTCGTAGTAGTACAGCGAGAGGACGGTGCGCTCGCGCTCGCCCAGCTGCATGATGGCCTGGCCCAGGATCTCCTTGGACTCCTTGTCCTCGAACAGGGCCATGGGGCCGGCGGTGGCGTCGGGGATGGTGTCGCCCAGGGTGGTGCGGTCGGTGCGGTCCCCCCCCACCATGAAGACCTCGTCCAGGGCGGCCACCCCCACGAAGGAGATCTGGCGCAGGATCTCCTGCAGCTCCTTCTCCGACATGCCGAGCTCGGCCGCCACCTCGGCGTCGCTGGGGGTGCGCAGCAGGGTGCCCTCGAGCGAGGCGTAGGCCTGCTCGACGGCCCGGGCCTTGGCCCGGACCGACCGGGGCACCCAGTCGATGGCCCGCAGCTCGTCGATGATGGCCCCCCGGATGCGGGGGATGGCGTAGGTCTCGAACTTCACCTGGCGCACCGGGTTGAAGCGGTCGATGGCGTCGATGAGCCCGATGATCCCGTAGCTGACCAGGTCGGCCCCGTCCACGTGCTGGGGGAGCCCCACCGCCACCCGGGCCGCCACGTACTTCACCAGGGGCGAGTACAGGACGATGAGCTGGTCACGGATGTGCCGCCCGCCGTGCGCTTTGTAGTCCGCCCAGAGGCGTGCCGTGCCGTCGTCCTCGTCCGTCGTCACGCCTCCCCCTACGCCCGGGGATGGGTTGCCTCGTACACCGAGAGCAGCCTCTCCTTGCTGACATGAGTGTAGACCTGCGTGGTCTGCAGACTGGCGTGTCCGAGCAGTTCCTGGACCACCCTGAGGTCGGCACCCCCGTCGAGCAGGTGCGTCGCGAAGCTGTGGCGCAGGGCGTGGGGGTGGGTGGGGACCGGGGAACGCCGGTCCAGGACCCGGCGCACGTCCCGGGGCCCGAGCCGGGCCCCGCGCCGGTTGAGGAAGAGGGCCTCGGGGGGGGAGGCGGGGGCCACCAGGAGGGCCCGGCCCCCCTCCAGCCAGGCCGCCACGGCCCCGGTGCAGCCCCGGTGGGCCGGGACCCGGCGGCGCCGGCCCCCCTTCCCCAGCACGGTGAGGGTCCCGGTGCGCAGGTCCACGTCGCCCAGGTCGAGCCCGCACAGCTCGGCCACCCGCAGCCCGCAGCCGTAGAGGAGCTCGAGGACGGCGTCGTCGCGCCGTCGCAGGGCCACCCCCAGGCCGCCCTCCCCGTCGGTCCCGGCCGGGGCCGTCCGGGCTCCCCCCGCCGGGCCCAGCAGCTCCTCGAGCTCCCCCCGGTCCAGGACGTGGGGCAGGCGGGTGGGACCGGCCGGGGCCGAGAGCCGGCGGGCGGGGTCGTCGGCCAGGGTGCCCCGGCGGTGCTGCCATCCGAAGTACCGGCGCAGGGAGGCGGCCTTGCGGGCCAGCGAGGCCCGGGCGTAGCGGCGGGTGGCGAGGTGGGCGAGGTAGCGGCGCAGCAGGACGCGGTCGACCTGCGCCGGCCCCGACACACCGGCCCGCTCGGCCCACGCGGCGAAGGCGGCCACGTCGGTGCGGTAGGCGCGCTCCGTCGCCGGCGAGCGCGCGCCCAGGGACCGCCCGAACGCCTCGAGGTCCCAGGCCATGCCCCACCACGCTACCGCTCCGGCGCAGCGCGCAACGCTATTGTCGGCCGCAGTGGGAGGGCGCACTCACGCCGCAGCTGCGACGGCGCGCCGAAGGGGGTAGGGCCGTGCCCGATCGCATCGACCGCCGCTCGTTCCTGGCCCGCGGGCTCCTCGCCGCCGGCGGCGTGGCCGCCATGGGCGGCGCCAGGGGCCTCCTCGACGCCTGCAGCTCGGGGCCCTCGGGGCCCGGCTCGAGCGCCACCGGGCCCCGCAACGGCATCTCCAGCGCGGCGCCGCGCCGGGGCGGGAGCCTCACCATGGGCGTCGAAGCCGAGGAGGAGGGCTTCGACCCCTCCACCGACCACTTCGACGAGACCGGCGTGCAGTACATGCGCACGGTCTTCGACCCCCTCACCGTCATCGCCGCCGACGGGACCATCCAGCCCTACCTGGCCCAGAAGGTCGAGCCCAACGCCGACTACTCGGTGTGGACCATCACGGCCCGCGACGGGGTCCTCTTCCACGACGGGACGCCCTGTGACGCCGCCGCCATCGCCGGGAGCCTCAAGCACTTCAAGGCGGGGCTGCTCGGCATCACCTGGTCGCCGGTCACCGACATCTCGGCCTCGGGCAACACCGTCGTCATCACCCTGAACCAGCCCTGGGTGCCCTTCGACGCCTACCTGGCCGGCGGCATCGGCGGCCAGCCCGGCTACATCGTGGCCCCGTCCATGATCGCCGATCCCAACGGCTCGGCCCACCCCGTGGGCACCGGGCCCTTCAAGTACAAGGAGTGGGTCCCGAACGACCACTTCACCGCCGTGCGCAACGAGCACTACTGGCGCCCGGGCCTCCCCTACCTCGAGGAGGTCACCTACAAGCCCATCCCCGACGCCCAGCAGCGGGCCAATTCCCTCCTGGCCGGCACCATCGACATCATGCACACCGACCTCCCCGAGAGCATCCTCCAGTTCCGCGACGACGCCGGCTACGGCTACATCGACGACAGCCAGCACGTCGTGGGCGAGCCCGACATGAACTTCATCATGGTGAACTGCGCCGACCCGGTCATGAGCGACATCCGGATCCGCCAGGCCATGGCCATGGCCATCAACACCCGGCAGTACGCCACGGTGGTGGACAAGGGCGTCAACGCCACGTGCGACCAGCCCTTCATCTCGGGCACGCCCTACCACGTGAGCGACAGCGGCTACCCGGCCTACAACCCGACGGCGGCCAAGCAGCTCGTGGCCGCCCTCAAGTCCGAGGGGAAGCCGGTGTCCTTCACCCTGTCGTCGACCCCCAACGCCTACTCGGTGGAGGTCGTCCAGTTCCTCCAGAGCCAGCTCGAGGCGGTGGGGCTCAAGGTCAGCCTGACCCAGGTCCAGCAGGCCGACCAGATCAACCAGGCCCTGGACGGCTCCTTCCAGACCACCTCGTGGCGGCAGTTCGCGGCGGTGGACCCCGACCTCAACTACCTGTGGTGGAGCCCGACCGAGATCTTCGGGAGCGGCCCCCAGGCCATCGCCCCCAACTTCGCCCGCAACAAGGACCCCGAGATCGAGACCCTGCTCCAGCAGGGCCGGCAGTCCACCGACCCCTCCACCCGGGTCCAGGCCTACCAGGGCGTGGCCAAGCGCCTCAACGCCGACCTCCCCTACATCTGGCAGGACCGCACCACCTGGGCCATCGTGGCCCGCTCCGACGTCCAGAACTTCAACAACCCCTCGACGCCGGCGGGGGGCAAGGCGTACGGCATGATCGCGGGAGACATCTGGACGCCCCAGATCTGGCTGTCGGCCTGACCCCGCCCGGGGTCGCCGGGCCCCGAGCCGAGGAGGTTCCCGACCGCCGTGCCGACGTCGAGCCCCGGACCGTCATGAGCAACCGGGTCCTCCTGGTGGAGGACGACGAGCGCATCCGCGCCTCGATGCGCCTGGCCCTCGAGGACGAGGGCTACGAGGTCGACGAGGCCGGCGCCGGCGAGACCGGACTGGAGCTCTTCGCCCAGCAGCCCGCCGACGTCGTCCTGATCGACATCATGCTCCCGGGCATGGACGGCTTCGAGTGCTGCCGCCAGCTGCGGCGCACCAGCGCCGTGCCCGTCATCATGGTGACGGCCCGGACCGACACCCACGACGTGGTGGCCGGCCTCGAGGCCGGGGCCGACGACTACGTCACCAAGCCCTTCGTGGCCAAGGAGCTGACCGCCCGCATCCGGGCCCTCCTGCGCCGGGCCCGCTCCGTGGACGACCCCGACGTGCTGGCCTTCGGGGACGTGGAGGTGCGCCCCGACGAGGGCACGGTGCGCAGGGGGAGCAGCGAGGTGCACTGCACCCGCACCGAGTTCCGCCTGCTGTGCGAGCTGGCCGCCAACCCGGGCAAGGTCCTCAGCCGGGAGCAGCTGCTCGACCGGGTGTGGGGGTACGACTACTTCGGCGACGGCCGCCTGGTCGACGTCCACATCCGCCGGCTCCGCACCAAGATCGAAGCCGATCCCGCCAATCCCCACCACATCCTCACGGTGCGGGGTATGGGGTACAAGCTCTCCGCCTAGGGAGGCCCGGTGGTCCCGCCCCCGTCCGACGCCGAGCACGCCGGCCCCGTGACCCGGGGCCCGGGCCGCCCGGCCCGGGCCGGGTCCGGGCTGCCCGGCCCCCGGGCCCGCTTCCGGCGCCTGGGGCTCCGGGCCCGGGTCACCCTCACCTTCGGCCTCGGGGCGCTCGCGCTGTCGGCCACCATGGCCGGCCTCACCTACTTCACCGCCCGCCAGTTCATCCTCAACGAGCGGCAGTCGGCCATCTTGCGCCAGGCCTACGTGAACGCCTCCCTGGCGCGCTCCTCGCTGCGGGCCGTCAGTCCCGACGTCGAGCAGCTCCTGTCCTCGCTGGACACGGTGGCCGGCTCCACCTCGGTGCTCGAGCTGCGCGGCGCCTGGTACGCCACCTCCCTGTCGGTGGGCGAGAGCGCCATTCCCGACGCCCTGCGGACCATGGTCCTGTCGGGGCGGCCCGCCACCCAGCGCGTCGTCCTGGGGGGGACCCCCGAGTTCGTGGTGGGCCTCCCCCTGCCGAGCGTGGACGCCTCGTACTTCGAGGTCTTCTCCCTCGACGAGCTCAGCCGGACCCTGCAGATCCTGGCCCTGGTCCTGGCCTCGGCCGCCCTGGTCACCACGGCGGCCGGGGCCGTGATCGGTCGCTGGGCCAGTGGCCGGGCCCTGCGCCCCCTGGTGCTGGTGTCGCGGGCGGCCGAGACCGTGGCCGGAGGGAGCCTCGACACCCGGCTGCTGGCCGAGGGCGACCCCGAGCTCTCGGCCCTGGCCGATTCCTTCAACCGCATGACCGACGCCCTCCAGGAGCGCATCCGCCACGAGGTGCGCTTCGCCTCGGACGTGAGTCACGAGCTGCGCTCGCCCCTCACCACCCTGGCCACGGCCCTCGGGGTGCTCGAGTCCCACCGCCACGAGCTGCCGGCCCGCAGCCGCCACGCCCTGGACCTGCTCTCGGCCGAGCTGCGTCGCTTCCAGCGCATGGTGGACGACCTCCTCGAGATCAGCCGGGTCGACACCGGTGCGGCCGAGCTGTGGCTGGAGGAGGTGGACGTGGGCGAGCTGGCCCGCCAGGCCGCCTCCGCCGCCGGGGCCGGGGCCCTCCCGGTCGAGGTCGATCCCGCCCTGGCCGGCGTGCGCCTCCGGGTCGACAAGCGCCGCATCGAGCGGGTCATGACCAACCTGGTGGCCAACGCCGCCCAGCACGCCGGGGGGGTGACCCGCCTGGCGGTGGAGCCGGGGGGGGCCGGGGTCCGCCTGGTGGTGGCCGACCGGGGGCCTGGGGTCGCCCCGGGCGAGCGCGTCCGCATCTTCGAGCGCTTCTACCGGGGCCAGGCGGCCGGGCACCGGGGCGCCACCAGCGGCACCGGCCTGGGCCTGTCGCTCGTGGCCGAGCACGTCCGCCTGCACGGGGGGCGGGTGTGGGTGGAGCGGGCCGAGGACGGCGAGAACCGCTTCGTGGTGGAGCTCCCCGCCGATCTCGAGGGCGAGGACGGCCCGGCGGGCGAGGGCCCCGTCCCCCTCGGGGAGCCGGGGGGGGCCGGCGCCACCACGGGCGGGGCCGACGGGGACGGGGACGCCCCCGGGGCCCGCCCCCCGGGCGGGGGGCCCGGGACGGGGGTCCCGGTCCGGTGAGGCGCCTGCCCCGAGGCGGCCTCCTCCCGGTGGCCCTGGCCCTGGCGGCCGGGGCCGCCCTGGCCGGGTGCGGCGTGCCCATCGACGCCCAGCCCACGGCGCTCGCCCCCAACCGCATCCCCTTCGGCCTCCTCGCCCCCACGACGGCGTCGAGCACCACCACCTCCACGCCCTCGCCCGTCGAGGTCCCGGTGTCGGTGTACTTCGTCGGGCCCACCGGCCACCTCGTCCCCGTGGCCCGCGACGTCCCGGTCTCGGCCCCGGACCTCACCACCGTCCTCGAGGCCCTGGTGGCGGGGCCGAGCCAGGCCGAGGCCGAGGCCGGCCTGCAGAGCGCCCTCTCCACCCAGACCACCATCCTGGGGGCCACGGTCACCGGGGGCGTGGCCACGGTCAACATGGGCGGGACCTTCGGCCAGCTGGTGGGACCACCCCAGATCGAGGCCGTGGCCCAGGTGGTGTTCACCGCCTCGGCCTTCCCCGCCGTGAAGGGCGTGACCTTCCAGCTCGGGGGCCAGCCCGTCGAGGTCCCGGTGGCGAGCGGGGCCGAGGTCCCGGTGGCCGACGTCACCCAGTTCGCCTCGCTGGCCCCGGTGGCCCCGGCCCGGGGGTCGCCGGCCTGAGGCGGGCCCGTGCGGGCGGGGTCAGTCCTCGGCGGCCCGGACGGCGGGCGAGCCCACGGGCAGGCGGGGGGCGTCGCCCCACAGCCGCTCGAGGTCGTAGTAGGCCCGGGCCTCGGTGGAGAACACGTGGACCACGAAGTCGCCGTAGTCCATGAGCACCCAGGTCAGGTCGCGCAGCCCCTCCACGGCCCAGGGGGCCCGGCCGGTGGCCTCCTTCACCTGGCGCTCGACCTCCTCCACGATGGTCTTCACCTGGCGGGCGTTGGCCCCGGTGGTGAGGACGAAGGCGTCGGTCACGACCAGCAGGTCGTGCATGTCGAGGATCACGGTGTCCTGCCCGAGCCTGGCGTCGGCGGCGCGCGCCGCCACGAGCGCTGCGTCCGGCACGTCGTCGCGCCCCGCCTCCGCCGACTCCCGGTCGGCGGCGGGCCTCATGCGGCGAGGACCGCCACGATCACCTCGGTCGAGCCTTCGTGGGCACGGAGCAGCGCACGGCGGCTCGGTCGACGTCGGGGTTGGTCATCTGGAGCCAGCGTACAGATCCAGGCGGCGAATGCAACGGATCGCGGCATCAGGGATCAGGAAATCCACCGAGAGTCCACGGGCCAACCTGTAGCGGAGGTCGCTGCTCGAGATGTCGAGGGCGGGGATGGCCACCCGCTCCACCCGCCAGCCGGGGGGGTCGTGCTCGGGGGCCCGCCCGGCCCGGTCGACCACCACCAGGGTGGCGGCCCGCCGCAGGTCGTCCACCCGGTGCCAGGTGTCGAGCTCGGCCGCCACGTCGGCCCCCACCACAACGAAGGGGACCACGCCGGGCCGGGCCGCCACCAGCTCGTCCACCGTGTCGGCGCTGTAGCTGGGGCCGCCCCGGTCGATCTCGAGGCGCGACGCCTCGAGCCCGGCCACCCCCTCCACCGCCGCCGCCACCACGGCCAGGCGGGCCTCGGCCGGGGTGACCGAGCGGGTGCCCGCCTTCTGCCACGGCTCGTTGGCCACCACCAGCAGGACCCGGTCCAGCCCCAGGGCCTCCCGGGCCCGGGTGGCGGCCACCAGGTGGCCCACGTGGACGGGGTCGAAGGTGCCCCCCAGGATCCCGAGGCGCTCCCCCCCGGGGACGGCGCCCCGTGCTTGGCCGCCCCCGCCCACGGCACCGAGCGTAGGCGGAGAGCATTTACGCTGTAGTCCCATGACGCCGCCGGAGTGGACGCCCCAGCGCTGGCGGCGCCTGCCCGCCGCCCAGCAGCCCACGTGGCCGGACGAGGACGAGCTCGAGCGCGTCCTCAAGGAGCTGGCCGGCCTCCCCCCCCTGGTCTTCGCCGGGGAGGCCCGCCGCCTGGTGGGAGCCCTGGGCGAGGTGGCCGAGGGCCGGGCCTTCCTGCTCCAGGCGGGCGACTGCGCCGAGTCCTTCGCCGAGTTCTCGGCCGACGCCATCCGCGACAAGCTCAAGGTCATCCTGCAGATGGCCGTGGTCCTCACGTACGGGGCCGGGGTGCCCGTGGTCAAGGTGGGCCGCATCGCCGGGCAGTTCGCCAAGCCCCGCTCCTCCCCCACCGAGCGCATCGGCGAGCTCGAGATCGACGCCTTCCGGGGCCACATGGTCAACGACGACGCCCCCGACCCCGCCGCCCGGGTCCCCGACCCCCGCCGCCTGGTGGCCGCCTACCACCAGTCGGCGTCGACCCTGAACCTGGTGCGGGCCTTCACCAAGGGGGGCTTCGCCGACCTCTCCCAGGTGCACCTGTGGAACCAGCAGTTCGTGGCCTCGAGCGAGGCGGGCCGGCGCTACGAGCGCATCGCGGGCGAGATCGACCGGGCCCTGCGCTTCATGGCGGCGTGCGGCATCGACCTGGCCGGGGAGGAGTCGCTGCACGAGGTGGACTTCTTCACCAGCCACGACGCCCTCATCCTCGGCTACGAGGAGGCGCTCACCCGCCAGGACTCCCTCACCGGGGACTGGTACGACTGCTCGGCCCACATGCTGTGGGCGGGCGAGCGGACCCGGCAGCTCGACGGCGCCCACATCGACTTCCTGGCCGGGGTGCACAACCCGGTGGGATGCAAGGTGGGCGCCACCACCGAGGTGGCCGAGGTCCTCGAGCTGTGCGAGCGGCTCAACCCGGGCCGGGTCCCGGGCCGCCTCACCCTCATCACCCGCATGGGGGCGGGGGCCGTGGCCGAGGCCCTCCCCCCCCTCCTGGAGGCGGTGGGCGGCGCCGGACACCCGGTGGTGTGGGCGTGCGACCCCATGCACGGCAACACCTTCGTGAGCGAGGGGGGCCGCAAGACCCGGCGCTTCGACGACATCCTGAGCGAGCTCAAGGGTTTCTTCGCCGCCCACGACGAGGCGGGCACGTGGCCGGGGGGCGTGCACCTCGAGCTCACCGGCGACGACGTCACCGAGTGCCTGGGCGGCTTCGACGACATCGGCGAGGGCCAGCTCCACGAGCGCTACACCACGACCTGCGATCCGCGCCTCAACGCCCGCCAATCGATCGACCTGGCCTTCCGCGTGGCCGAGTTCCTGCGGGCCTGACGCCGCGCCGCGCCACCACCACCCCCGCCGCCCTCCGCCCACCGTCCCACAGTCGGCGCACAGCCCGTCCCGGCCCTCCCGCCCCGGCGGGACCGACGGCACGGCCGGGCCGGGGCCCGGACGCGGCGTCGGCGCAGGTGGGCGGTGATCCTGGCCGGGATCGTTGCGTCGCGGCGGCACGGGCAGGAGAATGGCTCTGTCCCGGGGCACCTCGGCTGCGCCGGATGCGCATGCCGCGCCGCACGGCGGCACCACCACCCATCCGTCCCAGGCGGGTCCGTGCCCGGTGTCCCCACAGGCAGCGACCCATGGCCCGAACCACAACCTTCCCCCCGCTCCCCCGGTCCTCCCTGCGCCGCGCCGGCCTCCGGCGCAGCGCGCTCGCGGCCGTGGTGGTCGTGGCGCTGTGCGCCCTGGCCGGGCCGGTCCGGCCCGGCCCCGGCGGGACGGGGGAGCGCCACCCCGCCCTCGCACCGGCGGCGGCCGTCGGCGTCCCCGCCTACTGGATGGTGGCCTCGGACGGCGGGGTCTTCGCCTTCGGCGGGTTGCCCTTCGACGGCTCGATGGGGGGGCACCGCCTGACCCAGCCCATGGTGGGGATGGCCCCCACCTCCACCCTGACCGGGGCCACCGGCCAGGGGTACTGGACCGTGGCCGCCGACGGGGGCATCTTCACCTTCGGCAACGCCCCCTTCCTGGGGTCGATGGGCGGCCACCACCTCGACAGCCCCATGGTGGGCATGGCGGCCGACCCCGCCACGGGCGGCTACTGGACGGTGGCGGCCGACGGGGGGGTCTTCTCCTACGGGGCCCCCTTCTTCGGGTCCATGGGGGGCCACCACCTCGACCAGCCCATCGTGAGCATGGTGGCCACCCCCGACGGCGGGGGGTACTGGCTCTTCGCCGCCGACGGCGGGGTCTTCGCCTTCGGCGACGCCGGCTACGCCGGCTCCCTGGGTGCGGTGCACCTGGCCAAGCCCATCGTGGGGGCGGCCGCCCCCGACGCCGGGGGGTACTGGATGGTGGCCTCCGACGGCGGGGTCTTCGCCGTCGGCGACGCCGGCTACTTCGGCTC
>Ga0335073_10015104_pt1 | contig 10803 bp, 10 predicted proteins | sample Lox_Sample_22_FD_207093 | JGI IMG/M metagenome (GOLD analysis project Ga0335073, IMG submission 207093) | Soil microbial communities from Loxahatchee National Wildlife Refuge, Florida, United States - Lox_Sample_2.2 | ecosystem: Environmental > Terrestrial > Soil > Wetlands | place: USA...
AACAATCGTCTGGTCGTCAAAAGCCTCGACACCCTCGGCGTGGCTAGAAACCGCGTTGAAGATGGCGTCCACCAACTCCTCCGCGCTGCGGCTGGCGTGGGCTTGCGCAATCTCCTCCAGGCGATGCCGTCCGAACATCTCGCCCTTGGAACTGGTTGCGTCCAATATGCCGTCGCTGATGAAAAGGAAGACATCACCGCGCCGGCAACGTACATTCAGCTCGTCGTAAGTGGCATTGGGGAAGAGGCCGACGGGCAAGCCAGTCACCTGGATCTCCTCGACTTTGCCGTCCCGGCAATGAATCGGCCGCGGCAAGCCGGAGTTGGCGAGTTGCAGCATCTGCTGACTATCGTCCCAAACCGCGTAGATCATCGAGACGTATTGCCCATCGATAGGCCGCTCCGAAAGCGAGAGATTGATCGCCTCCAGCATGCCGGCCGCGCTGGGCTCCTCCATCGCATGCGAGCGCGCGATGCCGCTGACCAGCGCCGCATAAATCGCAGCCGGCGCGCCTTTGCCGCTGACGTCGCCCACCGCGATGCCGCTCACGCCCTGCCCGCTGTACTTCAGAAAATCGTAGAGATCGCCGCCGATCTGCCGCGCGGGCACGAAGCGCGATGCGACCTCGGCATTCTTGAATACCGGCAGCTTCGGCGGGAGCAGGCGGAACTGCAACTCGCGCGCCAGCGCCAGGTCCTGCTCCAGCCGCTTCTCCTGCCGCGCGATACGCTCATAGAGTGTCGCGTTCTCGATCGCGATCGCCACCTGCGCCGCCATGGTGGTCATGATGCGGACGTGATCTTCGTTGAAGTAGTTGCGCCGCGTGTGCTCGATATCGAGAACGCCGATGACCTTGTCCTTGTAGATCAGCGGAATACAAAGCTCGGAACGAGTCTCAGGATTGGCCTCAATGTAACGCGGATCCTTGCTGACGTCCGGGACAAGCACAGCCTCACCATGTTGCGCCGCGTAGCCGACCAGCCCGCGTCCCAGCGGGATGTCGTGCTTGAGCTGCACGCTTTCCTTGAAGCGCAGCGAGAAGCGATGCTGCAGGGTACTGCCGCCGGCATCGAGCAGCAGGATGGAAAACATCTGGTAATCGATAATGCGAGTCAGTAGATCGGCAATCCGCTTGAGCAACTGATCGACGTTAAGGATCGACGTCAGCTCACGGCTGATCTCCGTCAGCAACGTGAGCACGCGCGCCTGGCGTGCGACGCGCGTGTACAGGCGTGCGTTCTCGATGCCGACGGCAATGCGCGAGGCAAACAGCGTCATCAGCCGCTTGTGTTCCTCGGTGAACGCGCCGGGCTGGTCGGCTTCGACGTCGATGACGCCGATCACTTTGTTCTTGGCAATCAGCGGCACCGCCAGTTCGCTACGCACGCCGGGCGCGGAGTTGATGAAGTTGTCTTCCGCCGCAACGTCGTTGACCAGAACGGCTTCGCGGCTCTGCACCGCGCGGCCGGTAACGCCCTGGCCGACTTTGATGCGGATGCGCTCGGCGACCTCGGGAGGATGTCCCACCTGGAAGCGGATGCGGAGCTCCTGCGTCCTTTCATTCAGCAGCAGGATGGCGAAGACTTCATAATCGATGAAGCGCTTCAGCATCTCGGCCACACGTTGCAGCAGAGTGTTGAGATCAAGCGTGGTATTGACCGCGTCGGCGACCTCCAGCAAGTAAGAGTCGAGCGTAGAGGAAACCAGCGGCTGTGGCAGGGCGGTGGACATCGTGGTTCGTTATCGATGATAGCAGCGGTCCGTCCGGAGAGCCCGGTCGTTCTTGTTGCGAAGCTCGGCATCAGCTTGCAGCGACCTGCGAGTTGCAGCCTGCCTGCCCAGCCAATAAAATTCTTGCCTGTCAAAGGAGGTCGGCATGCCTTTGCCGGAATTCAAACAACTGGTGGATGAAGCCAAGTCGCAGATCAGTGAGATCGACGCCGACGAGCTGAAACGGATGCAGCAGGCGGGCGTGGACTTCACGCTGATCGACGTGCGCGAGCGTGACGAGCAGGCGAAAGGCACGATTCCCGGCGCCGTCGCTATGCCACGCGGCATTCTCGAAGTCAACATCGACCAGATCACCACCGACAAAGATCGCAAGCTGGTGCTGTACTGCGGCGGTGGAAGCCGCTCGGCCCTGGCTGCCCTGAATTTGAAGAAAATGGGATTTCGCAACGTGATCTCGCTGTCTGGCGGCTATAAGGGCTGGCGCGACGCGGAAACCCGCTAGTCTTGCCATCAGCTCTAATTTTCTTAATGTTCGTGTTTGAGGAAAGCAATGGATTTACAGGGAAACAAGCTGACTTGGCTCGGCCACGCGACCTTTCGCATTCAAACTAGGGATGGGGCCGTCGTGTATGTCGATCCCTGGCTGAGCAATCCGCTCTGCCCTGAGGGAGAAAAAGATGCGAAGAAGTGCGACGCCCTGATCTGCACGCACGGGCACTTCGACCACATCGGCGATGCCGTTAAGATCGCGAAGCAGCATAACCCAATGGTCGTCGGCATCTTTGAACTTTGTGCGTGGATGGAGAAGAAAGGCGCCAGGCAGATCGCACCCATGAACAAAGGCGGAACGCAAACTGTTGCCGGAATCAAGATCACCATGGTGAACGCGGTACACTCGTGCGGCATTCAGGATGACGATGGCAGCATCGTTTACGGTGGTGAAGCGTGCGGCTACGTGCTGGAGCTTCCCGGTGGAGTGAAGCTATACCATGCCGGCGACACGGCGGTCTTCGGCGATATGCAGATCATTCACGAGTTGTACGCGCCCGAGATTTGTCTTCTGCCGATCGGCGATCATTTCACCATGAGCCCGCGTGAAGCCGCGCATGCGTGTAAACTGCTACAGCCTAAGACTGTCATTCCGATGCACTTTGGAACCTTCCCGGTGCTGACGGGACGCCCCGCTGAGTTGCAGAAGCTGCTGGGAACCGGCGGCCCCGAGGTATTGGAGATGAAGCCGGGACAGACGCTGTAAAAGCAGCATTTGGCATTTGGGAGTTAGCAGTTAGCCAAAGCCGAGAACCAAGTGCCGATTGCTAATTGCGCAGGAATCTCTGATTAAGTCGGGTTTTGAAGGGGACGGTCTTCAGACCGTCCGTAAATTGGCCCTTTTCGACCGCGGCTTTAGCCGCTGAGGGACTTAATCAGAGTCTCCCTAAGTGCTCCCTATGGTCAGCTTTACCGATCAACGCGTCGAGAATTACCTCTATGCCATGCTGCCGCCGCGCTCAGAAGTGCTGCAGGAGATGGAGAGCCAGGCAAAGCAGCGCGATATTCCCATCATCGGGCCGGCGGTGGCGCGGCTCTTCTATCAATACGCCAAGCTGATCAACGCCAAGGCGGTTTTCGAGATGGGATCGGCGATCGGCTACTCCACCATCTGGTGGGCCCAGGCTGTGGGCGAAGGCGGCAAGGTCCACTACACCGATGGCAGCCGCAAGAACGCCGACGAAGCGCGGCGTTATTTTCAGCAGGCGGGCATCGCCGATCGCATCGAGATCCATACCGGCGATGCGCTGGAACTGTTGTCCGAGCGCAAAGAGCAGTTCGACATTCTGTTCTGCGATGTCGACAAGCACGACTACCCGCGTGTCTTCCACATGGCCGCCGCGCGGGTGCGCAAGGGCGGGCTCTTTCTGATCGACAACACGCTGTGGAGCGGGCGGGTGGCTTATGCCGCGGGTAATCCCGACCTGCCGAAAACCGAGCCCGACAGATCAACGCAAGGCGTCGTCGAGCTAAATCGGCTGCTCTATTCTTCGCCCGACTGGTATACGACGATCATTCCGCTGCGTGACGGCGTGACCGTGGCATCGAGGCTATAGCCTCCCGCCCTTTCGCTAAACCCAGGCGAAAGGATGGGCACCCGCGCTGCCGTTCAACCCATGGCTGACAGCTTCCAAGCCGACATCCTGGCCATCGCCGCGCATCGCGACGATGTGGAGCAGACCTGCGGCGGCACGCTGCTGAAAATGGCGGAGTGCGGGCATCCTACCGCAATCCTTGACCTGACACAGGGAGAGATGGGCACGCGTGGCACCGTCGCAGATCGCGCGCGCGAGGCCGACGAAGCCGCGCGCTTGTTGAGAGTCGGCTGGCGGCAGGTGCTCGACGTTCCCGACGGCCGTGTCGAAAACACCTATGAGAATCGGCTGAAGGTCGCGCGCGTCATCCGACAACTGCGTCCGCGCGTGCTCATCTTGCCGTATTGGCAGGCGCGCCATCCGGACCATGCGACGGCTTCGCCGCTGGGCTACGAAGCGGCATTTCTGGCGGGACTCGTCAAGCTTGACCTCGGAGCGCCGCCGCATCGGCCCTTCAAGATCATCTATGCCAGCCTTTACGCCGACGTGCGCCCGACGTTTGTTGTCGACATCTCGGCACAGTTCGAGACGCGGTTTGCCGCGCTGATGGCCTATCGCTCGCAGTACGAAGATCAGGCGGCCGGCAGCGGACTCTTTCCGCAAAAAGCCGAAATCCGCGAGCGTATTGCCGCGATGGCCGGCTATTACGGCCTGCTGGCGGGAGTGCGATACGCAGAGCCGTTTGTGCAAAAGGAAGTCGGGCTGGTTGAGAATCTGCTGGCCCTGCCGGTGCAGTCAATTTAACTGCGAGTTTCGCTGCGGATTTAGTTTGTTTCTCGTGTACATTGAGCAGGTCCTGGGAAGGAGGGCAAATGCCAACGCGGAAGATTATTCATTTCGCAGTTACTGTTGCTTTGGTGAGCTGTCTGACCAACGCTTGGGCGCAGGCCCCGGCTGCCAGTCCCCATGCCATGCCGTACGGCGCGCCGGTGAGTGTTGACGTAGCCAAGAAGGCCGCTGCCGTGGCCCTCGCCGAGGCGCGCAAGAACAACTGGACCGTGGCGGTCGCGATCGTCGATCCCGGCGGCAATCTCGTGTACTACGAGAAGATGGACAACACGCAACTGGGCAGCGCACATTTTTGCATCGACAAGGCGCGTTCTGCCGCGCTCTTCAAGCGTCCTACGAAGGCCTTTCAGGATGCGGTGGTCGGCGGGGGCGCCGGGCTGCGTATCCTCGGAATCGAGGGGGCTGTTCCGGTTGAAGGCGGCGTGCCGCTGATTGTCAACGGCGAGATCATCGGCGCGATTGGCGTCTCCGGCGATACCAGCGAGCACGACGCCCAATGCGCCACGGCTGGGGCGGCAGCGCTTCAGAAGCCGTAGACGCGAATAGCATCTGTTACAGAATCGCGCTGAGTATTCCTGCGCCGCCAGGGCCACGCCAAACCCGTCCACGCCGAGCGAAACCATGCTCTGCCCGACATAGCCGTCATCTGACCAGTTGCGCAGGTGAAAGACCTCCTCCTGCAGCAGCACGCGGACCTGGTTCGTGAGCGGATCGTTGTACTTGTAGCGCAGACGCCCGTCGTGCATGATCTCGACCGTCACCTTGTCGGGATGGAGCGGGAGCAGTTGAGTGGGCCAGCCTCGGCCGTCCAGGATGATCTCCGAATAGGCGTTGCCGCGCAGTTCGAGATGGCCCTGCATCATCTGGCGCCACTCGAAGGAAGTCTGCTTCTCGTTGGGCCGCGTGGCGATGAGCTGGTGGATCGGGTGCTTGGGCGCAAGGTCCTTGCCGCCGTTGTCGAGCTCGCGATAAACGCCTCCTTGTCCGTAAATCATTTACACCGTAATCAACAATTAAGTTGACTGACTCCAGGCAGCGATACATAATGCCGTCCGTTCGGCGGGAGGTTTGTCGCCATGACTTTGAGAGCCGGAACGATTTCGCTTGTGCTCGCCACGGCAATCGCGACAGCGACAGTTTTCGTCCCAATAACCCAGGCACAGTCCTTCACTGTGCTGCACAACTTTACCGCTGGGTTGGACGGCGCCAATCCGTATACCGGCCTCACCATGGATGCCGCCGGGAATCTATACGGCACGACCCAGTACGGCGGGTTGCAGAGTAACGATTGCTTTCTCTCCAATGGCTGCGGCACGGTCTTCAAGCTTGCCCGTCAGGGCTCAGGCTGGATTTTTCGGCCGCTGTACCAATTCCAGGGGATTCCGACTGGCGATGGGGCGAACCCTCTGGGACGCGTCATCTTTGGACCAGACGGCGCTCTTTATGGCACCACTGCCTATGGAGGCTCGGACGCTGGGGGGGATTGCTCAAACGGCGATGAGTTTCGCTGCGGGACCGTGTTTAAGCTAACCCCTCAGCCCATTCCTTGCAGGAGCTTCACTTGCAATTGGGAGGAAACACAACTGTACGCCTTCATGGGAGCCACGGACGGAGCCCATCCCTTGGGCGAAATAGCGTTCGACTCTGCGGGCAATCTCTACGGCGCGACGCAGTCTAATACTGCCTACGAACTGACGCCCGCACACGGGACGTGGACGCTGACGGTGCTGCATGCCTTCGCCGGCTCAGGTGGATTTGATCCTGTGGGTGGTGTGCAGCTCGATCAAGAGGGCAATATTTATGGCACTACGGAGCTTGGCGGCACGGGCCAGGAGGGCACAGCCTTCCAATTGGTTCCGTCCGGCTCGGGTTGGACGCTGAACACTCTTTACGATTTTCAGTTTGGCAGTGGGGGAATTAACCCCGCCGCCGGACTAATCGTTGGCCCAGGAGGAAACCTGTATGGTGGCACCACGAACGGACAACCCAACCCGGTTGTCTATGAGCTCAGCCCATCGAATGGCGGCTGGATCTACAGCACGCTCTATACGTTCCCTTATCAGCATTGCTGCGGAGTAGCTGCCAATCTCGTAATGGATTCCGCCGGCAATCTCTACGGCACAGCCGGAGGCGATGCCGTAGCACAGATCTACGGCAGTGTGTTTAGGCTGACGCCCTCCAACGGTGGATGGATCTACACCGATCTGCACGACTTCAGCGGCGGCAGCGACGGAGGACTTCCCGTCAGCAGGGTGCTGATTGACGCGAACGGCAATCTCTACGGTACGGCCTCCATTGGCGGAGCAAACGGCTATGGGGTGGTATGGGAGATCACTCCGTAGCTAGGGCACCGAGCCAATTGACATAGCATCCCCATATCACAAGTGATCCGGTCGGTTAGGGAGACAGCATGAGTATCTCAGGCGCAATCCCTGCGATTGAAGGTGTCGCTTTGGAGCGCCTTTGGAATGTTCCTCAAGCCAGAGGCTTGGCAGAGAGCGGGGTCGCGCCTTTCCCTTGGGCATCCTCATGGGAGATTCGGGCAATAGCGGTTTTGTTTGCAATATGCGGTCTGTACTTGCTTTACCTATTGCTCGCTGTATGACAGCGGAATAATAACTGTTGATAAATCGCCATAGCGCTCATTGAGTCTGAAGCAGACAAAAGGGGCCTTGTTCACAGCCGCCCGCAAGATTCCAACTCAAGCTATTACGATGAATCGCTGGGCGGCGTCGGAGGAGTGCGCCGTGCTGCTCCCAGCAGGAGAGCGAGCCGAATCAGGCCCATTCCCGCGACCATCGACGCGACCGCATAGGAGAAGTGGGCGACGCCGGCGACGATGGAAACGCCGCCGATGACGAGCAGAACGTCGGGAAGCTCCGGCAGCAGGAGTCTCAGAAATTTCTTCATACCGTGATGACTTCCGGAGTGGTGTAAGGATCGGCGGGCGCTGCGATGAGGCGGCTGTTGGCGATGACGGCCGCAACTATGCCGTCGATCTTCTTGAGCCGGTCTTTCGGTTTTACGGGCCGAATGTTGCCGTTGTTATCGCGCAGAATCGCGACATTTTCCATCATCCAGCGCGCGACCTTATCGCCGTTGTGCCGGAGCTGACTAGGTTCGTTCATTTTTTGCGTTCAACCAGAAACTTCGCCAGCTCGCGTAAGGTTTCCGCACTCTCGCCAAACGGCTCCAGCGCGGCCTCGGCTCGGCCTACCAACTCATCGGCTTTGCGAAGCGAGGCTTCAACGCCAAACAGCGCCGGGTAAGTCGCCTTCTCCTCGGCCTTGTCTTTGCCGGCGGTCTTGCCTAGTTGCTCGGAGGTTTGCGTGACATCGAGCACATCATCGACGATCTGGAAGGCGAGTCCGATGTTCTGCCCGAAGTCGCGCAGGTTTTGAATGTGCGACTCGCTGGCGCCTGCATAGATTCCGCCGCTGACCACGCTGGCGGTCAGCAGCGCGCCAGTCTTGGAGCGATGGATGTATTCCAGCGTAGCGGCATCAGGCCGGGTGTGCTCGGCTTCGAGGTCCATCACCTGTCCGCCAATCATGCCGCCGATGGTGCCGGTGGCATGCGCAATCTCGGCGATGATTCCCACGCGTGCCTCAGCCGCACACCTCAGTTTCGCAAGCACCTCGTAAGCGTAGGTTTGCAGCGCGTCGCCGGCCAGAATGGCAGTCGCCTCGCCGAAAGCCTTATGACAAGTGGGACGCCCGCGGCGCAGGTCATCGTTGTCAAGCGCAGGCAGGTCATCATGGATGAGCGAGTAGGTGTGCAGCATCTCCAGCGCCGCGCCCAGCTCCTCAATTCCGTCGGGCACGCAACCGGCGACCATCTGCCCGGTCTGCATGCAAAGGATCGGCCGCAGCCGCTTGCCGCCGGCGAATACACTGTGCCGCATCGCCTGGTGGATAGAGGGCGGAAACTGGTTGACCGCGGGGAGCAGGCGCTCCAACGCCGCGTCGGTGAGCAGGCGGCCTTCTTCCAAGATCTGGGTGAGCATCAGCAGGGAGTATAACAATGGCGCGTTTTGCCTGCGCAGAGCTCCGCGCCCTCATTTTTTCTCCAAGCCAAAGGCGATTAAAGAGGGAACTTTCGTGCCGCGCCGGGAGAAAACGATGTTAAGAGTCTCCCGGCTGCATATGCTCATCAGAATGCCTGAGTCGTTTCGCATGCCCGAGACGGCAGGCGGGCGGCGCCGATCTCGTTGAAATGATCCAGACTCGAGTGGCGTTCTAAGCGCTGTATGCGGCGTAAATGCCCGCTTCGACCGTGTTAACATTAGAAAAACGACGGCAAACATTTGAGGTAGGACTGGCAGTCTAAGAATGGCAATAGGGGTACGTTCTGCAAAAGACAGTTCGGGCGAGGCATCTATTCCTGGCACGGCGCGGCGGTTGGTCAGTCGCGCGCGTGTTTCAGTGTGGCTAAGCTTACTTGCGCTCGCCTCGGGATCTCTAACATCGGTTGCTCAATCGCAGCCGCCTGCCACGAAACGGGTGGAGGCCGGCCAGTTTGGCGCTCAGAGCAAAACGGCACCCTCTACGCCGCAGTCGTCCAATGTGCAATTGGCTGGAAACGTCAGCGGCACGGTCATCGATAAAGAAGGGGCGCTTGCCGTGGGCGCCAAAGTCCAGATTTCCGGCGACAAAGTCCCAACCCAAGAGGTAGTGTCGGGCGACAATGGCGAATTTTCCTTCTCCAATGTTCCTCCGGGTGCGTTTCATCTCACCGTCTCGGCGCCGGGCTTCAATACACAAGAGTTCTCCGGAGATCTCGCACCGGGACAGGCTTACGTCGTGCCGCCTATCGTGTTGCCCGTTGCCGAAGCCGTGACGGAGGTGCGGGTTGGCGGTGACGCCGCGGAAGTGGCCGAAGTTGAGGTCAAGCAGGAACTGCAGCAACGTGTGTTTGGTATTATTCCGAACTTTTACGTCACCTATACGACTGACCCACCTCCGTTGTTTGCCAAGCAGAAGTTCCAGCTTGCCTGGAGATCGGTGATCGATCCGGTGACCCTGGCGGGAGTCGGCTTCCTTGCTGGAGTCGAGCAGGCGGGGGATCAGTTCGGGGGATATGGACAGGGCGCGGCCGGTTACGGCAGGCGCTTTGGCGCAGCTTACGGTGACGTCGTATTCGGGACGTTTATCGGCAGCGCGATCCTGCCGACGGTGCTCAAACAAGATCCCAGATATTTCTATCAGGGCACGGGAACCAAGAAGTCCCGGCTGCTGCACGCCATCGAAAATTCCGTTGTGGCCAGAAATGATGTCTCGAAGAAGTGGGAACCAAATTACTCGGGAATCATTGGCAGCTTCGCTGCGGGTGCTATCTCCTACACCTACTACCCGGTAAGCGATCGCAATACGGGCTTATACGTGGAGAACTCGCTGATCAGGTTGGGCGAAAGCAGCGTCGCCGGCATAATCCAGGAATTCGTGCTGCGAAAATTCACCTCCCATGTGCCACCGGCAGATCCTCCCGCCCATCCCTGAGCTAATCAACCCGACTAGGCTGGCTTTGACTGACAACTGAGAACTGGCAACTGCTCTTACACGCCGACCGGGAAAGGTTTCGGGCTGCGCTCTTCGGCGCGCTCGCGCACCCGGATGTCGAAGCGGCCTTGCAGCACCGACATCAGTCCGGTATACCAATAGCCGAAGACGAACAGCACCAGGAAGGGAACGGTGATGTAGTTCTCGTTGGCGATCGCGTACCACACCGTCAGCGAAAAATAGCCGCCGACCAGCAACTCCAGATACGGAACCCAGCCCAGACGCTTGCGATACTTCTTGGCCGCAACGGCTTTGTCCTGCTTGCTGACCACGCGATATTTCGGCGTGCGCGCAAAGGCCGTCTGGTGGCCGATGAGCGCTTCCAGCACGGCTTTGCTGTTGGTTAGCGTCAGCCCGATGCCCAGCGCCATCAACGCCGGCAGAAAAATGAAAGTGCGATACCAGGTGCGGGGAAAGATCTCCTTCTGCGAGACCAGGTAGAAGCTCGAGATCGAGAACGTCGAGGCAAGAAACAGCGGGATGTCGATGTACAGCATCTGGAACCATCCCTGATAGAAACGAATGACCATTGCCGGCAGCAGCAGGGTCGAGAGCACGATCATCAGCGGATAACTGATGTT
>Ga0335073_10015105_pt1 | contig 10803 bp, 12 predicted proteins | sample Lox_Sample_22_FD_207093 | JGI IMG/M metagenome (GOLD analysis project Ga0335073, IMG submission 207093) | Soil microbial communities from Loxahatchee National Wildlife Refuge, Florida, United States - Lox_Sample_2.2 | ecosystem: Environmental > Terrestrial > Soil > Wetlands | place: USA...
GGTGTGTACTGCGCGAGATCAGCCATCTTGTTCTCCTTATCTCAATAGCGCACGAGCGATGCGCGGCGTGCGTACGACTTTTGCCGCAAGCACAGATCAAACCCCGATCAAGCTGAGCACGGTCCGAACCACATCGGGTACAACGGCGTTGAGTACGGCGGGAATCACAATCTGCGCGATCGGGTAAGTAATTAGCACGACTGTGGCGACTGACAGTGCCCACATTTTGGCCGAGAGGTGGCGTTCGAGAGCATCCACGTGATCGGACCAGAGCTGGCAGAACTGCGCCGGGGCGCTCGCCGGAGCTGCTGCGTACTGTGTGAGATTGGTCATTTTCATTCTCCTTGCAACCGGCTGGATATGCGCGCCTGTCGCGATCGTTCGGAACGGCGCCCCTACCAGCGTGCCAGTTGTGTGAGTTGAATCAAGTTGCCGCAGGTGTCGTTCAGCTTCGCAATGGTCGAGCCGGGCACGGTAGTGGGCGGCATCGTGAACTCGGCTCCATGCGCCTTGATCCGCTCATAGTCTGCCTTGACGTCGTCGCTGAAGAACATCATCGCGGGCTGGCCCTGTTGAAACATCGCCTGCTGATAGGCTTTGGCTGCCGGATTGTTGTTCAGCGCCAACTGGAGCTCGGTGCCATCGGGCTCCTCGGGCGAAGCCACGGTCAGCCAGCGGTATGGTCCGTTGCTGAAATCGGTCTTCTTGGCGAAGCCCAATACGTCCGTATAGAAGCGCAAGGCCTTGTCCTGGTCGTCCACGTAGAGGCTGGTCACTTTGATTTTCATTTCGTTTCTCCCTTATTGGTGCGCGGCTTGGGCCGCGTTGTCTTCGTTTTGGTTGCTTTGGCCGGATCCATGCGGTCCTGATGTATGCGATCAAGGTAGCGTTCGAGCGCATCGACGTGAGCGGACCAGAAGCGGCGGAACTGCGCCAGCCAGGTATCCAGTTCCCGAAGCGGTTCGGGATTCAGCCGGTACAAACGGCGTTGTGCGTCGACGGTTGATTCCACGAAACCGGCGTCGCGCAACACGCGCAGGTGCTTGGACACGGTCGGCTGCGACATACGAAGTTCCCGCTCGATTTCCCCCACTGACTGTTCAGACAAGGCCAGCAGGCTCAGGATCGCTCGGCGGTTCGGCTCGGCAATGATCTCAAATACGGTTTCCACGCTTCTTATATACTTCACTAGGCATATACGTGTCAAGGCATATTTAAAATTAATTTTGTTATGTGGAGCGCAGCTGGGAATCTTGCCCTTTGCCGTCATCAGCTCACGGGCGTTTGGCCAAGTGAAGCGGAATGAAAATGGGGTGCCCCACCCTTCGACAAGCTCAGGGCAGGCTTTCTCGCCGGTTTTGCGAGAAGTGGGAGTTCTCCAGAAAGATGTCCACGGGCCATCCGATGGATTACGCCGCCTACTTCACCCTCGGAGTCGCAGCCGTCGGCGTCGCGCTGGCCCTGCTGATCGAACGGGGATACCTGGATTAGAACTTTCGAGTAATGAAGGGTTGCAGGCCGATTGATTCTAAGTTTTCCTCTTGCTTCCACAAGGAAGTCCCATCGTCCACACGTTTTTCACAGGTATGCAAACTTTTCCTGTTGCGGCTCGAAACAAGATGCCTGACAGTGGGTTCAGCGAAAACGTGGTGAGTTTCTGAGTTCGCTGAATGATTGCGGTTGAGCCAGCGGCAAGCCGGTAATTCTCGAGGGTGAATTGCCGGGGGATTTCCAGAAAACGCGCACAGCGCGAGCTGGTTGCCCGGGCGTTGCGGCCTCCTCCCATCTTGCTCTAGCAGCGGGACAGGGCTGCTGGCTTCTGCTGCAGTTGCAATGGCTGATCGGGAGATCGCCGATGCAGCGGGCTTTGGCAAACGCGGTTCCAGGCTCCAGGCGGGGCAGGGTTACTGTCGGGCCGAAGTGATCATTCCGCCGCTTCTGCGGTGACTAAAGAGTTCAGGAACCCACGTACGATGCGGTCCGGGTGGCTGGCCCGGGCCGCATTCAATTTTCTACGGTTGCTTTCCCACTCCTGATTACTTCGCCTTGGTCGCCTTCGCGTCCATGAACGGTACCCAGTTCGTCCCATCCATCGAGACTTCATATTTCATCGTGTAACTGGTCGGCGAGACTATTTTGATGGTCGAGCGCTCCTGGATTTCCTGGCCGCTATAGGTATGCGAACTCTTCCACGTCCAAGTATCGCCCGATAGTGTGCCTTCTGCTATGTCGCGCCTTCCCTGGCTGTTGTAGGAATCGGAGGTGTAAACATTGCGCTCGGCGTCGTACCCCAGGATGCGCATGCCTTTGCCATCGCCCCCGAGCTCGGCGGGCATCTTGAAATCGTCATGTCCGACGAGAAAAAAATTACCCATACTCCATTCAGCGCTTCCAGTGGAAGTGAATTTTCCGCCCGCGCCCCACGGACCGGGCGAGATTGTCCCTTCCGCCGTCCAGGTACCGGCAAAATAGTCGAGCTTCTTCAGTTCCGGACCGGGCGCCGGCGCCATCTGCGCCACGGCGGCAGCGGCCAGCAAAATTGAGGTCAACAGTGCCTTTAGAATCATGCCATCTCCTTTGAGAGGAATTACATTTCGCAGAGATGGTAGTCGCGTCGGGACTTGACTGCAAAGTGGAATTCGTCAACCGCGCATCATGACAAATGTCATTCGCAGCCCCGTCGAATCATTTGGACGTCGTGGCTTTTCCATCCATGACGGCGGCTTTGCGCAGAATCGAACCAAACTGACCACTGCTTCTTACCAGTCACCCCAGTGCGAGGCCGTCATCTGCTGGAACTTCATCTTCCAAACGTCGCCTTGCTTGACCCATAGCGTACTGAAGTGCTGATAGCGTGGCGGAGGTCCTTCGTCTTCCGCAGCCGGCACACGAAACACAACGTCGTACGTGACTACCGCGACGCCATCGCTGATGCCGAGCACTTTCATGTTGTAGGGCATAATGTCGACTCCTCCGCCGGAGAAGCCGTCGATCATGTCCTGCCGCCCGCCCAGTTCGCCATCGAACGCCACGAATGAAAAGTCGTCGGCGAGGGTGCGCTTGAAGAACGCCGCATCGCCTTTTTTCGCGGCAGCGATAAATTCTTTCTCGTTGGCAATCAGTGTCTGCTCCAGCGGCGAGAGCGGTTTTTCCGCCGGGTTGGCGGTCTGCGCCATCGCGCCGGAAATCGGGAACGCGAACAGGATGCATGCGATTTTCACTAGACGAGTTCTCATCAGGCCCTCTTCATGACAGATCAACTTTATAACGTCAGTCGATCACATCGCTGACTCCCGGCAATCCGTCGATGCTCTGCCGGTTCTTCTCTTTACGGTAAATCTTCAAGCCTTGCTCGCCCCGCTTTTGGCACCACGCCGGCAGGTCGGCGCGATCGCGCTCATACTTCAATAGTGGAACGCCGTATCCGCAGGAATCGCTGACGCGCGTGACTTCGACCACAATAATCCCGCGCGTGCCCTCATGCACGGAGAAATGCGATTGCAGCATGACGAACTCAGGCTCATGCGGTTCGACGACGCGTCCGCGGCCGTGCAGACGCAGAATTTTCGGGGGTCCCTGAAAAGAGCAGAACATCAACACAATGCGCTGGTTCTCGCGCAGATGGGCGATCGTCTCGACCCCACTGCCAAAAATATCGAGATAGGCGACGGTCTTCGGCCCAAGTATGCGCAGGGTGTCGAGCCCTTTCGGAGAAGCGTTGACGTGGCCGTTCGGATCGAGCGGCGCCGTCGCGACGAAAAACACCGGCTGCGCCTTGATGAACGCCGCGAGTTGGTCGTCGATCTCGGGATAAGTTTTGGCCATGGCAGAAAATTCGCAAAAAGCGCCCGCGAACCTCCCCACCGTCGGTTGTCATCCCGAGCGAGGATTTTGCTCCGGCTGGCCGGAGCAAAGCCGCAGTCGAGGGACCTGCTGTTTTGTGGCGCGGCTGGAAGCCGAGCCTTTTCAACGATACGCCTCGGCTAGCTCCGAATCGCTTGCGCCAATTCCGCTCGCGGAACGGAGATCTGCTCGCCCGTCGCGAGATTCTTCAGCGCGAACGCATCCGCTTTCACTTCGTTCTCGCCAATGATCAAAATATATTTCGCTCCCGCTTTCGTCGCGGTCTCGAACGATTTCTTCAGGCGGAAGTTTTCGTCCCCAAGTTCGATCACCAGATCCTGCCGACGCAATTCCCGCGCCAGGCGCGCCGCCTCGCGATTCATGCCCGCGCCGAGCGGAGCAATGTAGGCATCGGGCTTGCGCACGACGCTCTCGGCCGAACGCTTTTCCTCCAGCGACATCACCAGCCGGTCTTCGCCAATCGCGAAACCGATCCCAGGCGCGGCAGGACCGCCGAGAGCTTCCGACAATCCGTCGTAGCGCCCACCCCCAAGGATGGCATTCTGCGCGCCCAATGCTCCGTGCGTGAATTCGAATGCGGTACGTGTGTAGTAGTCGAGGCCGCGAACCAGCCGGTCGTTTAGATGAAACTCGATCCCGATCGCTCGCAAAATGTCTTTTACGGCTTCAAAATGCTGGCGGCAAGGCTCATCAAGAAATTGGCTGATGCGCGGCAGCGTCTCGATGATCGGCTGATCTTCGGGAACTTTGCAATCAAACACGCGCAGAGGATTGGTCACCGCCCGGCGCTGGCAATCGGCGCACATCGTGTCTTTCATCGGTTCGAGCGCCTTGCGCAGAGCTTCGTTGAACCGTGCCCGGTCGCTGGGACATCCGACGGAATTCAGTTCGAGATTCCAGTCGGTGATGCCCAGGCGGTCGAGCAGCGTGGCGAGCATTTCAAGAATCTCTGCATCGCGGGCCGGGGAATCGCTCCCCGCCCACGCCGGCCCGATCACTTCCGCATCGATCTGATAGAACTGTCGGTAGCGTCCTTTCTGGGGACGCTCGCGTCGAAACATCGGCCCAATGCAGAACAGCTTGTTCAGCCCACGCTTTTCGAGACCGTGTTCGATGTAAGCGCGCACGATGCCGGCTGTGGCTTCGGGGCGGAGGGTGAGCGATTGCGCCTTGTCGCTGGCTGCGCGCCCGCGGTCCTCCCACGTGAACATCTCTTTCGAAACGATGTCGGTCTCTTCGCCTACGCCGCGCGCAAACAATTCCGTGGCTTCGAAGATCGGCGTGCGAATTTCCTGAAAGTTGTAGGCGCGGAACACGTCGCGCGCCGTCGCTTCGACAAAGTTCCACAGCGCCGTGTCCGGCGGCAGAAGATCTCGCGTTCCTCGGATGGCCTTGATCATGCTTCGGTCGTTAGTCGTTGTTGGTCGTTAGTCGTTTAGTCGTTAGTCGTTCATTCTGCCAGCAGCATTTACCAAACTTTGTCATCCTGAGCGAAGCGAGATCGAATGAGCTGGCGCAGTCGAAGGATCCCTTTCAGCTTCGCCGCTCATCCGGCTCGGAAAGGAGTTCGGTCATACGCGCGTCGGCGAAGCCGTGAGAATACCTTGACCAGCCGGTTCGCACTGCATGCGAGCAAGCGATCCTTCGACTCCATTCGATCTTCGCTGCGCGAAGGTCTTGCTCCGCTCAGGATGACACGCCTTCAATGCTGTCTCACTCGTTGAATGCTGTTTCGCAACTCGGTACTCGGTACTCGGTACCGGCTACTGACAACTGCCTTTCAAATACTCATCTTTATACGCGAGATAGTTGGTTGCGTACCGCATGATCGTCTCGCTGTCGGTATCGCTGAGTTTGCGGCGGAATTTGCCGGGAGAGCCCATCCACAGCGATCCGGGCTCAACAATCGTTTTCTCCGGAATCAGGGTGCCGGCGGCGATGATCGATCCCGCCCCGATCCGCGCTCCATTCAAAATGATCGATCCCATACCGATGAGGCAGCGGTCTTCGACGATGCATCCGTGCAGCGTGACCGAATGGCCGACGGTGACATATTCGCCGACATAGACACCATAGTGCTGCTTCATGCCGTGCAGAACGCTGTTGTCCTGGATGTTCGAGTGCCCGCCGACCCGGATCTCGTGCACATCGCCGCGCAGCACGGCGTTCATCCAGATCGAGGCGTGCTCGCCGAGCACGACGTCGCCGATGATCTGCGCCGACTCATCCACGTAGCACGAAGCCGGAATTGTGGGGCGCACGCCTTTGAACGATCGAATCATTTCTTGAAATGTTGAAGATACCATGAGCGAGTCGTGAGGCCCGAGGCCTGAGTACCGAGTCGCGAGCGTACCGCGCAAGTTGAGGTCGGCACAGTCTCCAATGACTCCTCATTCCCAAGACGGGAAAGCTTTCCAAAAATACTCCGCCAATCACTGACGTTTTTCGCCAGGGATGCTATACAAACTTCGGTTTCATTTTGCGGAGAATCCTTCCGGCCGCGTCTTCCCGAGAGCGCCCTCCGGCACTTCTCCGCAGCTTGTCCGTCCCGCGTCCGGTTCACGCGCGTCGGTCGTCCCTCCGAGCACATTCTCGAGTGCAGGAACGACGTATGCCTTCCACGCGCGCGTGTTTTTTTCTCTTCGCCATCGTGCTCCTCATTTCCGCTTGCCTCGCGGCCCAGGACTCCGCTACCGGAGCCATTCGCGGCACCGTCATGGATCTGAGCGGCGGCCGTATCGCCCAGGCTTCCGTTGCCATCGTGAACACAGCCACGGGCGCACGTGACGTAGCTACAACCGACGGCCAGGGCCGGTTTGCGATTGAAATGCTGCCGTCGGGCGATTATTCACTACGGATTGAAGCTCAAGGCATGTCGCCGGAAGTTACGCCGCAACTGCACGTGAGCGTGGGAGGGATCGCAGAACTGGAGTTACGGTTAAGCGTCGCTCGCGCGGAGGAAAAAGTTACGGTCTCGGCCGAGCCCTCCGCAGTTCAGACCCAACCCGCCGCCGTCTCGACTTTGTTGGACGAACGCGCCCTCGCCGACATGCCGCTGAATGGCCGCCGCTTCCCCGATCTGATGCTGTTTTCCTCGAGCGTCACCCAGGATCCTCGCAGCCTGAATTCCAGCACGAACGGCGATATGTCCGTGGGCGGCATTCGTGGCTTTCAAAACAGTTTTCTCGTCGATGGCGGCGACAACAATAACGCATTTTATGCGCAGGCGCGCGGCCGCTATCGCGAGCCTTATGGACTTTCCACCGATACCGTGCAGGAGTTTCGCGTGTCGACGAATTCCTATGGTGCGGAATTAGGGCGTTCCGGAGGCGCGGTCGTCAATGTCGTAACCAAGTCGGGATCGAACGCCACCCATGGCACGGCGTTCTATTATCTGCGCGACAGTTCCTTTGGCGCGTCCGATCCATTTCTCGCCTTCAAGCCCCACAATCGCCAGCAGCAAGCGGGAGCCACGATCGGTGGTCCGCTCAAACGCAACAAAGCATTCTTCTTTCTCGGATTCGATCAGCACCTGTTTCATGAGCCGAATGTAGTTGAATTCGTGAACGGCGCTTCGCAGGTGATTCCGCAACCGGCGACTGGCCCCTACACGCCAGGAGATTACGATTCGACCGATCAGGCCCTCGTTTTCGCGACGGCTGCGCAACTGACTTCGCTGGCGGGAGAATATCCGGCCGCTCAGATCGGCAACGCATCCTTTGCCAAACTCGACATCAATCTCACACCCAAAAATCAGCTCGCTCTTCGCGTCAATCTTTCGCGCTATTGGGGCGCGAACAATGTCTTTCTCGATCCAGCCAGTCCCGTCACCTACGATTCCATCACCGACAACGGAGAGGAATCCGTCGCCACGGAAACCGGATCGCTGTCTCTGATCTCATCCCTTTCGCCTCGCTGGATCAGCCATTTGCGGGCGCAGTTCTCCCGCGACCTGCAACAGTCTTACAGCAACACCAGTGATGTTCTGGTGAAGATCGACAATCTCCTCGATGGTATGGGGCGCTCGGATCTTCTGCCGCGCCAGACGCGCGAACACCGCCTTCATCTGGCGGAAACCATAAGCTTCGAAGCCAGCCGCAATTCTTTCAAACTTGGCGGCGACGGACTCCTGACCTGGATCTACGACTTTTTCCCCAGCCAGCAGAGCGGCGAATATCTCTTTTATCCCATCAAAGTCGATCCATTTACGTTTGAGCCGATGGAAGCCGGGCTCGAACTCACGCCTCTTCGCGCCTATGCGCATGAAATCCCGCATTACTACCTGCAGAATTTCGGGGGCGCCACTTCAAATCCGGACACGAATGAATACGCCGCCTTCGCCCAGGACACCCTGCGGATCACCGATCACTTCTCGCTCACGCTGGGCGTGCGCTGGGATTTGCAGACATTCACGACAGCAGGTTTGATCTCGAATCCGTTGTTTCCGCCGTCAGGCAAAGTTCCCTATCAGCCCTACAACTTCGCGCCCCGCGGCGGGCTGGCCTATTCGTTCGGCAGTAAGCGGCCCCTGGTGATGCGCGTGGGATACGGCATCTTCTTCGTTCGCATTCCGCAGATCTACAACTCGATTGTTCAAACTGAAAATGGAATCACCGATGCGCAGGTCTTTCTGAACAATAACGATTATTACGATCACCAGGTTTTCCCGAGCTATCCCAACCCGCTGGTGAGTTGCCCCGTGATGTCCCAGGCATGCTCGCTGCCTGCGGGATTCACGCAAGGCGTCACGAATGAAGTCTCAGCCTTCGCTTCCAATTTCGTGACCCCACGCGTGCAGCAGGCCAGCATCACGCTGGAAAAAGAAGTCGCAGATCACACGACAATTTCATTGTCCGTGCTGAATGTTCATGGCGAACACCTGATTCGCGCCCTCGATGTGAATCTGCCGCCGCCGGTCGCCTCGACGTATCCGATCTTTGACTCGACCGGCTCAATTTTCCAAAACGGGTATTACACGGTGGATTCGTTCGCGACCTGGCAATTCACCGAGTCGCTGACCTGTCCGTGGCCGCCGTGCATCAATCCGCTGGGCCGCCCGATTGCTCAGCTTGGGTCGATCGACGAATTTCAGAGCGCGGCATCGAGTTACTACAGCGGAGCGACCTTCTCGATCAATCGCCGCGTTTCGCACGGCGCGTACCTGCGCCTGTCGTACACGTATGCCCATGCCATCGATGACGGCCAGGACGCACTCGTCGCCGGTCAACCCGCCACCGTGCAAAATTCCTATGATCCGGCTGCCGAACGTGGTCCGAGCGTCACCGACCAACGGCAGCGTCTGGTTGCGGCTTTCTCCGCGGACCCACGCCCATTTCATCGCGGGCACGAGTTGCTCGGCCACTTCTTCAACAATTGGCAGATTTCTTCCATCGTCAATTACGGCAGCGGACGTCCGGTGAACGCCACCGTGGCGGGCGATCCCAATCAGGATGGAAACGATCTGAACGACCGTCTGCCGGGATACAGCCGCAATGCCTTTACCGGCCCTGACTACGCGACGGCCGATCTGCGCCTCACCCGCCGCCTGCGCCTGAATGAACACTACAAGCTCAATTTTTCCGCCGATGCTTTCAATTTGTTCAATCGCGATAATCAGCGCGTCGCGATCACTGACAATGGCTTAGTCGTGAACGCCAGCACGTTTGTGCAAAACTCCGTGACAACCGGAGTCGCCCTTTATCCCGGCTACTACGAACTGCCGAATAATTTCATGAAACCAAACGCGGCCTATGCGCCCCGGCAGGTGCAACTGGCGATGAAATTGATCTTCTAAGCCCGGGGTGGAGTCATGTTTGAAAGGGGCGGCCTTCCGGGCCGTCGTAACGTCAGCCTCTCTGTCGCGGCTGTAGTCGCCGAGGGGCGCAGAGTCTCCCCAAGCATCGATGGAGTCGGTTGGCCAGGCACTTTGCACGACCGCAAATTCGTGCACTTTTGCCGCGCCGCGTTTGCGGCAAAAGACCGTGCCCTCCCATTTGGTTTCAAATTGATTTTCCCCAGTATTGGCGCGTTTTGGCGCTGGCTTACCTCGCAGTTTCACTTGACTTAAGGTCAAAACCCCTGTAATAACTAAACGGTCCTACAGGACGAGTCTGGGGGTGCATCGGGTTTGGCAGAAGTTCGGCTGCAAGAGGGAGAATCCCTCGAGAACGCTCTTCGCCGCTTCAAGCGCAAGGTGCAGCAGGAAGACATCATCAAGGAGGTCAAGCGACACTCCTTTTACCTGAAACCCGGCGAGAAGAAGCGCGTGAAAGCCGCGCTGGCTCGCAAGCGCGCGCGTAAGAAGACACGCAGAGAACAGGACTAGCGCAGGACGAATTAGCAGTAAAGAGCCGCTCCCTCCCGGGGCGGCTCTGCTCAACTGGACCCCCAACCACGGTGAGCTGCAACAGGGAGTACTCATACTTCATAACGCTTCTCTGGCATCAACCGCATTTTGTATCTACGCTTCTTCTGAAGCGTGGTGGGCCGAGTCCATGGGGAATTCGAGGGGGAGATCGACAACCCTGTTTTTTCTTCGCACCGCCGTGGTTTGTTTTTCGCTGCGCGTGGGCGCTAGAAACGGGCGAAGGGAGCCAGCCTCAAATGGAGTTTCAGGACAAGGTGCTGAAGTGCATCGACTGTGGGGGTGATTTCATTTTCACCGCCGGGGAACAGCTTTTCTTTCACGATAAGCAGTTCAAGAACGAGCCCAAGCGCTGTAAGGCTTGCAAGGCGAAGCGGATTTCGGTGCTCGGCGCACCTCCCGCGCCGGGACAAACCTACCGCTTCACCAAAGTAGAGACGCAGGCTACCTGCTCGGGATGTGGGAAGCAGACCACTGTGCCTTTCCGGCCCACGCAGGGCCGTCCCGTTTTTTGCAGAGAATGTTTCCAGGCGCGCCGGACCGCGGCCACTGCCTAAAACGCGGGTGCGCTGATC
>Ga0335073_10015106_pt1 | contig 10803 bp, 11 predicted proteins | sample Lox_Sample_22_FD_207093 | JGI IMG/M metagenome (GOLD analysis project Ga0335073, IMG submission 207093) | Soil microbial communities from Loxahatchee National Wildlife Refuge, Florida, United States - Lox_Sample_2.2 | ecosystem: Environmental > Terrestrial > Soil > Wetlands | place: USA...
ACCCGCGGGTGCAGGCCTTTGCCGAGCGGGAACTCGGGCCGCTGCTGCGCCGCGATGACGCGGCGGGCAGCCAGATGCTCGCCGCGCTCACCGCGTACCTGGAGGCCGGGGGCAACAAGGCGGAGGCAGCCAAACGCGCGCACCTGGCCCGGCCGACCCTGTACGAGCGGCTGCGCCGGATCGAAGCGGCACTCGGCGTAAGCCTGGACTCCGCGCAGTCGCGGACCTCACTGCACGTCGCGGTTCTGGCCCAGGCCGCCGCGCGGGAGCCGTGACCGGAGAGCTCTGCTCCGGGGTGAGGACTACCATATATGTCATGAGCATGACCCGGACGACCGTCTACCTCTCGCTGGATGCCAAGCGACGGCTGTCAGCAGCTGCCCGCCGTCGTCATCGCAGCGAGGCGGAGCTGATCCGGGACGCGATCGACCAGCTTCTAGCGGAAGAACCAGAGCACCCGCGGCCGAATCCGCCTCAGCTCGATCTTGATCCGGCGGTTATCGACAACCTTGACGAGAATCTTTCCGCAGGTTTCGGCGCCGACGGCTTCGAGGACACCTCGTGGCGCAGCTGATCATCGACACTTCCGGCTATCTCGCCGGAATGGTGGCCGCGCACCCGCTGCATGAAAGGGTGCTCGAGATTCTGCACAGTGCACGGCGGCCACCGGTCATCTCGCCAATGGTTATAGCGGAGATCGACTACATGGTCCTCGACAAGGCCGGGGTTGCCAGGGAACTCGACGTGATCGACGACCTGACCAGCGGCGCGTATGAGCTGCCCGATGTGGACGTCGATGACCTGCGCTCAGCTAGGCGGCTGGTCGCCAGGCACCAAGACCTGAAGATCGGGATGACCGATGCGGTGAACGTGGTGCTGGCTCACCGCTATGACACCAGTGAGATCCTCACCACCGATCAGCGGCACTTTCGTGCGCTTGTTCCCCTGACCAAGCGCTTCGACTCTTTCCGCATCCTGCCAGCCGACCTGTGACGGATCGCACCGCGGGGCGACAACGCCCCGGTCTCACCACGACCCCTGGCGGTCTGCTGCTGGCGAACGATGGGACCAACGCGCTGGACCTCTACCACGGCTGACCGCGCTGGGCCTGCATCACGGCCGACCCGGCATGATGGGCCCATGCCGCGCACCGAAGAGACCTACCTGCATGGCCACCACGACAGCGTGCTGCGGTCGCACCGCTGGCGGACCGCGGAGAACTCCGCGGGCTACCTGCTGCCGCGGCTGCAGCACGCTGACCGGGTGCTCGACGTGGGTTGCGGGCCCGGGACCATCACCGTCGACCTGGCCGCGCGGGTTCCCCAGGGTGAGGTGGTCGGCATCGACGCGGCCGGCGACGTGCTGGAGGCCGCCCGGCAGGAGGCGGGCCGCCAGGGGCGGGCCAACGTCCGGTTCGAGACCGGCGACGTGTATCACCTGGGCTTCGGCGACGCTACGTTCGACGTCGTGCACGCACACCAGGTGCTGCAGCACCTCGGCGACCCGGTCGCGGCGCTCGCCGAGATGCGCCGGGTGTGCCGCCCGGGCGGCCTGGTCGCGGCGCGGGACAGCGACTACGGGGGGATGCTCTGGTTCCCCGACGACCCGGAGCTGTCCGAGTGGCGGACCCTGTATCAGCAAGCCGCTCGAGCGGTCGGCGGCGAGCCGGACGCCGGGCGCCGCATGCTGTCCTGGGCCCTGGCCGCCGGATTCGCGGACGTCGAGCCCTCGGCGAGCGCGTGGTGCTACGCGGCACCGGCGGACCGTGCGTGGTGGGGCAGCCTGTGGGCCGAGCGGCTGACCGAGTCGCCGTTCGGGGACCGGGCCGTCGAGCACGGCCTGGCCACCCACCAGGACCTCGAGCGGCTGGCCGCCGCGTGGCTGCGCTGGGCGGCCGCCGACGACGGGTGGTTCCTCATCCCGCACGGCGAGATCCTGTGCCGCGTACCCGGCTAAGGGTTTTCCCGTCACGAGCGTGACCTCGGCGCGGCAATGGTGGCCGGTTATGAAGCGCTATACATAGCTATGTATAGCGTCCTATGCGTTTCTGTAGCTAGCCAGGTGGATACGTTGCTCTGCATGGACGTGCCCGATCTTGACCACGGCAGCCACGTCCCGCTGTACATACAAGGGGCAGACTGGATCACTGCACAGGTCGACGCGCGGAAACTGGCGCCGGGGACACGGCTGCCTGCCGAACGTGACCTTGCGGAGCAATGGGGCGTCGCCTACATGACGGTGCGGCGGATGATGGCTGAGCTACGGGAACGGAACGTGATTGTGTCTCAGCCGGGCAAGGGAACCTACGTGCTGTAGCCAGCGCCTACTGACTCCCTCTGGCTCTACCCTGCACTGCGCTGAAGCAGGTATGCCGCCTCGAACGCATCCTCGATCGCGCCGGCGTCGCCGTCGGCGAGATCGGCGACCACCATCATGTGCTTGGCGTAGCGGGCCGGGACGCTGAACGTCCCGGGAAACTGCCGCAGCACGGAGTCACGGTAGTCGAAGTCGGCGCGGATGACCACGTGGGTGTCGTCAAGCTGACGCGCCACCCGCCGGCCGTGGTAGCGCCACTCGGCCAGGCCTTCCCGCGCGGTGCCGCGGACACCCGGCATCGCCTCCGCGAGCCGGGCCAGGTCACCAATATCCACGAGATCAAGTCTCTCGCCTATCCGGGGGTGAGGCGCACCACGGCCAGCTCGCGGTCGGTACGGCTCTGCATGGTGGCGTACGCCGGATACGCGCCGGTCAGCCTGGGCCACCATTCCACCCGTTCCCGGGGTGGCAGGATGCGCGCGCGCATCGTCACGGGCTCGCCGGTACGCCATGGCTGGCGACGATCAGCCAGTCGTCACCGTCGGCGATACCGATCACCGGGGTGCTGAATTCCCGTCCGCTCCGCCAGCCCGTCGTGGTCAGGGCGAGCACCGGGTGAACGCCCATCCGGACGAGCAGGCGGCCACCGGTCGCGTGCCTGCTCGTTCACCGCTGCTCCCAGGCCGGGCTGGCGAGGAACCAGGTATCGAAGCGTTCTTGCTCGCGAAGCAGGCTGTCACCCGGGAGCGTGCCGAGCGCAATGCGTTCCAGCATCCTGAAGTACTCGAACCGGTCGGTCCCGGGAGCGATGACGATCAGCAGGTCGGCGGGATGCCCGGGCAGGGCGGCGAACGCGTGCGGCAAAGCAGGGGGGACAACCAGCAGGTCGCCTTCTCCCGCCTGGACGAGCTGGTCTCCCACCAGTACCTGCGCACGCCCGCTGAGCAGGTAGAAGAGCTCGGTGCCGAGCCTGTGCCGGTGCGGCTGGGCGCCGTCTGCGCCGTCGGCGAGGGTGACGCGGACGACGCTGAGCGCGCCGCCGGTCGCGGTGGCATCGGCGAGCAGGCCAATGGTGGCGACGTGCGGGCTGCCGAGCACCGGCATGTCGCTGTGATTGACGATCACGGGATCTGCTGGCATGGTCACGACGAGTCTCCAGCGCCAGGTATCTACGAACGTCGTACATGATTAACTACGAACACTGTACATAATTAAGCGCGCTCACGGTAGGGGTGGTTGCTTCGGAACGGAGGAAGCCAGGACCGAGTCCTCGGTTCGGGCGCGAAGAACTGGCCAGGCTGGCCTTGGCCATCATGGACGCGCACGGCAGCGATGCCCTGACCGTGCGGCGGCTGGCCCAGGAGGCCGGCATGGCGACGACGGCCCTCTACAACTACTTTCCGAGCAAGGACGACCTGGTAGACGCGGCGATGGACGCGGCGGCGGGAGAGATCGAGCTCCCCGAGCCTTCGGCACAGGCGTGGAAGGAGCAGCTGGCCGGCGTGGCGCGAGCCTGGTTCCAGGCCGGCCTGCGGCATCCCGGGGTGGCCCGGCTCCGCTTCGACCGCCCGCTGCAGAGCAGTCGCACGCTCCGCGTAACCGACTGGGCCATGGGCGTGCTGCGTGCCGCGGGCCTGAGCAAGCCGGACGCCGTCGCCGCGTTCAAGGCACTGACGGTCCTCACCCTGGGAACTGCCGCCACTGCCGTGGCCGAATCCCGCCCCGAGCGGCGCCGGCAGGCCGCGGCCCGCCACGCATCCGTCACCGCCGAGGAGCTCCCGGCGATGGCGGCCGTCGCTGCCGAGCTCACCACCGCGCTCGGCGGCGACCAGGCCTTCGAGTTCGGCCTCGCCACACTGCTTGACGGCATCGAGCAGCGCATCGCCGCGGCCAGGCGAGCTAGCCAGGACAAGGGCTGAGCTCGACCTGCAGCTCGCGCAGTGTGCGGGTGAAGTAACCGGGCATGAACTCGGGATCGAAGCCCGGCACCAGGCTGACACCGGGCAGCGCGCGCAGCAGCTCTTCGAACAGGATCCGCAGCTCCAGCCTGGCCAGGTTGGCGCCGAGGCAGAAATGGGTGCCGAATCCGAACGCAACGTGGTGGCCCGGCCGCCGGGTCACGTCGAACCGGCGCGGCTCGCTGAACGCCCGGTCGTCGGAGTTGGCGGCGGCATACATGATCAGCACCTGGTCGCCCCGGCGCAGTCGCTGGCCGTGCAGCTCGTGGTCCGCGGTCACGGTCCGTCGCATGTTCAGGATCGGCGTCGCGTACCTGATGAACTCTTCCACGCCCGTGGACCCGATGACCGACGGGTCCGCGAGCAGGACCTGGCGCTGATCGGGAAAGCGGGCGAGGTTCCACACCGTCTGCCCGATAACCGAACGGGTTGTCTCCGCCCCGCCGTCGAGCAAGAGCAGGCCTTCCTGGATGATCTCCGGGACGTCCATCGGCTCGCCTGCTATCGCACCGTGTACCCACACGGAGACCAGGTCGTCGCGCGGGTCGCGGCGGCGGGCCTCGATCAGCTCGGCAAAGGCCGCAACGAACTCGCCGATGGCCTCGGGTGACCCGGGCGGCTGACGGGGGTCGTCGTTCCGGAAGCCCGCGGAGCCCATCGTCCGCTCCGACCATTCCATGCACTTGGGCCACTGCGCACGGTCAAACCCCAGCAGCTCGGCAATGACCATGGCGGGCAGCGGCGCGGCGATGTCCCGGACGACGTCCACGGTTCCTTTTGCTGCCGCCGCGGCGACCAGCTCGGCGGCGATGGCCCGTACTCGCTTCTCGTGCCTGCGAACCGCGCGGGGAGAGAACCGCCAGGACACCAGCTTGCGCTGCTGCACATGCCGGGGGTCGTCCCGGTTGATCATCGAAGCCGTCATCTCGATGAGCGGCCGGCTGCCGCTCGCCGAGCTGTACCGGGCGGTGTCGCGCTCGACCGCCAGCACGTCGTCGTACCGGGAGATCCCCCAGATCCGGTTGACCGGATCCCAGTAGACGGGCGCGTTGTCCCGCAGCCACTCGTACGCCGGGTAGGGATCCCCGGCATACAGATCTGGATCGAGGATGTTGAGCGGCGCGCCGGATGTGAGGCTCACGGGTGAGGGCTCCGCTCAGCGAGGTTTTCACAGGGATACCTGCCACGGACGGCCCTGGGGGTGCGCCGGGCCGGCCGGCGCACCCCCAGGACTGCGTTGCCTGTCGTCCGCTACTTCACGTAGTACCAGTCCTCTGGGTTGAGACCGAGCGTCGAGGATTCGGGTGTGACGCCCTTCAGGTTGTTGGCGATCTCGGCCACGAGGTAGGGGGCGTTTACCTGCCATTCCACCGGGAGCTGCTTGGCCAGGTAGTCCTGCCACGAGTACATGTAGGACAGGTTGGTGCTGGTCAGCGTCTTCTCGATCATCGCGTCGTTGGACTTGTTGCAGTAGCCGCTGGAGTTGGCGATCGCGCCGCACAGGAACAGCGTCTCCCCGGTGGGGTAGTAGTCGGGGGCGAACGACCAGCCGAGACCCCAGTCCGCCATGTCCCAGTTGCACGGGATCTTGGCCACCACGCAGTTGCCCGCGTCGGTCGAGACCACGTCGTCGAACGGCTCGGGCTTCAGGTTCAGCTTGATGCCCACGCCCGCGGCGGCGCCCTGCAGTTGCAGCAGCTCCTGCGCGACCCACGACAGCCCGTTAGCGTAAGTGAACGTGAAGCTCAGCGCGGTGCCCTTGGTGATCCCCGCGCCGCAGTCGCCCGCAGCCGAGCCCGCCTTGGCGCAAGTGGTGGTGCCGCTTGATGACACGCTCCAGCCGTGGCTGGTCAGCAGCGCCTTCGCCTTGGACGGACTGTAGGGGAACGTCACGCCCTTCTTGCCCTGCGGCGACAGCCACGAGGTCGCCGGGTAGCTGCCGACCGGCCCGTTCTGGGTCACGCCGTACCCCTTCAGCGGCCCCGCAAGGTCCGCAGGCTGGTTCATCAGGTACGCCAGCGCCTGCCGGAAGTAGAGCTGCTTGAAGATCGCGGCATGATCGGAAACCGTGGACTGCTCGTTCAGCGTGTAGTAACTGACTCCCCAGGTGACCTGCGGCGCCAGGTAGTAGCCCGACACCGGGTTGCGGCCCACCGACTGGCCGAGCGGCTTGGCCGGGAGATCCTCGGTCGGGACGTAACCGACGTCGATCTTCGTGCTGCTGCTCGGCGACCGCAGCACGTCGTACTCGGCCGCATCGGTGGTGAACGGCACCTCCTGGAACTCAGCCAGCTTCGGCTTGACCGGCCCGGAGTACGACTTGTTCGGCACCATCGTCAGGTGCCCGTCGGCGTTGAACGCGCTCAGCTTGAACGGGCCGTCCACGACGCCCCACAGCGGCGAGGTCGCATACGAGCCCAGATCCTTGGCCTGAGTGTTCAGGTAGCTATACACCGCAGCGCAGTCGCTGGGCGTCGTCGAACAATGGCTCGGCCCCGACGCGGTCTTATCCCACGCCTCCGGCATCGGCGTGATCTGGCTCAGCTCGTTATACAAGAACCAGTTATGGCTGTAGGCCTTGTCCATCGTCATCGTCAGCTCGGTAGAGCTAACCGCTTTGATGTTCTTGACCACGGTGTTCGGGAAGCCGGTGTAGGCACCCCAGTCGACATCGCCGACCGCCTGCAGCATGTTCAGCCAGAACATCACGTTCTGCGCCGTCACTGCCTGGCCGTTGGACCACTTGTACGGCTTCAGCCTGATGGTGACCGTGTTCCCGCTGAAGGTCGGCGCGTAGGCCAGGCTCAGCGAGGTGTTCATCGTCGGCGCCGAGCCGGTGCCGAACCAGTACAGCGGCCGGTACAGCATCTGGTTGAAGTCGCTGCTGTTGCTCACGCTGATGAATTCGCTGCTCTCGAACGGGAAGATGTAGTTGGGTATGTCCGATGGCAGCTCGGCCCACGTCGCGGTGCCACCGCTGACCGGTGTGGTGCCGGACGTGGACGAACTGCTTCCTGCACAGCCCGCCATGGCCAAGGCCACTGAAACCACGCCCGCCGCAACCGCTAGCGTCTTGCGGCGAAGCCTGGAGATGCATCTGCGTTGATGATCTTGGTGAGGCCACATGGCCAGGGCTCCTTCTCTGTCTGCTCCCATGACAAAGGCGGGCTATGGCCGCTCCGCCGTCTCGTCGTTGAGACACCCGCCCGTTGGTCACGGTACACCGGTCTTATAGGGCGTCCAGTCCTACAAGTGGGCCGACCCGACTTCGCGACCCTACTGAGACAAACACGTAATAATGTGACAGCCGTCGAAGGATCTTCCGCAATGGCCCGGCGCGGCAGGGAATGGCCTGCCGGTTCCTCGGAACAATGGCCGGGCCTGGCCCGCGGCAGTGGTGCGGTGAGGGCGATGAGGCACCCGGCTATCGGCGCGAGGCCGGCCCAGCCCACACCGGGCAGGCGTTCACCCACGACCGTCACCGCGAGGATGACGGCGACGGCGGGCTCGAGCAGCTGCTGGCGTGCCCGCCCCCGGCTGGACGCTGGTGAGGCGGGCCGATAATGCTTGGCTGGCTTGGGCGCGAGGATGTTACGTTCCGGGTCATGCCCTCAGCGGAGGTAATGCAGCGCGCTCACCCGGTGACGCGGTCCGGCCTGGTCAGGGATCTGTGCGGGCTGGGCGTCCGGCCGGGCGGCGTGCTGATGGTGCACACCCGCATGAGCGCCATCGGCTGGGTGGTCGGGGGCGCGCAGACCGTGGTGGCGGCGCTGCTGGATGTGTTAGGCCCGGCCGGGACGCTGATGGCGTACCTGGGCTGGAATGACAGCACCGGGGGCATGGCCACATGGCCGCGGGAGTGGCAGGAGTCGTACCGCGCCGAGTGCCCGCCGTTCGACGCGCAGTTCTCGGAGACCGACCGTCAGATGGGCCGGGTCCCCGAACGCATCCGTACGTGGCCGGGCGCCAAGGTCAGCGGCAGCCATTTCCGGCGGATGGCGGCGATCGGCGCCGCAGCGGGCTGGCTGACCGAAGATCAGCCGTGGGATCACGCCTTCGGGCCGGGCTCGCCCCTGGCGAAGCTCGTCGAGGCAGACGGGCAGGTCCTGCTGCTCGGTGCGCCGCTGGACCGGCTGACGATCCTGCACCATGCCGAGTCCCTGGTGGACAGCCCGCACAAGCGGATGGCGCATCACGTGATCCCCGTCCGGGAGGGCGGCGAGGTCGTCTGGCGGGACGTCTTTGACCACGACACGTCCACGGCGCTTGGCGCCTTTCCGTATGAGCGGGCGGTCGGCGACCAGGATCCCTTCGCGGTCATCGGCCAGCTGGCGCTCGATGCGGGCTGCGGGGTCAGCGGCGTGGCCGGAAAGGCGGCATGTCACCTGTTCCCGGCCGGGCCGCTGGTGCGCTTCGGCACCGAGTGGATGACCAGGGAGTTCGGGCCCGAGCGGCTCAGATGACGTGCGGGATCAGCATCTTGGTCGACCGCTTGTACGGGGGGTACGTGCTGGGGAACTGCTCGGCCATGTAGCGCTCTTCCATGACCGCGCTAACGGAGAAGTACACGCCCATGAAGATGACCGCCGCGAGCCAGTAGACGCTGACCGCGAGCGTCGTGCCGATCATCGCGAGGATGATGCCGGAGTAAATGGGGTGGCGGACGCTCTTGTACGGGCCGGTCGTCACCAGCTCCGGATCGGTCTTCCGCGACATCGGCATGCCCCAGTTCCGGCCGATATAAAGCCGCGCCCAGACCGCCAGCGCCAGACCCAGCACGAACAGGGCGGTGCCGATGCCCTGCAGCCATGGACTGGTGACCACCGCAGCCCCGTGCCCCTTGAAAACCCGCAGGCGGAACAGCAGCAGGAAGACGAGGATGGCCACGACCCGGAAGCCGGCGAACTGAGTCCAGCGGCTCTTCCCGGCCTTCACCCCGACGGACGCCACGAGCCAGTACACCCAGAACGCAACCCAGCCGGCCAGAATTACGACGTCGATAACATGCATTGAAGTGCCGTCCTCGCCCTCGGTGCTCTCATGCTAGGTCCCCGCGCGTGATTGGCTCACGGCACCGTGTAGGTGACGAGCTGTGGCGATCCGCCCTTGGGCCCGAGAATGCTCGAGCCGCCGGCGGGAACGAGGATCGCGTTGCCGGCGATGGCGATGGGTGCGTTGGCTGACGTGGGCAGGCTGTGGCGGTAGACGATCGTGCCGGTGGCACGGTTCAGGGCGATCAGGACGCCGTTGTAGAGGGTGGTGAAGACCAGGTCGTTGGAGACGGTCGTGGCGCCGAGCGGCATGGCCGGGACCTTGGTGTCCCATTCGACGTGGCCCGTGGTCACGTCGAGAGCCTCGATCTCTCCGGTGCCGTCGCCGTCCGGGGTCCCCAGTGGGTAGCTCATTTTGGCGAGCGTGAAGGGCAGGTCGACGGTGGCCACGTACACGCTGTGGCCGGCCAGGGACATGTTGGTCAGCACGCCGCCGAGTGAGCCGGGAAGGATCGTGTAGGGCGCGGTCAGCGAGAGCGTGTGATCCAGCGCCTCGGCGGGGTAGCTGTCCGAGCGGCTGTGCTCGCCGACAGGCGTTTTCCAGATGAGCTTGCCGGTATGGGCGTTCATCGCGAAGACAACGCCCAGCTTGCCGGAGCCGATGATCGCGGGCACGCCGCTGACGGTCGCAGCGATCGGCGAGGCCTGCATGTCGTGGTCCATGAAGTCGTCCGCCAGGCCCTGGTAATACCAGCGCAGTTTCCCCGTCGAGGCGTCCAGGTTCACGTCGCTGTCGGTGTACAGCTGCGCGGAGGGGTGAGCGATCGCTGAGGCAGCCGACTGGTAAGGGTTGCCAATGCCGAAGGTGACCGATTCGTCGCTGCCGACCAGCGGGGTTTCCCAGGCACCGCCCGAGCCAATCCCGGTAGTGCGCACGCCCCGGTCGGTGCCCAGGAGGGTGTTGAACTTCCACAGCAGCCTGCCCGTCGCGGCGTTGAGCGCGAACAGCACACCGCCGCCACGGCCGAGCCCGTAGGCGCTGGCCAGGTAGACGCGCCCGCCAGCCACTTGCGGCTGGATCTCGAACGCGCCCTGGCCGCTGCCCAGCAGATGCGTGTCGGTCCAGACCGCCTTGCCGGTGCTCGCGTTGAGCGCGAAGACCGCGGTCGAGGTATCCCCGTAGACGGTGCCGTTAGCGACGGCGACGCCGTCGGGCCCAGGGCCGCTCTTCTCCGGCGAGTTGACCTTGTACTCCCACTTCAGCTTCCCGGAGGCCAGGCCCAGCGCGTAGACGTTCGCGTCGAGGTCCTGCATGTAGACCACGCCGTTGGTCACGATCGGCGTTGCCGCCAGCGAGCCGAAACCCGGGGCGGACGCTACTGCCGACCCCGTCAGCTTGAAGGTCCACGCTTGGCGCAGCCTGGACACGTTGGCCGATGAGATCACCGAACCCGCGGCAGCCCGCGTGTTCGCAAGATCGCCGTTCGGGTACGGCCACGACCCCGCGGGCCTCGCCACCCCCGGATTACTCACCGTGC
>Ga0335073_10015107_pt1 | contig 10803 bp, 8 predicted proteins | sample Lox_Sample_22_FD_207093 | JGI IMG/M metagenome (GOLD analysis project Ga0335073, IMG submission 207093) | Soil microbial communities from Loxahatchee National Wildlife Refuge, Florida, United States - Lox_Sample_2.2 | ecosystem: Environmental > Terrestrial > Soil > Wetlands | place: USA: Florida...
CCAGCGCGCGCGGATCGAAGCCGCGCCTCCTTTACTCCCCGCGACCATGCTGCGGATAATCGGGCGCCATGCGACGCTCAGCCTGTCTCGCGACACTTCTCTGCCTCGGCGCCACTGGCGCCGCACCCGCCGGCCCGCAGGCACTAGGCGCTGCCTCCAGTGCCGAGGACGGCCAGTGGACCATGCCCGGCAAGAACTACTCAGCGACACGCTACAGCGGCCTGGCGCAGATCAATGCTCGAAACGCCCGCGGACTGCGCCCCGTGTGGACCTTTTCCACCGGAGTGCTCACCGGGCACGAGGGCCAGCCGCTGGTCGTCGGCGACACCATGTACGTCGTCACGCCATGGCCGAACGTGCTGTATGCGTTCGATCTTTCCAAGGAAGGTTATCCGCTGCGCTGGAAGTACCGGCCGGACGTGAGCCAGAACGCGCTCGGCGTCGCCTGTTGCGATGCGGTGAATCGCGGCGCCTTCTACTCCGACGGCGTCGTGGTCTACAACCTGCTCGATGGCCACACGGTGGCAGTCGATGCCCGCTCGGGCCGGGAGCTCTGGAAGACCGCGATTGCCGACATGGGAAGCGGCGAGACCGTCACCATGGCACCGCTCGTCGTCGGGGACCGCGTGATCGTCGGTGCCTCGGGCGGGGAGTTCGGCATCTATGGATGGCTCAAGGGACTCGACCTGAAGACCGGTCAGGTCGTGTGGACCGGACACAACATGGGTCCCGACGCCGACATGCTGATTCATCCGGAGACCTTCAAGGCGCCGTATCCGGTGGGGCCGGACGAGGGCGCCCGCAGCTGGGGGAATGACAGCTGGAAAACCGGCGGCGGCCCGGTGTGGGGCTGGCTCTCCTACGATCCGCAACTCGATCTGGTCTACTACGGCACCGGCAACGCGGCGCCCTACAACACCGAACAGCGCCCCGGGGACAACAAGTGGACCGCGAGCGTGCTGGCGCGCCGTCCCGCGACGGGCGAGCTCGTCTGGGCGTATCAGTTCACGCCCCACGATGGCTGGGACTACGACTCCACGGGCGCGATGGTGCTCGCCGACCTCACGATCGCAGGCAAGCCGACGCACGTACTGGTGCATTTCGACAAGAACGGCTTTGCCTACACGCTCGACCGGGCGACCGGCAAGGTGCTGGTCGCGGCGCCTTTCGCGCCCGTCAACTGGGCGAAGGCGGTGGATCTCGCGAGCGGTCGTCCGCTCGTCGATCCAACGAAGGAAACCGGCGTGTCGAAGGGCAACGTGAAGGGCATCTGTCCCTGCCTCGAAGGCGGCGTGAGCCCGAATTCCCCGCCCGCCTATTCGCCCCGCACGCACCTCTTCTACACCTCCACCAACAACCTGTGCATGGATTACGAAACCGGCCGGGTCTCGTATCTGCGCGGCACGCCGTTCATGGGCATCAACAGTCCCTATACCTCCGGGCCCGGGGGCTACATGGGCTCGTTCATCGCCTGGGATGCCGTGCGCGGGCGCAAGGTGTGGGAGGACAAGGAACGCTACCCCAACTGGAGCGGGGCGCTCGTGACCGGCGGGGACGTGGCGTTCTACGGCACGCTCGACGGCTACTTCAAGGCGGTCGACGCGCGCAGCGGGGCGCAGCTGTCGAAGTTCAAGGTGGGCTCGGGCGTCGTCGGCAACCCGATCACCTTCCGCGCTCCCGATGGCCGGCAGTACGTTGCGGTGTACGCCGGAATCGGCGGCGACTGGTCGCTGATCGCAGGGGATACCCGCTCCGACGATCCGCGCGACGTACGCCTGCCGGCGGACTTCATGAAGGACATCGCGCGCCATACCAGCCAGGGCGGAATGATATGGGTCTTCGGACTATGAGGGCCGCCGCCCTGGGAAGCGCGGCGGTAGTTGCCGCCGCGGTGCTCGCCGCCTGCGCACGGACCGCCGCGCCGCCGGCTGCGAGCGCCAATGCGCCGCCGCCGGCGATTGCCTACGAGTCCCACCTCGCGGCCGGGGGAATGAGGCCGGCGGGCGGCACGCTGAGCAATCCGCACACGGGCGATGCGGCGGTCGCCAGGAACGGCGCGCTGCTTTTCACGACCATGAACTGCGACGGCTGCCACGGGACCGACGGAAGCGGATTCGTCGCTCCCAACCTGGGCGCGGGCCGATGGCGCTACGGCGGCGCAGATGCGGAGGTGTTCGCCTCGATCTACTACGGCCGCCCGAAAGGGATGCCCGCCTTCGGGGGCGCGCTCGGAAGCGAGGGTGTCTGGACCCTCGTCACGTACCTGCGCTCGCTGCCGGTGCCCAACGATCTGCCCACCGAGTCGTGGGAGCAGCCATAGCCGCCCTGCCCGAGGACCCGCAGCCGCCCCAGGTGCTGTTCGGCGAGCTGTTCGCGGCGGTGCAGACCCAGGGCATCTTCGGAGACGGGAAGACGTTCGTGGATGCGGTGCCGCGCGCCGCGCCCGGGACGATCCTGGCCGAGTATCGCGCCGCGCGTCCGGAGACGCCCGCGGCACTCGCGGACTTCGTTGCCCGACACTTCACGCTGCCCGCGGAGCCTGAGTCGGTGGTGGTGCCGACGGCGCAGCGGACTCTCGGCGAGCACATCGACGCACTCTGGAGCGTGCTCACGCGCACGAGTCCGACGGCACCACGCTGGTCATCGCTCCTGCCGCTGCCCAAGCCCTATGTCGTGCCCGGCGGGCGCTTCCGCGAGATCTACTACTGGGACTCGTACTTCACCATGCTCGGGCTCGCCGAGAGCGGTCGACGCGACCTGATCGAGAGCATGGTGGAGGATTTCGCGCACCTGATCGACACTTACGGCCACATACCGAACGGGACGCGCACCTATTACCTGAGTCGCTCGCACCCACCCTTTCTCTACGCGATGGTGGGGCTGCTGTCCGGCAACGGGGCGGGCGGTGCCGGCGAGGCATTCGCGCGCTACCTGCCGCAGCTCGAGCGCGAGTACCGGTTCTGGATGGATGGAGAAGGGGCGGTCGCGGCGGGCGCAGCTCACCGGCGGGTGGTGCGCCTGCCCGACGGATCGCTGCTCAATCGTCACTTCGACGACCGCGACACCCCGCGCGACGAGTCGTACCGCGAGGATAGCGAGCTCGCGCGTTCGAGCGGCCGGCCGGCACCGCAGATGTTTCGCGATATTCGCGCCGCGTGCGAGAGCGGCTGGGATTTCAGCTCCCGCTGGTTCGCCGACGGGCGCACCATGGCGACCATCGTCACGACCGAGATCCTCCCCATCGATCTGAACAGCCTGCTGTTCGGGCTCGAGAGCGCGCTCGCCACGGGCTGCGAGCAGGCCGGGGATGCGGAGCGCGCTGCCGGTTTCCACCGGCGCGCGAGCGAGCGGCGCGCGGCGATCGACCGCTACCTCTGGGATGACGCCGCGGGGGTCTATTACGACTATCGCTGGACCGAGCGCGCGCGCGTGCGACGGCTCTCGGCCGCCGCAATGTTTCCGCTCTTTTGCGGCTGCGCCTCGCAGCAGCAGGCGGGCAGGGTGGCCACCGCGGTCCGCGACGGCCTGCTCGAGTCCGGGGGCCTGCTCACGACGGCGCTCACGACGGGCGAGCAGTGGGATGCCCCCAACGGCTGGGCGCCATTGCAGTGGATCGGGGTAGCGGGTTTCAATCGGTACGGTGAGCAGGAGCTCGCCGCGACGATCGCGCAGCGCTGGCTGCGCAATGTCGGGCGCGTCTACCGCGAGAGCGGCAAGCTCGTCGAGAAGTACGACGTGCGCACCGAGCGCGGCGGCGGGGGCGGGGAGTATCCGCTGCAGGACGGTTTTGGCTGGACTAATGGCGTAACGCGTAAGCTCATGGCGTTGTATCCGGCCGCAGCCGGGCAGGCAGCCGCACACACCGGGGAGTGAGACTTTGGTCAATCCAGTTATGCAACAGGCGAGCACCGGGGTCGGGGAACCCGAAAACGAGGTGCGCACGCTGCGCCTGTTCGTGTTCGCGCTCTTTTTCATGTTCGGCGGCATCACGAGCCTCAACGACGTGATCATCCCGAAGCTCAAGGAGCTGTTCACGCTCAACTATGCGCAGGTGATGCTGGTGCAGTCGGCGTTCTTCGCCGCCTACTTCCTCATCTCGATCCCGGCGGCGGCGGTGGTGGCGCGCATCGGCTACATGCGCACCGCGGCCCTCGGGCTCATGACCATGACGGTCGGCTGTCTGCTGTTCGTGCCCGCCTCCTCCTCGGGTCTCTACATCACCTTCCTCGGCGCGATCTTCGTGCTCGCCGCCGGCATCACGATCGTGCAGGTGGTGGCGAATCCGCTGATCTCGATGCTCGGTCCGGCGAAGACGGTGCACAGCCGCCTGACCTTCGCGCAGGCCTTCAACTCCCTCGGCACGACGATCTTTCCCTACGTAGGATCCATCCTGATTCTCGGAACCCTCTCGCAGGTCGACCCGAAGAAGCTCTCGGGGGCTGCGCTGGCAGCCTTTCGCACGCAGGAGACGCAGGTCATCGTGCGCACCTATCTCGGGCTCGCGACGGCGTTGACCATCATCGCGGCGCTCGTGTGGCTCGCGCGCCGCAAGCTCGTGGAGCAGAAGAGCGAGATGCCGACCTTGCGCCACTACATGAGCCTCCTCAAGCTGCCGCGCTTCAGCTATGGCGCATTGTGCATATTCTTTTACGTGGGCGGCGAGGTTGCGATCGGCTCGCTGATCGTCAACTACCTCGAGCAGTCGAGCGTCATGGGCTTCGGCCCGGAGGAAGCCGGCAAGCACGTGCCCTTCTACTGGGGAGGCGCCATGGTAGGCCGCTTCATCGGCTCGTACCTGCTGCGCATCTTCTCGCCGGGCAAGGTGCTGGCCTGTGCCGCGGCGGCCGTGATGCTGCTGCTGCTCATCTCGGCCAACACGAGTGGAGCGGTGAGCGGCTGGGCGCTGCTGTCGATCGGGCTCTTCAACTCGATCATGTTCCCGACCATCTTCGCGCTCGCCTGCGAGGGTCTCGGGCCGCGCGCGGCGGAGGCCTCCGGCATCATCTGCGTTGCTATCGTCGGAGGTGCCGTCGTGCCGTTCCTCACCGGCAGGACGGCGGACCTCATGGACAGCCTGAAGCTCGCGCTGCTCGTGCCCGCGATCTGCTACGCGGTGATCTGCGGGTTCGGGATCTACGCGCGCCGCCCCGCAGCGGCGCAGGGCGGGCACTGAGAGGATGTATGAGTACCAAAGGATGGCCGGCCGCGGGCGCGCTGGCGGGACTCTTGACCCTGGCGGCGCTGGCAGGTGCGGGCGTGACTGAGAAGCCGCAGCCCGCCCCCGACGACCCGTACCTGTGGCTCGAGGAGATCCATGGCGCGAAGGCGCTCGAATGGGTGAAGGCGCAGAACGCGAAGTCGATCGCCGTGCTGCAGGGCGACCCGCAGTACCAGAAGGACTACGACGCGATCCTCAAGGTGCTCGATGCGACCGACCGCATTCCCTACGGGGAGCTCGACCATCAGTACGTCTTCAACTTCTGGCAGGACGCGGCCCATCCCAAGGGGATCTGGCGCCGCACGACCATCGCAGACTACGCAAACCCCACGCCCGCCTGGGACATCCTGCTCGACGTCGATCGGCTGGCGGCCGATGAGCACGAGAACTGGGTGTGGAAAGGAGCGGACTGCGCCCCCTCGCTCAAGCGCTGCCTGATCACGCTCTCCCGTGGCGGGGGCGATGCGGCGGTGGTACGCGAGTTCGACCCGGACGCCAGGACCTTCGTCAAGGGCGGCTTCGAGCTCGCCGAGGCGAAGTCGAGCATCACCTGGCTCGATGAGGATACGGTCATCTTCGGCACCGACTTCGGCCCGGGCTCGATGACCTCATCGGGTTATCCCCGGATCGTCAAGCTCTGGAAGCGCGGCGAGCCGCTCGCCAGCGCGCGCACCGTCTACGAGGGCGCGGAGAGCGACGTCGCCTCCGCGGGCGTCGTATTCCACGATCCGGCGGGCACGATGGCGCTCGTACAGCGCAGCCCGACCTTCTTCACCTCCGAGTACTACTGGCTCGCCGCCGATGGCACGACGCACCGGTTGCCGCTGCCGCCCGGCGCCGATCTCAAGGGCTCGCTCGGCCGCGAGCTGCTCTTCACGCTGCGCGACGACTGGTCGCCGCCCGGGGCGGCGCCGATCGCGAAGGGCTCGCTCATCGCCTGCCAGGTCGAGCTCGCCGCCGCCGGGGCGCAGCTGCGCGTCGCATCGCTCTACACCCCCGATGCGCACAGCGCCATCGATGAGGTCGCCGCCGGACGCGATGCCGTCTACGTGTCGATCAACCACGACGTGACGGGAAGCATTCACGCGTTCCGCCGCGATGAGAAGGGCGCCTGGAGCGACACGCAGCTCGAGCTGCCCGCGGGCGGTTCAGCCCGCATCGTCTCGACCAACAACTGGGGCCCCGAGGCGCAGTTCCGCTTCGAGAGCTTCACGACGCCCACCACGCTCTACGCGTTCGCAGGGCAGGGCAGGCCGGTCGCGATCAAGTCGCTTCCGGCGCGCTTCGATGCCAGCAATCTTGCCACCGAGCAGTTCTTCGCGACCTCGAAGGACGGCACGCGGGTACCGTATTTCGTCACCCGCTCGCGCGCGCTCACCGGGCCCGCGCCCACGGTGCTCTATGGGTACGGCGGCTTCGAGGTCTCCCTGACGCCGAGCTACTCGGCCAACTTCGGCATGCTGTGGCTCACGCGCGGGGGCGTGTTCGTGGTCGCCAACATTCGCGGCGGCGGGGAGTACGGTCCGGCATGGCACCAGGCGGCGCTGCTGCAGAACCGCCAGAAGGCCTACGACGATTTCCAGGCGGTCGCCGAGGATCTGGTGAAGCGCGGCATCACGACCCCGAGGCAGCTCGGCATCATGGGTGGCTCGAACGGCGGACTGCTGGTGAGCGCCAACATGGTCGAGCGGCCGGAGCTCTTCGGCGCGGTGGTGTGCCAGGTGCCCCTCATCGACATGATCCGCTACGTGCATATCGGTGCCGGAGCGTCCTGGGAGGCCGAGTACGGCGATCCGGACAAGGCCGCCGACCGCGCCTGGATCATGAAGTACTCCCCCTACCAGAACGTGCGGCCGGGCAAGCGCTATCCGCCGGTGTTCTTCGTCACTGCGACGAGCGACGACCGCGTGACGCCAGTGCATGCGCGCAAGATGGCGGCCCGGATGGAGGCGCAGGGACACACCGTGCTCTTCTACGAGAACACCGACGGTGGTCATGCGGCGGCGGCCGATCACCGCCAGGCGGCGGAGATGTGGGCACTGAGCTTCGTGTACCTCAGGCAGATGCTGAAGGCGGGATAGCGCTTTAGTGAGCGGGGGCGCGGTTCCGTGTGTCGTACTGCGCGCCGCGCAGCGCGCGGCCGTTCCGTGGAAGAACGGCGGCGGGCTGACGCGCGAGGTCGCCGCCCATCCCGCCGGGAGCGGCTTCGGCACTTTCGACTGGCGGATCAGCATTGCCGAGGTCGCCGCGCCCGGGCCGTTCTCGCTCTTCCCCGGCGTCGAGCGGCGCATGGCGCTGCTCGCCGGACGGCTGGCGCTCAGGATCGAGGGACGCGCGCCGCTCACGCTGACGCCCGCGAGTCCCGCGATCGCATTTTCCGGGGATGTGCCTGCATTCGGCGAGCCGCAGGACGGACCGGTCACCGACCTCAATCTCATGACGCGGCGCGCGCGCTGCGTCGGGGAGCTCTCGCGCCGCGAGCTGCGCGCGCCTGCCGGGCTCACGGGGGCCGCCGGTGCGACGCTGGTCCTTCTCGCGCTCTGCGAGCAGAGCGTCGTCTGCCAGGACACGGTGCACGAGCTGGCAAGACTGGACGCGGTGTTGCTGCCGCCGGGGTCGCCGCCGCTCACGGTCGCAGCGCGCGGGCCAGCGTCCTTCCAGCTCGCTGACATTCGCCCGTGCGCCGGCGCGGGAGCGGGCGGATGAAGCTGCCCTCGGTACGGGAGATCGCCGGCGAGGCGCGTCATGCGCTTCTCTCCACGCACCATTGGCGCGCGCGGGTCGTGCTGTGGGCCGCCGGCGCGGCGATCGGCGCGGCGGCGGTCGGCTTCGCCTGGCTGGCCGACACCGCGCAGGGCTTGCTGCGCCGGCTGCTGGGAACTTCCGGATGGTGGTGGCCGTGGCTGCTGGCTCCGGCGGGTTTCTGCCTGATCGCGTGGCTGACGCGGCGTTTCTTCAAGGGCGCCGAGGGCAGCGGCATTCCGCAGACCATCTATGCGCAGCAGGCGGAGGCGGACGAGGGCACCTCGCGGCTCCTGCAGCCGCACGTGGCGCTCGGGCGCATGCTGCTCGCCGCGGCGGGACTGCTGTGCGGCGGATCGATCGGCCGCGAGGGACCGACGGTGCATGTCGGGGCGGTGATCGCGCATGCCTGCGGCCGCTGGATGCCCCATGGGCGCAGCGCCGCGCAGCGGCGCGTGCTGATTCTCGCGGGTGGTGCCGCCGGCGTGGCCGCCGCGTTCAATACCCCGCTTGCGGGGATCGTGTTCGCGGTCGAGGAGCTGTCGCGCTCGTTCGAGGAGCGCGCCAGTGGCGCGGTCCTGACCGCGGTGATTCTCGCCGGCGTCATCGCGATCGCACTCGTCGGCGACTACACCTACTTCGGCCATCCCGTCGTTGCCCGGATTCCCGGCGCGCTTTCCCCCGGGGTGGTTGGAGTCGCGATCGCGACCGGTCTCGCGGGAGGCCTCTTCAGCCGCCTCACGCTCGTTGCGGTCGCAGGGCTCCCGGGCGTCTTCGGTCGGCTGCAACGCGGGCGGCCGGTGCTGTTTGCGGCGGCGTGCGGGCTGCTGGTCGCCGCGGTGGGCACCGCTTGCGGGGGCCTCACCTATGGAACCGGCTATACCGAGGCTCGGTCGATCCTGACCGGTGGCGTCCACCTGCCGTGGTACTACGGTCCCGCGCGGGCTCTGGCGACGCTCGGTACCTACCTGAGCGGCATGCCTGCGGGACTGCTCGCGCCCTCGCTTTCCGTCGGGGCGGGGCTCGGGCAGCTGGCCGCCGATGTCGGCGGGTACCCGAGCGCGGCGCCGTCGGCCATCATCGGCATGTGCGGCTATCTGGCGGGCGCCACCCAGGCGCCGCTCACCTCGTTCGTGATCGTCATGGAAATGACCATGCAGCACGCGATGCTGCTGCCGCTCATGATCACCGCCGCACTCGCCACCACCGTCTCGAAGCTCCTCTCCCCGCCCCTCTACCAGACGCTCGCACGGCGCTACGCCGCGCTGCCGTGACGCTTCCGCGCTAGCGGCTGTCCCATTTGGATCAGAGCGCCGGCCGCGGCGCTGTCAGGCTGCGGCCATGCTGTTTGCAACCGACCATCCGCTGGTACTCACCGCCAGCTGCCCGAGCCGCATGGGAACGACCGCCGCGATTACCGGCTTCCTCGCCGCGCGGCGCTTCTATCTCATGGAGATGCACCAGTTCGACGACACGATCTCGCAGCGCTTCTTCGTGCGCATCACCTTCTGCGGCGTGCAGGGCGAGCGGGCGGACCTTGCCCGGCTGCGCAGTGAGTTCGCGCCCGTGGCCGCCGCCGAGGAGATGGAATGGCGCATCCACGACAGCGCCGAGCGCACCCGGGTGCTCATCATGGTGTCGAACTTCGATCACTGCCTCGAGGATCTGCTCTACCGGCACCGCACCGGGGAGCTGCGCATGGACATCACGGCGGTGGTCTCCAATCACGTGACCCTGCAGCCGACCGCCGCGCGGCACAACCTGCCGTTCTTTCATCTGCCGGTCACGCCCGACACCAAGGCCGTGCAGGAGCGCCGCCTCATGGAGCTCATCGAGTCGACGCGCACCGAGCTGGTGGTGCTGGCGCGCTACATGCAGATTCTCTCGGATGACCTGTGCACGCGGCTGCGCGGGCGCGCCATCAACATCCATCACTCGTTCCTGCCGGGCTTCAAGGGGGCCAAGCCCTATCACCAGGCCTACGACCGCGGTGTCAAGGTGATCGGCGCCACGGCCCATTACGTCACGCACGATCTTGACGAGGGACCGATCATCGAGCAGATCGTCGAGCGGGTCGATCACGGCGACACGCCCGACATGCTGGTCGCGGCGGGCCGCGACTCCGAGCGGCGCGCGCTCTCAGCGGCGGTGCGTTATGCCACCGAGCACCGCGTATTCCTCAACGGCGGCCGCACGGTGGTCTTCAAGTAACCCCGGGCTCGGGACGCAGCCGCAGTCCCTGCACCTCGGGTGCCACGAGGGGTGGGGAGGGGCTGCCGTGCACGGCGCCGAAATGCCGGCCGGCCTTCCAGTCGGCGGTGGCCGCGACCATCTCCTCGGGCGTGCGCGCGACGAAGTTCCACCAGATGAGGAGCTCCTCCTCGAAGGGCGCGCCGCCGATCAGCAGGATGCGCGCCGCGGCATCGGCCTGGATCGTGAGCGCTTCGCGGCCCGGGCCGAAGTAGAGCAGGGTGCCGGGCGCGAGCCGCTCGCCCGCAACGCCCGCGGCGCCGACCAGCACCAGGGCTGCGTGCTCGAAGGCCGGCTGCAGCGGCACCTCGAGCGCCGCGCGCCCGTCGGTGGTGAGATCGAGGCCCACCAGCGGGGAGAAGACCTGCGCGGGCGAGGTCAGGCCGAAGGCGCTGCCGGCCAGGACCCGCACCTTGAAGCCCCCGGACTCGAGCAGAGGCAGATGCGGATAGTTGCGGAATGAAGCGGGGCGGTGCCGCTCGCGGCCGGGCAGCGCGATCCACAGCTGCGCGGCGTGCAGGCGGCCGCCGGGTCCGGGGGCCGAGTCCTCGGCGTGCGCGATGCCGTCGCCGGCCGTCATGAGGTTGACCTGT
>Ga0335073_10015108_pt1 | contig 10803 bp, 12 predicted proteins | sample Lox_Sample_22_FD_207093 | JGI IMG/M metagenome (GOLD analysis project Ga0335073, IMG submission 207093) | Soil microbial communities from Loxahatchee National Wildlife Refuge, Florida, United States - Lox_Sample_2.2 | ecosystem: Environmental > Terrestrial > Soil > Wetlands | place: USA...
ATTCGAGGATGGGAAAGTTGAAGTGAAATTTAAGCTCGTCTGGTCAACGACGCAGACGTGTGCGTGCCTGCAGATTGCCAGCGTTAGGCCGGCCGAACGTACTCTTTGCGAATTGGCGCGTGTCAAACGTCCACGTCCATAACCCCAAAGTAAACCTCAAGAATCAAATCTCATCCACTGAAAGACGCATTGCAGTTGGTTATTTACGATCTGTGCTATTTGGAAGCTGCTCTCCTTCTTTGTTTCCTACCATCGAACCACAATCCATCATGGCACCCGATGGTCTGACCGACGTCCAAGAAGAGATGGAAAGCACCGTCCACAATCTGTACAGCCTGATGAGCCAGATGTACTCGCACGGCGGCGACATCACCGAAGCGGCATCCAAGCGCGAAGTCAAGAACCTCATCGGGCACTTGCTGACGCTGTCACGCACGGCGCCCACCCTCGCCGTCGAGATCCCGCAGGACATCATACAGTACGTGCAGGAAGGCCGCAACCCGGAAATCTACACGCGCGAGTTCGTCGAGTTCACCATGAAGAACAACCAGCTGCTCAAGGGCAAGCAGGCCGCCTTCGCCGCCTTTCGAGACGTGCTAGCGAAGGAGATTGCCGGCGCCGTGCCAGAGCTGAAAGGAGATGTTAAGAGGGTTGTAGAGAAGACTGGTGGCATGGTTGATGGCTGAGAGGACATCAGATGGCTCGTTACTATTTGAAAAACCTAGAACAGACTCCATATCGTCGCCAATGCCCATTGCTGGGAGGTGAAAGAGCTGCCCGAGGACGGATATCAATGGCGGGAGAAGATATTAAACATGCAAAGCACTGCGTTGGCAGCGTTTGCTGGATGTGCCGGTTGTCGCAGTAGCCAAAGGCTAAGGATACTTTGGTAGTGCTCGTATATCAAGATGTTTGCTACGAAGGGACGAAGCGTCGCCAGCGCAGGCATACAAGATTATGGGCTATGGCAGACGAGTCCTCACTGTAGAAAACGGTTTAGAAACTTGACAGCTCAGTCAGCGTCAAATCAAGATGCCATCATCTCGTCTACACTTGAAGTCTATATAATGATTCCCTGCCATCTGATATTCCCTACCACCTGTAGTCATAACCACGTCCAAACCGCGGCGTCGCATCAAATAGAACCGACAACAACCCACCACCACCCCATCCTCCACTCCAGCCGCATCCTACGGCCGCACCCGCCCATCGCCCTCCGCGCCCACCACCCGCCGCCCAAACCCCCAAGCAGCACGCCTCCTGCGGCCACCCGCCCCAAACTCCTCATCAAAGCGGCGAATCGCAGCAAGCGACTCCATATCGTCGGACACGCTCGCCGCAATTTCCCGCAGCGCGACCTCAAAGTGCTTTGGGGCGAGGGTGCGGCGGGGTGGCGGGACGAAGGCGGGGTCTGCGGCGGCGCGGTCGCGCTCCTCGCGCACAGCGGCCAGCGCAGCTGCCACGGCCACGTTCTTGAGGTCGGAGCCGGAGTAGCGGGGGGTTGCGGCGGCGAGCGCGGGCAGCGAGACGGTCGGCGCGAGCGCCTCGCCGCGCAGGTGCAGCGCTAGGATGGCGGCGCGCGCGGCGCTGCCCGGCAGGTCGATGAGGAGGCGCCGCGGGAGGCGGCGGAGCACCGCGTCGTCCAGGTCGAAGGGGCGGTTGGTGGCGACCAGCAGCAGCGCTGTTGTGATGGCCAGCCCGTCCCACTCTTGCAGGAATTGGTTGATGGTGTCGCGGTGGCCGGCGCGCTGGCGGGATTGCGAGCGCGCGGCGAAGAGCGAGTCTGCTTCGTCGATGAACACCACGCATGGCGAGAGTTTGCGTGCGAGAGAGAAGATGGCGCGCACGGTTTTCTCGCTTTCGCCCACGTACATTTGGTTCACGTCGCTGCCGCTGATGTTGAGGACTGTTGCTCCGCTCTCCTTGGCTACGGCTTTGGCTAGCATGGTTTTCCCGGTGCCAGGTGGTCCGTAAAGGAGTAGTCCGGGGATGGTGTCGGATTTCAAGACGCCATATTTGAACGCATCGGGTCTCTGCAGTGAGAGCGACGTCAATGTTTTCAGTGCTTCAATTGTCTCCTTCGCAACGTGGACGTCGTCGAAAGTCGTTCTGATATTCTTCGGCAAGACCACTCCGCTCAAGAGTTTCTTTTCGTATCGGTTGGCGGATTCTCTTATCGATGCTAAGCGACTTTCCATCTCGCGATGGGAATCTGACTTGCTTTGCTTGGAATCAGAAGGCTTCGACGGTTTGTCTGCTTCTTTCACGTCTGAATCTGGATCCGTTAAAGGTTTGTAGAGCCTATCGAGAAGTTGAAGAGCTGCTGTAATGTATCGATCATCCAAAGATCCACTCAATGCAATGTCAGTCTTTGATTGCAAGGAGTGTAAGCCAATGGCAGTCGAAGTAATATACTGGACTTCGTCTTGCTTCAAAATACGATCACCCAAGTATTTCTGACTCTCTGAAGATGGCAAGAATCGGTCGAATTCTGTGTGGCCTGCGCTGAGTTGACTGAGCATATGGCCAATATGGCGGTAGTTAATTTGAACTCTTCTCCTCTCTTCTGGATCTAATTTGCGAGACACATCTTCCAAATCGTTGCTATTCGCAATAGGCAAGCCATCGTGCCCACCTTTCATTTCTTCGTTGTTAGGCTGAGATATACCATCTTCATCCAATGGTAGAAGTATGGCTCGATATCGTGATGTTTCGCTTTCGTGATTCAGGCGCCGTTGCGCTTCCATCGGGCTCTCTTCCTCAAGATCTAGTGCATCAGTTGCACCTACTATTGCAATCTGCTCGCCATTATTTCTTCGCTGTTGAACAATATCCTCTAAGAATGAAGTGACTCGTAGTCCAGCTGGTGTAGCTGAAAGATCCATGAAGTCTGGAATGAAGATAATCGTTCTCCTAGGGGTCTTTTCAATCTGCCCTGATTCGCTGATATTAACCATGCCTGTTTCGGCCTCATTTTCGTGCTCTTTCCTTTGTGCAATACCGAGGAGTTGATCGAGACTACTTTGAAGAACACGGTTTGTATGCGCTTGTGCCAGCTTTCCCATTTCAATTTGAGGACTGTAGAATTCCGCACTTGTAGCGGTTCCGACAGTCTTCCTCTTTACTGCTGCGGAATTTATGATGGCTTCCAACAAAGCACCCAGCGACACCTCATGGTTTGGAGACTGCGCGAAGGCGATACCCATGCCGTTGATTGGAGCCATGGCTGGAGCGTTTAATGGATTGTTGGCTCCCGGTGACAGTAGGCCTTGAGTCTGGAAGAGATTCGTGATGCCACGCGAGATCTCCTTAGGAATCGACAGATCCTTTAAAACGATAAATCCTTTACCTCTTGGTGTCCTATCATCAGTCTCAGGTCCCTCAGCTTCGTCGTGTTCCGATTCCTCTTCGGCATTCTCGATCTCTTGATTCTCATCGTAGGTGTCGTAGCCCAGGCTATGGATAGTGTTTTGGTGGAAGCCGTTGTCAGAGACAACAAACTCTGATGCAAGCTCAGCAAGATCCTGAGCGTCTAGGCAAATAAAATCTGCGTCGAGTTGCGCCGCGAACACTTGCACAAGCGAGTTAAGATTGTCGAGGCTCCCGTCCAGATGGCAGTACAATGCAAGGTGATTTTTTGAGTTCGCAGCCAATTGGCGTCTTCGTGCTTTAGCAATGGCAAAGCTTCCAGCAAGGTAACTTAAGACCTCAATGTATCTCATGGGCATTCCACGCACATCGCCGGTGCCCAACCGCGGAGAGCCAGGGAAAAGACGATCCCAAAACTCTACGTCCTCGCGATCGGAGAAGGCAAAGTCCGACAACGTCTTATTTTGCAGGTGTTCGCAGAGGACCACGTTCCGCTCCATAAACCATTGAGGGAGCTCTATGATCTGTGGCTCTACCAACGGGACTCTCGATCTTCGCGACGGCCGACCAAGACGTCTGTTGAGTCTGTCGACCTGGCCCGCGCAGTTCAGCGCCTCTTGTCGGACTTGCCGCAACCTCTCTCTCAACTCCGCAACTCTTTCGATGGTGCCATTGCCTGCAGGTGCATTCTGCTCAGCGAGTTCCTTGGAGAGCGCAGCAGCCCTCTCGGCAATATCTCCTAATCTCGTCACGGCCGGTGTGAGGACGTCGAGGGTTTTGTTGTCAACAGGCGGTTCTGAAACGGTGCGGCCGTCTCCGTCTGGTCGGTTTGAGCCACTTGGAACGAGAGGGTCTCCATTCGACGGTGTTTCTGGTGCTCGCCGTGCAATCGGAGCTGCGTGAAAAGGTCGAACCGTACGCCGCGGGCGGAGTGAAGACGTTCTCACCCGGGCGCCGCATGCTGGCCATGGCGAGATTGCATGCATCCGGAGAGAGGAACGGGTAAGGAGGGAGCGCGATGCTGAGCAATTGGCAGCCGAAGTTCTGGAATGATGATGAAATGTGAAAACATTAAATGTCCGGAAACGGGCTGATCAGGCAGCAAGGCACTAATCGTGGTTATATCACGGCACGAAGAGAGCATTTGAGGATAATCAACGAGCAAAACAGCGAACGTGTTATCAGACACGATGAATTCTAACGAGCCGACATACGGCCAAAAGGCACCGTCGCTAACCCAGCCCAATCGCAAAACGGCCGATCCCATCGCATCGCATCGCACTCCATCCACCGCAACACCTCGAGTGCCAAACCAATGCCTCCGCAACTCCTCCCAGCAGCACCGTCTCCACCCCCCGGCTACTTGAACTCCCACGCAGGCCACACCCAGCCATCGCGCCTGCGCTCCAGCTTCAGGAACTGGTACGGGCTGGAGCCAGGGTCGCAATAGAGGCCCTCGAGAGCGCCGTCCGCGCGGCGCATGCAAATATAATAGAAGCCAGAGATGGTGAGGCCGTAGGAGGCGTAGGCGGGGTCTGAGGGCGGGGGCGGGCGCGAGCGGAGGGGCGGCGGCGGGCCGTCGGCAGCCGTATCGCCTAAGGAAGGGGAGGACGAGGATGACGGGTTGGTGGTGGCGGTGGGCCGCGGCTCAACGAAGCACCGCTCCTTCCACCGCATCAGCACGTAGTTGCGCAGCACATCCGCCAGGAACGCGCGCGACACCAGCCGCCGGCACAGCTCCTCGTCGGACGCGAGGCCGCGGAACGGCGCCAGCTTGCGCCAGTAGGTCAGGTCGTTTTGTGCGGTCGATGTGAAGCGCTCCGTCAGCAGCGTGTTGCGCCGGAAGTCGATGATTTCGCCTTCGAGGTATGTCTTGATGGACTTCTGGGACTGGCTTCGAGGGCACGCAGTGCTCTGCTGCGAAGAGCGCAGGGCGTGGGACAGCTCAGAGTGGATGCTGGACGTTGATGGTGGATGGAGTGGCACCGATGTGTGATTAGGAGGTGGCACGTCGTATGCTACCATCGTAGCTGAGAGTGTCATCCGCTGGTAGTCGACTGCGTGTAAAATGACTTTGACAGGCCATTCCTTAGGACCGTTGAATGCTCGGTATCGGTTGTACTGTGCGGACTCGTAAGGTTGTGGAGAAATTGACCTCCGAGGAGAACCCCATTGTTGAGCAGGGTATATATATTCTGGTGGAGGAAGTGAATTGAGTCGAGAAGCGCTAGGGACTAGAATATCATCTCTCCACGGATCATAGCGCGTATCTGCTTCCGAGTCTGCTTGCTGATAGCCTTCAAAAGTTGCCCCGGCTGCTAAAAGTGACGTCTCGGAGATTTGCGGAAGATCATTTACATCCACAAGGAAGTCGTCCTGTGAGTGAAATTCCTTCCTGTCGAATCCTGCCTGCACAGCATAATTTAAGCTGTCGTCAAACGAAGTAGAGTCTCTTAAGTTTGCGAGGTAACCGAGGGTTTCCTGAGACATGGAGGTGGGCGGTATGTCGTTGGCTGTAGGATCTTGGAGAACTGCGCGTCGTACTCTGTGGCGTGGATCCGAGTGGTTCGTGCTCGATGATTCCGATGCGCGAATCGGTGGCAGGAATTGCCGGGTAGGATGCGGCTCTCTCGGATCGTAGTCTCTGAGGTGATACTGGCGGTCTACTTGATATCTCGGCACGTTTTCTCTCGATCGTGCATTGAATCTTGGATGTCTCCGAACGGCTTGCAAAATGGCGGTGGATCGCAAGGACGACTCCGTCTGCGATGAGCCGTCTGAGCTATTCTGAAGGAAGCGTGATTGCTGAGCGCGCGTCCTTCGCTCTCTTTCCGAGTCCAGCTGTGTCTGTGCAAATACGCGTAGCACTTCCGGATGAGTGTTTGGTTGCTGGCGACGTAGATCTTGAATATACTCCCGAAGTTCGGCGTCTTCGTCGCCCGTTTCTGCAGCCGGAGACCAATCGTACAGACTATTGTGGTTCGGTATTCGGTCGCCGTACGCGGGTTCGTGGATTCGGTTAAGTCGAGCAAGAACCCTCTGAAGTCTTTCTCTGCGTGCTCTGTCGTCGACTATTGAGTTCCGTAGATCCGCCATCCGGCTGCTACCGCTGTTCTGTTGCTCGGCGTTCTGCGCCCTCCACTCATCTTGCGGATCAATCTGGGTGCGCAGGAAGCTGATGTTTGCCTCGTTTGCTTCGTCTTCGGCTGGATTGTTCAGAGTTGAAGCCAGGTCGGGCACTGGTATGCTATCTATCTGGCGAAGAGCGCTGAGGTAGGACGCGCTCTCGGCGGTCGAGTCCTGCACAGTGCCTTCCGTTAGCCCTTAGAAAACAAAGGTGCACACACCTCGCTGCCCTACAGCAGAGATGGACGACGATGACAGTACAATACGCACCGGTGTCTCGCTCCTACTGGTGGCCGAGTAAAACGGTCCTACGGCAAGATAAGCGGGATTGTCGAGGTTAGAGAGCCGCGGTTACTAACGAGGCGGAGGCATAACAGAGAAGACAGTTATAACCGGTCGTCACTGGGCAAGAAGGATTGGCCGGAAAGGAAGCGGGTCGATCATGTCCAGCAGTCGCAAAACAGAAGAAAGCGACGTTGGCAGGAAAGTGGTACGACTGAAGGTGGTGAAGAGAGGGTGTCACTGGCGTTTGACAGTCGCTTTCCGAGGAGTTCACAGAACGACACGGCTAAGCGGAAGCTAGTTTGATGCAATTCTGGGGGCTGAGCAAACGCAATTCTCTCAAATTCACAGACTCTTCATGCAGGATCCAAGCCATCTAACTTTTCCGGAAGGTTTGTTTTCTGTCTTGTTCTTTGTTAAGTCGAACCGAAAATGTTCAATTCATCGACAGTACAGCGGGACGTTAAAGGACCCTTTGGGCCGGGCTAGAGTTTCGGGAGCCGCCCAAAGAACAAATTAGGCGCTAGACCTCAAACAGAGTGGGATTTATGGCATTTAAGTACTTTTTTTTGCTGTTATTAGGTTTACTAGAAGAGTAGCGAAGCACAGCTTCAGTACAAGGTGGTAGTCCAGCGACCATTCAGAAGCACAGCTTCTCCAGCACTGTTTATAGGTAGTGAGCCTGTATTTCCTCCTCGAGCCAGACCGCGACGAAAAGAGACAAAGGTGCAAGACCGCCCAGGTAGGAAACTTCCGCATGCGGATACAAACTCTGGGCCGCTCTCACCGCCACGGACGGTGCGCTTTGTCTCCTTCTTTGAATCCCACGCCGGACGAGTCGAGGAAGAAAAACACCGCGCCGACATGCCGGACGCGCATGCGGTGTTTTCGTCGTCGTCTCCCAGTGAATCCCGCCGGCAATCAATGCCAGACTGAGCAGACAGGTAGAGAGTGTCGAGATCACATCGGAGACAAACACTCCGAGCGTAAAGTGAAACTCGCGCGCTCGTACCAAGAACGACATTAAGTATAAGCGAATGAGCCCAGAATGTACCCGCCATCATAGCCGTGAGGCTTTGCCATCATCTAGTAAGGAAACGACGTACGAAATACGAAAAACCGCATTGTGCCTCCCTGAGATGATGCGATCAACAGAGGAATGCTTAGGCCCGGGCCTGTGTATGCAGCAGAAAAAGCCAAAGAACAAACACGCTCGCTAAAACAACTGGACAAATGGCACTTAGGAAAATTGGCTGTATCGTAGGAAAAAATATGTGCTGGTGCTTTAGTCGGAGGTCGACGGCTGCGGGCGCCTCGGTTGGTGTAGGAAAAAGTTCGTTCAACGCCGTCCCATGCATTTGGTATGATGTGCAGACATCAATCATACAACATCGCATTTGTTCATCTCGTGTCGAGTGCCAGTTGCCGCAAGTCTATGCGCGATTCTGCCGCAAAAGTGTGGGTATTAAGATCGAAGAAGAAAGTCCGGTCCATTCAGCCCAGCCGTTGCCGCGTTGGGTTTGCCATATGCGGGAGCGCCACGCAGTGATTGCTACATGGTCGCGGCGTACTGCGGCGCGAAGTCATTGTAGCTCCACGAAAATCCTCCCATTCCTCCGACAGATGCAGCGCTCGAGCCGCATTGCTGCGCGAGCACGCTTGGCAGAGGAAGCGAGGACAGAGATGTCGTGGTGGGCGTTGGGCTCAGGTATTGACCAGAGGAGCAGTAGGGCTGACTGAAGGAAGGCGTCGGTGAAGGAAGCTGCACCTCGTTGACCGCCATGCTGGCCCAGAACGAAGGCTGGGATTCTCCGCACGTTGCAATGGTGGGGCTCGGAGTGGAAGGTAGCACGCGCCAGGATTCAACGGGTGCCGGCTGGGATGGCGGCAGCGATACGCTGGGTTGCCACCAATTGCCAGGTTGCGATGAGCTTGGAAGAAGCGGTGCAGGTCGTACAATATCGACGACCCTTGGCGGCGGAGGAAGCAGCGGCAAGAAGAGGCCGTTGATGGCATTCTTGACGTCTTCACTTCGGCCGTCGAGGAGCTCGCCGGCACCGTCTTCCTCGAGACCCTCCAAAGCGCGGACTCCGGTGCGGAAGACGAAGCGATTGACAGCCTGAACAAACTCCTCCTGTAGCTTCTTCAGCTGGACCTCTTTCTCGGCCCAGCTCCAGACGCTGGCGGAGGCATCAACCGAGAAGATGTCCTTGTGGTACTCGACCAGAGCGTCAATGGTCTCGGGTGTAAGCTTGAATGCAACCTCGTGCTGCGACACCATGTCAACGTGCACGACGTAGGCCTCGATGTGAATGAGCTGGTAGTTGAACATTGCTTCGATCAAAGGATTGGGGTCCTTGCGCAACTCGGAGTCGGGAGCCTTGGGCAACATGATGGAGCACAGCGTCCAGATGGCGGCGGGACCCGACAGGGTTTCGGTGAGACAGCGATAGTGCTGCGGTACGCTGTTGAGCGGGCGCTTGATCCGGTTGATGCGCTTCAGCGTCTGTGTCAACCATTGCTCGACCTTTGTGTTGAGGACGATGGTGGGAGCGGCGCGCGGCGCGAAGGCTGCGGCCGAAGCGGGCAGCAAGTTGATGGGCATCGCGACAGTAGAGCTGAGAACGGGATTACAAAACGAATGCAACCAAAGCCGATTATTCCGGGAAGGGACGACGTGAGAGATATATAAAAAGACAGAAGTTTGCTTTGAATGGAGAGGGGCAGAATGGTAAATTATCCTTCTTTGGAGGTTTGCCGGCGGTCCCAACGAGGGAATTAGTGTGCGCGCCTTGGGAGGAGGAGGAAGAGGCAGAAGGGAATAAAAAGATAAATAAGTGTGAGAAGGGGCGGAGGCGGAATGATGAGAGCGAAGGAAGGGTGGGTGGTGAGAGGGCGGATGGGTGTTGAGAGGTCTTTTGTACAGGCGGGTCGCGCTTTGGGCCCTCTGCAGTTGGCTTTGCCTCTGGGCTGGGTTGGGGGGGGTGAGGGGGTGAGGGAGAGCGAAGAACGGAGGGGACGGAAGGAGGGCGCGATGCTGCTTCGCTCATGCACAGCGAACCCAAAACCACAACCAGCCCCGAGACCCAGGCTGGCTCTCCCAAGGCGCCACGGTGCCCTGCTTGATGGCTGGCTTTCCGGGCTTGCGTCCTGGCCGGACTGCTGCGCATCAGAGCCTACTCCCGGACTTTGCATATTCGGCATGCAGGTCTAGCAGCATCAAAGCTGAACCCTCCGAGCCAGGCAAACGCGTCTTCGCTTTCCTCCGCGTCCGCGCCTCTACTGGTCGCAGCTGCACCCCGGAGAGAAATTGCATCGAACCTCGCTGCCAGGGACGGCATTGCCCACGGAGATTGATCTTATCAAAAAGCAACGCTAACCAACATCTGCCTCTGCCTCTTCGAGTCTTGTCATATTCCTGATGATGGGGGTCATCCACTTTGCCGAAGAGCGCCGGCGACCGCGACGTCGCTTACGGGAGGCCTTGAGCGAGCAGCAGCAGCGAGCAACACCCTCGACGAAGCTTGCTGAGCAGCGCGACTGCAGGAACCGCAAATGGCGCAAACGACTGTGAATTGCGCAATGGGAATGCTCTCCGCGACGCTGGAAATGCAAGTCGCAACGTTGTTGATGTGCTCGCTACACGCACGGCAAGCTCGGTGGCTTTTCAGCCAGGGTGGAAATCAGCCAGGCGAAAAAGACTCCCGTCCGCTGCTCTCATCCTCCGTGCCGGTGCGAATGGTAACGCTTTGGGCCGGATGCAGGTCCCTCCTCGCCGGCGCTGACTGCTGGATTGGGATGGGGGTCAGAAAAGCAAGATGGGCCGATGGGAGATGCTGCAGCACTCGAGCCTGCTGGGTAGCGAAAGCTTTCTGGCAGCTCAGGGAGAAAGGTGCGGGTTTGCATGATGATTTGTTGGAGTGAGAGCACGCTATTCTTGGATTCGTGACGTTTCGACCAGTCGCCGCGCCAAGAAACCTGAATGAAAACGCGCCACCTAAGCCGGGAATGTCCATGATCCATGTG
>Ga0335073_10015109_pt1 | contig 10803 bp, 8 predicted proteins | sample Lox_Sample_22_FD_207093 | JGI IMG/M metagenome (GOLD analysis project Ga0335073, IMG submission 207093) | Soil microbial communities from Loxahatchee National Wildlife Refuge, Florida, United States - Lox_Sample_2.2 | ecosystem: Environmental > Terrestrial > Soil > Wetlands | place: USA: Florida...
TCCCGGGCAGCCCGTTGGACTCCATCGCCGACTTGCGCCGGGTCAGGTCCCTGGCCTGGCGGGCGGCGATCCGCGCCCGCGCGGCCTGCTGGGCCTTGTCCATGATCCCCTTGGCCTCGCCGGGGTTGCGGTCGAACCAGTCGCGCAGGTGATCGTTGGTCACCTTCTGCACGAACGACTTGGCCTCGGTGTTGCCCAGCTTGGTCTTGGTCTGGCCCTCGAACTGCGGCTCGGCCAGCTTGACCGAAACGATCGCGGTCAGCCCTTCGCGGATGTCCTCGCCGGTGAGGTTGGGGTCCTTCTCCTTGAGGTACTTCTGATCGCGCGCGTACTTGTTCACGACCGAGGTCAGCGCGGCCCGGAAGCCCTCCTCGTGAGTGCCGCCCTCGGCGGTGTTGATGACGTTCGCGAACGTGTGCACCGACTCGTTGTAGGACGCGTTCCACTGCATCGCGATCTCGGCCGACATCCCGGGCTGCTCGTCTTCGAACTCGATGACCTGGGCGTGCACGGGTTCCTTGGACGCGTTCAGGTACCTGACGAAGTCGGCGATGCCGCCCGGGTACTCGTAGATGACCGTCCGCGCCTTGCCGACGGCGGAGGTCGGCTCGAGCTCGGAGTCGTCGTCGGTGGCCTTGGCGGGCCGCTCGTCGGTCAGCGAGATGCGCAGCCCCCGGTTGAGGAACGCCATCTCCTGTAGCCGGCGCGAAAGCGTCTCGAAGGTCCACTCGGTGGTCTCGAAGATCGTGTCGTCCGGCCAGAACGTCGTCGTGGTGCCCGTCTCCGCGGTGGGCTCGCCGCGGTGCAGTGGCGCGAGCGGGGCGCCCTGGGCGTAGGACTGAGTCCAGACGTACCCGTCCTTGCGCACCTCGATGTCGACCCGGATCGCCAGCGCGTTCACCACCGAGATGCCGACGCCGTGCAGACCGCCGGACACCGCGTACGACCCCTTGTCGAACTTGCCACCCGCGTGCAGCGTGGTCATCACGACCTCAAGGGCGGGGCGCTTTTCGATCGGGTGCTCGTCCACCGGGATGCCCCGGCCGTTGTCGACCACGCGGACGCCACCGTCCGCGAGCAGCGTCACTTCGACATGGGTGGCGTGCCCGGCCAGGACCTCGTCCACGGAGTTGTCCACAACCTCGTACACGAGGTGGTGCAGTCCGCGCTCGCCGGTCGAGCCGATGTACATGCCAGGACGCTTACGAACGGCCTCCAAGCCCTCAAGTACCGTGATGGACCGCGCATCGTAATCCGACAAATGAAGCTCCATCCTTGCTGACCGCGTCTCGGCCCCCGGGTCACCAGACGTGCGAGCGAGCCGTCAGCACTGTGGTCGCGCGGCCTGCACGCGGCCCCAGCCACCGGCAGTCTTATCCGCGTGACTACCCTTATTTTACCTGTGGTTACGGACTTCTGTGGTCCCTTGACGGTACGTGTCACCGGGCCCGGAGCCCGGGCTTAGCCGGGCCCGACTGGCCGCGGACTTTGATCCGCCGCACGACCCCATGGCCCAGCTCCTCGGCCAGCCGCTTGACGAGCTGCGGCGCGAACAGCCGGACCTGTGTCGCCCAGACATCCGAGTCAGCGCAGATCGTGAGTGCCCCGTCCGCGAAGGACTCCGGCCTGGTGTGCGCCGCGAAGTCCGCACCCACGATCCGCGCCCAGTCGCCGAAGACGACGCCGACCGCCGCGCGCTCGCGCCAGCCCCGGGCGGACAGCAGCCCGCCGAGGGCGGCCGTCAACGGCTGCGGATCGTCTCGTCGAGGCCTCGCCGACCAGCCAGGCACAGCGGTGGCGGCGGCAGTCGGCTCGGTTCGTTCGGGATGCTGATTTTGATCTTTCCTGCCTGGCCGCTCACCGCGCGCCCAGGCGTCCGCCCTCGCCCTGGCCAGGGCCTCGGCGGCCAGCCGGGCGCGTTCCGGATCAACAGGCATCGGGAGTCAGCGTCCCCGCGGCGACCGTGAACCGCGCGCCGGTCAGTATTCCCGGAATGTCTTCCGGGACGGCCGCGGTGACCAGGACCTGCTCGGCGGTCGCCACCAAGGCGGCCAGCCGGTCCCGGCGACCGGCGTCGAGCTCGGCGAAGACATCGTCGAGGATCAGGACCGGGTCCTCGCGGCCCGCGCGCAGCAGGTCGAAGCTGGCCAGCCGGAGCGCGAGGGCCATCGACCACGATTCGCCGTGGCTCGCGTAGCCGCGGGCGGGCAGGTCGCGGATGCTCAGCTCGAGCTCGTCGCGGTGCGGGCCGGCCAGGCAGACACCGCGGTCGAGTTCGGCCGTCCGGACATCGATCAGGGCCGCTTTGAGCTCGGCTTCCGCCGCGCGGACGCGCTCCCCGTGGGTCCCCCGGCCGGTGTCCTGGGATTCCGAGTCGAAGGAACGCTTGTAAGCGATCGCCGCCGGGCCGCGACCGGGTCCGGCGACCGCGAGATAGGCGCTTTCCACGTGCGGGCGCAGCGCCGTGACCAGGTGCTCGCGGGCGACCAGGAGTTCCGCGCCGGCCTTCGCCAGGTGCACGTCCCACACGTCGAGGGTGGCGGTGACCGCCTCCCGGGACTGCTGGTTGCGGGTGGGCCCGCCTTTCGGGCCGGCGGATTTCAGCAGGGCGGTGCGCTGCTTGAGCACCCGGTCGTAGTCGGCCCGGACGGCGGCGTACCGCGGTGCCATCGCGACGAGCAGCTCGTCGAGGAACCGGCGGCGGTCGCCGGGGTCGCCCTTGACCAGGGCGAGGTCCTCGGGGGCGAACAGCACCGTGCGGAGCACGCCGAGCACCTCGCGGGGCCTGGTCAGCGGGGTCCGGTTGAGCCTGACCCGGTTGGCGCGGCCAGCGTTGAGCTCAATCTCCACGAGCGCGTCGTTGGCGGCCGTGGTGACCGCCGCGCGGACGATCGCCTGCTCCGCCCCCGACCTGATCAGCGGCGCGTCCTGCGCGGCCCGGTGGCTGGCCAGCGTCGCCACGTAGCCGACGGCCTCCACCAGGTTGGTCTTGCCTTCGCCGTTGAGCCCGCTGAAGATCGTGACACCAGGCCCGAGCGGCACGTCGACGGACGTGTACGACCGGAAGTCCGTCAGCGCGAGGCGGGTCAGGTGCACGCTTTGAGCGTACTTGCAGGCTCCGACGCTTGGTGGCTGTCGCGCGCCACTCAGCCAGCCGAACGGATAGGCATGAGGACGTAGCGGTAATCGGGGACCGCCTCGCCCTTGCCGGTGATCACCGCGGGCCGGGTCGGGGTCGTGAACGAGATCCGCACCGTGTCGGAGTCGACTTCCTTGATGCCGTCGAGCAGGTACTGCGGGTTGAACGCGATCTGGAGGTCACCGTCCCCGCCGTCGAAGCTCGCCTGGATCGCCTCGCTCGCCTGGGCCTCGTCGCCGGTGCCTGCCTCGAGCAGCACCTCGCTGCCACCGAAGGTGAGGCGGACTGGGGTGTTCCGCTCGGCGACGAGGGCCACCCGGCGGACCGCGTCGGCGAACGGGGCGGCGGGCAGCTCGGCGACCGCGGAGAACTCAGCGGGCAGCAGCGACTGATAGCGGGGGTACTCGCCGGACAGCAGCCGCGTGGTGGTGCGCATCCCGTTGCCCTCAAAGCCGATGATGCCGTCGCCCGCGGCGCCCCCCGCCCCGGCGGCGAGCGCGATCGAGACCTCGGCGCCGCTGGTCAGCGCGCGGGCGGTGTCGCCGATCACCCGGGCCGGGACGAGCACGGCGGTGTTCAGGCCCGGCGCGGACGGCGTCCAGCGAAGCTCGCGGACCGCGAGCCGGTACCGGTCGGTGGCGACGAGGGTGAGCGTGTCGGAGTTGATCTCCATCCGGATGCCGGTCAGCGCCGGCAGCGTGTCGTCCTTGCCGGCGGCGATGGCGACCTGGCTGATCGCGGCCGCGAAGGTGTCCGCGCCGACGGTGCCGATGGTCTCCGGCATGGCGGGCAGCGTCGGGTACTCGTCGGCGGGCAGCTGCAGCAGCGTGTAAGTCGTGGAGCCGCACTTGACGGTCACCCGCGTTCCGTCCGTGCTGAGGTCGACCGGCCTGGCGGGCAGGTTCCGGACCATGTCGGCCAGGAGCCGGCCGGAGACGAGCACGGTGCCCGGTTCGTCGGCGGCCACCCTGATCGTCGACTGGGCCGAGACCTCGTAGTCGAAGGTGGACAGGGTCAGCTCGCTGCCCGCCTGAAGCCGCATGCCGGCCAGCACGGGCGCCGTGGGCCGCGCCGGGAGCGCGCGGGCGGTCCATCCGACGGCCTCTGCGAGTTGGTCACGCTCAACCTGGAGCTTCACGGGTTGCCTCCTGCCGGGTGATGTTTGCGGTTTGCCCGCGCGCGGGTATGTCCGCCACTGCGAGTTCGCCGTCCTGCGGGCTGGTTTCCCCAGCCGGGCGCGAGCCTACTTGTTTTTGAGTTTTCTTGAGATATAAGTACGTCGTAGTAATAGGGGCTGTGGATTCCGGGGAAAACATCGTCTTCCCAGTTCACAGTCCTTTTCTTATGCACAGGGGCTGTGCGCCCGCTGTGCGCGGCGGCGGGCCTTCTGTGCGTGGTGCCCGAGTTTTCCCAAGTTGTCCACGTACCGTCCCCCGGTTTTCCCCTGCTTCCCCACAAGGTTGTCCACATGCGTTGTCCACAGGCCTGGATAACTTCTGTGGGTTCAGCTGGCACGAGCTTGCTGCTTGATACGGTTGGTGAGCTCGGTGACCTGGGTGTAGATCGAGCGGCGCTCGGCCATCAGCGAGCGGATCTTGCGGTCCGCGTTGATGACCGTGGTGTGGTCGCGGCCGCCGAATTGCTGCCCGATCTTCGGCAGGGACATGTCAGTCAGCTCACGGCACAGGTACATCGCGATGTGCCGGGCGGTGACCAGCACTCGTGACCTGCTCGTCCCGCACAGATCCTCGATCGAGAGGCCGAAGTAAGCCGCGGTCTGCCCCATGATCGTCGCCGCCGTGATCTGCGGGCCGCTGCCCTGCGACTCGGGAATGAGGTCCTTCAGCACGATCTCGGCCAGGCTCATGTCGACGCTCTGCCGGTTGAGGCTGGCGAATGCGGTGACCCGGATGAGCGCGCCCTCGAGCTCGCGGATGTTCGTGGAGATCCGGCTGGCGATGTACTCCAGCACGTCGGCCGGGGCGTTCAGGCCCTCCTGGATCGCCTTCTTGCGCAGGATGGCGATCCGGGTCTCCAGTTCGGGCGGCTGGACGTCGGTCAGCAGCCCCCACTCGAACCGGCTCCGCAGCCGGTCTTCCAGCGTGACCAAGCGCTTGGGCGCACGGTCGGAGGAGATGACGATCTGCTTGCTCGCGTTGTGCAGGGTGTTGAAGGTGTGGAAGAACTCCTCCTGCGTCCCTTCCTTGTTCTCCAGGAACTGGATGTCGTCCACCAGGAGCACGTCGACGTCGCGGTACCGGCGGCGGAAACCGTCCTGCTTGCCGTCCCTGATCATGTTGATGAAGTCGTTCGTGAACTCCTCCGAGCTCACGTAGCGCACCTTCAGCCCGTTGTAGAGGGTCTGGGCGTAGTGGCCGATGGCATGCAGCAGGTGGGTCTTGCCCAGCCCCGAGTCGCCGTAGATGAACAGCGGGTTGTACGCCTTGGCGGGCGCCTCCGCGACGGCGACGGCGGCCGCGTGCGCGAACCGGTTGCTCGAGCCGATGACGAACGTCTCGAAGGTGTACTTCGAGTTGAGCCTGGCGGCCGCCGGACGCTGGGCCGCCTGGCCGGGCGGCCCTTGGTGGCCCAGGTCCGCGGGCTGTCCGTGCCCGTTGCCGCTGTGGTCGATCTCCATGTGGTTGAGCCGCTCGCGGGTTTCCGGAACCGGCTGCTCGAGCGGCAGGTCTCCCGGTGCCGGCGCCACCGAAAGCGGCGAGCTCGGCGGCCCGGGCGGCGGTTCGGTGGTAGTGCTCGGGTCGACGGTGACGGCCAGCTGGATCGGGCGGCCAAGCTCCTGCGAGAGCGCGTGCGTGACGAGCGGCCGCAGCCGGGTCTCCAGCTGCTCCTTCACGAAGCCGTTAGGGGTCGCGATCAGCGCGGTGCTCTCCACCAGGCCGAGCGGCCTGGTCAGCTTGAGCCAGGCGAGCTGGCTCGCCGGGAGCCCCATGGTGGCGAGACCATCGAGGGATCGTGCCCACACTTCCGCCAGATCCACGTCACCCACCGAGCGCTCCCCTCGCGTCGTCCTGCCCGAGCCGCGAACAACAAACCGCAACTCGTTGTCCACAGGTCCGTCCACAAGGTGTGTACGTACGCTGGACCGTGGTTTCCCCATCCCGTGACGGCAGCTAGCCCCGCGGGTCGGCCTGCGGACGTTGATTTTCCACAGCCTAAGTCGCCGGCGGCGGATGCGTTGTGGAAATCGCGGTGTTCCACGATGGTAGACCTGACGGCGCGCAGGTCAAGAGTGCTCGACTCGCGCCTGGTTTGACCTGTGCGCCGATCCCCCCTACCGTTAACAGGCTGAGCCATTCGTCTGGCCGCCATCTTCCCACCAAGTTTCCGAGTATCTGGAGCTCCAGTGAGCAAGCGCACGTTCCAGCCGAACAACCGCCGGCGGGCGAAGGTCCACGGCTTCCGCGAGCGGATGCGTACCCGTGCGGGCCGGGCTGTGCTTGCGGCGCGCCGCCGCAAGGGCCGCGAGCAGCTCGCTGTCTGATCCGGAACGGAAGCCCGGCCAGCCGTGCTTCCACAGCAGTCCCGGATGAGAGGTTCCGGCGATTTCCGAGCCGCGGTGCGCTCGGGTCGCCGGGCTGGCGGCGCTGTGGTCGCCGGGCACCTACTCCTCGCGGCCGATCCGGTACCAAGCGGCACCGCGCCGAAGGTAGGCTTTATTGTCAGCCGTGCGGTCGGCTCGGCTGTGGTTCGCAACCGGGTGAAGCGTCGGCTCCGGGAGGTTATGCGCAGGCGGATCGCCTGCCTTCCCGGGGGTTGCCTTCTCGTGGTGCGTGCACATCCGGCGGCCGCTGGCGCACGCCAGGCGGATCTGGCCGCCGATCTAGACCTGGTTCTCGGACGACTGCTGCGGCGGCAGGTTGGGGCGCTGCGCCAGGAATGAGCGCATCGGAAACGAGCTCGGCTCAGAGCTCGGCGGAAGAAGCCGTGCCGACACTGGCGGCGCGGATACTCATTGTGCCCGTGATCGGCTACCGCCGGTTCATCAGTCCCCTCCTCCCCCCGACTTGTAGGTTCGCACCGTCTTGCAGCGAGTACGCTCTGGTAGCGCTCCGTCGTCACGGCGCGGTGCGGGGACTGTGGCTAGCCGTGCGGCGGCTGGCCCGCTGTCACCCCTTTAATCCAGGCGGATACGATCCCGTGCCTCCGCGGCCCCAAGGAGTTTTCAGGTGAGCATTCTCAACCCGCTGTTCGAGGCGGTCGCGTGGATCATCACGAAGATCCACACGGGCCTCGCCGTGCCGTTCGGCGCCGACAGCGGCTTGGCCTGGAGCCTGTCGATCGTCATCCTCGTGATGCTGATGCGGGCCATCATGGTGCCGCTGTTCGTCAAGCAGGTCAAGTCGCAGCGCAAGATGCAGGCGCACATGCCGCAGCTGGCCGAGCTCCGCAAGCGGTACAAGAACGACAAGCAGCGCCTCAACGAAGAGACGATGAAGTTCTACAAGGAGAACGGCATCAACCCGCTGGGCGGCTGCCTGCCGCTCGTCGCTCAGCTACCGGTCTTCTGGGCCCTGTTCAACGTGCTGAAGGCCATCTCCGACTGGAAATCCGGGACCACGCCGGCGTACGGGCTGTCGGTAGCGACGGTCCAGAGCGCCAAGAACGCGAAGATCTTCGGCGCGAGCCTCGCGGACAAGTTCCTCTTCCCGGTTCCGGGCGAAGACTGGTCGTCGCGGATCGTCATCCTGCTGTTCGTCATCATCAGCGCCTGCACGACGTTCCTCACCATGCGGCAGAGCGCCAAGCGCGGCATGCTGAACCAGACCCCGGCCGACCCCGACCAGCCCGGCGCCGCGATGGCCGCCAGCATGTCGAAGAACATGATGTACATCGCGCCGCTGTTCGCGCTGAGCGGTCTTTACTGGCAGTTCGGCCTGGTCATCTACTGGGTCACCACCAACGTGTGGACGCTGGGCCAGCAGCACATCCTGTTCCGCAACCTTCCGGTGGTGGGAAGCGCTACCGTGGGTGCGTCCGCGGTCGGGGCGGCGTCGGGGAACACCGCCGCGGCGCTCAAGAACAAGGGCACGTCCTCAAGCTCGGCGGCGAGGGCGAAGACGCCGGCTGCCAAGTCTCCGACGACCAAGCCTCCGACCACCAAGCCTCCGACGACCAGGTCGTCGGCTACCGGGGCGAAGGCAAATCCGGCGCGGACTGCGAAGGCAGTGGCCAACGGCAGCGTGCAAGACGAAGTCCAGGACGTTGTGCAGCCGAACGACAATGAAGTCCTCCAAGACGAGGTGCCGGCGAACGCCAACGGTGCCGGGCGTGGCCTGCTGCGGCTTGGCAGGGGCAAGCAGGAACCCGAGCGCGTGCCCGTCGCTCCGCAGACTAAGGTTGTCCGGCAGCAGCCGGTGCGGCAGTCGCGCAGCAAGCGCGGTAATACGGGCAAGAGGTGAGCGACGGTGGGGGATGCGCCCGCTGAGGGGTTCGGCACGGTGGTAGGTCCCGACGGGGCGGCGTCCGCCCCTGACGACGACGAGCAGGAGCTGGACACCGTGGTCGACGCGAACGACTTCCTCGACTCCGACGACGACCTCGATGATGAGGTCACCGACGAAGACGACGAGTCGGGCGAAGAGGACGAGTCCGACGAAGACGACGAAGACTCCGACGATGACGCCGATGACGAGGGCGATGAGGCGGACGACCTGAGCTCCCTCGAGGAGGAGGGCGAGATCGCCGCGGACTACATCGAAGGCCTGCTCGACATCGCGGACCTGGACGGCGACATCGACATGGACGTGGAGGGCGACCGCGCGGTCGTCTCCGTCGTCGGAGCGACGCTCGACGAGCTGGTCGGTGACGACGGCGAGGTGCTCGAGGCGCTTCAGGAGCTGACGAGGCTCGCGGTACACCGGAAAACCGGGGTCCGCGCCCGGCTGATGCTCGACGTCGGCGGCTTCCGCTCCCGGCGCCGGACCGAGCTCGCCGAGCTTGGCCGCTCGGTGGCCGCCGAGGTGTCCCGGACCGGCGAGCCGAAGAAGCTCCGCGCGATGTCCCCGTTCGAGCGGAAGATCATCCACGACGCGGTCGCGGTCGCCGGACTGCGCAGCGAGTCGGAGGGCGAGGAGCCGCACCGGCGCGTGGTCGTCTTCCCGGCTAGCTGAGGCTCTTGTCTTACCCGGCGCCTCCGGAAGCCGCACTCGTCTTCGGCGACGGCCTCGAGCGGGCGGAGCGGTACGCGGAACTGCTGGCGACCGACGGGGTGACCCGCGGGCTCATCGGCCCGCGGGAGACCGACCGGCTGTGGGACAGGCACCTGCTGAACTGTGCCGTCGTCGCGGAGCTCGTCCCTGATTGCGGTGAGCTCGTGGACATCGGTTCCGGTGCCGGGCTGCCGGGGATAGTGCTCGCGCTCATGCGGCCAGCGCTGCGCGTCGTGCTGCTCGAGCCGCTGCTTCGGCGCGCGGTCTTCCTCACCGAATGCGTGGCCGAACTCGGCCTGGAGAACGTGACCGTGCTGCGGGCCCGCGCCGAAGACAAGCAGACGAAGTCCGCGGTCGCGGCGGACGTGGTGACCGCCCGCGCGGTCGCCCCGCTCGACCGGCTGGCAGTGCTGGCGGCCGGACTGCTCCGGCCCGGCGGACAGCTGCTCGCGATCAAGGGGCAGTCCGCGACCGAGGAGTTGGCGGCCGCGAAGCCCGTTCTGACGCGACTCGGCGTGCGGAGTGCGGAGGTTCTGGAGGCCGGTCACGGTATGGTCGTATCTGCGACCACGGTTGTCCGTGTCGTTATTCCGGGACACGGCCGAAAGGAGCGTACGGGTGCTCAGCGCAGCCGGCGTGGGGTGGCCTGACGAGGTAACGGCAACCGGCGTGACCGGGCTGGGATGGCCCGGAACGGCGTTGCTCCTGTCGAAGGTCATGAGAGGTACGTCGGTGAACGGTGCAGAGGATCCGGAGCTCCCTGGCTCTGATCGGGTTCGAAACGCGCTCGCGGCGGCGGTTTCACGTGGAACCCCTAGTTCTTTGTCGACCATGGGCACCCCGGATGGTGCCTACCGAAGTGGAGGAGACGCGATGCCGCCGCAACCCCCGCCCGCACCGGACGCGCCAGTCGACGTGCCCGGCTCACAGGCGTCCCTTGCCGATACGCCGATCGCCCGCGCCGCTCAGGCCGCCGTCGGCGCCCGGGGCGCCGCCCAGCGGCAGCCCTGGCCACGACCGAAGCGCTGCCGGATTATCACGATCGCGAACCAGAAGGGCGGGGTGGGGAAGACCACCACGGCCGTCAACCTGGCCGCGAGCTTGTCGCAGCACGACAACCGGGTACTCGTCGTCGACCTCGACCCCCAGGGGAACGCGTCCACCGCGCTTGACGTCGATCACCACAGCGGGCAGCCGTCGATGTATCACGTGCTGGTGGAAGAGCGTCCGCTGACGGAGGTCGTCGCTGAGGTGCCCGGCATGCCCGGGCTCTCCTGCGCTCCCGCCACGATTGACCTGGCGGGCGCGGAGATCGAGCTGGTGCCGATGGTCGCCCGGGAGTTGCAGCTGTCGCAGGCGGTCAAGCAGTTCGATGTCTCCAACCTGGACTACGTCCTGATCGACTGCCCGCCGTCGCTCGGCCTGCTCACCGTCAACGCGCTCGTCGCCGCCGACGAGGTGCTGATCCCGATTCAGTGCGAGTACTACGCGCTC
>Ga0335073_10015110_pt1 | contig 10802 bp, 4 predicted proteins | sample Lox_Sample_22_FD_207093 | JGI IMG/M metagenome (GOLD analysis project Ga0335073, IMG submission 207093) | Soil microbial communities from Loxahatchee National Wildlife Refuge, Florida, United States - Lox_Sample_2.2 | ecosystem: Environmental > Terrestrial > Soil > Wetlands | place: USA: Florida...
TGGTGTCTGGAACAGCATCGCTCACTGAAGAACAAGTTAGCGTACAAGGAATGAGCCTTTGGAGTGGAAGAGGTCGAAGCTTGAGAAGTGGAGCGGTAATACCATGCATGAGCTGGGTGCTGAATGTTTGACGAGGATCCTTTTGTCGTACTACCGTTTGATGTAGTGATTAAAGTACTGTCCGTCTGGTTCGACTGCATAACAGCGATGAATTGACTGTTGCCAGCTGCCGCAAGGAACGAATGTCACACAAAAGACTGTGCGAAGTCAGGCTGAACAATCGAGAAGAAATATGTGCCGAAAACTACCTAGCTGAACATGTTCTAGAGAGCAGACAGCGTACACGGGAATGTGCTTTCTTGCATGATGTTCGTTGTTGTTGCTTGTCGGTCAACGATGGCTCAACCAAAAATGATGTGGGGCAGAACGAATTCGACTCTGCATCTTCAGGTTCACAGGTTCGCTCGCTCAATTATATACGGCAACTTCACAAGTACGCGGCATCTACATAATCCTCAGTAATGTTTAAAGCTATTTGGCCATCTGTATTCCTAGTAACCTCACCGTTATTAGCCCAACAGAGCATTGGAGAGTGGCATGAAGCATTTTGAAGATCCGGTAACGTTGATCCGTGTGGATGGGTGAGCGCGATATACGGTAAGTCGCGACTAGCAACAACGTCTTCGCAAATATGAGAATCTACTTCGTGTCGGGGTGTATTTGGAGCCAGAAAGTCTTTATGAACTGATCAATGACTATGAGTCTCCGCTGGTCATTGCGATCGATGGCTGCATTGGCTCCTTCGCCATCTCCCAACCTTCGAAGGACGAAAAAATAGCCGCCACTTCCATAAGATGAGCTAGATACTCTATCTCTATCGCCAAAGTGCTGGAAGTAAGGACGGTAAATACCGCAACTTAGATCATTCCAGATCAGACTGGTAGGCAGCGAAGCAACTCGACATTGACATATCCCTCAACCTGCTTTCGTATTTTGACCATGGTTCGAAGGTCTAGGTTACCTAAGGTAATAGTCATAGAATATTCGTCAGCAGCATGCTTCCAGACGTATCTAAACATTCTTCTATGCTGCAGCATCACCATTTTTGCAACCAAATAGCATGCTTATTCAGACGACGGTATCATACTCCGTACATGGAAGAACATGGATTCATCGGCTCCTTCACCATTCATGCAAGCATGGACCGTGGAGACGAAAGTATCAACTGCCTTCCATGTTCGCCCAGAAACTGCTTCATACTTGGGAATTCCTATTTGTCCGTGACTTTTCTTTCAACATGACTGTTGCGTGGGCGGGGATAACCCACTCTAGGCACCGTTTTCGAAGTAGTGGCGATAGTCGTATTAGCAATTCCGAGGTCGTCTTGGCTACCTCTACCGTACTCAAGGTTCTTGAACGGATTCATCAGTTTCCGCCGATGAATCATCCTTTCGCTGTCGCATGATGTGCTTGGCTAGGTTCCCGTCAGTTTGACGTCTCAAACTTTTCTAATCAGTTCCAGTAAATCCGGCAGACCGATTCCATGACATTCGGGTTTATCGTGTTAGGGGGTTGGCAGGCTCAATTTTTCTCACACCGAATACTCACCACCCTCGACAGAGAGCAATCATAGCAAATATTCGGTCGACCGCCAAGTTTCAGCCTTGCAACTTGCATCTTTTGGCGGTCATAAAACGCTCAAATTCGAGCTTGGCATTAGTTGTTTGGAGTGTGCTGAGAGTCATCGCCACGACATAGCCACCATGTGTGTCTCTGGTCGTCACCAAATCACACGACTCGGTGGATTTGGAGCAGCTGATTAGGTGAGCGCTCGGTCGCATGACCCCTTATTCGCTCATGATGCTCGATGGTATCAACTCCGGACTACTTCGAGGCCACGGTGGGAACAGGCTCGGGACGGAGGTAAGAGAGTGTGAGGCGGCTTGGTCGTCTTTCTCACCGTCTCCTGCCGCCTGCAAGGGCTTCTATTTCGAAGTCGGATGGTACAGGAGCAAATACATTTGGGCGTTTCCTGATCTGCATGACGTAGGCACAGCATCCCTCCATGCCTCCATTCCACTCCACTAATGGCGCTTACACTCCGCGCTGACTCTGGGGGCCCCTCCAAGGCAGATTCCACGCGCACATCCAAGACTCTCTCACCGGGTCGACCGTTCGCCATCGTGACCTTTTACCGGAAACAACCTAATCTATATAGCTCTCAGCCTCCACCTTTTTTCTCTTCTTGATTTTCGCCATCGTCAAACGAAGTCTTTTCGCAGGACACCATGTCGGCGCAAGAGTACTACCAGAGCTTCCAAAAGCAACAGCGGCCAAACCCAGCTCCATTTCAGAACAGTCCCCCTTCACAACCACAGTCATATGGACCAGGTCCTCGAACATCAAGCGGCAGTTTGAACGCCACAAGCCAACAGGCATATCCAAATCCACCGTACCCCATCACGCCAGGCGCAATCCCACAGCAAACGAGCCCCATCCCACCATATCCCGTGTCGGACATTCCACCAACACAGTATCTCGCGCCACCGCAACCAATCGGCCCAGGACAGAGCTACTTCCTGCCGCAAACGCAACTCTCATCATCGTACGGCCCACGGCCAAGCGATCCCTACGCGTACCCGCCGGCGGCACCCCTCACCCTCCAACGCTCGACGTCCGAGCCGCCAGAAACCCGGCGCACGTCGCTCGCGCCGCCGCCACACCGGCACGCGCACCACCGGCGCGACTCGTACTCCTCAGAGGAGGACGCTTCGGACACGCGCGAGCTCGAGCGCAGCGGGTCGGGGTCGCGGTCGCGGTCGCGGGCCCGCTCGCACCACTCGCGCGGCAGCAGCGACCGCAGCCGCAGCGACCGCAACACGTTCCTGGGCGCGGGCGGCGGCGCCATCGTCGGCGACGCCATCTTTCCTGGCCTCGGAACCATCGGCGGCCTCTTGCTGGGCGGCTTGGGCGGGCACGAGTATTCGCGCCGCCGCAGCAGGAGCGAGATGGCGGAGGGGAGGAAGGAGGGTGCATACCACCACCATCATCATAAGCATGATGGTAGCGGCAAGAAGGAGAATTATGGGGATGGGGTCACGGTTGTGAGTGAGTGGGGCTTGATTCAGAGATAGTTGGTGGCATATTCGATTTGGGTTGGATGGAGCATGGTGTTTGCAGTGCGGTAGGACCTGCGCTGGTTCGCGGGTGCTCGCATAGAAACTTTGAAGGAGATACATGCTATTTTCGGATATGTTTTCGTAGGAAACTCTCAAGGATGATATGGAGTGATGGGGATGGTATTTCATGATACTTCTACGATGTCACGGGATATGGAGTCCGATATGAGAACGGACGGCAGCAACAGCATAAATGTTTACTATTGGCAAATCCCCACTTTGCCAGCGAGAAAAATATAAACTTTACTCGTTAGAAAACATTGCTTTGGATAGAGTGATTGAGTCCGTTGTAATTCTCTCACTACAATATTCGGAGATGCCCGTCTCCACACGGCAAAGCAGCAATACAGCTACCCATTAACCCTCTCGCTTCTCCCACCCAAGCAAGACGATGTCAGACTCCTCTTACTCGCCTCTCAACTCCCTAGCCAGCAAACTCGGGCTCTCGCGCCCACTCCCACCATCAGCAGCACCCTTCAACCAACCTCCACTCCCATCACCTCTCTCATCAGCCTTCCGAACCATCGGCATTGTCTTCGCGAACAGCGGCGCCGCAGCCAGCGCCTCAGTGACATCCTGCTCAGGGCCCTCGCCTCCAAGCGGCACGGCGCCGAGCGAGGCCACGCGCGCCGAAAGTGTGAAGGGAATCGGCCTGAGCGGCTGCGGCGGGGAGTCTCGAGCGGCGCGGATGAGGCCGCGGTGGTGCAGCGGCCAGTTGACGGGCGCGGGCGAGGCGGGGTGCGAGGAGGCGAGGCCGTCGACGGCGTCCGGGTGGTTGGTCGCGAAGATGTTGTGCTGCATGTGCACGTACGGGTTGTAGGGCGCGGAGCGGCGCTTGGCGGCCATGTCGGAGGAGAGGGTGGCGCCGAGCGAGAGCCGCGACGTTGGCGTGGTGCTGGCGGCGCGGTCGCGCTGCGGCTTGTAGGCGCTGTACCGTGGATCCGGCAGCTGGATTTCGTTGCGCAGCTTTTCTTTGCCGTCCGGTACGCGGTTCGCGAATACTACCCGGATTGACTTGTACAGGTAGTAGCGTCCCTTTCCGGTGCAACATATGTTGATGTGAATGAGATATCGCAGCGTTGGGCGGTCGTTAGGGTCTTCGGAATTGCTCAATGCAGCTTCTGGTCTGTCTGTGCCGAAGTTGGTTCTCGAAGCCAGTGGCATGTCAATGATTGGACCTGCGCTGTAGCTCCGCTGGCGGATGAAAGTTTTTGTACCTGGCTCCATGTCGCTGAAGTCGTAAGGAACCAGGAACAATTTGACAGCTGTCTTGTTGGGATTCTTAATCACAATTTGCAGTTGGCCTTGCTGAGGAATTCTATAAGAACCTCCCGGTGGTGCTCGAGGAGACCTAGACCGTTTTCGTAAACGATCTTTCTTATGTCGAATATGTCTGGCATGTGCATCCTCAGCGCCAGATCCCTGTGGAGTTGTAAACTCATCTCCTCTATCGCTCATTGGCGCTGGTGAGGAGGCATATCGTCGACGTCGTCTGCTCTCATCATCAACAGTCTCCGGGTGTGGTAGTGAGTTTTCAATGTCTATGAGACCGACGTATGGACTCGGTTGGTTATCTAAGATGCGTCCACTGCCGCTGCTGTAACTATAAAAGACGGCAGGGAATTGAAGCGTAGCATGTGGAGGACATCGTAGGCTGGCTTTACACTTGCCCTTTCCGAGCACGCCGATTTGAGCAATGAAGTTAAGTGGCTTGGACGGCGTTGTTGACATTCTCCCACGCAGGATCGACTCTTCATAGGAGCCAACCATAGTAGCATGCACCAGAGGAGAGATTTCAGAAGAAGTGGAAGTTCGTCGAGATCGAAGAAGAGGAGTCTGAGGAGTAGAGTTCGGGTGCAGCTGGCTCGTAGATGTGATAGACCGACGTGGTTGGTGAGCTTGATACGGCGGGTACGGTCCTTCACGGCGAAGCGACGACGGTGAACGAGGCGAAGTCGAAGAGCCAAAGCACTGGGCTTGAAAATTTTGGAAAGATTGAGGAGAGAAGGTGTGACGTCTATTCTCTCTCTCAGGACTTGGAGTTTTCCTTCTCGATGGGATATATCTGGGTGAGAAGTCTAGGTCGGGATTGTTGACGGCTTGAACGAGAGGACTAGTAGGTGGCATGAGGAGGATGTTCGAGAAGGATTGTGATATGACACGGCTTTGTGACGGAGGTCGGTCATCAAAGCTTCGTGGTCCAGCGAAATAGGGTGGAAAGGCATGATGCCAGGGAGCTTCAGGTGAAGTTGAGAGTGGAGCCGTAATAATGGGCTCTTGCGGGATAGATGTGCTCTTCTCCGGTCCAAAGTCTCCTGAATGGAGAGCAGATCTTGGACGCTCTATCTCCAAACCGGCGGCATTACTGTCTTGTAGTGGATCTTGAGCGATGAGAGGAGGACTTCGAAGTTCGACGGATGGTAGCAGGGGTGTTGGACTTTCACGAGGGCTTGCCTTTGGCGAAGTGGCTTCAGGAGATGGCCTTTTGTTACCGTGCCGAACGGTCCAAGTTGGAGACTCTCCTCTCTTTATCCGCTGGATAAGCTCGTCACGACTCAGCGGACGGCCGTCGTTTGTTGTCATGGCGAAATCTTTGGAGTCTTGCGGACTCGACTCGCCACACTCTTTTGAGTTTTGGTATTTGTGCCTCGAAAAAGGCGTTCCGGCGTCCCAGGACCGATCTCCTTCATCCGCCAGCGAGTCTCCCTCGAGGTTATCGTGGAAGATTGGCATTGCTGAGAGAGCCGGAGGGCGCCGATGTCATAACCAGGTATCATTGAGCGGCCATGACAGTCGAGGGTGGAGTGATGGCTGGAGAGGGTTGTGATGTAACTGGTGTATCCGGGTGGTAACGTGAGGTTCAGATTCTGCGTAACGACTGACTGCCAGCTGGCTGGCCTGTTGTTGGTTGCCAGGTTCGCGGTCACAGGGTATGAGTAAGTGGGCGGGCGGATCGGGAGGGGTTGATATCAGTGCAACGAGACTCGATCAGATCGAAGTCTTCAGAGCGAGAGAATGTTATCAGAGTTCATGCAGATGGTCTGATCGAGAGAAATACGAGTTTTGTGAAAGCTGTAGGCTGGCTGGTTGGAGGGTTTAAAGTGTAGACGGCGGAGTGGCACCGGGACGGCATGCAGACTTGGTAGCATCACGCACCACGATCGGAGGATGACGGCAGAACAAAGCAGTCAATTGCTCATTTTCGCCTCCTAATCTCGCTCACACTAAAACGAATCGACTCGCGGGACTGAGTAATAAACTTGACTCACCACCCAAATCGCAAAGGCCATGCCACTAATTGAACGGGAGGCTACCCACTAATGAAACGTGGGTCCATAGGCTCTCCTTTGTGTCGTCCGGCGAACCACCCACGTACTGTAACTGCAATCCCAGCTTTAGGTACTCCCGAGATCTGTACCACGGTTGCCATCCAAATTTTTACAACCTTCCGAGCCAAAAATTTCCCAACGCTGTCGACGGACCGCAGTGAAACAACAATGGCATCGTCCAAACGAGCCAGAGACTCAACAGAGGAGCACGACGACCGCAAAAAGAAGCAGCGCACAAGCAACCCAAGCGGCTTCTCCGTCGGGCCCAAAAACCTCCCGCCGGGCACGCACCGCACCAAGGTGTCACAGATCAAAAAGGCGCTCGTCCACAAAGCCAAAGCAAAAAAGGAGTTGGCGAAGCTGAAAGCGCGGCTGGCGAGCGAGCAAGAGCAGCAACAGCAGCCAAACCCTCACACAGCGAAAACCAGCGAGCCCGTCGACAACAACGACGAGCCGGCCTCGCTGCAGCCGCACCCCGACCGCCTCGCCCTCCTGCAGTCCAAACCACCCGACCCGCCTCGTCCGCCACAGCACCACAAGCAGCGCCAGCGCCGCCCGAAGACAGACCCGTTCTCGCCGGCCAGCCGTGCGGCGGAACGGCGGAAAGAAGAGGCGGAACGGGCGGCACGGGAGCGCGTGGAGAAGACGGAGCGGCGGGAGCGCCACCGCGGTATCATGGCGAGGGCGCGGAGCGGTGGCAAGAGGAGCCTGGGCACAGAGAGCGCGGCGCTGCTGGAGAGGGTGAAGAGGCTGGTTGGCAGGGAGAGGAGCGAGGGCGTGGTTGGAAGCAGAGGGAAAGGTTGAGGGTTGGGTTGGGAATGGGATTGTGAGTGGGATGTGGAAGAGACGTGCTGGACTCGATTGAGACGACAAGCACGAAAGCGAAGCATAGCAGCAGCACGAATTCCATTCAGCGTAACGCGAGAGCACCGCGATGAATACATTATCAGCAGAACCATTCCGTTCCCAATTCTCGAACTCCAACGCCATGTATGCCTGGCCCATCCAATCGTTCTCCCATCGTCTCGCAATAGCAGCGCAGTCACGTGTCTAAATCTTATAGATGATATCACCAGAGAACATGACGCGATTGCGCTCACTGAGCACCTCCAGCACGGCCTTCGCCTCGTCCAGCACAAACGACCCGCCCACCGGCACGGCACCAAGCCTTGCGTTGACGGCCGCAACCAGCGGCTCGACATCGGCCGCGTCGTTAGCGAACAGCGGCCCGTCGATGAGCGCGCCGAGCGCCGACTGGAACTGGTGGATGCGCTCGGCGGAGGGCGCGGCCGCGGGCGCCGGAGTCGGCGGCTGCGCCTTGGACGACTGCGTCTGCGATGCCAGCAACTGCGAGGCTGGCCGCGACGAGGCCGGCGAGAAGCGCGACTGCGACTGTGACTGTGACTGCGTATCTGCGTTGGCGGTGGTGGCGGTGCGGCGTGTGCGCTGCGTCTTCGGCGACACGGTGTAGAGCTCTGCGGCGTCACCATCTTCTTCGCCGGCCGGTTGAGCTTCGTCGTTGCCGGCGCCGGAAGCGCGAGTGCGGCGGCCTGATGCACGAGGTGTGCTTGATGGGCGAACAGGCTCGTCGTCTTCATCGTCGCCGTCTGAAGATGATGAGTCGTCTGATAGAACTTCTGCGTCGGCGGTGCGTGTGGTCCGTCTCCTCTTACGACGTTCGTCTTCCACCACTTCTTTGAACAGTGCGTATCGCAGGATCTGCTCTGCGATCTCGGCGTCCTTCTGTTCAACACGGTTGCTCAGCCTTGCCTTGGCGTGGGCAGTCGATAGACGGATTAGTGTCTCGAGCGTACGAGCAGTCATTGGACTCGTTCGTCGCTGGTTGCCCTCAAGCTCATCATTTCGCAGCGCTGAGTATGTCGACACAATGTGATCGGCCGCACCCTTGGTGAGGACCGGATGGAACCTTGCCTTCGCATACTGAATGTACTTCTTGATAAATGGAATGCTTAGCACTTCAATCTTGCGTGAAGCACCTCGACTAGTCGTCACAGTTACGCCTGCGTGAAGCATGATGTTGAACTTCTCATATACCTCTGTTGGCTTGTTTGCTTCCTCTGATGTGTTATCCAAACCAACGCCGAGAGATTGCGCGCCTGTTTCGCGAACTGGTGCACCTTCTTCCGTGCCAGGTTGGCGGTATCGATGCATCCGCAAGACATGTTCGGAGATTTGCCTGTCACGCACATCCTCAATATCATCAGTGACGACGAACAGCAAATCGAAACGAGAGAGAAGAGAATCCGGTAAGGCAATATTGCGATGTGGGTCTTTGTGAGTGTCGTACTGTCCGTAGATGGGATTGGCCGCAGCTACTACACTGCACCTGGCGTTCAATGTAGTGTGGATTCCTGCCTTCGCAATCGTAACGGTCTGCTGCTCCATGACTTCATGGATGGCCACTCGGTCAATGTCGCTCATCTTGTCGAACTCATCGATACATACAACACCTCTGTCGGCCAGAACCATGGCACCAGCCTCGAGTCTGCGCTCACCAGTTTCTTTGTCGGTTGTAACGGCTGCCGTGAGACCGACTCCAGAAGATCCGCGGCCAGTCGTTGCGATAGCCAGTGGTGCTGTGTTCAGAACGAAGCGAAGTAGTTGTGACTTCGCGGTGGACGGATCACCAACCATCAGAATGTTGATGTCACCTCTGAGATGGGTACCGTTCTCCAAGTTCTTCTCAACACCACCGAGAAGCATGAGCAAGATAGCCTTTTTGATGTAGTCGTAACCGTAGATACTTGGTGCTAGGGACTGCGAAATAAGGTCAAATACCTTCTTGCTCTTTGCAATCTTATTGATGTTACGGATATCTGTGTCTGTAATGGTAGCCTGTGCAATACCACCGCCGGACTTGGAGGAGAGCTGAATGATGTTGTTTGCAAGAAGCAAAGTGCGGAAGGTTGAAGATGCATTGCTGGCGTTACGATTACCTAACGATCGATAGGTACCAACAAGCTGAATACGGTCGCCTGGTTTCACACGATCGACAAGATCGTCATCGAGAATCACGTCGACACTACGTGGAAGCTGACCAGCGGGTGCGCGTTCTGGCATTTCCTGGATGGACATGGTTTGATGGTCACGATAGGTGCTGTAGCCGTATTCGGTGACGAGAGGATTGCCACTTTCGTCTTGGGTAGGATATACACTGGTGCTAGCAGCGCCCATTGTCATGGTCTGGTCTCTGTACTCTCTTGTCAAGAACGTCTGCTTCTTCTCGCAGTAGTGAACACTCTTGACGACTTTTGGACGAACGAGAGAGCATTTGGTGACAATGCCTTCCATAGAAACGAGATGGTTCAGATGTGTCGAACTGAGGGTACGCGGATTGCACGCGAACTCGCCGAAACTACCAATGTAGGCACAGTAGTACACCACGTTGTCTTCAGCTTCTCGTGGAGGTCGGTTAGGGAGGGTGCCGACAATGTTCTTCAATGCTTGGTCAAAAGCAGCGGTGTAGTCAAATGGGCTGTTCAGTAGGCCATTTGCCATTTCTCTGCTGTGCGCTCGTATCTCGTCTAAACTGACAGTGAGTCTCCTTAGGTTGCGGTTCAACATCAGGATGATATCGGCGCGATAGCTTCTGGCGCGAGGATCAGCTGTATGATAATTAGGTTCAGTAGTAGCAATTCGAGTATTGACTACTCACTAGGATCAAGAAACTCCTCAGCCTGACGGATGCGGTTCTGAACGGCCTCATCGCGAAGTTGGATGCCGTTCATGGTGAATGAGATGAGCGCTTATTGCGCCCGATTAGATGTGACTTGAAGACCCTTTTAAGAAGTCGGAAAGAGTTTTTAGTTGAATTGGCTTGTTCCTCAAGGAACTTGTGACTTTGGAGTGGTGGACTTGTAGAAGTGGTAAAGTTCAAGAGATGAGGCGTGAGCGACGCGCTCGTGAAGACGCGAACCGCGTTTCCATTTAATCCTAAACTGGCATAGTGGGATCTAGGCCGTCAAGCAAATCAATTTGTGCCTAATCTCTATCGAAGCCTCAACGTCTTCCTTTTTATGAATCTTCCAACGCTCTACATTATCCTTGCAAAGAGTAGCAAATTTGAAGGCATATCGGCTGTCTAAATTCTGATAAAGCAGTATCAAGCGTTGATCTACGTATAAGGTATGCTTTTACTGTCATCCGCTATGTGAGAAACCCACCAATCCAGTCATCTTGCTATGCAAACCAAAGGTCTATATGCCGTGGACGATGATAAGAAAATCAAAGTCATGATCACATCAGAGCTTGACCGTCTGCATTTCGTCTCCTT
>Ga0335073_10015111_pt1 | contig 10801 bp, 11 predicted proteins | sample Lox_Sample_22_FD_207093 | JGI IMG/M metagenome (GOLD analysis project Ga0335073, IMG submission 207093) | Soil microbial communities from Loxahatchee National Wildlife Refuge, Florida, United States - Lox_Sample_2.2 | ecosystem: Environmental > Terrestrial > Soil > Wetlands | place: USA...
GCCGATTGCCCCGCCCGCTTGTAGAATGCGCGGCCCTCCTGGTGCGGGGTGGAGCAGTCTGGCAGCTCGTCGGGCTCATAACCCGAAGGTCGCAGGTTCAAATCCTGCCCCCGCTACCAACCGAACCTACGGCGCCCGCTACGAGCGCGGCGCGCTGAAATTCCAGATGCGCTACTAGGTGGCCGCCACCCTCGGCCGGCAGCAGCCGCACCGTGTCGCCCAGCAGCTTGCGCACTGCAAAGCGGGCGCGCCCTGCCTCGGCCCGGTGGCCCTGCAACCCTTTGCCTATTACCTGCCGGTACTGCGCGGCTGCGGCAGGCAGCGCGTGCAGCACCTTATCTACCCGCTTAGCCTCCGGGCCGCCGGCCGCCAGTAGCTCGGCCCGCTTGCCCTCGGCCTTCTGGATGATGGCCAGGAGCTCGTCGGCCGTAACGTCGGGGTCGCCGCTCTTCAAGCGCTCCTGCAGGCGGGCTATGCGTTTGTTCAACTCCTCGACCTCGGCAGGCACCTTGTCTCGCTTGGCGTGTAGCGCGGCCACCTGCTGCTGGTAGTACGCACGCATCTCCTTGACCATCTCCTCCACCATGTCGGGCGACAGCAGCTCCTCGATGACGGGGCGAAGAATGATCTGCTCCGCCAAGTCGCGGCGGACGCGGATGTCGTTGTTGCACGCCTTGCCATCCACGACGCTGCCGCACCTGTAGTGCGTGGCGCTGTCCATCACGAAGTGCGCGCCGCACTTGCCGCAGTGCAACAGGCCGCTGAGCATGTACACCGCGCGCCCGCCACTCTGCAGGCGCTTGTCCTTCGGCTTGCCCTCGTTGACGCGTAGGCGGACCTGAGCCAGGTTCCAGATGGCCGGCGTGACGATGGCGAGTTCCGGCGCGTCGCGCTGCATCCACTCGTCCTTCTTCCGCAGCTTCACCACGCGGCGCCCGCCCTCCGGCTTGATCCATTGCGTCTTCTTCCAGTAATAGGTGCCGCTGTACAGCGGATTGCGCAGCATCTGCCAGATGCCTGAGCGCGCCCAGCCGGTGCAGCGGCGCATCTTACGTTTCCACGTCGAACCTGGGGACGGCACCTTGCGCTCATTCAGGTCGGCCGCAATGCCCTGCGGGTTGGCGCCGTGGGCATAGCGCTCGAACACCTCGCGCACGATCTTCGCCTGCTCCTTGTCGATCTCAAGCCGTGAGCCGATGCGTTTCGAGTGCCCATAGACGTCCTTCTCGGTTGGGCTGGTTACTTCCATGAGCCGGTAGCCATATGGGCGGCCGCCGCACCAGTAGCCCTTTAGATACTGCTCCGTCTGACCGCGCAGCGTGTCCTCGCGCAGGTCGTCGAGATACGCCTCGTCCATCGCGCCCTTGACGACGCGGATCAGTTTGCGATTCTTCAGCGAGCTGGAGCTGGTGTCATACCCGTCCACGGTAATGATGCGCACACCATGGAACTCCAGGCGGCGCATGGCCCGCTCCACTTCTGGCTGGTCGCGGCCCAGGCGGTTTTGCTTCCAGAGCAGCAGCGTGCCGAACTCCTTACGTACAACGGCTTCGAGCATCTTCAGGTATTCGGGGCGGTCATGCCGCGAACCACTGATGCCGTCGTCCTTGTAGACCTCCGAGACCTTCACCCCGAGCTGTTTCGCCTTCTCGGTGCATTCGCGCGCCTGTTGTTCGCAGGACGAAACCTGCTCGCCCGTACTGGCACGGACGTAAATAACGGCTGTCATTTCTCGATCTCCTTTTTCTTTCGCGCCATGTAACTGCGCCCGTTACCGTCTTCGCGTTTAGCCTCGCCAGGCTCGCAGCTCTCTGGAAAGCCGTTGGCCGGCGTATCCTGCCCGGACTTGAGCAGTTCGTCCACAGCTGCCCTCGCGAAGCATAGGGCGAGTTCTCGAAGAATTACGCGATCAACCGACTGCCTACTTGCAGTACTCTGCGACTTCCCAGTATTCGACATCGACGTGGCTCCAGAGGTCAGAGCCAAGTCCAGCTACCGGTTTTAAATTTTTCCGCTCATCCTGGATTTTTCCATCCGTTCCAACTTCGGGCGCCACAGGTGAACGAGGTAGCGAAACTCGTTGCCGTAACCAATGCTATCGGGATACACGCGTTTGTTGATCACAATGCCGAGGACCTTGCACAGGTCACGCACGATGGATTCGTCAAGATTCCAAAACGTGGTGAGGTCCATGTGACCGCACTTGTCGCCGTTCCACCATGCCAGCAGAACGTCGGCAACCCTGCTGCCCTGATGAGTCTTGAGGGTGGTTGCAATATCCAGCAAGCGTTCCAAGGCCAGGGATTCTTCAGCGGAAATCTTGTTCTTGCCTGCGGTGTCGTAGCCGTAATCGCGCATAGCGCCTCCACACGTTAATTGGGTTCGGGAACACCTGGCGATAGCTAATGCCACGCGCCATCCCTCATTGCTCTGTAAATCCCGGCTCTTAAACGGCTGGCGTGTTCATACGGATTGCTGCGACCAAACGCATGGGTTTGCGACACAGGTCACAAACCCACATCTCGGCACCGCTGTCGCAAACAGGGGCGCCCTGGGGGCCGGCGCCTGAAAGGCGCCGGGGCGAGCCCATCAGGCGAGCACGCCGGCACCCTCACCGGCCCAAGCCGGACGGGGGCAGGCCCGGGGGGAGCCGGCAGACGCTGGCGGCCCCAGCCGCCAGAGGCCGGCCCAAGCCGGCCGGCAGCCTGCTGGGGGGGCGAAGCCCCGGCGCCCGAGCCGCAGGCGCGGGAAACCCGGCCAAGTCAAGCGCAGCGCAGACCAACGCCATAGGCGTTGCCCGCGCCGCGTCCAGCGGCAAGGGTTGAGCGGGTTTCCCGCGCGTGGAGCCGTGCGCGACAGCGGACGGCGGAAGGCGGCGGGCGCCCTGCTTACTCTTGGGGCCGCTGGCGGCGTCCAGCCGGCAGAAGCAAGCCGCAGGGCGTTCAGCCCGTCGCGGCTGCGCCGGCCCCTCAGCATCTCTACCCCTGTACGCAGGCCCTATACGCCCCCCGGCACATTGGGGGGTGCATGGGCCTGCGTCGCTACACGCGTTACCACCGGAGGAAGTAACCCGTGATGAAAAAAGATGGCCGCGCCGTGGCGCGTGACAATGACTTTCGCGTACTGCGCGCGCTCCACAGATTTGGCTGGTTGCGCACCCGCGACGTGGCGGCGCTGGTGTGGCAGGTATGGGCCCGAGAGGTACCAAGCGCACCCAGCCTGAAGCCCTCAAATGCGCCGCCATCGGCAATCCGAATGGCGCAGCGGACACTATGCCGCCTGCGCGGTCGCCGCCTGGTGCTGCAAGGCCGAGCACCGAACGGCAGCACGTTATATGCCTTGGCGGAGGCCGGCGCCCGCCTGTTGCAGCAGGCCGGGATCGCCGCGACTACGGGCAAGGATCTGGTCCGGCACTTCAGTGTTAGCCACTTCCGACACCGCTGCATAGCGAACGAGATCGCAATAGGCGGCATCGTCGAAGGATGCCGCGTCGCGACAGAACGCGAAATCTCGCAAGGGCTGTGGATTGGCGGACAGCAAGGCATCGCGGGTAAAAAGCCCGATGTTCTCATGAGGTGTGGCGGTGCGGCGTGGTGGATCGAAGTCGAGCGCAGTCGGAAAAACGCGGGCGACTACTCCCGGCTATTGCGTTGGCTGCATGACGCCGGAAAGGACGCTCAAGGCGCAGCCGTGTCCGCTCTTCTGGGTAGAGATCTGCGTTGGGGGCGCATTGCCTTTGTGTGTGCCCCAGCGTTCAGGGAAAAATTGTGTCGCGATCTTGAATCGTCCGGGTGGGCGCGTACCAGGATCGATGCTCTGCTTTTTTTCAGTACTTCGCTATATCTGATGGAGGACATTTCGTTTCTGTGATTGAGACCAACGGGTGGCTGGCTGGCACCACCGGTTCAACACGTCATTCAAACTCAAGCACGGCTAAAATTCTGCTGTGGCTCTCCGGGCGCCAGCCCCGCTGAGGGTTTCTTCTCCCATATCCAACGGAATTGACTCCAAGAGGAATAAACCCATGCGGCTATATCCCATAACGCTCGAAATATACGAGAACACGCGCTATGGGAAAGTCCAGCAAAGACCCGACAGAAGTGCAGAGCCGGCCAGCCCAGGCCGGCCGCCAGCTCATCCTGCGGCGGGGAGATTCCATCCACCCGGTACCAGTCCGCTGGTTATGGCAGGGATGGCTCGCCTGCGGAAAGCTCCACATCGTGGCCGGCCCGCCTGGCTGCGGCAAAACCGGCATCGCAATCGCACTGGCTGCATCCATTACCGCCGGTGGCACATGGCCAGACGGGTCACGTGCGCCATTGGGCAACGTCGTCATGTGGAGCGGGGAAGACAACCCAGACGATGTACTGATTCCGCGTCTGCTCGCGTCCGGCGGCGACCCAGCGCGAATACACATCGTGGGGGGTGTCTCTGGCGCTGATGGCGGCGTTAGCCCTTTCGATCCTGCACGTGACGTGTCCCTGCTATCTGATGCCATGTGTGCTATCCCCGATGTGCGGCTGCTGATCGTCGACCCCATTGTCTCGGCGATCTCGGGAGATAGTCACAAGAACGCCGAGACGCGGCGGGGACTACAGCCCCTTGTGGACATGGCCGAGTCTCATCAGTCCGCGCTACTTGGCATTACTCACTTTACAAAAGGGACCGCCGGCCAAGACCCAGTGGATCGCGTTACGGGATCAATAGCCTTCGGCGCTATGGCACGTATTGTGACCATCGCAGCCAAACTACCTGCGGACGGCACCGGATCGGAACGGCGTGTATTCATGCGTGCGAAGTCCAATATCGGGCCAGACAACGCTGGCTTCGCCTACGAAGTGGTACAGGAAGAACTGCAAAGATACCCCGGCGTGGTCCCCTCCGCCGTTCGCTGGGGCGATGCCGTCGAAGGCACCGCACGTGACCTACTCGCACAGGCTGAACCCCCTATAGACGATGACCGTGCCGGGCCGCAAGGAGCTGCTGAGTGGCTGCGTGCCCTTCTGCGCTCCGGCTCGAAGGCAGTCGCTGATGGTAAGCGTCTCGCCGGCTACAGGGTTTCATTGTGGTAAGTCGGCAGCAAAGGCGGTTCAGTCTGCGGGTACCGGCACGTTCTCAGGACGAAAGGTGCAGAGCTTGGCGGTACTCTTGTGCTCTCTCAGGTACACGATAACCGGGGGAAGCGGCCCATCTTGGGTCTTGGATCGATTCTCTGTCTCAATGTAGTACCGACCGCGATATCCGAAGATGCCGATGGACTCCGCAAGTGGCCTGAACGGATTTGCGTGGTATGCGACGCCGGGAATGTATTTCGGGCGTCGGAGGGAGCGCGTTGGCGAGGACTCTTCCGGGCCTCCGAATATCGTTCGAGTCAGCCGTTCATCGATGGTCTTCCCATCAGAGTTTATGATGAAGGCCTGCTGGGGAACATATGGGAATGTCCACGGGTGGTCTGCGTAGTCCGAGCCACATCGGGTTCCCCCGTCCTGCCAAATAAGCACGTCGAGCGATGAGCCGTCATTCTCAATATCGATCGGTTCCTCGTAGCTCCACACGCGCATCCAGTTGCGGTGGAGGGAATCCGCAATGCTATCCTGTGTCTCTGGATTCGTGGTTATTAAAGGCTTATTTGGGTTCTCGGGATTTGGACTGAACCATCTCCCAAGATGAAACTGGTTGTCGAATACCATGAACCCATAGACGTGAGGAACGAGCTGAAAGATCTGGTCTACCCCCCAATAGTGGCGCCTCAGATGCATGAAGCCCGTCCCGTCATCCGGTCGGCCGCAAAACGGGGTTACGTCGAAATGCGTCTGATTGAGCAATTGCAGATAGGCATCGCACACAGCCACGCCGTGACCCCGAACAATAGAGAATCGCTTTTGGCCCTCGTGGGTCTGAGGGGGTGCCCACGTAAATGGGATAGAGTCCGGCTCACTCCCGTTGCTGGCATGATTCTGCGCCAATGCAAGTGCAGGGATTATGGATGCAATCAGCATCGTGACAGCATAGAGCCGTTTCGCTCCTGCGCGGAAGCAAAATCCTCGCCGCCGTGCGCATGAGACGACCAACTTTGCTGGTGATCCGTATGGCATTCCAACTCCTCGATACCACTACATCAGTTCTCGGGCAGCGGCGCGCGTGGCGGCATAGTCGTGTGGCAGGAAACCCTCGACCTGGCTCCTCGTGGCGGCAGCCAGACGGGGCAGGACCCAGGTGAGGTAATCGACGGGGTTGACCTTCAGCAGCTTGCAGGTGCCGGTGATCGAGTAGATCACCGCCGAGCGCCAGCCGGCATCCGGGTGCCCGATGTAGAGCCAGTTCTTCGCGCCGAGTTTGGTCGGGCGGATGCCGCGCTCGACGCTGTTCTGATCGATCAACACATGCCCCATGCCGGGCTCGGCGTAGCGGGTCAGCGTCTGCCAACGAGCAAGAGCGTAGGCGGCGGCCTTGCCGAGGCGGCTCTGCGGTAGTTCGGTATCGGCGATGCGCTGGAACTGCTGATGCAGCCGCTCAAGCACCGGAGCGCTCTCTCGCTGACGCAACTGCGAGCGATCAGCAGCCGAGAGAGCCTGTTCTTTGGCCTCGGTCTCGATGCGATACAACCGACCGATGTCCGAGAGGAGCCGTGCCACGATCTCCAGATGCACCCCGGCCTCCAAAGCCTCGACCACGTAGCGGCGCAGATGTGCCATGCAGCCGGCGTGGATGATGCGAGGCTTATCCTTGAGGAAGCTCTCGTAGGCCTCGTAGCCGTCCGACTGCAACACTCCGCGCCAATCGGGCGGGAAGAACTCCCGGAGGTTCCCGCGGCTGCGTGAGAGATCGAAGTCGAAGACGATTGACTGCGAGAGCAGGGAGAGATACGTCCACAGATACGCCTGCGCAGCATGTCCGCCTCGGTCTGGGTCCAGCACCTTCACCGGGGTCTCATCCGCCTGCACGTAGCCGCTCTCGAGGATCCGTTCGCGTAATCGATCGTAGATCGTGCGCAGCAGCAGCGCCGATTGCTCGACCCAGCGGCACAGCTTCTGCCGCGATAGCTCCACTCCGACCCGCGCGGCGATCTGCTCCTGGCGATACAAGGGGACGTGATCGGTGTATTTGCTGACCAGCAGATGCACCAAGAGGCCCACCCCGACACCAGCCTGCGGGATCACCCGAGCAGGTAATGCCGCCAGCTTCGGCGCCATCTGCTTCTTCGGGTCCGCGTACACGAACCGCACGTAGTGGCGGCGGAAGAACTGGCTCGGCTGGTAATCGAGTTCCTCAGTGATCTCCTCGCGGATGCGCACCAGGCCCGCCTTCTCTGTCTCCGGCAAATCGATCTCGACGCGCTCGATCGGCAGGTGCCTCGGCGCCGGCCGCCGGCCGCCGCCTTTGCGGGGTGGCTTCTCCTTCGCGGCCACCGCCGGGGCGGGCGCGGTGTCGCACCGCAGCTGCTCGTCAGCATCCAGCGGCTCAAGGAGCAGTCTCAGCTGATCCTCGCTCAGCTGCTCGCTCTTCGGTCCATAGAGCCGGCGCAATAGGTCCCTGAGCTTGGCTTCCGCACGCTCGCGCGCCAGACTCTCGATCTTCAGCACCGATTGCAGCTCGCGGATCTCGCCGTCCTTGCGATTCGCCTCGCTCTCCTGCGCCCGGACCAGCTTCTGCAGAGACTCGACCTGCGCACGCAGCGCAGCGAGTTCTTCGGCAGAGGGGGTTGACGGGACGGCGTTCATGTTGGAACAGAGTATACCCAAACATGAACGCCACGTGTTATGTCGATGAAGAACCCTTCGGTGCTTGCACCGCGCCAGGTACCGCTCTGCGATACCAGTGCCGGCGCGCTTTGAGCTCAAATCCGGCAAGCACCGCCTGCAGTGCCAGGATATCGATCTCGGCCTCTCCGCTATGCGGCCAGGCGAAGCGGCCGCCCTCCAAGCGCTTCGCGCACACCCATAGGCCCGACCCATCGAACATCAAGAGCTTTACCTTGGTGCGCGCACGATTGCAGAACCCGAAGACGTGGCCCGAAAGTACGTCCTGCTTGAGGATGGAGACGACCTGGCCGTGAAGACCGTCGAATCCCAGCCGCAGATCCGTTGCCCCGACCTTCAGGAAAACCCGCGTAGTGCGGTTTAGCGCGAACATCCTGCCGCCCCCATCTCCCGCAGCAGAGCCGCCAGCCACTTCGGCTCCGTTGTCTGGGGCAACTCAATGCGCACTCCGCTGGACAGCTCGATGATCACCGCCGCATCCGTCATCGGCAAGGTCTGTACCTCACCGACGGGCCGCGGCACTTCCACGAATGAGATCGCTTGCTCAGCGCCAGCGGCTCGCTCCCGGCGCTTCCAGTACGTGAACGTCGAGAGCGCCAGTCCATGGCGTGCACAGAAGTCCCGCTGCGATAGGCCGCTGCGCTCCTGGCGATCCAGCCACCGTCGTCGGTCCCGGGCACTGCGTAGACCGATCTTCCGAATAGGTTTGCTCGATTTACGCGCCGAGCCCGCGGTTCTCTGGTGCTTCATGCACCACCCTATTACCCGCCGACTCGCAATGCCGCCAGCCTGTACACGGTGGGACGCTTACCGCTGATGTACAGGCGGCCGCATCGGACGCGGGTTGGGCTTGGCGCACAGTGCAGCGCGCAATGAGCCGCGCTGGCGTCATCTCGCGTCGGGACGGGTTCGGCGGTTCCGCTATCTGGTCCATCGGCGCCACGCCTGCGCCATTGCCGCCACTCCCAGAGCGTGGCGCCGACGGCGCGACTGGCGCAGGTGATTCGGACTCCTGAGTTATCGTATTGTTTCCCGCAGCGCCGCTTCGCTGGATACCTTGCGATCCGAGCGTTGCACATTGCAGACACGCTTCTCGGCGACTACGCCGTCGTCTCCACGACGGGGCGTTCGCAGCTAGCGGGTTGCGAACCAACGCGGACCCACAGTCATCTCCCCGGAAACATCCGCTTCACCGCGTCCGCTACACCCGGTTCCCAGTGGTCCAGCTCGCTGCTGGTAACTTCGCGACATACGAACTTACCACTTGTGGGCGTGTACCCCTGTCGTGTCAGCTCCGCGTTCAGCCCGTCCCGCGTCTTCTTGCACAGAGCACGGCCCGCATCGTCTGCCCCGTAGTGCATAATTGCCGACACGGGCTCAGGTGGCACGGTCGGATCTGTCGATGTGAACATGTAGAACATCAACGCCACATACAAGTGCATGTCAGTACTTCCGCGTCCAGGGGAACTCTGTATCGGGGCAGGTCCTACGCGATGCTCAACGCCTTTCAGGTCGCGCCAAGTATCGCCCCAGCGAAGCCCATCCGGGCGACATTCGATTGTGAGCGGCCGAGGCTGCGCCTTGTCATATGTTTGCATATAGCCTAGGCACTCCTCATAGAGCAAGCCGTGCATTTGAACCTGCTGACCGTTGCTGAGAATCACAAATAGCAGGAACGCTGGCACTTATGGGTACTCCTGATGATAGCGAATCCAAATTGAAACAAATGACAGCAGCGCTTTCGTCGGTGTGCGGTTGGCTTCAGTAAGCGCGGCGATGCGCTCCAGCGCGGGTGAACGCAGACGGACGCAGCTCGAACCACCTACTTACCACGCGAAACCTGAGGCCAACGCGTCAGTGCTCAGCGGAACCCTGTTCACCGACCCACTCTCGAACGCGCGCCGCACGGACGCGATTCCAGTACAACAGATTCACTAAGAGTCCCGGGACGCACATCGCGTTTGGAAAAAATGATACAAAGGTCGGCGCGCGCGGACCCAGACACCACGCACCGAAGAGTGGCGGTAGATCCGGCGTACTGAGTTCCCACTGATTGAGTTCGTTGACAAGAGCTTCAGCGGACGGGCCGTGAACGGGAAGGGGCAGTTCCAGACGCGACAGGACGCCATTGCCGTACAATGCATGCGGTTCGTTGGCGGTTAGCCAGAGCAAGCACGTACGCCCCCCCATTTGCTCCAAATCTTCTTGGGACCGACCATCCTCGGCTGTCAACTCTGGGCCTGCTTCCATTACCCTAAACATGTTCGAGACCGCTCCTGGATCCCACGGCATCTCAGCGGTGAGAGCATGCTCATCAGCGTTGGCGAATAGCCTCATGTTGTGCGCGTGCTGCAGACAAGTGTGGAAGTCTGTTTCTCCGTATGGGGTAACCTCCGCAGTTCGGTAAAGTGGACTACTGTCTGGGTCCACCTGGAACTGAGCGCGCGCCAGACGCGCCGCATGCCATCCCATGATAGCCGCTTCGGTACACAGTAAAGGGGCGTATACGTCCTCGGCGGCAGCGCTATCTGGCGCAAAGATGCCGACTTGACACGTGAGGCCAGCAGAACAGCCACCGGTTGCGCTCGTAAGGCTGCTAAGCGTCGCCCAACGGTTCATTTGACCAGCGATTGCCGTGAGCGGCTCTAGCACAGGGGACGAGTGGTTGAGGCGAACGACCTCCTTGACGAGCAGCCCGTCCCGAGTCTTCACGTCGACGTGCTCTACGCGCAGCGTTGTCTTTCCATCCCGGTCCGGCCACTCCAATGCATACTCATCGCGCACGAGACCCGCGAAGATCCCCCGAAGGTACTTCTCTGCTTCATCCAGTGGAAACAACGAATTCATTTCTGCGCACACCAATGCGTCCGAAATCTTACTCTAAATACTCTGAGGCGCTCGCTTCCGCGCGCTTGAGTCGCCTCGTGAGGTCATCGAGGTCGTTCCGTACGGTATCCAAAGATTCATCCAACCGATGGGCCAGTGCAGATATGCGTACGAGTTCAGCATCAGCGATATCAAAAAGCAGACGATTTACGCGT
>Ga0335073_10015112_pt1 | contig 10801 bp, 8 predicted proteins | sample Lox_Sample_22_FD_207093 | JGI IMG/M metagenome (GOLD analysis project Ga0335073, IMG submission 207093) | Soil microbial communities from Loxahatchee National Wildlife Refuge, Florida, United States - Lox_Sample_2.2 | ecosystem: Environmental > Terrestrial > Soil > Wetlands | place: USA: Florida...
GCTGGCCGGCTTGCCGAACACCGAATTCTATTCGCCGGGATCGCTGCTGAACGCCCGCCTCGATCCGCATCACCCGCTGGCCGCCGGATTGCCCGAGGATCTGGCCATCTGGTCCGAGCAAAGCCCGGCCTGGGACACGCGGGAGAGCGTGCCGGTGCGCTATCCAAACACCAATGTGCTGGCCTCCGGTTGGCTGCTCGGAGAGAAGCATCTGGCGGGCAAAGCCGCCCTGGTGGATGCCCGGTTGGGCGCCGGCCACGTGATTCTGTTCGGCATGCGGCCGCAGTACAGAGCTCAGAGCTATCAGACATTCAAGTTGTTTTTCAACGCACTGCTCTACTTCTGACCGGCCCCGGTAATGGGCCGCCTGAGCTTGCGGTTCCCCCCTACGCCACCTATAATCGTGCTAATTGTTTTGCTTGTTTGAAATCATACATTGCCGGAGTCTTCCATGGATAGACGTGTTGCTATACACCACTTGAACGCTTCCCGAGCCAATCAGGTGGAAGAGTTCCCGTTCAAGCACTTCAAGGAACTGACCATCGGCAGGGACCCCTCCTGCGAGATCAAGTACGATCCGGAGAAGGAAGACCTCATCAGCCGGCGGCACGCCAAGATCGTGGTGGAAAAGGAGGAGCCGCCGGAGTTTTCGATCAGCGATTTGGGCAGCCGCAACGGAACCTTCATCAACAAGCAGCGCATCTTCGGTCCCGCAAAACTGACGCCTGGAGACATCGTACAGCTCGGCGCCGGCGGTCCGGAGTTTCGCTTCGAAGTCGATCCGCCGATTCAAGGCGCGGCCCGTCCTACGCGTCTGGCGGGCGAAGCCGTGCTGGCTCCCACGCGCGAGGCGCCATCGACTCCCGGCGGAGTACCCACCGCCGTGCCGCCATCCGGCGCGCCAGCCAGTGTCGGCAAGGCCACCGTTGAGCGCATGATCGGCGAGGCCAAGTCGCAGACTCGCCGCAACATGTTCGTCGTGGTCGGGGTGGTGGTGGTCCTGATCGCCGCGATCGCCGCGTTTGTGGTGTTCCGCAGGCCGCAGAATACTATCGTCACGAACAACGTCCGCGTGGCGCCGGACGGTATGACCCCTACCCAGATTGCCTCGACCTATGCGGATTCCGTCGTGCAGGTGGAAGTCGCCTGGAAGATGGTGAGTATCGAAAGCGGCCGGCAGATCTATCAGAAATACGTCCGCAACGCCATCGAAGACTCCAGCGGCAAGCTGGTGCGACGCTGGAATGTCGATATGGAGTACCTGCCGGTCTTCATCCCAGTCGGCGATAACCTGGAGCCGCTGTTGACCACCAGCGATGGCGACGGCAAGAACAAGGCCATTGGTGAATCCGGTTCCGGCTCCGGATTCGTGATCAGTTCCGACGGATTCATCCTGACGAACCGCCATGTGGCTGCTGGTTGGAATAGCCCTTACGGTTTCGACGATCCCTACGGAGTCGCGCCCGGCACCATCGAAGTGCGCGGCAAGAAAGTCAAAGATCTGGTCGTGATCTCAAAGAACGACTTCCCGAACTGGGTGCCGGCCAATGCCAAGGTGCTCTGCCAGGGCACCTGTGACTCCGATTCGGTCCGCGACCTTTCGAATGCCCTGGTGGGCAAGCAGGTGGATGGCCGCAACGACTACCTGGAAGTCACCTTCGCCCGCAATCGCATCCGGATTCCGGCCAAGACCGCGCGGGTCTCCGACAATGCCGACGTGGCCATGATCAAGATCGATTTGCCGCGCTCCGTGCACAAGGCCGAGCTCCTCGACAACTACGACTCTATCAAACAAGGCGATGCGGTCACGGTGATGGGCTACCCGGGCGCCTCCCCGATGGTCTACGGCGCGGCGGACTCCGCCGATCCGCTGAACCGGCAGGCGAAATGGCGGGAGATTCCCGATCCCACGCTGAGCACCGGCAATATCGCGCGTATAGTGCGCGGCAGTCAGTCGACCGTCAGCAGCTTCGGCGATACGTACCAATTAACCGTGAACAGCACCGGCCATGGAAACAGCGGCGGACCGGTGTTCGATGATCACGGCCGCGTCGTGGGCATTTTCTCTTATGGCATCTGGCGCCCGGGCGAACCTTTCATCACCTTTGCCGTTCCCATCCGTTACGGCATGGAACTGATGGGGGTCACTCCCTCAAAATAAAGGCGCGCCGGCCCGGCTGGTTTTTATGTCTGCGCTGAACGCCAATATCGGTGAGTATCGCCTGGTGGACTTCATCGGCGCGGGCGGAATGGGCGAAGTCTATCGCGCGGTACACACGCGCTTCGGACGCGAAATCGCCATCAAAATCCTGAATCAGGTCGAGGACCGCGCCATCGAGCGCTTTCAAAACGAGGTGCGCATTCAGTCCAGCCTGCGGCATCCCGCTATCGCCGAGTACTACGGCCTGCACGAGTTTCGTGGACGTCCGTGCCTGCTCATGGAACTGGTGGATGGCGAGACGCTTGCGGACCGCATCCGTAATTGCGGGGCACTGCCGCCCGCGGCCGCCTGCGCCATTCTACGGCAGATCGCCGAGGCCGTCGGCTACGTGCATTCGCAGGGCATCGTGCACCGCGACCTGAAAGCCAACAACATCAAGATCAATTCCGCCGGGCGCGTGAAGGTGCTGGATTTCGGAATCGCACGCGTGACGCGCGGCAGCCATCTGACCCGCGCCGGCATGCTGATCGGCACTATCGAGAATTTGGCGCCGGAACAGATCAACGGCGGCGAGGCCGATGCCCGTTCGGACATCTGGGCGCTAGGAGTCCTGCTCTACGAGATGGTGACGGCCCGCATGCCGTTCGAAAGCGAGTCTTTGCCGGCGCTTTACGACAAGATCCGAAGTGCGGAGTACACGCCCCCTTCGGCGCTGAATCGGGCCGTCACCCCGGCGCTGGAACAGGTGATCGCGGGCTGTCTCCGGAAGAAGCCGGCGTTGCGATTTCAATCCGCGGACACCTTGATTCGAGCTTTGGATGCGGTTCCCCAAATTGCCACCATCGCGCCCGGCAAGACGGCGCGGCCGCAAGCGCACTCCCCGCGTTGGCTGCTGATCGGCGGCGGCGCCGCGGCTGTACTGCTGGTGCTGGCGTTGATATTCTTTGCCGGCGGCGCCCACCACAACCTCCCGAAACGGACATCCTCCGTGGCCGCGGCGGACAGCGACATGAAGACCATCACGGTGGACACGCTGGATGGCACGGCGGACGTCTATCGAGACGGAAAACGGGTCGGCGCCACGCCTTACCAGGTGCAGGCGGCCATGGGCAAGCGGGTCGATCTGGAACTGCGCCGGTCAGGTTACAAAAGTCAAGCAGTGGAATTCGACGTAACCGAGCGCACCACCTACAGCTACGCGATGGACCCGGAGAAATAGGACCTATGGCTTTCTGGAAGCGCCGCAAAACTCCCGAGCCCGCTGCGGGCCCGCCAACGGCAATGCATGCGGTGCCGATCCAGTTCGAGGTGCTGACCGCCATGCTGAGCGATCTAGGCTGCCACCGCGCGATGAACGAAGACAGCGGCAAGATCGTGCATCCGGGCGATCCGGAAGAATTGGCGCGCAAGGGCATCCTGGTGGCGGTTGCGGACGGAATGGGCGGCCACGAAGCCGGCGAAGTGGCCAGCCGGATGGCGGTTGAAACCCTGGCGCGGGTCTATTATGCGTCGCCGGAGCCTTCCGGAGAAGCGTTGAAAGCCGGCCTGGAAGAAGCCAACCGTGAGATCCACGCGCTGGCTGCGGAGAAGCCCGAACTGAAGGGCATGGGCACAACTTGTTCGGCCCTGGCCGTAGCCGGGCATGCCGTATGCGCCGCGCACGTGGGGGATAGCCGCATTTACCTGGTGCGCCGCGGCACGATATACCAGATGAGCGAGGATCACTCCGAAGTGATGGAGATGGTACGGCAGGGTCTGCTGAGCCTGGAAGACGCCCGCCGGCACGACGATCGCAATGTCCTGACGCGCGCATTGGGCACGCGTCCGGAAGTGGAAGTCTCCGGCTGGACCGAGCCCATGCCGGTGTTTCCAGGCGACCGCTTCGTGCTGAGTTCCGACGGCTTGCACGATTTGGTACGCGAGGAGGAAATCTGCGCCGCGGCGGCCGATAAAGACCCTCAGGCGGCCTGCCAGTGGCTTGTCGAGCTGGCGCGGCAGCGCGGCGGCTATGACAACATTACCGTGGCTGTGGTGGCATTTGACCCCGTGCGCGAGCCGGCCGCGCGCGCGTTGCGGGAAACTCGTTCGTTGGAGGTAGCGCGTTGATTGGGCAGGTGGTAGGGAACTACAAGATTCTGAGCGCCCTCGGGGAGGGCGGAATGGGCACTGTCTACAAGGCTGTGGACGTGATGCTGGAGCGCGAAGTCGCCATCAAAATGCTGCGGCCCGAGATCGCCAGCCAGCCGCAGATTGTGGAGCGCTTCCGTAGCGAAGCGGTTACCCTGGCGAAACTCAATCATCCTTCGATTGCCACGTTGTATTCGTTCTTCCGGCAAGGCGATCAGTTCTTCATGGTCATGGAATTCGTCGCCGGCCAGACCCTGGATCACCTGATCCGCCAATCCGGCGCGCTGCCCGCCGATCGTGCGACCTCCATCTTGGCGCAGGCCCTGGACGGTATCGGACACGCGCACGCCATGGGGATTCTGCATCGCGACCTGAAGCCTTCCAACATCATGCTGCCCGCCACGGGCGGCGTCAAGGTGATGGATTTCGGCATCGCCCGGCTGTTGAATGCGGCGCGCATGACGCGCACCGGCGGCCTGGTGGGAACACTCGAATACGTCGCTCCTGAGCGCGTGCGCGGGCAGGAAGCCGATCTCCGTTCCGACCTCTATTCGATGGGCATCGTGCTCTTTGAAATGCTGACAGGCCGCGTGCCCTTCCACAGCGACACCGAGTACGAATTGATGCGCGCCCAACTCGAACAAGCCCCGCCGACGCTTACCAGCCTGGGCGTTACCGTGCCGCCGGACATAGAGGCGGCGCTGATGCGATCGCTGGCCAAGAACCCGGAGGAACGTTTTTCGAGCGCCGCGGAATTCCGGGCGGCGTTGATCGGCCCGGTGACTCCGATCCAGGAGATAAACATCAAGCCCACGCGGCTGTCCTCGCCGGCGATCAAAGAGACGCGCATGGCGGATTCCATCCCGCCTACCGTGATGGCCACCGCCACGCCGCCGCCGGCCGCGACGGTGGCCGCCACGGCCGGCCCGTCCGCGCGAAAATCCAACCTGGCGATTTATGGCGCGATCGCGGCTGCTGTTCTGGTGTTGGGAGCAGGCGGAGCTTACTGGACCCTCCACCGGAATATACAGAAGCCGGCGGCTCCGGTTGCGACGCCGTCCAGTCCGCCGGGCGGACCGAGCGCGGCGACAACCGCCTCGCCGGGCGCGCCGCCTTCTGCGCCCGCGGATCCGCGTCCCGTGCAGATCCCTAACCTGGATGTGCCCACGGTGCATGACGCGCCTGCGTCCAAGCCAGTGGTCAAGCGCGCTGCGAAGGGATCGACCGGTAGTACTTCTTCTTCGACCGCCGCAGACACGACCAACCCGCAACAACCAGTCGAGCAGCCCACCGCACCGGTGATCACGCCGCCCCGGCCAGTGCCGGTGACGCCGCCAGTCGCGCCCCCGGTGAACCGGGGTCCCTCGATTACCATGCTCTCGGACGTACAGACGCTGTGCATCGCACCCATGACGGACAATCTGAACGGGTTCATCGCCAGCGAGATCGTGCGCCAACTGGGCGGCCGCTTCCGGATTGTGCCGACGCCCAGCCAGGCCGACGCGGTCATGCGAGGCACGGCCACGGCGGAGGGAGGCATCGGCCGCTCCATCGGTGTGCAATCGGACGCTTCCGCCTCGGTCGTCATCACCGACCGTTCGGGCGCGCGCACACTTTGGAGCGACTCGGTTACCGCACGCCGGGTTCTAGGCGGCGTCCTCCGCAAGGGAGGCCCCAGCGGACTGGCGGAACACATCGTCGCAGACTTACGGCGAGCGTTGCGCTAGTCTGATATGTAGGTTAATTTCGCGCCAGGGAATTTCCGCACACTTGCATTTGTCGGGCTATTCAGGCAAGCTGGTACGTTTCCTACAAGTTCCATGCGGGTACGAGTTCTCTATCACGACCACTGTTTCGACGGCGCTGCTTCCGCCGCTTATTTCACCCGTTTCATGCAGGGTGTCTTCTACCCTGAAGCGGAGTATCTCTACACGGGAATGGCTCACAAGGCATCCCAGATCTTCGAGGACAGCCTTTTCGACGGCGACGTAAACGCGATTGTGGATTTCAAATACTCGAGCGATCCACACCTGACGTGGTGGTTCGACCACCACCAGAGCGCGTTTCTGACGCTCGAGGATGCCGCCCATTACCGCCAGGATCACAGCGGCCGCAAGCTCTACGATCCGTCGTATAAGTCATGCACCTCTTATATCTGCGCGGTGGCCAAGGAGCGTTACGGCTTTGCCCCGGCAGACCTGACCCAACTGGTGGAGTGGGCCAATATTATCGACGGCGCGCAATATCCCGATGCCAAAACCGCGGTGGAATTGGGCGCTCCGGCGATGAAGTTGACGCTGGTGATTGAAGGATCGAAAGGGTCGGAAATTATCCAGCGAATCATCGGCTGGATGCAGCACCGGCGTTTGGAGGAAATCGCCGCCGAACCTGAGATCCAGGCATTGTTTGAGCCGCTGTATGAGCGGCATCTCAAGTCTGTAGGGCTGATCAGTGGCCGCGCCGAGCAGGATAACGGCGTGGTCTACTTCGACCTGACCGGCTACGACATGGAAGGCTACAACAAGTTCATCCCGTACTACCTGTTTCCTTCCTGCACTTACACAGTGTCCGTGAGCCCCTCGCGCTTCCGCACGAAAATTTCGGTGGGATCGAATCCCTGGGCGAAAGACGAGCCAAGGCACAACCTGGCGACCATCTGCGAGCGCTACGGCGGCGGCGGCCACGCGCGCGTGGGCGCCATCAGCTTTGAGCCCGGTGCCGTGGACAAGGCGCGCGCGGTGGCGGCGGAGATCGTAGAAGAGCTGAAGCACTAGTGGGGTGGAATTCGCATGGCGGAGATCGACATCACGCAGGCCGAGGCTGACGCTCTAATCGCCGTGGAGAAACACTGCCTTGCAGACCAGAGGCTGAGATTCCCGCTTGCAGGCGACCGGCTGTCGATCGAGTTGTTCTCGCCGGACAAACGCGAGAATTTCATGCTCGATATAACGCGCTCGCGGATCAAACTCACGAAAGCGTCATATCAGAACCGGACGCGGCAGGCCATAATCCTGATGCGACTCGATCTCGACGGTGCCCCTCACCGGAACCCGGACGATCAGGAGGTCGCGTGTCCTCATCTGCACATCTACCGCCAGGGCTTTGCTGATAGATGGGCGGTCCCCGCTCCGTCGGATCGATATCCTAATGTACAGGATCTGTACTCGACGTTCGAGGCTTTCATGCGTCACTGCAACGTCACCAAGCCGCCGCAAATTGACAGGGGGCTGTTCCCATGAGCATCGCCTTGGCTGAGATCGAACGTCTGCTCGATGCGTACCAAAGCTGGCTGAGGGATAAAACCAGCTTGCGAGAAGTGAACGGGGACTGGGTAGAAATCACCACGCCCTACCTGGACCGTCACAACGACGCCCTGCAAATCTACGCTCGCCGCGACGGGTCGGGTCTTCTATTGAGCGATGACAGCTACACCATCCACGATCTCGAGTCCTCGGGCTGCAATCTGGGTACGGAGAAGCGTCAGGACCTATTGAAAATGACGCTGAACGGCTTCGGAGTAAGACTGAACCAGCAGGCGCTCGAAGTGCACGCCACTCCCGAAAATTTCCCGATCCGCAAGCACAATCTCATTCAGGCCATGCTCGCCGTAAACGATCTTTTTTGCCTCGCAAAACCGGTCGTCGAGAGCTTATTCTTTGAAGACGTCATTGCGTGGCTCGACGCCAACGACATCCGGTACACGCCGCGTGTGACGTTCCCCGGTATTAGCGGCTACGATCAGTCCTTTAGTTTTGTCATTCCAAAGTCGCGTAAGCAGCCGGAGCGCATCCTGCAGGCCATTACCACGCCTACGCGGGCGAACGCGCAGTCCTTTATCTATGCCTGGAATGACACCCGCCCTACCAGAACGCCAGAGTCAAAGGCTTTTGCCATCTTGAATGATGCGGAACAGCCCATTTCAGGCGGCGTGGTTGATGCGTTTCGGAATTACCAAATACAGCCCGTGCCGTGGAGCGCCCGCGCCCAGGTTGTCGGCGAACTGGCCGCATAGCTGTTCTTACAGATTCTTCAAGCTCTCGTCAAGCAGCTTCTGCGTGCCCTCATACGGCCCGCCTTCGCCTTCGAACTCCATCGAAAAATAGCCGCGATAGCCGGCGGCTTTGGCGATGGCAAACGTCTTGGACAAGCTGACCCGGAACACCCTCCCGTTATCGACCTCGCAGTCCTTCACGTGCGAAATGTTATACGCATGGTGGAACATCGCATCTACGGCGCGGTAATCGAAATCTTCGTCGCCCTTCAGCATCGAGTTGCCGAAATCGGGTAGGCCGCGCAGCCACGGGCTGTCGGCCGCCTCGATCACCTTCACCAGGAAAAACGCGTCTTCGGTGACCAGGTCGTCGTTCTCCAGGTTGATCATCACGTTCTTCGCCGCGCCGTATTCCGCGATGTGTTTCAGAGTTTCCGCCGCGCGGGCGACATCGGGCGGCACGCCGTGCGCGCCCTGGACGTGCACGCGGATGCTGGGCGAGCCGATGGCTACGGCCACATCCACCCACTTCTTGCCGCCGGCGATGGCCTTCTCGCGGCGCGCCGGGTCGGGATCGTAGACGCTCGCGCCCACGGCAGTCGGAATATTGACGACGTGCGATTTTGCCTTCTCTACCGACCGCTGCAATTCTTCCAGATAGGCAGGCTCGGTGGAAGGGAAGTGCGAGTTCAGCGGCTCGATGTTATAGATACCGTATTTTTCAACCACCATCGCGGCGAATTCCGTCAGCTTGAGACCGGCGTGGCCGGGCCGGTCCATGAAGCTGCGAAACGGGTACGAAGCGACCGCCAGGCGGTCTCGCGGCGTGGTCGGAAAGTGCATGTGAGGCATGGCCGCGGCGCGCGCCGAGGAGGCCGCGGCAAAAGCGGCACACGTCTCGATGAAGCTGCGGCGGGTGAGGGATGGCATGGCTCTCCCAGCATAACTCCGGTGCGCTACTCCTGCCGCAGGGCCACCACCGGATCGATGCGCGTCGAGCGGCGCGCGGGTATATAACACGCCAGCAGCGCGAGCGACGCCAACAGCAACGGTGCGCCGGCGAGCAGCAGCGGATCGGCGCCTTGGACCGATGCGACCGTAAAGAACAACGTCGAAAGCGCGCGCATCCCAGACCATGCCAGAGTCAAACCGATCAGCGACCCGGCCGCAACCAACACCGCGCCTTCCTTCATCACCAGGCCGAGCACGTCGCGCTTCTGCGCGCCGAGCGCCAGGCGGATGCCGATCTCGTGGCCGCGCTGCGCGACCGAATAACCCGTGACGCCCGCCAATCCGACGGCCGCGAGCACCAGTCCGAAGACGCCAATCAGTCCATAAGTCCAGGAAGCCGCTTTCAGCGCCGACATGAACTGCGCGATTTGTTCCGTCATGCTGCGCGCGTTGAAAGGTGTGATTGTGGAATCCATCGCCTCTACCTCGCGCCGCACGGCAGTGATCGCGTCGGCGCCCGGAGCGGCGCGCAGCATCAGCGTGACCCCGCGCAGGGATGGCTGGGCGTAATCGACCGGGCGCAGCGGGAGGTAGATCGCCGGATGCTTTTTGCTGACGACCAAGTCCTCGGTCACGTCTTTGACCACGCCCACCACCTGGTAGGTTTGTGGCGACTGGCTGAGCATACTGGAGCGATAATCGACGGTGCCCGGCATGGCGCCAATGCCGCCCGAGGCCCGGCCGTTGCTCAATTCGACGCGCCGGCCAAGCGGATCCTGTCTCTTCCAAACCACGCGCACGAACTCTTCGCTGACGATGACATTGTGCGCCGCGGCGCTTTCATCCTCGCGCCGGAAGCCGCGCCCGGCCAGAATCCGGATAGCCGCAGTCTCGAAGTATCCGCGGCCTACAACATGTTTGCGCGCCCAATCCACGCGTCCGTCCGGCGTCGAAAACGTCACGCCCGAATTGCCATCCATCGCGACCGGCACCGTATCGGTGAGACATGCGCCAACTACGGACGGCAGCTTTTGCACGCGGTCGAGCAGTTTGTCGAAGAACGCGGCGGCGTGTTCCGGCGAATATCCGTCGCGCACGGGATCGAGCGAGATCAAATACATGTTGCGCGGGTTGAAGCCTTCCTGCACGCCCAGCGTGCTCTGAATCCCCAACCCCATGTACCCGGTGAGCAGCAGCAAAGTCAGCGAAGCGGCCATCTGGCAGACCACCAGCGCGTTGCGCGGGCTCAAGCGGCGAAACTTGCGCAGTTGGACATAGCCGCCTTCCTTGAGTGCGGGCACCAGGCTGGGCCGCGTCGCCTGCAAGGCGGGCAGCAGGCCGAACGCGATTCCCGTGATCAGGGTCAGCCCGCCGGTGAAAAGCAGCGCGCGCCAATCCGGGCTCAGATCGTAGGACACGGGAATCGGCAGCGGCATGCGCACTTGGGACAGCAGATGCATGCACCACACGCAGAGCAGATATCCCGGAATGCCCGCGCCGACCGCGATCAGCACGCTTTCGGTGAGCAACTGCCGGACGAGCCGTCCCCGCCCGGCACCTAAAGCCAGGCG
>Ga0335073_10015113_pt1 | contig 10801 bp, 11 predicted proteins | sample Lox_Sample_22_FD_207093 | JGI IMG/M metagenome (GOLD analysis project Ga0335073, IMG submission 207093) | Soil microbial communities from Loxahatchee National Wildlife Refuge, Florida, United States - Lox_Sample_2.2 | ecosystem: Environmental > Terrestrial > Soil > Wetlands | place: USA...
CCGCGGCCTGACCGGCCACCGCGACCAGCACGGCAAGCCGTCTGGCCGGCTCGCGCTAGGGCGCTGCGAGCGCCGCGGCGTACCGGTCGAGGACGGCTCGGATATCGCCCTCGACGGCCTGCAAGTCGAGCACCACCTGGTCGGCCCCGAGCCCCTGCAGGCGCTCGAAGTTCCGGCGCAGGGTGTCGTCGTCCACGATCCCGAGCATCGGGCGGATGAGGGGGCCGGCAGCCGCCCGGCCGGCCTCGGCCCACCGCGAACGGAGCGTGGCGACCTGCCCGGCGAACACGTCCAGGTCGCCGGCGAAGCCGATCCAGCCGTCTGCCCAGCAGGCGATCTCGGCCTGGCCGCGCGGTGTCAGCTGGCAGCCGAGGAGCACCGGGACCGACGGCCGCTGCGCCGGCTTCGGCCACGCCCAGCTGGGGGAGAGGCTCGCGTGGTCGCCGTGGAACTCGGCCTCGGTGTCCTGCCACAGCGCCCGCATCAGCGCCACGTGCTCGCGGACGATCGCGCGCCGCTTGGCCGCTTCCCGTCCGTGGTTCGCCAGCTCCGGCACGTTCCACCCGTATCCCACGCCCAGCGAGAACCGGCCGCCGGAGATGAAGTCGAGGGTGGCGATCGTCTTCGCGAGCGCGATCGGGTCATGCTGGGCCACGAGCGACACGCAGGTACCGATCTTGAGGTCGGTCCGCGCTGCGACGACGGACAGCGCGATGTACGGGTCGAGCGTTCGCCGGTAGCGCTCCGGCAGGTCGCCGCCGCCCGGGTAGGGCGACCCCGTACAGACGGGAATGTGAGTGTGCTCCGGCAGCAGGACCGCGTCGAAGCCGCGCTCGGCGGCCGCGCGGGCGAAGTCGGCCACCGGCAGGGACTGGTCGGTCGCGAAGTAGTGCAGGGCGGCCAGGGGACGAGGTGGTGTTCCGCTCATAGTGCCTTCCCTTGGTTGCTCGCGGCCGCCGGCCGCCTAGGAGTCATCGGCGAACCGCAGGGTCCGCGAGTGAAAGCGCCATCCGCCGTCCCGGCAGTGCAGCAGGTCGAAGTACCGGCCCACGGACCGGAAGGCCCAGGGCTCCTCGTCTCCCCGGCCGACAACCACCAGGTCGCTGATCGCCACCGCGTGATCGGCGCTCCACCGGGTCACGTGAGTGCTGGTCACCACGTGACGGGACCAGGGCGGAGGCCCCGCGCTGCGGAAGAGGGCGGCGAGCGCCGGCCTGCCGACCACCACGCCGGCCGCGGGCAGGTCGACCGAGCCGTCCGCGCAGAACAGGGCGGCGATGTCGCGGTGCCGCCCGTCGTCGACGGCCTGAGCGTAGGCGGCGATGGCGGCGCGGACGCCGGCCGCGGTCGCCGCGTAGCTCAGCGTTGCCACCCTCATGCTGCACTCTCACTTCTGTACGGACCGGTCAGAACGAATGTAATCGAGCCGGACCGTCCAGGGAAGTACCTCGCGGCAGTTGGGGCGGACAAGTCCACCTTCGCCAGCACGAGGGCGGAAGCCTAATTAAGCTGGCGGACCGGGCCAATGGCCTGCCCGCACGCTAGCCTTGACGAATGCACGCAGCTGCCGACGGAAACGCCAGGTGAGCCTTGACCCGTAGGCTGGCCAGCAGGGAGCGGGCCAACTCCCGCGGTGACGCGACGCGCCAGGACCTGCTCATGACGGCCGAACAGCTCTTCGCCGACCACGGGATCGCGGCCGTCCCGTTGCGTGATATCGGCATTGCGGCTGGCCAGAAGAACCACGCGGTCGTCCAGTACCACTTCGGTGACCGGGAGAGCCTTGTCCGGGAGGTCATCGCCTTCCGTGCCACGCTCAGCGAGCGGCTGCGGGTGGAGATGTTCGCCGACCTCGTATCCCGTGGCCAGCCCCAAGTCTGTGACCTGGTGCGGGTCTTCGTCCTGCCGCTGGCGGCCCATCTGGAAGAGCGCAGTCACTACCTCGCGTTCATGTCGCGCTATATCACCGAGCGCGGCGGCTACCGGGGGCTTGAGTCGATGGGCATCCCGTCGGCCACCGTTACCACGCTGCGCAGCCTGCTCGGGCGGCTGCTGCCTGACCACCCGGTCGCGGTACTCGACGAGCGCTGGATGGTGCTGATGACGAGCACCATCTACACCCTGGCGCGCTACCAGGCCGTCCTCATCTCCGGCGGGGACCTGGGATCACCGCTCGAGGCGCTGCTCGATGACCTCGTGCGGTTCCTCACCGCGGGACTCGAGACCCCGGCCGGGCCCGCGCACGACGGCGGGGCGCAGAGCCCGGCCGCCAGCGCCGTTGGGTCTTCGGCCGCACGGCGGAAAGTGGCCGCATCCCGGGCCAGCCGGGGGCCGGGCCGGGGAAAGACCGCCTGAATCGGAGTCCGCCCCGTGGCCGGCGTCTCGCTGCCGCTTTGAGTCACTTCTAAGCTCACGATAAGAAATCCGGCTCTTGACACTGATTATCAGGTAGGCCACTGTCTATATTTAGACCGACCGGTCGAAATAACAATGAAACCCGTACCGTCCAACTAGTCGTGAGGGCGCAGCATGGTGGTCTGGGAAGGCCAGCCGAGCTCGCGGGCCAGAAGAGGCGCGTCCGGCACGTGTCATCCCGCGTTATCAGCCAGAAAGCCGCGGTCAGCGTGGTCTACGCGGGTGCCATGTTCGTCGCGGTGATGGACCACTCGGCCCGCGCCGGATCATGGCGGCCGGCCTGCTGCTGATCGCGGTCATCGCGGTCATCTTGTCAACGGTGCGCGCCGGGACCGGCGTGTGGCTGCTGCGGGCCCTCCTGTTCGTCATGGGATTCGGCGTCGCCGCGGTGTTCCTGCCCAGCCAGGCGGCAGGCTTCGCCACTGTCGGCGTGGAGCGCACCAGCGTCGCGTCCACCATCTTCAACGCCCAGCGGCTCATCGGCGGGGCGATCGGGGTCGCGCTGCTCACAGCCGTCCTCACCGCCCTCCACCCGGTGCGCACGGTCGCGGGGCGGGCCGAGGCCAACGTACCGGCCTTCCACGACGGGCTGCTGGTCTGCGCCGGGGTGGCCGTAGCGGCGGCCCTGGCCGCGCTGACCATACGCGATGCCGACGCGGCATCGACGATGATCCGTCCGCGCCGCAGGACTCCGGCGGCCGCTGCCGCAGCCTTCCCCGCCGAGGGCGCCCCGGCCGGCGCCGCGGATCAATAGCGCTGGGCGTTACCAGTCACAGCTTGAACCGGCGCACCTTGCCCACGCTGGTCCGGGGCAGCGCCTCGATCAGGTGCCAGTCGCGCGGGCGGGCGGCCGCCGCCAGGTTGTGCTCCGACCATTCCGCGAGGTCGCTGACGGCCGGCGGATGCTCCCGGTCACGCGGGACCACGTAGGCGACAGGCACCATGTCGCGGACGGGGTCGGGCCGTCCGAGAACGGCGCACTCGAGGACACCGGGCGCCTGGGCGAGGGTGGCCTCGACCTCGGTCAGGCTGACGTTCTCGCCGGATACCTTGATCACGTCGTCGCGCCGCCCGACGAACCGGAGCGCTCCGTCGCCGCCGACACGGGCCACCATGTCGCCGGTGCGGAACCAGGTGGCGCCGTCGCGCTGGATGAGCGACCGGCCGGTCGCGGCGGGGTCGTCCAGGTACTCGAGGAAGATGTCGGTGCCGGGTACCCCGCGCAGGACAAGCTCACCGGGCTCGCCGGGCGGTGGGTCACCCCCGGTCTCGGGGTTCACGAGCACGACCGGGCGCCCCTCGATCGGCGGGCCGATGGTGTCGTTGCGGTACGGGTCGGAGACGTCTGCGCAGACGATCGCGACGGTCTCGGTCATCCCGTAGAGCTGCCGCGGGCGGCAGCCGGCCAGCGCGGCGAACTCGTCGTAGTGCTGCGCGCCGAGGTTCTGCGCGAACCAGACATGCTCAAGCCGCACGGCCGGCGCGTCGGCCGGCCGGCGCGCCAGGATCATCCGGATCGGCGCCGCGAACAGGCTGGCGTGCGTGGCCGACAGGTCGCGGGCCTGCCGCAGCCACTGGGAAGCGGAGAACGCCGAGGTGAGGGCGACGCTGGCGCCGACCGCGATCGCGGGCGCGATGCAGTAGTACTGCGCGTTGGCGTGGAACAACGGCAGGGTGACCAGCCAGCGGTGCTCAGGCCGGAGCCCGACGACGGCCGACATCGTGTCGGCGACGTGCGCGTAGTTGTGCTGCGTGAGCACGACGCCCTTCGGCTCGGAGGTGGTGCCCGAGGTGAACATGACCGCCAGCCGGTCCGCCGGCGCGACGGCGGCCGCGGCCGCCCTCTGCGCGCTCACACTGTGCGCGACCGTGCCAGCGATGGCCGCGCCCGCGGCGGGCGCCACGTCGTCGGCCGCCTCCGTCAGCTCGATCGTGGCCAGGTGGCCGACGGCGGACTCCTTCACCCCGGCCGCGTAGACTTCCGCCCGGCCTGCGGCGCAGATCCCGGCGGCCGGGCGGACCCGGTCGAGCTGCCGGCTGATGTCGCGGGCGGTGGACGTAGGGTCGACCGGCACCATCCAGGCGCCCGACCGCGCGCAGGCGAGCCAGATCGCGATGAAGGCGGGGCAGTTGCGCAGCACCACGTGGACCGACGACCGCGGCGTTACCCCGGCCGCCGCCAGGGTCGCGGCCATGCGCGCGACAACCTCGTCGAACTCCCGGTAGGTCCACTGCGACACCGACCGGTCGGGACCCTCGAAGATGAGGAACGGCCGCTCGCCGCCGGCGGCCACCGCCGCCTCCCAGCGCCGGGCGAACGTCATCCCCGCGCCCGCAGGCGAGCCGGCTGCCGGGCGAAGACCCGGGGAGCCGGTCACCGGGCGAAGCCGGGCCCGGCCGCCCGCTCCAGCCGCCGCAGCAGGGCTGGCCACTCGATGCCTGCGTCGAGCATATTTTCCCACTGACCCGCGGTCAGCTCGACGACCTCCCGCGGCGGGATGATCAGCGGCTGCACTCCGTTGGCCTTCGCTGCGGCCTGGGCAAGCAGCTGGCTGCGGGCCGCCTTCTCCAGGTAGAACATATCGACGAAGGCCTGCGCGACGCTCGCGCCGACGGTGAGGCTGCCGTGATTGTGCAAGATCATCGCCGCGCTGTCGCCGAGGTCAGCGATGAGCCGCTCCCGTTCCCCCTGCGACAGCGCGATGCCCTCGTAGTCGTGGTAGCCGATCCGGCCGTACAGCCGCATCGCGTGCTGGGTCAGCGGGAGCAGGCCTTCCGGCAGCGTCGACAGGGCCATCTGCGCCTCGGTGTGCAGGTGCATCACGCAACCTGCGTTCTCCCGCACCGAGTGGATCGCGCCGTGGATGACGAACCCGGCCGCGTTCGGCTCGTACCCGCCGCTGTCGCCGATGACGTTCCCGTCCAGGTCGATCTTGATGAGGCTGGACGCGGTGATCTCGTCGAACCCCAGCCCGAGGGGATTGACAAGGAAGTGGTGCTCCGGCTCGGGCACCCGCGCGGAGATGTGGGTGTACACGAGGTCGTCCCAGCCGAACAGAGCGCACAGCTGGTAGGCGGCGGCGAGGTCGCGCCGCACCGCGGTCTCGGCCTGGCTGCGTTCCCCGGTCTCGGCCAGGTGGTTGGCGTGCAGCCTGAAGTCGGTGTAGACGGTGGTCTCGCTCATGCGCTGCTCCTGCGTAGCTCGAGCCGTGGCCCTCAGGTTTTCATATACTGACCGATCGGTCCAGAGATGTCAGTGCGCCGCGGGCCGGGAGCTGCCAAGGAGCAGACCGCCGGCCTGGCCGATCCAGGCGTCGTAGTCGGCGGCCTTGGCGGCCAGGGCGCGCTCGGCGCCGGACTGGGTAGTGATCAGGAACCGCTCGGCGGCGATGCCCGCCGTGACTACGTCGGCCACCTGCTCGGGCGTGAGCGCCTGCGCGAGCGCGGGGTGGCCGGCCTCGAACTCGTTGCTCAGCAGCATCCTGGTCAGCATCGGCCCCGGGCAGAAGCAGGAGATCTTGACGCCGAGCCCGCGGTACTGCACGGCCAGCCACTCCGACAGCGCCAGCGCCGCGGTCTTGGTCACCGAGTAGGCGGCCTTCTCCGGCTGGGTGCCCAGCGCCACCGAGGACGCGGTCTGCAGCAGGTAGCCGTCGCCGCGGGCGATCATCGACGGCAGCACCTCGCGCGCCGCGTTCAGGTGCGACAGCACGTGCAGCCGCCACATGATGTCCCACAGGCTGTCGTCCTGGAGGTCTCCCGGCTGCCGCGGGCCGGCCACGCCCGCGTTGGACAGCCACACGTCGACTTCGCCGTAGCTGGACCGGGCGAGGTCGGCCACCGCCCGGACGCTGGCTGGCTCGGTGATGTCGGCGGCGAGGCCGGCCGTGCCGATCTCGCCCGCTACCCGCGCGACGGCCTCGTCGTCGATGTCGGTTACCACGACCCGGGCCCCTTCGGCCGCGAACCGTCGCGCGATCGCCTCGCCGATGCCGTTGCCAGACCCGGTGACCACCGCCACCTTGCCGTCTAGTTTCACTGCCAAACCTCCGCTAAGAGTTTGCTGAATTAGCGACGCCTGGAGCGGTAGTATCGGCGCTGACCAGGCACGACTCAGGTTGTAGTGGTCCAGAAACGGTCTAATTCAGCGGGCTCCTAGCTCAGACCAGGGACACGCCGCCGTCGACCTGGAGGGTGTGCCCGGTGACGAACGCCGCCTGATCGGACGCGAGGTAAACCGCGGCGGCGCCGATCTCGGGCGGCCGCGCGTGGTTGCGCGGCAGCGCGGTCTTGCGCCCGATGGCCAGCATGCGTTCCGGGTCTTCCGCCCGGGCGCGGGCGAACACGCCGTGCTCCGGGTGGATCCGGCTGCCGCTGCTCATGTCGCTGTACGGGTCGTCGGAACGGGTGCCGTAGGGAGCGACGGCGTTGACCGTGATCCCCGTTTCGCCGAGCTCGAGCGCGAGCACCCGGGTGAACGCGTGTACCCCGCCCTTGGCCGCCGAGTAGACGGCCAGGTACCTGTCGCCGATGAATCCGGCGGTCGAGCCGATGTTGATGATCCGCCCGCTGCCTCGCTCGAGCATGGACGGCAGCACCAGGTGGGTGCACCGGAAGGTGGTCATCAGGTTGAGCTCGAGGTCGGCCCGCCACTGCTCGGGGGTGGAGGACGCGAACGGGGTGACCGCCACGTTGCCGCCGACGTTATTGACCAGCACGTCGACCTGGCCGAAGGTGGCCAGGGTGTCAGCGACCATCCAGGCCACCTCGTCCTCGACGGTCAGGTCGGCCGGGCGCCACAGCACGTCGGCGGCTCCCTGCTCGCGGGCGAGTTTGGCCACCAGTTCGCCTGCGACGGGATCGCGGCCGTTGATGACCACCCGGGCGCCTTCCGCGGCGAACGCCAGCGCGATGCCCCGGCCGATGTTCGCGGTGGCGGCGGTGACGATGACGACCTTGCCTGCCAGTCCCGTCTGCACGGCCTCTCCTCGCTGGGGGGCGACCCCGGTGTCCTGGTTAGAACTATATCAGTATGATGATACAACTGAAATACCGAACGGATGGTGGTTGGCCCATGTCGGCGCTACTCAACGAGGACGAGCGGGCACTGCGGGATGCGGTGCGGTCCTTTCTCGACAAGAAGGTGGCGCCGCTGGTGGCGGCGCACGAGCAGGCCCGTACGTTCCCGTGGGAGCTGCTGCCGCAGCTCTACGACTTCGGCTACGTCAGGGGGGGCGTCCCCGAGGCGGCCGGGGGAGACGGGCTGCCGATGATGATGCAGGCGATCCTCATGGAGGAGGCCGGGCGCTGCTGGGGCTCGCTGCGGACCACCGTCAACGTGCAGGGCATGGTGGCCCGGGTGCTCGGCGCGGCCGCCGACGCCGCGCAGGCCGAACGGTTCCTCCAGCCGCTGCTTGCGGGCCGCCGGTTCGGCTGGTTCGGGTTGACCGAGCCGGACGCGGGCTCGGACGCGGGCGCGCTGCGCACCACGGCCCGGCGCACCAAGGACGGTTTCGTGGTGAACGGCAGCAAGCTCTACATCACCAACGCCCTCGGGTGTGATTTCGGCATCCTTTTCGTCCGGATGGTGGACGAGGAGGGCACGGACCACGGGGTGACCGGGTTGCTGGTCGACGCGGCCGAGTCGCGGTTCGGCGTGCACGACATCCCGCACATGCCGCTCCGGTCGACCACCAGCTGCGAGCTCACATTCGACGACACCTTCGTGCCGGAGGGCAACGTGCTCGGCAAGGTCGGCGGCGGGCTGTCGCTCGGCATGGCGGCCGTCAACGCCGGGCGCCTCAACATGGCGATGGGCGCGGTGGGGCTGTCCCAGGCGTGCCTGGAAGAGTCGATCAGGTTCTGCCGCCAGCGCGAGCAGTTCGGCAGGCCCATCGCCGGGTTTCAGCTGGTGCAGCAGATGGTGGTGGAGATCGCGACCCTGACCGAGACGTCCCGGCTGCTCGGCTACCACGCCGCCAGGACCATCGACGCGGGCGAGCCAGGACGCTACGAGTGCTCAATGGCCAAGTACTACTGCGGCGAGTCGGCAGGCCGCGCGGCGACCCTGGCGCTGCAGCTGCACGGGGGAGCCGGGCTCATGGAGGAGTCGCCGGTCGAGCGCTACTTCCGGGACGCCCGCGAGGCCACCATCCCCGAGGGGACCAGTCAGATCCAGATCCTGCACCTGGGTAAGGCGCTGCTCGGCCACTCCGCACTCCGCTAAGTAGGCACAGTGCTGAGTGAGGTGGGTAACCTTGCCCCTGTTCGGCTATCTCACTATATTAGTTATACAAATAGATTATTCACCGCCTACCGGGAGCCCGACCGCCCATGCCATCAGCCGCCGGCCCATCGGCTGCCTCCGACGACGTCCTGATCCGCCGCGAAGGCGGCATCCTGGTCGTCACCATCAACCGGCCGCAGCAGCGCAACGCGGTGAACGGCGCGGTCTCGGCCGGCCTCGCCCGCGCGCTCGACCTGCTCGACAGCTCGTCCGAGCTGCGGGTCGGCGTGCTGCACGGCGCAGGCTCAGCGTTTTGCGCGGGCATGGACCTGAAGGCATTCGCGGCCGGGGAGCAGGTCAGGGATCCCGCGCGCGGTTTTGGCGGGATCGTCGAGCGGCCGCCGGCCAAGCCGCTGATCGCCGCGGTGGAAGGGTGGGCGCTCGGCGGCGGGTTCGAGATCGTGCTCGCCTGCGACATGGTCACCGCGGGCAAGGGCGCCCGGTTCGGGCTGCCGGAGGTGCGCCGCGGCCTTGCCGCGCGCGGCGGCGGGGTGTTCCGGCTGCCGCGCCGTCTGCCGCAGGCGGTGGCGATGGAGCTCATCTGCACCGGGGCACCGCTGGACGCCGCCAGGGCCGAGCACTTCGGCCTGGTCAACCGGCTGGTCGATGACGGGCAGGCGCTCACCGCGGCGCTTGAGCTTGCCGCGCAGGTCGCTGCGAGCGCGCCGATGTCGGTGCGTGCCTCCAAGGCGGTCGCGATCGACTCGGCCGACTGGCCGGCGGCCGAGGGCTTCCAACGGCAGCGGGCGTACCTTGAGCCGGTGTTCGCCTCGCAGGACGCGGCCGAGGGCGTCGCCGCCTTCCGCGAGCGCCGCGACCCGGTATGGCAGGACCGATGACCGCCAGTTCCGGCGGCGAGCGCATCGGCGCCCCCTCCACCCCCAGCGCCCCCTCCACCCCTTCCATCCCCAGCGCCCCGGGCGCCTTCTCCGCCCCCGCAGCCGCGGGCGGCGCGCAGGCGCTCGGTGACGTGAACGTGCTGTGCCTGAGCAGCCTCGGGCCCGTTCCCTTCGCGCTGATGCTGCTCGGCGACCTCGGCGCCCAGGTCACCCGGGTGGACCGGCCGGGGCGGTCCGGATCGGTCACCGGGCTGCCGCTTGAGGACGACCCGCGCACCCGGGGGCACCGCGGCATCGGGATCGACCTGCGCAGTCCCGCGGGCCGCGCGGTCCTGCTGCGGCTGGCCGCCCAGGCCGACGTCTTCCTTGAGGGCATGCGGCCGGGTGCAGCGGAAAAGCTCGGCATCGGGCCGGACGACCTGCTCGACGTCAACCCCCGGCTGATCTACGGCCGGGCCACCGGCTGGGGGCAGACGGGGCCGCGCGCCGCCGAGGCGGGGCACGACATCAACTACGCGGGCCTGGCGGGCGGGGTCTTCCCGCTCGGCTCGCCGGACGCGCCGCCGCTGCCGCCGCTGAACCTGCTGGCCGACTTCGGCGGCGGCGGCGCCTACCTCGCGCTCGGCGTCCTCGCCGCGCTGCACCAGCGCCAGGTGACCGGGCGCGGCCAGGTGGTCGACGCCGCCATGGTGGACGGGGTCGCCTCGCTCACTGCCATGCTGCACGGCATGCTCGGGGCAGGCCTGTGGACCGACCGCCGGGGCGAGAACCTGCTGGACGGCGCCGCACACTTCTACCGCACCTACGCCACCGCCGACGGCGGCTTCATGGCGGTCGGCGCACTCGAGCCGCAGTTCTACCGCGAGCTGCTCGACGCACTCGGGCTCGATCCCGCCGAATGGCCGCAGCACGACCGGTCCCGGTGGCCGGAGCAGTCCCGCCGGCTGGCGGCGCTGTTCGCGTCCCGCACCCGCGCGGAATGGGAGCAGGTCTTCGACGGCCGCGACGCCTGCGTGACGCCGGTGCTGTCGCTGGCCGAGGCGGCGACCTCGGCCGAACTGCGCGAACGCGGCACCTACGTCGACTGGGACGGCGTGTCCCAGCCGGCCCCGGCGCCACGCCTGTCGGCGTCGGCCATCATCCAGCGGCCCCGGTCACGCTTGTGCGGTGACACCGACCAGGTCCTGGCTGAGCTCGGGTACCCGGCCGAGGAGATCGCCATGCTGCGTGCGGACAAGACAGTCGCCTAGAAGAGCAGGGC
>Ga0335073_10015116_pt1 | contig 10800 bp, 8 predicted proteins | sample Lox_Sample_22_FD_207093 | JGI IMG/M metagenome (GOLD analysis project Ga0335073, IMG submission 207093) | Soil microbial communities from Loxahatchee National Wildlife Refuge, Florida, United States - Lox_Sample_2.2 | ecosystem: Environmental > Terrestrial > Soil > Wetlands | place: USA: Florida...
TCGCGCTGAACACCGACGTGCCGTTGAATTCGGTGCTCTGCCCGATCGAGTCGATTTCCGCTTGAATCTGCGAGAACTCGGCCTGAATCGCGGTGCGCTGCGAGTCGCTCACGGTGCCGGTCGAAGATTCGGTCGCCAGAGTGACAGCGCGGTTGAGAAGGGTGGTGACCTGCGAAAGAGCGCCGTCGGCAACCTGAAGAGCGCCAACGCCGTCGTTGGCGTTCATCACGGATTGATTCAACGCTGTTTCGTTCGCTTGGAGGCCGTCCGCAATTGCAAGACCGGCGGCGTCATCTGCGCCCGAATTGATTCTCTGACCGGAAGCGAGTTGCACCAACGTGTTCTGCAAGCTCGAATCCGTGCTCTCCAAGCTGTTCTGGGCAATCATTGACGGAATGTTGTTAAGGATGCTTAGCATGGTAGTTTTCTTTCTCCTGGGATTGTGTTCCGTCAGCGGTTACGAGCTTTTATATGTCCGGTAACGAGTGCGTATCCGGGGTATGTTTGAGGCTCAGGCCGTCCTTCGGAACTCTGTCGTTGCAGTTGCACTATCGGCATGCACCAAAAAGGCTTGAATTCGGACTAGTACCTGCCAGTCCCGGCGAGTAAGTCGCGCTCCTGCAACAAACGATTCTGAGGACCTTCTAATTCGGCGAGCACGGCCAGCAGCCGCGGAAACTGAGGAAATATCTCGAGCCCGCGCCGCGCCAGCGTTGCGGCTCGCTCAACTTCGCCAAGCTGCGCGCGAATGCTCGCGCAGCGCAGAAAATCGGCCGGCGCGAGAATCGGACATTTATCCAACTTCAGCTCGGCGGCGGAAGCCGCTTCGGGCAGGTTTTCGAGAAAGACGTGTGCCTGTATGAGCCGGTCATAAAGGTCGGCGACTTCGGGCTGCTTGAAAGGGGCGGCGCTCAAAAGCGAGATGCCTTTCTCTTTTCGTCCCATGCGAAGCATCGAAAGACCGAGCTTGCTTTCTAGAATGGCGTTTCCGGGGGACTTGCGCAGCGCCCGCTCGTAGCAGCGCGAAGCATCGCGGAATTGACCCAGATTGTAGAAAGCGTCGCCCTTCGTCTCCGGCAGCAGCGAAGCGGCGTAGCCCAGGCGATCGCATTTCTGAAGGGCGGAAAGAGCGTCGTCGTAACTTCTGAGGCGCAATTGGGCAAGCCCGAGAAAGAGCCATGCGACGGCGAGCCGCGGATTCAAATCACACGCGCGTATAAAGCAGCTGGCGGCGGCTGCATAGTCGTGAAAGTTGTCGAATTCCAAAAGTCCAAGCTCGAAGTGCGCTTGCGCGTTGTCCGGCATTTCGAGGACTTTTTTTCGCCCGAGTTCGCGATAAAAGACGTTCTTGCGGGCCATCGTTTCCGGGTCGGCGGTCGAGCCGAAATGGTGAATGATGAGGTCGCACTGGCGGACTTTCCGGCCGAGTTCGAGAATGCGCGGGCCGACAGATTCGTGGACGCGCGCCACAAAGTAGATCTCCGGGTCGTTGCGGAACAGGCGGACATTGCCGTGCGCGACGAAAGCCGGGAATTCGCTCGCCTCCGGCAAGCGCCCGTCGTTTGCGACAGCCGCGACGTCCCAGATGCGGGTATTCCGGCTCCGGAAGTAGTTGCGGATCGGCACGGTGTAGCCGGCGAACTCTTCCGAGCGCAGCAGCGGAGCGATCGCTTCGGCCGCCAAGGGGTCGAGCATTTCGTCCGCATCGAGCGTCAGCACCCACTCGGCGTTGCTGCGCGAACGCAGCTCAGCCAGCGCGAGATTGCGGGCTTTGGCAAAGTCGTTTTCCCAAGGCATGGACACAACATGCGCGCCAGCGCCCTTTGCGATGGCGATCGTGTCGTCGGTCGATCCGGTGTCGGCGAGCACCATTTCCTCGACGACTCCACGCATGCTGCCGAGGCAGCGCGGCAGATCGCGGGCGGCGTTGCGGACGATCATCGAGAGGGCGGCGCGCGGTTTCATCCGAGCACCTCCGAGAGCCGCCCGGCTGCCGGGGTGCTTGCCTTCGAGGCCGCCTCGGGCGCGGCAGGCGGCTCGTCACTCGCGCCGCGATTCTCCATTTCCGCTACGGGTTCCCGGATATTTTTCGAGTCCCTGGCTCGGACGCGCACGCACCGCTCCGCCGATTGGAGGTCGCCCATCTCACGGTAGCAGCGCTCAAGCCCCGCAAGCAGCCGGCCGAAAATGCTGACATTCGGGATTTCGCCACGGAGGTAATGAAAAGCGTGCCGGAATTGCGAGAGAGCTTCGGCAGGTTTGCCTTCGCCGAGAAAACGCTCTCCGAGGTGCACGTAGGCGACCATGCGGACGCCGGGACGTTCCTTGCCGGGCTGATGTGTGAGCACCTCGGGAAAAACGCGCTCGACGAAAAGGTACGGAGGGACGTGGCCTGGATCGAAGGGCTTCGGATGTAGAGTTCGCACCCGCTCGATAAATCGGGCCACTTGAGAGTCGAGCTTTTGAAACGAGAACTCCCGCAAAATATGATCGCGTCCCGCCTTGGCTCGGTCTCGCCAGAGCTTGTCGTCCTGGTAGAGGCGGACCACCGCTTCCGCGAACGATTCTTCGTCGTCGGCGATCGAGATGATTTCATTGCCGTGAAGATTCATCCCTTCGGCGCCGATCGTGGTGGTGACGAGAGGGATTCGGTGCGCCATCGCGGCCAAATTTTTCGTTTTGATTCCGGTGCCGTAGCGGATTGGTGCAACGAACACGCGATATTTCGCGAACGTACGAGCGAGATCGTTTACCTGGCCGAGGCCCACAATCCCGTCACCGAGCGTGCGACAGCGCTCCGGCATGGAACTGCCTGCCAGATGCATTTCCACTCCCGGCATCCGGCTATGAATGAGCGGCCATACGCGCAAGAAAAACCAATCAAGTCCGTCGAGATTCGCGAGGTTCGAGAAGCTGCCGAGAAACAGCAGATGTTTGCGCCGGGCAGGCCCCGGCCCAGGAGCGCACTTTTCGGCGACCATGGGCACCAATTCGGTGACGATATTCGGAGTGATTTCGAGAAAACCTGCGCGGTCTTCTTCGGTGATCGCCAGCACAATATCCGCCTGGCGGTAGGTTTCCGTTTCGCGATACTGAAAATCGAGCCCGCGCTCCATATCGGCGAGACCCTTGCTGAGGTCGGCTTTGCGCAACTCTCGCAAGCCGTGGCGATCGTCGCTGAGGACGGCGATTCGCGTCCGTGGAGAGACGCGGCGGATGATGTCCATATAGTGTTCGGGGATTGAAGGGCCGGTCCAGAACCACTCGCACAGAATGGCGACGTCGAATTGGCCCGTTTTCACGACTTCTTCGAACGACCAGGCCGACTTGACGTCCGCTCCCAGGAACTTGAGGCGATCGGTGTCGTTGCAGTAGACGGTGAACCCAAGGGCTTCGAGCGGAGGCGCGTAGCGCTCGCGCTTGAGTCCCAGCCGGGCGACGAACGTCATCGCATGCCCCTGCGAGGCAAGCGCTTTCAACACCTGCATCAGGCGAACATCGGCGCCGCCACAGTCGGTCTGGGGGAGGGTTTCGTGCACCACGAGAATGCGAAGTGGGCCGGTTGCAGGCAGAGTTTCTTCGACGCGTGCGCCGGCTTGGCTCGAAGGATTCGCGACCCTGTGGAACGCCTCGACGAACTTTGGCCCGAGGCTTTCCCACGAAAAGCGCATCACCTGTGCTTGACGGAAGCTTTCGAAGACCGTGGCGAGCGCGACGCGGCCTTGGGGGTTGCCGAGCACGCCGCACCACTGGCTGACCGCGTTCGCGAGAGCTCCCGGCGCCCGCATATCGACGCGTGAGACGCCTGCCAACTGAGACGGGAGTTCGGCCGTGGTCCACTGCGTGACTTCCGACTCATGCAGCACGAAGGGCAAACCGGAGAGCAGTGTTTCCGCGTGGGCAGTTCCGAATGGGTCGGTAAGACCGGCGCCGACGACCAGGTCGGCTACGCCGTACAAATCGGGCATTTTTTCGGGGAGAACGCCGACCAGCGGGCGAAAGCGCCCGCCGAAGGCCTCCTTTGCCCGGCATTCCCATTCGGTTTGTTTCTTTCCGCGCGAGCCGGCAACCAGCCAATAAATTTCGGGATGCTTTGCCAGGGATGCCAGTTCGCGTTGCGCGTAAGGAAAGTTGTCGGCCTCGCTGTCGAATGCGCCGACGCTAAGGATCACGAGAGCGTCCTGCGGCATGGCAAATTCATCGCGAAGCGAGGACCGCCGGGAACGTGCTTGCCGCAGCGGTTCGGCCGCCACGCCATTCGGCAACTCGAGGACCGAATCGCCGGCCAGCCCCAGGGCCGCCAATTGCCTCGTCACGGATGGCGCCACGGAGTGAAAGACAAATCCGTGGCCGGCGAGGCGCTCGAGTACGGGCGGGAACACATGGTCGATTCGGATGATCGTGTAGGCGCGGCCCTGCTGATTCGCGCGAGCGAGACGGTCGAGCAGAAGCGTGGAGCGGCCGGCAGCATCGACGAGGCCGCTGTGCCATTTCAGGTACACCACGGTGGGTTCATTCGAATGCAGGAGCTCTTCCTCGAAGCTGGCCGCGGCCGCGATGCCGAACAAAAGCTCTTCGGATTGCAGCGACCAGTCATGGAGGCAAGCGGCGTCGAAGTGCGGCTGCGACTGGGAGTGCGAATCCTCGCGCAGGCGATAGAGCGCCAGTTTTTGCAGGTCGTCGCGGCTGAGAGTGGGGATGCGGCGAACGCCGGGAAGCTGGGACGATCCCCAGCACGTGACATCGAGGCCATTCGCGCGCAGGGCGGACGCCAGGTCGAGCAGGAGGCGTTCATCGGCGGCGTTGACGGAACCGAGGCCGGAAGAAATGATCAGGACCTTCATTTCACCCCGCGCTGCACCCGTTTGGAAATCGAGCGGGCCCGCGAGCCTATTGACAGAGGCCCAGCGTCAGGAATCCAGAGGACGGGATGCAAGCCACCGACCACACCGGAGATGCGCGGCATTGGAATTCTCTAATGTGTCCAACGAGTTCCTGCGCACACCTGTACTTCTTAGTTCGTTCAGTTTGCAGGGGTGCTGCCGATAGGGACCGTGGCGGGTCATCCGATCGATGCAGTCATGCCGGCGGCCTGCGGAAGAACGTCATGATTCAACTCACACGTCTAAATAAACACGCGATCGGCGTCAATTCCGACCTGATCAAGTTCATCGAAAACGCTCCGGACACGATGATCACGCTGCTGACCGGGGAAAAGATTCTGGTGCTCGAGAGTTTCGAGGAGATTCTCGGGCGCATCGTCGCATTCCGCCAGCGCGTGCTGGCCGGGCTTGACGTGATGGACTACATCGCGAACGCGAAAGGGCCTGAAATCGCGCGCTTGCCGGGCATGAATAAATCCGGGGTTAGCGTCGTCGATCTCGAAAGAAGAGATGCGGGCTCTCTGGGCGCGGGCGAATCCGAAAAGCCGGAGGAGCGCGGCTGATGGACAAGTCGACTATTGCCGGGCTGTTCCTCGCGATCGTCGGCATTACCGCGGGGCTGCTGATCGAAGGCGGAAATCTTTCGCAGATCGCGCAGCCCACGGCGGCGATGATCGTGCTTGGCGGGACGATCGGCGCGACGATGATCAATTTCCCGCTGCCGGTCGTCATGACGGCGTTCCGGAACCTGGGGCGCGTGTTTTTCGACAAGGGCGCGGACTCGGCGGCCCTGATCCAGGAAATGGTGCGGTACGCCAACAAGGCGCGGAAGGACGGGATCGTCTCGCTGGACAGCGAGCTGGAAGAGATCCACGACCTCTTTCTGAAGAAGGCGCTCATGCTGGCCGTCGACGGCACGGAACCGGAAGAGCTGCGCAAAATGATGGAGCTGGAACTCGACAATCAGTCCGAGCACGAAGAGAACAGCCCGAAGGTGTTCGAGGCGGCGGGAGGATTCGCACCGACGATCGGAATCATCGGCGCGGTCCTCGGGCTGATCCAGGTGATGCAGCACCTCGACAACATCGCCGAGGTGGGGCGGGGAATCGCAGTGGCCTTCGTCGCCACGATTTACGGGGTCGGCTCGGCGAACATTCTTTTTTTGCCCGCCGCGGGCAAGCTCAAGCTGCGCGTCCGCGAGGATCAGATGCGCAAGGCGATGATGCTCGAGGGGATCATTTCCATTCTCGAGGGAATGAATCCCAGGATGCTCGAAGCGAAATTGCAGGGATTCCTGGCTGAGAGCAGCGATTATGGGAAAAATGGCGACACAAACCGGGAAAGCAACCCGGCGTAGAAGCCGGCGGCAAGAGGCAGCGCCGAATCACGAGCGTTGGCTGGTCTCCTACGCCGACTTCATCACGCTGCTTTTCGCGTTTTTCGTGGTGCTTTTCGCGTCCGCGCAGGTGGACCACCGCAAAGTCGGCCAGATCGCCCTGGCGATACAGGTCGCTTTCCAGCAAATGGGCGTGTTCGAAAGCTCGAATACGCACATGCCGCTCGGAAAGACGGAGCCGATGCCTTTCGAAAAGGTGCAGGTGATCGAAAACGCGATGCGCGAGACGGACGTCGGGCAAATGGTCCCGCCGATGGCAGGCGTGATCAGCAACGCGCCCGACCGGGAATCGCTCGCGGGACTGCGAAAAACTCTGGAATCAACGTTGTCGAAGCAGATCGAAAGTGAGAGCGTCGGCATCCACGAAACGCACGAAGGCCTGGTGATCAGCCTCCGGGAAATCGGGTTCTTCGATAGCGGCTCGGCCACGCTGCGCCCTGGCGCGGAGGCAAGCCTGAAGCAGATCGCGGACGTGCTGCGCGACGTGCCCGAGTCGATTCGAATCGAGGGGCATACGGACAACGTCCCGATTCACACCGCGGCGTTTCCTTCCAACTGGGAGCTTTCGACCGCGCGCGCAACGGAGATCGTCAAACTGTTCATCACGCGCTACCAGTTCAATCCGGCCCGGCTGCAGGCTTCCGGCTACGCGGAGTATCATCCTGCCGCACCGAATGACACGGCCGAGGGCCGCTCGCTGAACCGCCGTGTGGACATCGTCATCGTCGCGCGAGACAAGGTCGCCAGCGCGGCCGCCACAGCACCGCGGGCATCTCGAACGCCGGCCGGCGCCGACGCGCTTGCGGCGCCGCAGCCGAAAGAATTGCCGCCTTCCACGCCGCACGCGCAATAGGCACCGGCGTGCCGTAAGATTCGGGCACAGTCCCGCGCCTTCGCGTTTCGTAAAGGTTGCCTGTAGAGGTTGGCTCGTTGAGGTTCTAAGGAGTGCTTGCAGCGGGCGTAGCGGTTTCGCTTCCCGCTTCGTCGCCCGCGGGCTTCTGAGCTTGCGGTTTCGATACGAGCGCCGTTTTCCAGCGAGCCTCGCGGCCGGCCGCCCGCGTTGCGACGCGCCCAGCGCTGCGCGCCGCCACGCTTTCTTCCTGTTCCTTCTTCAAAATAAGAGTGGCCAGCTTCAGCATTCCTGTCTCGCGCTTCATCGTGGCCGAAACGGTGACCTTCTGGCCGTCGGGCAGGCCCCGCACAACCTCGGTCTCCCGAGTGAGCACGGCGCCGATGCGTTGCGCTCCCAAGTTTTCAGCCGCGCCGGCAAGCGCTTCGAGCTCGAATCCCAATTCTTCCCGGGTCATGGGATGCGCGTCGTCTTCCGACCGGGCCGTGACGTCGTCCAGTTGCTTCGCCAAGTCGTCGAGACAGGCGAAGTACTCTTCCACCGGAATGTCCAAGCGCATCAGGCTGCGGACGGTTTCTTCGAGCGGCCAAGGCTCTTCCTGGAGGATGTTGCCGACTTTGCCGCGAAGGTGGTTCGCGTTCACCGGTTTCGGCGAGTACGAGGTAATCCCGAAGAGCTCCATCTGATCGCGCCACGATTTCGGCTCCATCGAGGTACAGATCAGGATCGGCATCTTCGCAAGCCCCGGATCGCTCCGGAGGCGTCCAACGAAATCGAGTCCGCTCATCTCCGGCATCTTGATGTCGGTGATGATCATTACGATCGGTTCGCCTTTTTCGAGGAGATCGAAGGCTTCCTTGGCGCCGCCGGCCTCGACCGTGTCGTAGCCGGCGCGTCGCAGACTTTCCGAATTGACGCGACGACAGATTTTGTCATCGTCCAAGATTAAGATTTTCAAATACGTGCTCCCTTTTGGGACAGTCCATACGGGGGACGCCTCCCAAGCAGGGCGAAGCCTTCATTGCGGACTCCGCCAAGCTCGTTATCGGCGACTCTCTCATTTTTCTTTAACGCTGGGTCAATAGAGAGGCTGGACCGCGATGTGCGGGGTATGGGGCGAGTCTTACGAGGTGCTCTGCTGAACCAGGGGAACGCCGGCACTGGGGGCCTTCTGCTTATCGTACATGGCGATCCCGTTGAGGATCGTCTCGACGACGCATTCCTCGCCGATGGTGGAATTGATCATCAGATGAAAGCGGTGCCGGCCCGGCCACTCAAGCGCGAAGTATTGTTCGATAAAGGCGGCGCGATCGCGATCGACGGTTTGCGCGAGCTGTAGAGCGTCCTTCTCGCTTTTGCCCTGGGCCTGGAGCCGGCGGACTTTTTCGTTGAGGGGTGCGTAGACGAACACGTGAAAGGCATCGCGCCGGTTATGCAGATAATAGGCGGAGCCGCGTCCGACGATCACGCACTGGCCGCGTTCGGCGGCCTGCTTGACGACGGCTTCGGTCGTCTCGCGGATACAGTCTGCGTCGACCATCTTCAGGCGCGGCGCGTTCTGGCTTCCTTCGTGGCTGCCCCGCAAGAAAGCCTTAAACAGGCGGTAAAAGGCGGGATCGCGTTTCTCTTCGCGTTCGGAAATGACTCTGCAGTCGCAATCCATGATTCGGGCGATCTCATTGGTCAGCAACTGGTCGTAGAGCGTCCAACCCAAGCGCTTGGACACTCGAAGGGCTATATCGCCGCCGCCGCTGCCGTATTCACGCTCGATCGTGACGATTCGAATCATGGGTCTCCAGCAGTCCCAAGCGTTCCAGGCGCGACGCGACTCTCGGCCTGGGCGCCACAAACGCCATATTACTCCATCATGACCCTGCGTCCACCGAGTTCATTCTTCTTCAAAGCAAAGGAGATTACAAACATCAGCGCCGAGAGCCCGGACAGCACAAAGAACGTGTCGACGTAAGCGAGCAGGGTGGCCTGCGAAATCACCGACTGGAAAATCAGCCCGTACGCCTGCCGCAACGCGTGTTCGGAGTTATCACCGGCAGCAGCCAGGCGAGCGGCCAGGACGGCTACTTGGCGCGAGAAGTTCGGCCCTCCGGGGGTCACATGGGCGACCAGATATGCTTGATGGACCTGGGCGCGCCGCTCGAGCAGCGTCGTTACCATCGATGTTCCCACGCTGCTCCCGATGTTGCGCATGAAGTTCACGAGACCGGCGACGCTGTTGCTCTTCTCGGCAGGCATACCTATATAAGAGACGAGGTTGATGGGCACGAACAGGAATCCGAGCCCGAAGACTTGCACCAGCCGCAGCATGCTGGCGCTGAAAAAGCTGATGTCGAGGTCCAGCTGTTGACTGGAGATGTACATGCCAATCGCTAGCGTGAGCCATCCGAATGCGACCAGATAACGCGCCTGCACTTTTCCCGAGAGGATTCCGACGACGGGCATCAAAATCAGAAGCAAGACGCCACCGCCGGAAAGAACGAGACCCGCGGACTCCGCCGTATATCCCATCAGCGATTGCAGGAACAGCGGCATCATGACGAGGCTTGAGAACAACAGGATTCCCAGCGCGAACATCATTCCGTTGGCGCTAAGGAAATTCAGGTTCTCGAACATGTGCACGTCCACGATCGGGCGCTTGTAAAACCACTCCCAGATCACGAACGACAAGAGTCCCACGGCCGTAAGAATCGCCAGCGTGGTGATGAAATGCGATCCGAACCAATCGTCCTCCTGCCCCTTATCGAGCATCACCTGCAGGCAGCCCACGCCGAGCGCCAGCAGGGACAGCCCGATGTAGTCGAAGTGCAGTTTCGTGCCCGCGGCACGCTTCGCCCATGGCGGATCGTCGACGAGACGATAGACCAAGAATAAAGTGAGGATTCCGACGGGCAGGTTGATGAAGAAAATCCAGCGCCACGTATAGTTGTCGGTGATCCATCCGCCGAGGGTGGGACCGATGGTCGGCGCGATGATGGCCGTCACGCCATATAACGCGAAGGCCAAGCCGCGCTTCTCCGGGGGGAAAACGTCGGCCAGGATCGCCTGGGCCATCGGTTGGAGGCCGCCGCCGCCCGCGCCCTGCAGGATCCGGAAAAAAATGATGGCGCCCAGGCTCGGCGCAATACCGCAGAGCAGGGAACTGATGGTGAAAATCACCAGGCACGCCATGAAAAAGCGCTTGCGGCCGAGGGCGTTGGCAAACCATCCGCTGATCGGCAGGACGATGGCGTTGGAGACCAAGTACGAGGTGAGCACCCAGGTGCTCTGATCGTTGCTCGCACCGAGGCTGCCCGCCATGTACGGCAGCGCGACGTTGGCAATGCTCGTATCGAGCACTTCCATGAACGCACCCATCGCGACCACGACCGCGATCAGCCAGGGATTGAAACGGGGCTGCCACACCACCGGCGGCGGGAGCGGCGCAACATCCGTGTGGGGCGCAGGCCTGCTTGCGGGTCTTTCCGGCGTGTCAGCCATCGGCTCGAAACCGGTACTCGCCTAGAGAGAGCCCCGGGGTGTGAGTTTGATGTATCGGCTCCCCGAAGGGATTCACTCGATCGGGGCGGACATTCTGGCACGAGTGGGCGGCGGCCCGCCATAGGTTGGGTGAGTGAGAGGCCGTCCCGGCAGTCAGGCCGAGGGAGGAAACTGCGCAG
>Ga0335073_10015117_pt1 | contig 10800 bp, 7 predicted proteins | sample Lox_Sample_22_FD_207093 | JGI IMG/M metagenome (GOLD analysis project Ga0335073, IMG submission 207093) | Soil microbial communities from Loxahatchee National Wildlife Refuge, Florida, United States - Lox_Sample_2.2 | ecosystem: Environmental > Terrestrial > Soil > Wetlands | place: USA: Florida...
AGCTCGCCGAATATCGCCTCGTTCTTGCGCTCCCCGCGGAACGCCTGGACCGCCCGGATGCCGCCGAACGTCTCCACGAAGTACACGATGACCTGCGCGATCGTCTCCCTGGTTCGCCGGTACGCGGTCTCGGACTCGCGCCGGAACCAGACGGTCAGCCAGGCCAGCGGCCCGAACCCGACCAGCACGACGAGCGCCAGCGGCCAGTCGAGCAGCAGCATCCCCGCGCCGACCAGCACCAGCGACAAGACCGCCGATACCAGCGAATCCAGGCCCTCGTCGAACAAGTCGGAGATGGAGTCGATGTCGGAGACCTGCCGGGAGATGACCCGGCCCGACGTGTAGCGCTCGTGGAACGCCACCGGAAGCCGCAGGAAATGAGCGAACAGGCGGCGCCGCAATTCGATGACCACGTCGGCGCCCAGGCGGCCGATCTCGCCGATGTAGGTCCGGGTGGCGGCCGCCTGGACCAGGACCGTCACGGCGAACGCGGCGATGATGACGACCAGCGGCCCGGTGACGGCGGAGGCGGAGGCGGCCGGGGCGTGCGGGTTCACCGCCGGGATCCGGTCGATCCCGACGCCAATCAGCCACGGGCCGACCAGGGCCGCGACGTTGGCCACCACGATCAGCAGCAAGATCAGCCCAGCCCTGGCCCGGTGCGGGCGGAGCAGATCCTGCAGCAGGCGCCGGCCGCGCAGCCGCAGCAGCGACGCCAGGCTGGGTGTGATGTCCTCGGCGTCTTCGGCCGCTATGCCCCGCCAGGCCTGCGCATCGGTCTGGGTCACCGGCGGGCCTCCGTCAGGTCCTGATTCCCGGCCGACCCCTGACCCGGGCCCGGCTGGTCGGTGCCGCTCATCAGCTCCCGGTAGCCGGGCTCGGCCGCGAGCAGATCCTGGTGCGAGCCCGTGGCGACGATCACTCCCCGGTCGAGCATCGCCACCCGGTCGGCCAGCATGACCGTGGACGGCCGGTGCGCCACCACCAGCGCCGTGCAATCGGCCAGCACCTCCCCGAGCGCGCGGGTGACCTTGGCCTCGGTGTGCACGTCCAGGGCTGACAGCGGGTCGTCGAGCAGCAGCACCGCGGGCCGGGCCAGGATGGCACGGGCCAGCGCCACCCGCTGGCGCTGGCCGCCGGACAGCGCCATCCCCTGCTCGCCGATCCGGGTGTCCAGGCCCCAGGGCAGATCGGCGACGAAATCGGCCTGGGCCGCGGCCAGCGCGGCCAGCACGGCTTCCTCGTCTGCTCCTGGCGTGCCGTAGCTGACGTTCTCCCTGACGCTCGCCGAGAACAGCGTGGGGTCCTCGAAGGCGCAGCCCACCGTGGAGCGCAGGGTGCTGAGCGGCAGGTCCCTGATGTCGGTGCCGTCCAGCCGGATGGCTCCGGCCGACACCTCGGCCAGCCGGGGTACCAGCTGCAGCAGCGTTGACTTGCCGGCGCCGTTGGGGCCGACCAGGGCGACGGTCTCGCCGGGCTCGAGTTCCAGCGTGACGCCGCGCAGGACCGGGGTGGGAGTACCCGGATAGCGGAAGGTCACATGGTCGAAGCGCAGCCTGCCCGTCGGCCTCGCCGGACTGGCCGGGCGCGCCGCCGGCGGCTGGGCGGCGGCCGGGGCGTCGGTGATGGCCGGCTCGGCGTCGAAGATCTCATAGATGCGCTGCGCCGCGGTGGCCGCCTCCTGGCCCGTGGCCAGGATGTAGCCCATCGACTCGATAGGCCAGACCAGCTGCAGGGCTAGGGCGATGAACGCGACCAGCCCGCCCAGGCTCAGCTCGTCCCGGCTGACCGCGAGCGCGCCGAGCAGCAGGATCAGGCCGATCACCGCGTTCGGCACCAGGTCGAGGCCGGCCCAGAAGGTGCCGCGCAGCCTGGCCTTCTGCACCTGGGTGTCCTGCACGAGCGCGGCCTGGGCGCCGTGCCGGGCAGACGCCTCGTCGCGGCGGCCGAGCGCCTTGAGCACCCGGACGCCCGCGGCCGCCTCCTCGACGTAGGTGGCGAGGTCGCCCTGCTGGTCCTGCGAGCGGCGGGACAGCACCCGGTACCGCCGTTCGAAGCGCGTGCAGAGGACCAGGACGGGGAGGAAGACGCACCCGGTGATCAGCCCGAGCCACCAGTTAAGCCGGACCAGCAGCGCGATGACGGCGATGAAGGTCACCACGTTGGTGACGAAGAAGATGGTGCCGAACCCGGCGAACCGCCGGATCGTGGACAGGTCGTTGGTGGCGCGGGACAGCAGCTGGCCGGACTGCCAGTCGTCGTGAAACCCGGCGTGCAGGCGCTGCAGGTGCGCGTAGAGGCTGTCCCGCATCGACCGTTCCATGTCGGTGACGGCACTGGCCTGCACCCACCGCCGGTACAGGCTTAATGCGGCCTGGATCACCCCGAGCCCGGTCGCGGCCAGGCCGAGCGGCAGCAGTGCGTGAGTGTTCCCGCGCGCGATCGGCCCGTCGATGATCGCCTTGACCAGCAACGGGATCACGATCTCGGCCGTCGCGGCCCCGACCGCGGCGGCGAGCATCAGCGCGAGCTTCCCGTAGTACGGGCGCAGGTATTCGCGGGTCCGCCACAGTGCCGCCAGCGGCGTCTGTTCCGCCCGGTCCCTTCCCGGTGGCCCATGCTGGGCTGCTGCATGGCGGGTCTGGGCATGCGGCAGCGAGCTGGGGGGATTGGAGGGCATTTTCAGCAGGCTAACCGCGCGCCCAGCAAGCTGTCACCTGAATTTACTCCGCAACGGAGCAAGATGCCTCAGAGTGGGTAACTCTGGCACTCAGTCGGTAAGGCGGCGCTCGGGCAGCGCCGGTGCGGGACGCCGGCAGGGGAGGATCCTATGGAGTTCGGCCGCAGGGGGAGCTGTTGACAGGCTGGTCCGTGATTACCGGGTTACCCGCCTACCGCGACGGAGTGACCGTCATCTGTGAGCTGGCGGCGCAGTTCGGCGGGCAGGAATGGGCAGCGCAGACGCCATGTGCCGAGTGGCGCGCCGCCGACCTGGCCGGGCACTTGCGCTGTGTCGCCGACGACTTTCACGAGTACCTCGATGACGCTCCGGGGAGCCGGCTGGCGCGGCTGATGGCCACCGGAGCGCATCCCGATACCCTCACCCGCAAGCTGGCCAGGCAGAACGCCGCCGAGCTGGCGGCCCTGCCGGACCGCCGGCCGCCGGAGCACATCGCGGCATTCGCCCGGTCGGCCCGGTCGTACGCGGGCCGGCTCGGCCCCGTCTGGGAGCTGCCGCATCACCGTTACCGGGACGCGCTGGTGACCGTGGGCGGGATGGCGGGAGCCGCCTGCGCCGAGTGGCATCTGCATGCGTGGGACCTGGCCAGGGCGCTGGGCAAGGAATACCGGCCCGCCGCCCCGGAGATCGTGCTGGCCGGATGGCGCGCTGGGGTACCGCAGCGCCCGCCCGAGGCGTCCGGCGGCGACGCCGACCCGTGGCTGGTCCTGCTGCTGATGTCCGGCCGGTCACCCGGCTGGCCGGCCCAGGCCGGGCCGCGATGAGGTGAGCCGTTCACCAGGCCGGCGGCCGCGGCTACCCAGGGCCGGGCCAGCGGATTAAGATCCACGGCGTGGACGCCCTGGAAGAACTGCTGGCCCGGCACGCGATCCGCGACCTGGTGGTCACGTACGCGATGGCGTTCGACGACCACGACTGGCAACGGCTGGGCTCGCTGTGGACCGAGGATGCGGCGTTCGTCGTTGGCGATCAGGCCTTCAACGGACGCGAGGCGGTCATGTCTTTCCTGAGCACGTGCCTGCCCGCTCTTCCGCCGCAGAGAGGAGTTCCCGGTCCCGTACCGCCCCGGGCCGCCTCCGATGTCGGGCACGGCGATGTCGGTGAGCTCGGCGACGATGCTCGGCAGCGATTGACCGGCCGCTTGGGGATCACAAGGCCGCTACGGTGTGGTCCCGGCTCGCTCGCGCCGCCGGGGACGGCCGCCGGGCCGCCATGGCCACGTCGTTGGCCTGGTGGATCGCCCGGTAGGCCTCGACGGTCCTGAGCTTGTGCCAGCGAGCGTAGCTTTCCACTTCCTCCTTCGTGCCGTGCTCGAGCAGCTCGATCAGGTGGACGTGCTCCTGGAGCGCTGCCTCGGAGCGGTGCGGCAGGTACACGAACATCGTCGAGCGCAGCCGGTCGAGGCGGGCGTTGGTCTGCTCGAGCAGATCGACCAGGTAGGCATTCGGGCACCGGGCAATGATGGCCGCGTGCAGTGCGCGGTTCAGCTTGCTGAACCGCAGCGGATCCACCTGGGCCGCGGCCTGCTCCATCCCGGCCGAGAGCTTCCTGATCCGGGTCAGGTCGGAGCGGCGGAGGTTCTGCTGAGCCTCTCCGCTGGCCGCGCCCTCGAGGATCGCCAGCGTCACCATGGCCTGCTCCCAGGACGTCGAGTCCACCGGGGAGACGACCGCGCCGACATTGGGGGTAAACCGCACCCAGCCCTCGGCCTCCAGGCGGCGCAGGGCCTCGCGCACCGGTATCGGGCTCACGCCCAGTTCACGGGCGAGCGCGTCGATGTTGAGCCGGGCCAGCGGCGGGATGCTGCCCGAGTGAATCCGATCCCGGAGGATCGTATAGGTGCGTTCCTGCTTGTTCACAGTCCCCAAGGGTAGTTGCTATCGGCTCCCGCGCGGTGTAACGAAAGTCGTTTCGGTGCCACCGGCTTCTGGCCGGCCTTCGTGCCTGCTGTCCGGGAAAGCTATACGATGCCGGACATGACGTCGCCCCCCCGCGTGGACATGCCGGACTGGATCAGGAAGCTGGCCGCCTCGAGCCCCTTCGGCCCGGACGACCGGCGCGGAACGGCCAACCTCGTCGATGCGGGCGCGCGCGCCCGGGCCGCCGCGTGCATCCGCACCGGCGCATCGGTGAGCCTGGCCAGGCCGCTGCGCGGTCACGACTACAACTCGACCCCCGGGCGGCCCGGTTTCTCGCACGAGATCTGGTACCGGCCGGATGCCGACGGCACCGGGTGGGGGCAAGATCACCTGGTCCTGAATTCGCACGGGCTGCAGAACACCCACCTCGACGCCCTGAACCATGTCGCCGTCGATGGCACCTTCTACGGCGGCCGTCCGGTGGACGCTCCCGAGCAGGGCTCGGCCGACGTGCTCGCCCCTGACGGCCTCGTGACCCGGGCCATCCATGTCGACATCCCGGGCCTGCGCGGCACCGACTGGGCCGACCGCCCGGTCGACGGCGCGGACATCGACGCGGCGCTCGCGAGCGCCGGGATCACCGTCGAGCCCGGTGACGCGTTGTGCCTGGACATGGGCCGCGACCGGTTCGAGGCGGCCCGCGGCCACATGCTCGGCGGTCCCGAGAGCCAGCAGGACGCGGGCGGGGGGCTGTCCGGCGACGGCGCCCGCTGGGTGGCGGAGCACGGCATCTCGATCCTGGCCTGGGACATGCTGGACTCCAGGGACGCGAAGCTGACCCACGGCTCGGCTCACATGCTGACCTGGGCGATCGGGCTGCTGCTGCTCGATAACTGCGACTTCGCCGCGCTGCGGTCCCGGCACGGTCCCGGGACCAAGGTGGCCGGCGCGCTCGTCGTGTCGCTGCTGGCTGTGCCGGGGTCGAACGGGGTGAACCTCAATCCCCTCGTGATCAGCTGAACCGGCCTCCGAACATATAGGATCTTCCGGTCCCGGCGGGCCCGGCGGCCCGGCCCGTCACCGGGGCATGAGGGCCGGTGCAAGGCGTCGCCAGGCCTCGAGTGGCAGCGTCTCGTCTCTGTCGCCGAACACGTAGATGCACACATGGTCGGCACCGGCGTCGTGGTGCGCCCGGACCCGGGCCGCGATGGCCTGCTCATCGCCGTGCGCCACGAGGGCGTCCACCAGCCGGTCGCTGCCGCCGCCGGTGAAATCACCGTCGCCGAAGCCGAGCCGGCGCAGATTGCGCACGTAGTTGGGCAGGGCCAGGTAGCCGGCGACGAACGCTCTGGCCCGGTCGCGGCCGCGCCGCCGGTCAGCATCGAGGACGACAGCCTGCTCCGGGGCCAGGACCGGGCCGGTCCCGAGGGCCTGCCGTGCGGCCGCCGTGTGCTCCGGCGGGACCAGGTACGGGTGCGCCGCGGCGGCACGGGCGCGGGCCAGCGACAGCATGCGGGGCCCGAGCGCGGCCAGCATGCGCCCGGCGGCCGGCACCGGCGGCTCGGCGGCATCCAGCGCGTCCAGGTAACTGATCATCCGCGAGTAAGGGCGGGTGTAAGGCCCGCGGCGCGCGGACTCGACCAGCGGGGCGTGGCTGCTGCCGAGGCCGAGCAGGAACCGGGGACCGAACCGCGACGCCAGGCCCGCCCGCTTGGTCGCCACGTCCGCCGCGTCCTGCATCCATATATTGAGCACCCCGGTTGCGAGCGTGACCCGCCGCGTCGCCGCCAGCAGCCGCTCGATCTCGGTCAGCACCCCGCCTTCCGCATCCGGAATGAAGATCGCCGTGTACCCGAGATCTTCCACCTCGGCCGCTGCGGCCACGCGCGCGCCGCGGTCTGGGTTGTATCGCAGCTCGCGGCTCCATATTCCGAATTTCCCCAGGTCAATCGCCATGACTACACCAACCTCCCGAGGCTGCTCCCGGGCGGCCGGACCCGCCTGGGAGCTGTACGGCCCGGCCGTCCGGGTCGCTGACTTGACTAGATCGTGATCGTCTGTCCGTTAGCTAACCCTCGACGGCCGCCGAAGCTGTCGTCTACAGTTTCATATACGTTTCCGCCTCGTAACGCTCTTGCCCCCGAGGAGGTCGAGGCCATGTTGGCCCGCCATACCCAGTCGCCGAGCGCGTTCTGCCGACGGATTCCGGGGTGGTCTCGTCGCTCCGCACTCGCTGGACCTCGCGCAATGAGGCGCGCATGACCGCGGCTGCCACCCACGTCGGCAGCGCTTCGCCGAGATCCGGCCCAGCCGGGCATGACCGGTCGTATATCAGCGGGAGGCCGACGCGATGACCACCGGCGAGGGGGCGGCGGTGGTCGACGCGCCCGGTGCACTGAGCACGCCCGACGTCCTGGTGCGCGTCGAGCATGTAGCCAAGGCCTTCGGCGCCACCCAGGCCCTCAGGGACTGCTCGTTCGAACTGCGCGCGGGCGAGGTGCATGCCCTGGTCGGCGAGAACGGCTCGGGTAAGAGCACGCTGGTCAAGATCCTCAGCGGTGTGCACGTGCCGGACGCGGGCCGGGTCGAGGTGGCCGGGGCCGACGCGCAGCTGCGCAACCCGAAGGCGGCGCTGGATCACGGTATCGTCACCGTCTTCCAGGAGGTCCTGGTGGCGCCGGCCCGCTCGGTGCTCGACAACGTCTGGCTCGGGTTCGACGACACGTGGCGCACCCGGATCTCGACCCGGGAGAAGCGGCGCCACGCCAGCGAGGCGCTCGACGAGCTTCTCGGCAGGCCGGTGGACTTGCGCGCCCGCATGGAGGACCTCTCGCTCAGCGACCGGCAGGCCTGCTGCATCGTGCGGGCCCTGCTGCGCGGCCCGCGGATCCTGATCCTGGACGAGGCGACGTCCGCGCTCGACGTGGCCACCCGCGACCGGCTCTTCGCCCTGGTCGGGCGGCTGGCCGCCGAGGGCGTGGGCGTCATCTTCATCACCCACCGGATGGACGAGATCGAGGAAATCGGCGATCGCATTACGGTCATGCGCTCGGGGGAGACGGTCGCCAACCTGGCCCGTGCGTCGTGGACGACGCGCGACCTCGTCCGCCTGATGACCGGCTCGGACGAGCTGGAATCCGTGGGCCGCCGGGAGAAGGCATCGGCCCAGGCCCGCCGCGGTGCGCCGGTCCTGACCGTCCGCGGGCTTCAGCTGCGCGCCGACGGCAAGCCGATCGACCTGACCGTGCATGCCGGGGAGCTCATCGGGCTGGCCGGACTCGAGGGTCACGGCCAGAACGAGTTCCTCGAGGCGCTGTGGGGCGAGAACGTCCTCGGGGGCGAGGTCGTCCGGCACCTCACCGACGGCGACGTGATCATTCGGTCGTCGGTTCAGGCGGCCGAGTGCGACATCGCCTACGTCCCGCGTGAGCGCGCCCGCGACTCTCTGTTCAGCTGGATGACGATCCGGGAAAACTTCGCCCTGCCGACGCTCGCTCAGGACAGCCGCTTCGGCTGGCTCAGCCCGCGGTCGTCGCGACGGCGCTTCGCCTCCTACGTCGAAGGCCTGCAGATCGTCCTGAAATCTCCCGAGGATCCCATCACGACTTTGTCAGGAGGTAACCAGCAGCGGGTCATCCTCGCGCGCTGGCTGGCGTTCGGCCCGCGGATCCTCCTGCTCAACGACCCGACGCGCGGCATCGACATCAATTCCAAGAACGCCCTCTACGAGCTTTTCGGCTCCCTGGCCAGCGAGAGCCTCGCGGTGGTGATGCTCTCCACCGAACTCGACGAGCACGTGGAGCTGATGGACCGGGTGCTCGTGTTCCGCGAACACGAGCTGTTCTGTGAACTCGACCGCAGCGAGCTGTCCCGGGAGGCGCTCGTCGCAGCGTTCTTCGGTGAGAGCAGCGGGGCCTGAGATGGCACCGACAGCCACCTTGCCGGCCCGGCCCACGAACCTGAGCGCGCGGCAGAACGTCCAGCGGGCGGTGCGGACGTACAGCTTCGGCTTCGCTGCCATCCTGACGATCGGCATGCTCGCGGCGAACATCATCACCGCGCACGGCGCCTTCGGGTTCACCGACCAGCTGGCCGATGTCGCGCCGTTTGCCATCGCCGCGATCGCGAGCGCCCCGTCGATCATCGGCGGCGGCTTCGACCTGTCGATCTCACCGCTGATCGTGCTGACCAACAGCGTGTTCATCGTCTACCTCATACCGCACGGGCTGGGCGGGGCGATCTCCGTCCCGATCATGCTGGGCCTCGGGCTGGCGGTCGGCCTGGTCAACGGCCTGCTCATCGTCGGCCTGCGGGTCCAGCCGATCGTGGTCACCCTGGCGATGTATTTCAGCCTGCAGGGCGTGGACCTCCTGATCGCCCCGAACCCGGTCTCGGTGAATAGCACCGGGTGGCTCGAGCACCTGGCCGGGTCCGTGGGCCCGATACCGGGCGGCCTGTTCACCATCGGCATCCCCATGCTCATCTGGTTCGGCCTGCGATTCGTGCCCTTCCAGCGGCTGCTGTACGCGGTCGGGAGCAACGACGCGACGGCGTTCTCGAGCGGCGTCAACGTGAACGTGGTCCGGGTAGCGAGCTACGCGCTCGGCGGCCTGTTCGCCGGATTTGGCGGCCTGGCCCTGACCGGGCTGGTGAACTCGGCCGACGCGTCGAACGCGACCGAGTACACCCTGGTCGCGATGGCGGCCATCGTGCTCGGCGGCACGTCCCTGGCCGGCGGCCGGGGCGGGCTGGTAGGCCCGCTGCTCGGCGCGTTCACCATCTACCTGCTGCAGAACTTGCTGGCTACGTTCGCGGTCGATCCGGCCTATCTGCAGATCGCCTACGGCGGAATCCTCATCGTCGCGGTCGTGCTCGGCGGGGCGGCCTCGGGAGAAGGCGGCGGGCTCCGGCGCGTGGGCGCGCCGTGGGGCCGGCACCGGAGGAACGGCGCCGAGCCAGTCCGCGCGCTGCCGGGCACACTGCTCTCGAAGCGCCCGCCGGCGTCCCCACAGCCGGGTCCCGCCGTCGGCGGGGCCAGGGAGCGCCCCGCGGCCGGCGGCGGCCGGCTGCGGACCGCGCGCGCCGGGCTCGGTGTGATCCAGGGCCAGTTCCCCGTCTTCCAGGTCGTGGCGCTCGTCGTGGTGTTTATCTACGGCGCCATCTCGCTGCCGGGCCTGGCCAGCTGGACCAGCATCCGCTCGATCCTGGTCCTGTCCGCCCTGGTCGGCCTCGCTTCGGGAGGGCAGACTCTGCTGATCCTCATCGGCGGTTTCGACCTGGGGGTCTCTGGCTTCATCGTGGCCGGCGCGCTCACCGTGACGGCGCTCACCGGCGTCTATCACATCTCCTTCGGCGTTGCCCTGCTGCTGGCGGTCATCGGGTCCGGCATCCTGGGCGGGCTCGCCGGCTACGTCTGCCACCGGTTCGCGATCAACCCGCTCGTCGTCACGCTGGCCATGGGCACGCTTGCGGTCGGGCTCGTCGCGGTCCAGAACGGCGGCCTGGTCGACGGCAACGCCCAGCAGTGGCTGGACACGTTCGCCGAGCCCGCTACCCGGACCCTCGGGCTGGCCGTTCCCCCCACGATCGTCATCTGGGCCGTAGTCCTCGTCGCGTTCGCCATTCTGCTGCACCGGACCAGGCTCGGCCGCAGCCTGCTCGCGACGGGCGCGAACGGGCGGGCGGCCGACTACGCGCTGATCAATACCCGGCGGGTCTGGACCGTCACCTTCGCGTTCAGCGCAATGGCCTCGGCCCTGGTCGGGGTGCTGATAGCGGGCTTTGCCGGGTCGGTCGACAGCGCGCTCGGCGACCCCTACCTGTTCCAGAGCGTGGTAGCGGTGATCGTCGGAGGGACCGTTTTCGGCGGTCCGGGTGACTACACGCGCACCTGCATAGGGGCGCTGCTTCTCACCGTGCTGACCACGGTGCTCGTTGGCCACGGAGCGAGCCCGGCCGACGAGGAGATCATCTACGGGCTCATCATCCTGGCCGCCATCGCCGTCTATGGCCGGCAGCGGCGGCTCCGGGACCGGATGTGACACGGGTCGGCCGCTCCCCGCGCGGCCGCGGAGGCGCCATCGGCGCAGCGCACGACGAACCAGCGGAAGCAGATCAATCGAGAACGAAGGAACGGCGCATGAACGGTCGCAAAAAAGGGCTGACGACCCGGGGCAGACACACGTGGATCAAGCTGGCGTG
>Ga0335073_10015118_pt1 | contig 10800 bp, 9 predicted proteins | sample Lox_Sample_22_FD_207093 | JGI IMG/M metagenome (GOLD analysis project Ga0335073, IMG submission 207093) | Soil microbial communities from Loxahatchee National Wildlife Refuge, Florida, United States - Lox_Sample_2.2 | ecosystem: Environmental > Terrestrial > Soil > Wetlands | place: USA: Florida...
GTCCGGCCGCCTGCGAAATCGTCGAAGTCGATATGGTGAGTGCTCCCGCCAAAGCGCAGAGAAACGCCGTGATGAACGAGTCCCTCGCGCCCCAGCCGCGCGCCCACGCCCGCTTCGACGAGCAGGTCGGCGGTGCCTTGCTCGAGGATCCCGGCGCGCACGCGCTCTTCGACGTATTGCCGGCTGCGCGCTTCCACGACCACCGACTCGACTCCGTTGAGGTGAAGCAGGTGCGAGAGCAGAAGGCCCGCCGGCCCCGCGCCGACAATTCCAACCTGTGTGCGGATCATGCCGCCGCCCATTCTATATTCATCTTGCAAAGTCGGGGGATCAAACTAGAATGCGTGGGGCATTGGGGCGGGCGTGGCGCGGCAACACAGGAAGAGTTGTATTTGCCGTGATTAAGGAGATCTCCGGTGGCGGGAAAACAGCCCTTTTACGGATGGAAGCTGGTCGCCGTCCTTTTTACCCTCGATTTCGTCAACATGGGGTTCCCCTACTATGGCGGCACCTTCATCAACAGCTACATGATTCATGAAATCGCGATGACGCGGGGCATGCTGGGCTTCGGAGTCACGCTGCTGAATCTGTTCCTGGGGCTCGCCGCCGTCGTGGTGGCGATGTCCATCCTCAAGTTCGGCATTCGCGCCACGTTCATCACCGGTTCTGCGATCATCTGCCTCGGCTCGCTCTTGATGGCGTTCTGGGTCACGAAGCCCTGGCAGTATCTGATCGCCTTCGGCGTGATCAATGGCGTCGGCATGAGCTTTGCGACGCTGGTTCCAGCGGCCACTTCCGTCAGCCGCTGGTTCCGTCGCTATCGCGGACGCGCCATGGGGCTGGCTCTTTCCGCTTCCGGGTTTGCCGGCCTCGGCGTTTCGCCTTTTCTCGACAAGATGCTGCGCACTGCCGGCGGCAATTGGCGCACGGGCTGGTACATCGTGGTGGGCGCCGTGGTGCTCGCCGCGCTCATCGCCTTTTTATTCGTGAAGGAGAGCCCGGAATCGCTCGGCCAGTTCGTCGACGGAATTCCGGAAGAGGTGCAGAGCCAGCCTTCTCGCACCGATACTTTGGCCACCCGGCACCCGTGGACGGCTGCGGATGCTTACTTCACTCCCGCCTACTGGCTGATCGCCCTCGCCGGGATCGCCACGACCTTCCCGTTCTTCCTTTTTGTGGGGCACTGGGTTTTGCTCTTGCGCGGAGTGGGCATCAGCTCGGCAGCCGCGGCCCTGGCGATGGGCGTGTTTACCATGGGCACATTGATCGGCCGCTGGTTCGGCGGCGTGCTGATGGACGTCATGAATTCGCGGCTGGTTTTCGCCCTCGGGCTCGTCATGTACTTCATCGGCTCTTACTTCGCGATCGTCGTGCACGCCGACGCACTGACGGCGATGTATCTCGCTTCCGCCCTCTACGGCATCGCCTACGGCTGGACGTTCAGTTGCATCAGCACCATTACGGCGCATTACTACGGGCCCGCGGCCTTTCCCAAGCTGTATGGCACCATGACGTTCCTGATTTCCACCTTCGCCTCGCCCGCGGGCTACGTTGGCGGAATCATTTTCGATCGCTACAAGAGCTATACGCCGGCGATCGAGCTGAATTGCCTCATGGCCGTCGTCGGAATTTTGGCCATCGCGTTTGCCGCCATGCCGAAACCGCGCGGCGAGATGGCCTCGCCGGTGCTGCGGCAGGAGGTGGCGCGATGATTCGCCGGCGGGAGATTTTGAAATCGTCGCTTGCGGGCTGCGGCGCCGCGCTTGCCGGCGGCGCTCTGAGTTCGCTTCTCGCGCCGCCGGCTTTCGCGCGCAAGGGAGAATCCGCGGGTCCCGTGGTCGAGACGAATCTCGGCAAGCTGCGCGGCGTTTCAACCGAGGGCGTCTTCACCTTCAAGGGCGTTCCCTACGGCGCGTCCACCGAGGGCTCGATGCGTTTCATGCCCCCCGTCAAGCCTGCCTCTTGGACGGGCGTGCGTGACGCGATCAATCTCGGTCCCCTCGCGCCGCAGATCACGTCGAGCGCGACCGGTGGTTCCGACATTCGCAAGGCGATGGGCGATATCTATGGCCCTGGCGAAATCAGCGAGGATTGCCTCGTCCTCAACGTTTGGACGCCGAGCCTGCATCGCGGCAAGCGCCCCGTGATGGTCTGGCTGCACGGAGGCGGCTACACCGGCGGGTCGGACGGCGCGCCTACCTACGATGGCGTAAACCTCGCGCACAAGCGCGACGTGGTGGTCGTCGGGTTGAATCATCGGCTGAACGTTTTCGGCTATCTCTATCTCGGCGAGCTCGGCGGCGAAAAATACGCCGACTCAGGCAACGTCGGCATGCTCGATATCGTGCTTGCGCTCGAATGGGTGCGCGACAATATCGCGCATTTCGGCGGCGATCCGGCGAACGTCACGATCTTCGGCGAATCGGGCGGCGGCGGAAAAGTCAGCACGCTGATGGCGATGCCGCCGGCGAAGGGCCTGTTCCACAAGGCGATCGTCGAGAGCGGATCCACTCTGCGCGTCAGCTCGCGCGAGGATGCGAACAAAGCCGCGGAGAAATTCGTCGCGAAGCTCGGGATCACTCCCGATCGTATCGACGATTTGCAGAAGCTGCCGGTGCAGCAGCTGCTCGACGCGATGCGCTCGCTTACCGGTCCGAATGCGATTCGCCTCGGGCCTGTGGTCGACGGCCGCTCGCTCCCGCGCAACCCCTTCGATCCCGACGCGCCTGCCCAATCGGCGGATGTCCCGATGCTGATCGGCACCAACGGCACCGAGGCCACGGTCCTGCTCGGCCTCGGCGATCCCTCGCTCTTTTCGCTGAACGAGACGGACATGCACACGCGCCTCAAGGCCTATCTGCATCTCGATGACGATGCACAACTCGATAGCATCATCGCGACGTACCGCAAGGATCGGCCGACGGCCTCGCCGAGCGACCTTTACTTCGCCATCGCCACGGACCGCATGATGCGCATGAACGCCATCACCCAAGCCGAACGCAAAGTCGCGCAGGGCGCCGCGCCCGCCTACATGTACATCTTCGCGTGGGAAACTCCAGTGCTCGACGGCAAGCTGCGCTCGCCGCACGGCATCGAGCTGGCGTTTGTTTTCGACAACACCGACAAGACCACTGGCATGAATGGCAGCGCGCCCGATGTGGCCGTGCTCGCGGACAAAGTGAGCGCGGCATGGGCCGCCTTCGCGCGCACCGGAAACCCCGGCACCAGCGCCCTCCCGCACTGGCCCGCGTACGACACAACGTCGCGCGCCACCATGGTCTTCAACGACGACTGCAAGCTCGTGGACGACCCCGGCAAAGCCGAGCGCCTCGCGATCAGCGCACTTCCGTCGGGCGGAGGCGTGTAGCGTAGGGGCTACAGCTGAATTTTCGAGAAGAAGTAGCTCCCAATCGCCAGTAGAAACGCGGTCAGGATCGTCACCACGGCCAGATCGGTCGTCAGCCCGAAAGCGAATTGGTTGATCAGCGCGCCGCGCAGCCCGTCCACTCCGTAGCTCAAGGGATTCAGCCGCAGCAATATTCCCAGCACGCGCGGCAATCCGTTCGCCGCGAAAATCGCGCCCGAAAAAAAGAAGAGCGGCATGATCAGAAAATTGATGATCAGTGGAAATCCTTGCATGTCCTGGAGCACCGACCCGAACACGGTCCCGATTCCGGCGAACAGCAGCGCGATCATGAACATGAAGAAAATCGCCAGCGGCAGATAGGGCGAGGTGACGAACCGGAACCCGGCGATCAGGCAGATGACGAATACCACCAGCCCCTGCACGAACGCCACGATCGCTCCGCCGAGCATCCGGCCGAGCACGATCTCGAGCCGAGACACCGGAGCCACCAGCGTCTCTTTGAGGAAACCAAACTGCCGGTCCCAGATGATCTCGATTCCGGAAAACACCGCGTTGAAAAGGATCGCCATCGAAACGATTCCCGGCGAAAGGAAATTGATGTAGTTTCCCTGCCCGGCGCGCGCGAACATCGCCCGCAATCCGAATCCGAGCGCGATGAGAAACAGAATCGGCTGCCCCAGCGAGCCGATGATTCGCGCGGGCGAACGGATGTAACGCTTCAACTGCCGCACGCACAGAATGTAGATCGCTCTCATCGCCGTCCTCCGCCTCTCCACGCCCGTCCTATCATCCTCATGCGATCGGTGGCATTCGCCTCTTCGGCGCGAATGGCGTGGCCCGTCAGCGTGATGAACGCATCCTCAAGCGTCGCGCATGCCGTCTTTTCCTTCAACTCGGTCGGCGTGCTCTGCGCCACGATCTTGCCGTGGTCGATCACCGCCACTTCATTCGCCACGCGGTCGGCCTCTTCCATGTAATGCGTCGTGAAAAAGACCGTCACATTCTCGTCCTTGCTCAGCTGCTGGATGTAGCCCCAGATGTGATTGCGCGTCTGCGGATCGAGTCCCACGGTCGGTTCGTCGAGGAAAAGAATCCGCGGCTTGTGCAGCAGCGCGCGCGCCACTTCGAGCCGCCGCTTCATCCCGCCTGAAAACTCCTTCACGAAGTTTTTCTTCCGGTCGCCCAGCCCCACAAAGTCGATTAGCATGTCGATGCGCTTCTTCCGCTCGCCATGCGGCACGCCGTAGAGAACGCCGTGCAGGTCCAGGTTCTCATACGCGGTCAGCTCGTCGTCGAGGCTCGGGTCCTGAAACACGATGCCGAACGACCGCCGCACCTGTTTCTGTTCGCGCGTCGGGTCGTGTCCGTTCACCAGAATCTTCCCGCTCGTCGGATCGAGCACCGTCGTCAGCATCTTGATCGTGGTCGTTTTCCCGGCGCCGTTCGGGCCGAGGAACCCGAAGATCTTCCCCTCGGGCACGGTGAACGCGATATGGTTCACCGCGCAAAATTCGCCGTAATTCTTGACGAGGTCCTGCACTGCAATCATTTCGTTCATTCGGTGTTTCCCGTGGCTGGAATCGGCCCGCCGTGGGGCGACACAGGATACGACGCATCCGCACGGAGGGGCAATTGGTTATAACGCCGCAACGAGAGCGAAAGTTACGCGCGAATTTAGCCGCACTTTTCTCTTGCATTCGTTCCCGCACCAGCCCGCGCGTTGTCATTCCGAGGCCGGTTTCTGGCCGAGGAATCGGCTCGTCGGTTTTGGCGATGCCGAAGCGGTCCCGCACGCGGCCCGAAAGCGCGTGGACATTTCGCCTTTGGGATATATATTCGCAAGTGCGATCAGGAGGCCTGCGGCTGTGACGACGGTGCGAGAAGCCACCTACGAGGCGCTCCGCGACCTCGGGATGACGAAAATCTTCGGCAATCCCGGCTCGAGCGAGCTTCCCTTCCTCAAGGACATGCCCGCCGACTTCGAGTACGTCCTCGGCCTCCACGAGCGCATCGCCGCCGGCATGGCTCTCGGCTACGCGCTCGCTCGCAACGAAGCCGCCTTCGTAAATCTCCATTCGATCGCCAGCGCGGGCAACGGCCTTTCCGCCATCATCGACGCCTATCTCTGCGAGGCGCCGCTTGTCGTCACCACGGGCCAGCAGGACCGCCGCCAGATCCTCGGCGAGCCTTTCCTCGTGAGCCGGGCGGTCGAGGTGGTGAAACCGTACGTGAAGTGGGCGTACGAGCCGCTGCGGCCCGAGGACGTGCCCGCAGCCATCGCGCGTGCCTATCATCTCGCCATGCTGCCGCCGCGGGGGCCCGTTTTCCTGTCGATCCCGATGGACGATTGGAATAAGCCCTGCCCGCCAGTCTTCGCGCGCACGGTGAGCCAATCCGTCTCGCCCGATCCTGGGATGCTCGACGAGGTGGTGCGCTCGATCGACGCGAGCCGCAATCTCGCTCTGGTCACCGGCTCGCAGATCGAGCAGGACGGCGCTTTCCACGATGTGGTCGCACTCGCGGAGCGGCTGAATGCCGACGTCTATGCCGAGCCGATCGCCCCGCGCTGGTCGTTTCCGCGCAGCCACCGTCTGTTTCGCGGCGGGCTGTTGCCGGCGCAGAAGCCGCTCGCCCAGCAACTTGCGGGCTACGACACCGTCGTCGTCATCGGTGCGCCCGTGTTTCTCTACTACGCGTACGTCCCCGGCGATCCGATTGCGCCCGATACGAAGCTTTTCCAGATCACCAATTCAGTGCGCGACGCTTCCGCCGCGCTCGCCGGGACGAGCATCGTCGGAAACATTTCCGTCGCCGCGAAATATCTCGCTGCCCGCGTGAAGTCGGTAGAGCGCAGCGTCGTGCCGTGCCCGCGGCCCCCCGAGCCGCGCCCCGAATATCCGATCTCGACCGCGTATCTTTTCAGCGTACTCGGCAAGTTGCTGCCGCGTGACGCGATTCTCTCCGAAGAGTGTCCTTCGTCGAAGGGCGATCTCGATCGATACATCCAACTCGACGAGCCGGGCTCGTTCTATTCCGTGCGCAGCGGAATTCTCGGCTTCGGTCTGCCCGCGGCCGTAGGACTCCAGCTCGCGCACCCGAATCGCCGCGTCGTGTGCCCGGTCGGTGACGGCTCGGCGCAGTATTCCATCCAGGCACTCTGGTCGGCCGTGCAGCAGAAGGCGCCCGCAGTGTTCCTCATCGTCCGCAACGGGAACTACTCGGCGTTGAAAGGATTTCGCGATTTCACGCAGGTCGGCAAGAACGTTCCCGGCATCGACATCCCAGGCATCGATGCGGTCAAGATCGCGCAAGGCTACGGCATGACCGCGCGCGAAGTCGATCGTCCCGAAGATCTCGAGCCCGCCCTGAAAGCCGCGCTCGCTTCGAAAGAGCCCTGCCTCGTCAGCGTCAACGTAGCCCCAGGCGGCCAGAAGACGATGGGCATGGACCAGTCCGTGAATCCACCCAACTACGGCTAGTCGCTTTGCAGGACCTCACAACCTAGGTTCCGTCACTCCGAGAAGGGCCGCAGTTTGGCCCGATAATTTCCGCAGCTGCCGTCCTCTGCGTTCTCGGTGCCTCTGCGGTAGCCTTTTTCTTGGGCTTTTCTCGCAGTTTCAGTGGCGCCGATAATCTTGTCTGCGCTCTTTCTCTCCGTGCTCTTCGGCTTCTCTCGGTATCCTCTGTGTTTAGCTTAACCTTCTGCGGAGGGCGGAAGAATCAGCTCGCGAGGGCCTTGCGCAATCGATCGTAGGTGGTCGAAAGCTCTTCGGGCTCGACGCGGGTTTCGCCTACCACCGTCATGAAATTCGCGTCTCCCGCCCATCGTGCCAGCACGTGCAGGTGGAGATGCTGGGTGATGCCGGCCCCGGCAGCCCGGCCGAGGTTCATCCCAAGATTGAAGCCTTCGGGATGATACGTCTGGGCGAGCGCTCCCTGCGCTCGCTGCGCCATGCGCATCATTTCAGCCAGTGTTTCCGGGTCGGCGGCGGTCAGCTCGGCGACGTGCGCGTACGGCACCACCATCACGTGCCCGGACGTGTAGGGATAGCGGTTGAGAATGACGAAGTTCTTCTGGCCACGCAGGACGATCAGGGTTTCGGCGTCGTTGTTCGCGGCTAGCGCGTCGCAGAAAACGCAGCCCTCATCCTTTGACGCATTGGCGATGTATCGATACCGCCACGGCGTCCAAAGATAGTCCATCCCGCTCAGTCCGCCGCGCCGGGCTCGGACGATCCCGCCGCTGCCCCCGCCGCGTGCGGGTTATTGACGTGGTCCTTCAGTTCCTTGCTCGGTTTGAAGTACGGGATTTTCTTGGGAGGCACTTCCACCTTCGCCCCGGTTTTCGGATTCCGTCCCGTGCGCCCGCGACGCTGGCGCGTGCGGAAGCTTCCGAATCCGCGAATTTCGATCTTATCGTCGGCCTGGAGGGCCGTGATGATGCTCTCGAAGATCGTCTCGACGACCGCCTCCGATTCCTTCCGCGGCAACTCCGTCACCCGTGTGACCTCTTCGACGAGGTCGGCCTTCGTCACCGTGTTGTGGTCCTTATTCTGGAGCCCTTCGGGAACCATCTCTTCGACAGCCTCCTCTCAACTTGGGTGCCTGGGCCGTTTGTGTGCAGGGCGGGACGCCGCACAATCCTTGCATATCACCAAATGAGTGCAACGTAAATGCTTTTGCTGATGGAAACGCCCCAGTGTGAGCCTTTGAGAGCTCCCCCCTTAGTCCACAAATCCGCTGTAGCGCCTCTTCGGCCGTCCCTCAGGACGATTGGCGCTTGGCCATGATCGCGTCGCCGATCGTCGCGTTCGGCGACGATTTCGACGACCGGAAAGTCTCGATCTCCTGCCGCTCAACTTGCTTTTGTGCGGCGCGGTAACTCAGGCTGATCTTCCGCTGTTCCGGTTCGAGACGCAGAATCTTGAAATCGTACTCCTGCCCCGGCGCTAGCACCGCGGTGACACGCTCGGCTCGCGAGCCCTTCGCCTTGTCGCGCGCATCCCGGTCGCCCTTTGGCCGGCGTTCTTCGATTTCGGAAACGTGGCACAGTCCCTCGATTCCGTCGGCCAGCTCCACGAACGCCCCGAAATCGGTCGTCCGAGCCACTTTGCCTTTTAGGACGTCGCCAATTTTGTGGTCGGCGAACCAGTTCGCCCAGATATCGTTCACTTGCTTGACGCCCAGCGATAGCCGCCGGTTCTGCGAATCCACCTTAAGGACCCGCGCCTCAACCTTGTCGCCCTTCTTGAATTTCTCGCTTGGATGCTTGATCCGTTCCGTCCAGCTCACGTCGCTGATGTGGATCAATCCTTCCATGCCCTCTTCGATCTCGACGAACGCTCCGAAATCCGCCAGATTCCGCACCCGCCCGCTGATCAGTGAGCCCACTGGATATTTTTCCGCCGCCGCTTCCCATGGATCGGGGAGCGTCTGCTTCAAGCCTAGCGAGATGCGCCGCTGGTCCGTTTTCACTTCGAGCACCACGACGTCCACCTCGTCGCCGACCTTCACGATCTTCGACGGGTGCTTCACGTGTTTCGACCAGCTCATCTCGCTTACGTGCACGAGCCCTTCGACTCCGGGCTCGATCTGCACGAACGCACCATAGTCCGTCACGCCGACGATCTTGCCTTGCAACCGCGCGCCTGTCGGAAATCGCTCCGGCACGGTAGCCCACGGATCGGGCAGCAGTTGTTTGCGGCCCAGCGAAATCCGCTGCTTTTCCTTGTCGAATTTCAGCACCTGCACCTGGATCTCGTCGCCCGCCTTCACGATCGTCGAAGGATGCGGCACGCGGCCCCATACCAAATCGCTAACGTGTAAAAGCCCGTCCATTCCGCCGAGATCCACGAAGACGCCGTAGTCCGTCACGTTCTTCACGTGCCCGGTCACAACCGTCCCCTCCAAAAGTGTCCCGGCGAGTGCGTCCCTCTTGGTCTTTTGTTCCTCCTCGAGAATCGCGCGCCGGCTCACCACCACGTTCCCGCGCTTGCGGTTGAGCTTTAGGACCCGGACTTCGATCTCGCGATCCTTCCAGGCTTCGAGATCGTGCACTGGTCTCAACTCGATTTGCGACGCCGGGAGAAACGATCGGACTCCGATATCCACCACCAGCCCGCCCTTGATCCTTTCGAGCACTTTCCCCTTCACGTTCGTGTGCTCGCGATGCGATTTCTCGATCCGCTCCCACACCCGTCGGCGGTGCGCACGCACGTGCGACAGCAGGACGTAGCCGTCCTTTTGCTCGTGCAGCCGCTCGACCTCGATCGTTTGCCCCTCGCCGAACTCGATGGCAGCGCCCGAATCCAGGAACTCCTGCGCCGGCACCAACCCCTCGAACTTTCCGCCCACGTCCACCACGACGCCTGCTTCGGTCACCGCCAGCACCCGGCCGTCGAAAATCTCGCCCTCCGCCGCCACAGGCTCGGGCGCGGAAAACTGGTCGAGCAACTGGTCCATCGTCTCCATCGTCTCGGGCTGCTCGGTCTCCACCGGGGGAGGTGTCGTGACGGGTGCGGTCACCGGCGCGGCCGCCACCGGTTCGTTCCGTGCCGCGTCCTGCGGGGCTTCCTCGACAGGCTTTCGCTCGCGTGCCGGCGCCACCGCTGTAGCGGCTCCGCTGCCGTCGGCCGAGCTTGCATTCATCGATATTGGCGTGGCGGTCATGTCCTCACCCACTGTTTCAGCAGAAGCAGTCTCGATAGCAGATGGTTGTAGGTTCGGATCGTTTTCGGGTGACATCCGGAGCGTCTCCGTAAGGATTCCTGCCCTGCCTACCGAGTGTTCGGCCTCGGTCCTCCACCCTGGTGGGGGGCTAGAGCATGAAGGGGATAAAGCGCCAAATTCCGGCGCCTCACCGACTGAAATGATACGCGTCCGATTTGCGCCTTGTCAATAAAACCGTGTGAAATCCGAGTGACTCCGAATGTTGTTGAGGGGAGTGCCTTTTGGTCCCGAGTGTTTCAGGATGTCCGCCCCTGGATGGGGCCAGACCACTCAGCTCAGTGCGGATTCGGCTTCGGAAACGCTTGCGTACGTCTCGAACAGAGGGTCGACACCCACGATCTGCAACACATTCTTCACGCGGTGATTCAGACCCACGAATGCGAGCTTCCGCCCGGCCTTGCTGAAAGAGACGTACACGCGGACGAGCGCGCCCACGGCCATCGAATCAACGGACGGCACCTCGCTCAAGTCGACGATCACCCCGCGCGCGCTCGCGCCGGCCACCGCTTCCTGCAGGGCGGCTGATGTCGCGTGCGTGATCGCTCCCTTGACGCTAAGGATGTGGACGCCCGCCGTTTCTCCCGCGCGCGAGGCGACGTGGAAAGTCCCTGCCGACATGCGGCGCATTTTAGCCTGTTGGGCCACGGAAAGCGAGAAGGATATCCTCCGCGTAGTCGTGTCTTTTGGCCATGCTGCAAATCACC
>Ga0335073_10015120_pt1 | contig 10799 bp, 5 predicted proteins | sample Lox_Sample_22_FD_207093 | JGI IMG/M metagenome (GOLD analysis project Ga0335073, IMG submission 207093) | Soil microbial communities from Loxahatchee National Wildlife Refuge, Florida, United States - Lox_Sample_2.2 | ecosystem: Environmental > Terrestrial > Soil > Wetlands | place: USA: Florida...
AGGTCGGGGGCGGGGGAGCCGGAGCTCGGACTGCTGCTCAAGCTGATGAGCGTGCAGTGCGAGGCCATGGACAATGAGCGGCGCGGCATCGTGCAGTCCATGCGGCTGATGGCCGACGAGGCGGCGGAGCTCGCGCACCGGGTCCGGGAATCGGAGCTCACGGAGCGCGTCGCGGTCGCATCGCGCGCCGTGCTCGAGCAGCTCACCGGGACGGCGCCGCTGGCGGAGATCCTGGCTTCGATCACTCATTTCATCGAGGCGGTGGGCGCAGGGACCGTCTGCTCCATCGCTGTGCTGGCGCCGAACGCGCAAGCCTTCTCATACCTCGTATCCCCACGCCTGCCGGTCAAGCTGCGCGCCTCCCTCGAGCGCTGCGAGGCCGACATTCGCAACGGCTCCTGCGCGGCTTCGGTGTATCTCGGCCGCCAGGTGCTGGTCGCCGACATCGCCACCGATCCCTTCTGGGATGGCCCGCGCGAGCATGCGCTCGCCGGGGGCCTCAAAGCCGCGTGGTCGACGCCCATCAAGGCGACGGACGGAAGACTGCTCGGCGCGCTGGGTGTGTACCACTCGACCTCGGGCCTGCCGGGGCAGCGGGAGCTGCGCATGATGGACCACGCGGCGCAGCTCGCGGGCATCGCCATCGCCCGCCGGCTGGCGGAGGAGGCGCTGCGCGCGAGCGAGGCGCAGTACCGCGGCCTCTTCGAGAGCATCGTCGAGGGGGTCTATCAGAGCACTCACGACGGCCGGCTGCGCTCCGTCAATCCCGCCTTCGTGAGCATCCTGGGCTACGGCAGTGCCGAGGAACTGTATGCGTTGCCAAGCGTTGCAACGCTTTACTGGAACCCGGCCGATCGCGCGGAATTCACCCGCCGAGTAGAGGCGGAGGGAGAGATCCGCAACGCGGAATTTCTGATGCGCCGGCGGGATGGGGAGCAGGTCGTCATTCTCGAGAACGCGCGCGCGGTCCGCGATGCAGCCGAGCGGATCACGCATTACGAGGGCACGATTGCCGATATCACCGAGCGCAAGCGGGCGGAGCAGGCTGTGTTCGCCGAGAAAGAGCGGGCACAGGTGACACTGCAATCGATCGGTGATGCCGTGATCAGTACCGACGCCGACGGGCGTATCGAGTACATCAATCCCGTTGCGGAGAGCCTGACCGCCTGGACGCTGGAGGAGGCGCGCGGGCGTCCCATCGGCGATGTGCTGCGCCTGGTCAACGAAATCACCCGCGAGCCGATCGAGAATCCGCTGCTGTGCGTGTTGGGCGGCGGTGACATGAGCGCGCCGGCCGATCATTCCGTGCTCGTCACGCGCGCCGGCCACGAGGTGGCCATCCAGGAATCGGCGGCACCCATCTGCGATCGACAGGGACGGGTGATCGGCGCCGTGATCGTCTTCCACGATGTGACCAAGGAGCGGCGCCTGAAACGGGCGCTGTCCTACCAGGCGAGCCACGACGCGCTCACCGGCCTCATCAATCGCCGCGAGTTCGACAACCGCCTGCACGCGGCAGTCCTGAGCGCGCAGCGGGGCGACGGCTCGTACGCGCTTCTCTACATCGACCTCGATCAGTTCAAAGTCGTCAACGATACCTGCGGTCACCAGGCGGGCGACCGGTTGCTGCGCGACGTTACCGGGCTGCTGCAGTCACGCGTGCGGGCGTCCGATACGATCGCGCGCCTCGGCGGTGATGAGTTTGGCGTGCTGCTCGAAGGCTGCACGGTGGAGCAGTCAACGCGAATCGCGGACGGTGTCCGGCAAGCGATCCGCGACTACCGTTTCATATGGGGGGGCACGACGCTCTCAGTTGGTGCCAGCGTCGGCGTCGTCCAGATCACAGCGGAAACCGAGAGCGTCGCCAACGTGATGAGCGCCGCCGACATCGCGTGTTATGCGGCCAAGGACGAGGGCCGCAATCGCGTGCACCTCTACGAGGCTGACGGCATCTCCCATCCCCGCCATCGCGAGATGCACTGGGTTGCGCGGGTGACGCGCGCGGCGGAGGAAAACCGGCTGGAGCTCTACTTCCAACCCATCCGGCCGATCGCGCGCGGCGGCACGGCTTTCCACGAGCTGACGGTGCGGCTGCGCGATGATGACGGCCGCCTGGTGGCGCCCGGAGAGTTCATCCCGGCGGCGGAGCGCTACAACGTCATGTCGGTCATCGACCGCTATGTGGTGCAGCGGGCCATCGAGCGGCTGAAGGCGCAAGATCCCGTCGCGCTGCCGCTGCTCGCCGTGAATCTTTCCGGCACCTCGCTCAACGAGCAGTCGTTCATCGATTTCGTGCTGCAGCAGGTCGGCGATGCGACCGTGGCGCAGGCACTGTGCTTCGAGATCACCGAGACCGCCGCGGTCACCAACCTGTCGAACGCGACCTTCGTCATGCGGGAGCTCAAGGCCCGCGGCTGCAAGTTCGCGCTCGATGACTTCGGCACCGGGCTCTCCTCCTTCATGTACCTGAAGACCCTGCCGGTGGATTACCTGAAGATCGACGGCCAGTTCATCAGTCACGTGGCCGACGACCCGGTGGACCGCAGCATGGTCGAGGCCATCTGCAAAGTCGGCAAGGCGCTCGGCATCGAAACGGTGGCGGAGTGCGTCGAATCGCAGGCCGTGCTCGATGAGCTGCAACGCATCGGCGTCGATTACGCGCAGGGATATTTCCTGGCGCGGCCGGAGCCGATCGAGATGCTGTCTTTGTAGTAGTACACTATCTTCGGGGTCGTGGTCCCGGGAGCGTGTATGAGCAGCACTGAGCCGCCGTTTACCGTTGGGGTCCAGGAAGAATATCTGCTCGTCAACCTCGAGACGCGCGATGTCGATGCGAATCCGCCGGTGCCGCTGCTCGAGGAGTGCACCCGCCGCTCGAACGGACAGCTGAACCCGCGCTTCCTGCGAAGTCAGATGGAGGCGAGCACGCGGGCCTGCCACTCCGTCGCCGAGGCGCGGGCCGATCTTCACCGGCTGCGCACCCTGCTGGCGGAAGTGGCCGGCCGATTCGGCTGCGCGCCGATCGCCGCCGCCACCCATCCCTTTGCCGAGGTCACGCGCCAGATCACGACCGAGCGCGAGCAGTTCTTTGCACTGGCCAACGAGATGCAGGGGGCGGCGCGGCGCATCATGATCTGCGGCATGCGGGTGCACGTGGGGATCGACGACGATGATCTACGCGTCGATCTCATGAACCAGCTGACGTATTTCGTGCCGCACTTCCTGGCGCTCTCCTGCTCCTCACCTTTCTGGGATAGCGAGCGCACGGGGCTGATGTCATTTCGGATGACGCTGGTGAGCTCTCTGCCGCGCACAGGCCTGCCGGAGCGCTTTGCGAGCTACGCCGAGCTGCGGCGCCATCTCGACATGCTGGTGCGCAACGGAATGATCGAGCACGCGGGCAAGATGTGGTGGGACGTGCGCCCGGCGTCGCTCCATCCCACGCTCGAGGTGCGGGTGATGGACAGCTGCACCAGCATCGACGATGCGGCGTGCATCGCGGCGCTGATCGTGTCGCTGGCGAGGCGGCTCTATCGCCTGAAGCGCGGCAATCGCAGCTGGCGCATCTATCCCAACCTGATGATCGCCGAGAATCGCTGGCGCGCGATGCGCTACAGCGTCGACCGGGGCCTGCTCGACCTGGCGCGCGGCGAGCTGGTCGCGTTTCCGCAGCTCATCGAAGAGCTGGTCGCACTGGTGCGGGAGGACGCGGCCGAGCTCGGATGCCTGTCGGAGCTGGAGCACGTCAATACCCTGCTCACGCGCGGCACGAGCGCGCACCGCCAGATCAGGATCTACGACGAGGCGCGCTCCGCGGGCGCGAGCGCGCGCGAGGCGCTGCTCGCGGTGGTCGACTTTCTCATCAAGGAGACGGCGAAGTAACCGGCTCGACGTCGTGGAATTTGGAGTAGTCGAAGCGATCGATGCCGTCCTCCCCCGCCATGAAGACGTCGACGAAAGTGTAGTTCCACCGAATATGCATCGGATGGTATTCCTGGCGTGAGATCAGCATCTGCCCGGTGGTATCGTCGGTGCCTCCGATGGTGAGGAGGATGAAGCCGCGCGCCGCCTGCAGCGACTCGGCGGTCTCGCCGGCCAGTGGGCTCGCCTCGTCGACGACGTGCAGCAGGACCCAGCCGTAAAGGAACATCGGCTGCTCGCTGCGGCGCAGCGGCAGGTCGTAGATGCGGCGGAAACGGAAGCCCTCCGCGGTGCGCTCGTCGCGGATCAGGCGCAGCTGCGCGGTCGCTTCCAGGATCACGTTCTGCCTTTCGTTCGCGGCGCGGAGCATGAGCGTCTGTCTGCCGTCGAATTCGCGGATCACCGCCTGGCGCGCGAAGAGAATCCGGGCCGTCGGCCGTGAGAAGCGGGCGAACATCATGCCGGTGATGAGGGCGAGACTCATCAGGCCGGTGAAGATCTCGACCGAGGCGACGAGGTGCGCATACACCGTCTGCGGATGCATGTCACCGTAGCCCACGGTCGCCAATGTCTCCACGCTGAAGAAGAAACGGCCCCAATAGCCGCCCGGACTGAGATTCGCTATCCCCGACGGCTGCAGCTGATAGGCGGCAGCGAACGCGAGGTTGAAGAGAGCGAAGAAGACCGCGTAGCTGCCGAAGAGCGTCGGCCAGCTCATGGTCATGAAGATGTGGTAGAGGTCGTGCCAAGGACGGTGCGGCAGGCCGAGGGTCTCGATCTGCCGGCCGGCGAAGCTGCGGCGGCGCAGGTACGGGTTCCTGATCATCGCGCGAAGTTTAGCCTGCATCGCGGCGGTGTGCCGTCGACTGTAACTGAATGTAACGCCGGCGTTCGGGGCCGGGGCGCCGTGATATCGTTATCACATGGCGCACGGCGATGGCGCACGGACCGTTGGATGCGAGCTGCGATGGGAAAAGTACAAGAATGGCGCGACGTCGATCTGACGACGCTGCAGCAGGAGATCATTCCCCGCGACAGGCCGGCGGTGTTGAAGGGATTCGTGTCGGAATGGCCGATCGCGCGCGCCGCGGCGCAATCACCCGAAGCCCTGCTCGACTACGTGCGCGCCCGCGATCCGGGCCATTCGCTCAGGATCATGGTCGGGCGCCCCGAGATCAAGGGCGTCTATTTCTATCGCGACGACATGCGGGGTCTGAACTTCGAGTACCAGGAGCGCCCGCTGCACGATGTGCTGGCGAACCTGCTGGCGTCCCGGCACGTCGCCGATGCTCCCGCGATCTACACCGGCGCGCGCGCCGTGGAGCGGTATTTTCCGCAGCTGCGCGTGGAAAACGATCTTCCCATGCTCGCCCGGATGGGCAAGTCGGCATGGTCCTACGTATGGGTCGGCAATGCGGTCACGGCGGCCACCCATTACGACAACATGGAAGGCATCAATTGCACGGTCATCGGGCGCAAGCGCTTCACGTTCTTCCCCCCGGACCAACTCGCCAATCTCTACATCGGCCCGCTCGAGCTTTCCCCCGGCGGGCAGCCGACCAGCATGGTGAAGGTCGCGGCGCCCGACCTCGAGCGCTATCCCCGCTTCGCCGAGGCGCTCGCTGTCGCTGAGACGGCCGAAATAGAGCCGGGCGATGCCATCTTCATCCCGAGCATGTGGTGGCACAACGTCGAGGCCCTGGAGCCGGTGAACTTCTCGATCAACTTCTGGTGGTGCGAGCCGGCGGAATGGGCGGCGGAGCCGTTCGGAGCGCTGGTGCACTCACTCCTCGCGCTGCGCTCGCTCCCGGCCGAGCGCCGCGAGATCTGGCGCGCGATGTTCGATCATTACGTGTTCCAGACCGAGGGCGATCCGGTTCCCTATCTGCCGCCCGAGCGGCGCGGCATGCTCGGCTCTTTGTCCGATCCCCAGGTCCTGTACCTGAAGAAGCAGCTGATGCGCTCGCTCACCAAGAAGATGCCCGCCGAGATGAGCGTGAAGATCCTGCAGGCGCTCTTCCCGGAATCCGCTGCCCCTCAGTGACCGCAGGCGGCGGCGCCCGCCGTGCCGCTCTCCAGCCGGATGTTGGTGATGGCGAGCGTCAGCCTGCCGGCCGTCTGCAGCGCGAACGGCGTCCACACACGGCTCACGTTCTCGCCCGCGGCCGCGAAGCATGCGAGCGGGATGTCGAGATGTCGCCATTGGCCGTGCGCAGCGGCGCGCAATACTGCCGTGATCGCAACGGTGCCGCCGCAGGAGGCACCGCAGCCCATGCCGAGCGTGACCGCGGCGCTCGGCGCTTCCTCCACCCGGTAATCGAAGCCCAGCGCCATCTGTCCGTTGGTCTGGCGGGTCAGGTCGATCGGGGTCGCGCCGCTGATTTCCGCCAGCGACTGCCCGGTGCCCGACCAGCGCAGCCGCCGCGAGTCTTCCTGCCGGGTTTTGTCGATTGCCGTGAGGGTCAGCCGTCCACTGTCGGATGCGCCGAGGCCGCGGGGCAGGGGAGTTGCGCCGGCATCGTCCGCGACCGCCCAGTGCCAGCCCGAGCCGGTGCGGCCCGCGACGAAGAATGCCCGGTTGTCGACCAGCGCGGCCGAGGGCAGGCCGGAGGTCTCGGCGAGCGGTGTCAGGTTGCCGTTGCTCGCATCGCGCAGGCCATAGCCGAGCGCAAACAGCGGCCGGCCGGCTGTATCGCTGCCGAACTGCAGCGGCGTGCGCGGCCAGGAGAAGGGCAGCGTGCCGCGGAAGTCGTAGCGGACGGCGCCGTCAGGCTTGCGGAAAAGAACATCGGCGACGCCTTCGCCCTCGGAGCCCGGGAGCCACGCGGCGACGAATGCATTGGAGGCATTGAGCTCCGGATTCACCCAAAGCGGCCGGCCGGAGAGGAAGACCGAGACGATCGGGATGCCCGCGGCGCGCAGGCGGCGCAGCAGCTCGAGGTCGCTGTCGTCTCCCGGGCTGAAGGCGAGGTTGGGCACGTCGCCCTGGAACTCCGCATACGGCTTCTCGCCATAGACGACGATGGCCACGTCGGGTCTCTGTTTGAAGGTGCCGTCGGGGCTGAGATTGGCTTCACCGCCGGCGGCGCGCACCGTCTGCGCAATGCCCTGCCAGATCGACTCGCCATGCGGGAAGTCTTTGTTGGTCGTACCCGTGCCCTGCCACGTGAGGGTCCAGCCGCCGGACTGCATAGGGATGTCGTCGGCGCCGTCGCCGGCGACGAGCACGCGCTCCTGCGGCTTCAGAGGCAGCAGATGGTCTTCGTTCTTCAGGAGCACGAGCGACTCGCGTACGGCGCGGCGCGCGATGGCGCGGTGCTGCGGCGAGCCCAGGAGATCGAACCGGCCGGCGAGCGGCCGGGAGGCGGGCGGGCCTTCCTCGAACAGCCGGTCGCGCAGTTTCACGCGCAGGATCCGCCGCACGGCGTCATCGAGCCGCGGCCGCGGGATCCTTCCCGAGCGCACCTGCTCCAGGGTGTTGCTGTAGAGCTGCTTCCAGTCGGTCGGCGCCATGAACATGTCGAGGCCGGCATCGACGGCCTGCGGGCAACTCGCGTCGGTGCAGCCAGGCACCTGGCCATGGGCATTCCAATCGCCGACGGTGAAGCCGTCGAAATGCCAGCGGTCCTTGAGGACCTCCGTGAGCAGGCCGTAGTTGGCGGCCATCTTCACGCCGCGCCAGCTGGAGAAGGAAACCATCACGGACTGAGCGCCGGCCGCGACCGCGACCGGGTAGCCCGCGCCGTCGCTGTCGCGCAGTTGGATTTCGCTTTCCGTGTTGTCACCCTGGTCCACGCCGCGGGTGCCGCCGTCCCCGAGGTAGTGCTTCGGCGTGGCGATGACGTGGCGAGCGTCGAGGAATTGCGGCGTGCCGGGCCGGCCCTGCAGACCCAACACCATGGCGCGCGCGTAGCGGCGCACGAGCGCCGGGTCCGCGGAATAACTCTCGTAGCTGCGTCCCCAGCGATTGTCGCTGACGACCGCGAGAGTCGGCCCGAACGTCCAGTCGAGCCCGATCACCCGGACTTCCTCCGCCGTGGCCGCGCCGATGAGACGCATCAGCGCCGGGTCGTGCGCGGCGCCGAGGCCGACATTCTGCGGAAAGATCGTGGCGCCGTAGACGTCGTTGTTGCCATGCACCGCGTCGATGCCCCAGAACTCCGGCACCGGGTGCGGGATCGGGGAGGGCGCCATCGAGGCGAGATAGTACCGATTGGCGAGACTCAACCAGGCGGAGGGCGGCGCCAGCGTGTTGCCGTCCGGCTTGGAGTTGCCGCCGTTCAGCACCGAGCCGAGCGGATACTGCCGCAGATCCGCCGGAGTGAGCGTGGAGATGTCGCCCTGGATGAGCTGCCCGACTTTCTGCTCGAGCGTCATGCCGGCGAGCAGCGCATTCACCTTGCGCTCGAGCGCCGGATCGGGCGGCAACTGCGGCCGCACCTGCGGCCAGATGCCGGGGTGAATCGCGGCGGGCGGCCCGGCGGCCTGGACCCGCGCCGGCGCGAGCAGCCCCGGGAGAGCCACCGCCAGCGCCGCGAGCAGCGCAAACGGCGCCCCCACGCCACCTTTCGAATGGTCGCTCTTGTCCCCTCGCATAATGGTCCGGCAGAATCCCACGCGCTAGACAGCGCTGTCAAATGAAAGTGATAGCGGTCACAAATATCCGCAGTGGCGATCCAGGTACGATCACGCAGTGAGTGAAGACCCGACGTTCGCTCGCGCGGTAGCGCTGCACCGGCGCGGCGACATAGGTTCCGCAGAGCAGCTGTACCGGCAGATCCTGCGTCTGCGGCCACAGCACGCGGGGGCTTTGCATCTCCTCGGTACCATTCACGTGCAGCGGGGTGAGCTCACGGAGGCTCTCGCCGCCTGCGAAGCTGCGCTGGCGATCAGTCCCGGGAACGCCGCCGTCCATCAGACACAGGGCGATGCGCTTCATGACCTGAAGCAATACCCCGAGGCGATCGCGGCCTACGATCGCTGCCTGGCGCTGGATCCGGGCAACTTCATCGCATGGTCGAATCGCGGCTCCGCCCTGCTGCACAGCCGCCGCTTCGACGAAGCCGTCGCGAGCTACGAGCGCGCGCTGGCCCTGCAGAGCAGGGGCACGGCCCGCGCGCCATCGCCGTGGCTGGCCAACCCCTATCTCAACCGGGGTGCCGCGCTGCAGGAGTCGGGCCGGTTCGAGGCGGCATTGGAGAGTTACGATCGGGCCATCGCCGCCGATCCCGGTCTCGCGGCCGCGCACGCCAACCGCGGCTGCACCCTCGATTGTCTCGGCCGGCCGCAGGAGGCGCTGGCGAGCTGCGAGCGCGCCATCGCGCTGGCGCCCGACTACGCCGCGGCGCATGTCAACCGCGCGATCACGCTGCTGCGCCTCGGCCGCTTCCCCGAAGGATGGGCGGAGTACGAATGGCGCTGGAGAGACATCGGGAGCGCGCTCTGCCGCGACCGGCGACACGGCTCGGTGCCTCTGTGGTTGGGTCGCGAGCCGCTGGCAGGCAAGACCATTCTGCTGCACGCGGAGCAGGGTTATGGCGATACCCTGCAGTTCTGCCGCTATGCGGGCCTGGTCCGCGATCGGGGGGCGACGGTGGTTCTGGAGGTGCCATCCGCCCTGAAGCGAGTGTTGGGAAGGCTCGAGGGAGTGGCCAGGGTGGTCTTGCGCGATGAGCCGACGCCGGACGTCGACTTTCAATGTCCGCTCATGAGTCTGCCGCTGGCGTTCGGGACGACGCTCGCGAGCATCCCCTCGGGGCAGCGCTACCTGACGGGCCAGCCGGAGTTGGTCGAGCGGTGGCGGCAGCGTCTGGGGGAGCGGCGCGGCTTCAGAGTCGGCCTGGTCTGGTCCGGCGGCTTCAGGCCCAACGAGCCGCAGTGGTGGTCGGCCAATGCGCGCCGCAACGTCGGGCTGGCGAATCTCGCCATGTTGGAGCACCCGCGGATCGAGTATGTCAGCCTGCAGAAGGGAGAGCCCGCGGCAGCCGGGCCGCCGGATCTGCGGGAACCGCAGGAGCCGCGGGCGTCTCGGGGAGCAGACTGGACCGAGAGTCTGGTCGATCACACCGGCGAGCTGTTCGACTTTGCGGACACGGCCGCGCTGATCGAGAATCTCGATCTCGTCATATCCGTCGATACCGCGACGGCACACCTCGCCGCCGCGCTGGGCAAGCCGACGTGGATATTGAGCCGTTTCGACGGCTGCTGGCGCTGGTTGCTGAATCGCGCCGACAGTCCGTGGTACCCGTCCGTGCGCCTCTTTCGCCAGCAGGCGCCGGGGACCTGGGACGGCGTGGTCCGGCAGGTCCGCGATGAGCTGTTTCGGCTCGTTGCCTAGGTCGGGGATGGCCTAGGTCGGGGATACGTGGATGTCCTCCGGCGGTAGACCGGCCTGGTAACGCTCGTACATCGTGGCATAGGCGGCTTCGAGGTGCCTGGTGGAAGCCGCAGTATCAAACAGTGCCGCCGTCCGCAGCCCCTCGGTCAGGTTTGTCCTGACACCGGCCAGCCGCGCCGGGTTGCTCGCCAACTCGACGGCGAGTTGCTCGTACTGTTGCGGCGTCGATGCCACGAGCTCCGGCAGCCCCGCCGCCCGCAGCACGCTCGAGCCGACTCTGCCGGCAAAGGTCACCCCCGTGCAGGTCAGCACCGGAAGGCCGGCCCACAACGCATCGCTCGCCGTAGTGCCCGCGTTGTAGGGCAGCGTATCGAGAAACAGATCCACCGTGCGATAACGGGCCAGATACTCGTCCGGAGGCAGTCGCGCGCCAAAGACGATCCGATCGCCCGCGACGCCGCGCGCCTGCGCCTCGCGCCGCAGATTGCCTTCGAGCGCGGGGCTGCCGCCCAGGAGATAAAGGACGCTGCCGGGCACCCTG
>Ga0335073_10015121_pt1 | contig 10799 bp, 9 predicted proteins | sample Lox_Sample_22_FD_207093 | JGI IMG/M metagenome (GOLD analysis project Ga0335073, IMG submission 207093) | Soil microbial communities from Loxahatchee National Wildlife Refuge, Florida, United States - Lox_Sample_2.2 | ecosystem: Environmental > Terrestrial > Soil > Wetlands | place: USA: Florida...
GTGGTGGCTGCGGCTCATCGGGAGGCGGTGGGGGTGGCGTTGGGGTTGTTGGAGGAGCGCGCCGCGCTGGCCCGGGTGCAGTCTCAGGGGGTGCGTCGCCGGGTGGCGACGGGGGGTTGGGTGGTGGCGGGGTTCGTGCATCGAACGAGCCGGGAGGGCGATCCTCAGTTGCATTCGCATTGTTTGGTCCCGAACCTGGTGCAGCGGGCGGTCGATGGCCGCCATGCGGCTTTCGACGCGGGTCCGCTGTTCGAGTGGGCCCGGGCGGCCGGGTCGATCTACCAGAACCATCTGCAGAGGATGCTGTCGAAGGAGTTGGGCGTGGGCTGGGGGCCGGATCGGAACAACACCCGCGAGATCGATGGCTTCACCCGGGCCCAGTTGCGGGCCTTTTCGAAGCGCAGCGCCCAGATCGAGGCGGAACTGGAAGCTAAGGGCGCGGTGTACGAGGTGCCGGCGCTGCGGATGCAGGCCGATGAGGAGGCATCCTTGGCGACTAGGACGACCAAGGACCTGTCGTTGACTCCCCGCCTTCTGGCCCAGCGGTGGCAGCGCGAAGCGGAGCAAGTGGGGCTGGCCACCGGGGCCGATCTGGACCGGGCGGTGTGCCGGGCCGATCCGCGGTTGGAGCCGCCTGGCTGGGACGAGATCACCGCCGTCTTGGTGGATTCAGAGGCGGGGTTGTGCTCCCGGTCGGCTCGCTTCACCCGGGCGGACGTGGTGGAGCACATCTGCTCCATCTCGGGCGGCCGACTCACCACCGGGCAAATCACCGCGATCGCCGACCGGTTCGTCAACTCCGATCTCGCGGTGCGCCTAACCCCCGATAACGAGAGGGGCCGGCGGCGGCCGCCACAGTGGTCGACCGCCGCGCACCGGGCCCTGGAGGATCGCACCCTGGCTCTGATGGACACCCTGGTCGCACGCCCCGCCCCGGCCATTCCCGGGGCGGCAGTCGAAGTTGCGCTGGGCGGGGCGCCGGGCTTGGGGGAGGATCAGGTGGTCGCCGTGCGGATGCTGGCCGGTGCGGGCGCCAGCCTCCGGACCGTCCTTTCCCCGGCTGGCTACGGGAAGACGACGATGCTGCATGCCGCCGCCCGAGCGGCCGCCGCGGATGGCCGGCCCGTGGTGGCGGTGGCCACCACGGCCAAGGCGGTGGCCGAGCTGGCCGGCGCCGGCCTGGACGCCAAGACGATCGCCCGGCTACGCCTGGAGTTGGCCGACGGCCCCCTGGCGGCCGGGATGGTGGTGGTGTTGGACGAGATCTCCCAGACCCCCACCGCCGAGGTGGTAGCCGTCCTGGCTGCGGTGGACGCCTGCCCCGGCGGGTCCCTGTGGGTGATGGGCGACCCCCGCCAATCCCAACCGGTGGGGCCAGGCGGAGCCGCCGACTACATCGAACGGATCGCCGCGGCCGGTCTGATTCCCTCGGCCCGGCTGACGGTCAACCGCCGCCAGGTCGACGCCGCCGACCGCCAAGCGCTCGACCTGTTACGGGGCGGGGAGCCCGCTTCGTCCCAGCAGTTGCGAGCCGGGCAGGGGTGGGAGCACGAGCACGCCAGCCCAGCCCTGACCCGCCAGGCCATGGGGGAGGCGGTCTGTGCCGACATCGACCGCTACGGTGCCGAAAGGGTAGCGGCCCTGGTTGTGTCCCACACCGACGCCGAGGATCTCGCCGACCGCATTCGGGCCCACCTGGCCGACAGCGGCCAGCTCTCCGGCCCGGCATTGACCGGCCCCGGCTGGACCAGCCAGCGGGAGTATCGGGCGGGTGACCGGGTGCTGCTGCACGCCCGGAGCGGGCCCACTGGGAGCTGGCTGGTCAACGGCATCACCGCCACGGTCATCCGGGTCGAAGCCGAGGGTCTCAGCGTCCGCCTCGACCGCAGTGGGGAGACAGCGGTTCTGCAGGCGTCCTTTGTGGCCGGGTCCCGCAAGGATGGCTCCCCGAATGTGTCGCATTCGTGGGCCCGCACCATCGATGGAGCGCAGGGCGGCACCTGGGAGGCCTGCCACCTTCTGGGCAGTAGCGCCTTGGACGCCTACCGGGGCTACACCGGCCAGTCCCGCTCCCGCCAGCCTACCCACACCTGGAACACCACCAAGATAGTCGTCGTGGACCACGGCGGGATCCTCGCCGATCAGCGCGACGGGGCCGAGCAGGTCGCCGACGCTCTCAGCCGCCAACCCGATCCGACCATGGCGGCCTGCAGCGACCCCTGGGTGGTTGACCGAAGGCTTCGCCAGCTCATCGCCGACCACGAACGGGTCCTCTCCGGCCGGCCCCCCGACTGCCAAGACCCGCTGGCTGTTGCCCCCGACGAGATGTTGTCGGCGATGGGCCGGCTGGCGGATATGGATGCCGCCACCGCTCGCAGCGCCGCCGACCTCGACGGCCTGGGCCCGTTGGCCGGATTGAGCCGCCCCGGCCGGGACCATCGACGGCTCCTCCACGACAGGCTCGAGGGCGAGAGGAGGCGGGCTGCGGCCGCTCGAGACCGCGATGAGGAGATCGCCGCCCGAATGGAGCGGCTCCCCGACGGGCAGGACCCATACGGGCGGTTCGAGACGGCCGCAGGCTGGCGGCGAGCCGACCTGGCTCGCCTGCACCACCAGCTCGATCACCATTGGGCCGAGGTCGTGGCTGGCTGCGTGAGAGCAGACGACCCGCTCGCCTACGGGATCGGCAAGCTCCGCCACGCCCGCACCACACTGGACGGCGACCGACGAGTTATCGACGCCGGCATACCCGACGACCGGGCTGACCAGTGGCAACAGACCCGACGGCTGCTGCCCGACCTGGTCAGGCAGCGCCACCAAGCCGAAAAGCTACTGGCGGAGAGCCGGACTCGGCTTCAAGAGGTCGGCCGGCGGCGGTGGGGCCGCTACGACCATAAGGCCGTCGCCGACGCCGAGGCCCAAGTCGCCGCCGGCGAACAGCGGGTCCAGCAGGCGGTCGCCGCCGAGCGCGATCTTCGGGAGTGTGTCGGTGCCCTCGCCGAGCACCAGCAGCTACGTCAAACCCACATCGCCGACATCTCCGCCCAGCGAAAGGAGCTCGACACCACTGTGGCCCAGATCGACGCTGCCTTGGACCGCACCCGCCCCGAGCGCGTCGCGGCGCTCGCCGACGACCCGCCCGAACACTTGCTCAATCGGTTGGGGCCGGCGCCGGACACACCAGCAGGCAGGGCCGTGTGGTGCCACCACGCCCTCGATGCCGAAGCCGCGGTCGATCGGAACGACGGCCGCAGCCCGCCTTCGAGCAGACGGAGCCCACAAGCCGACCGGGCCCGACGCGAAATCGCTGTCGCTGAGCAGGTGCTCGAAGCCAGCAGCGACCGGGCTGGGCCTACCGAATGGGGCGAACTCGCCCGACAAGCCGGCGTCGTCCTCGACCAAGTGCGTCGAGTCGAACGGACCCGCGCCGCCAGACAGCGCACGCAGGCTCAACGGCAACAACCGCAGCCATGGATGGACCCCGCGGCCGAACGACCGCAGCCGGGCATGAGAATGTAGGAGCGACTTCTCTGGTCAGACACTATCGGAGTCCTTGCCAGCGGCACCGAAGAGACGGCTCCGCCGATCATGTTCGAGCTCAGCAAGTACAGCGACGGAACGGGAACAAGCCGAGCGAGCCGCCTGGGCCTCTGCGGGCGTGGTAAAGGTGGTCGATGACCTTACCATCGCCAACTAGGCAGCCCCATCAAGCGCCCGGTGGTCACCACCTTGACCAGCATTGCCGCATCACAACAGGCAAGCCCGACGACTAGGGTGGGCTATAGGTTGTCTGCTACGCGATCTCGTGGTGCGGAACTCGGCTCCCGGTCTGAGCGATACTCTTGTCACAGTTCGAATTACGCGGAGCACATGATTCGAATTTCCTGACTGACATTTAGCGTTGGACGCGATGTTCAACCAAGCTCTCACCTCAGGTGCTGTCGAACTCGATCCCCATATCACGGCCCCAGTAGGCGGGCAGCACGAGCTCGCGCGAGCCCGTGACCAGTCAGATAGTCCTCAAACAGAGTTCGACAGCCGCCAAGCTGACGAGCTACTACTCGACGCCTTTACGCGAGCTAGGCGTCGCTTCCGGGGCGCCGTCATCGCCATAACTGAACGTACCTTGATCACAAACGCCCGTGCCTCCGAGATTCTGCAACCTGCGTAGAGGCGCCAATTGTGGCAGTGGGCCCAATCGTCCGGTCGCGGTGCGGTGTGGGATGTCTTCATAGAGTTGGCCAACGGAGTAACTGTCGAGGGGCGCTGCTATCCCGTCGACTTCGACGGCTGCCTGGTTGGCGCCGTGATGCATTTCTCCGTTCTCCTTTCCGCAACCGGGGCTGCGAACGGATCGGGTGCGGCAGACTCCATCGGTGTGGCCGGTATCCCGCTACCGATCTCGTTCGGGGTGGACCCCGCCCTCCTATCAGGTTGGTGCGACTTAACGGATTCGGAGCGGTCGGTCGCGGAACTGGTAGGTCGCGGTCTCAGCAACAAGCAAGCCGGCCGGCAGCTCTTCATATCCCGCTACGCCGTTGACTATCACCTGCGCCGGATATATCGGAAGCTTCGGATCAGTTCGCGGGTGGAGTTGGCCCGTTTGCTGGGCGAAGACCATGAGACCTTGGCCGGCCCGGTGCCGGAAGAACACATCGCCTGATCGAGACCTGTGACGGCGCTGTGTTACCCGCTCCTCCAGCATTAGTTCTCGACGCCGGGAGGGCTCGATGGAGTCCGGAGCCGCGGATCCGGCATCGTCCGCTGGCTCGTCGCGAGGTGATCGGTCCACACTGTCCCGTCTAGGACGACGCGATGCCAGCCTGGCTCGATAAGACCAAGCCGGTGACGACCGAGACGGCGTTCAGGTGTCGGGCAGCAGAGGAGTGTTCAGGGCTCGCCTGACGAGGCTGACAATCCCCAACGGACTGCTTGGTGAGGGAACCTCGCCGCCCAGCAAACTCAGTTCGAGAGGAATTAGTACCTTGCGTTGAAGTCTTATAAGGGCGTCCTCGTCAGCTGCTGCGCTGAGGGTCTCGGTGGCCAAGAACGCCACGACGCCCCGCCACGGATCCGGACAACGCCGGCTCACAGCCGCCTCGAAACGGCGCAGGTCGGTCAAACTGGCGTGACCGAGTGTCGCAACGACACCCCATGCGAAAGTCCGGCTCTCGCAGAAGTCGCGACTTTCGAGCAAACGGCCGTTAAGAAGCCGCTCCGCTTCATCGACGGTCTCCCGAAATCTCTTCTTCCGTCTTGTCGTAACCCAACGCATTGTCCAGTCCTTGGCGTCAGAGCTATCAGGTCGAGGCGGCCTGGTCGAAATGGGCGGAGAGCCCGTAGATGACTGTGACCGCGATGGCGACGTAAATGAGGGCCCACACCGGGTAGTAGGGCACCAGAATGATGCCGCTGATGGCTCCCAGGGCGGCGGCGATGATGCCAACCCAGCGGGCCACCTCGGCGCTTGGTTGCGACGTCGGGCCGAGGACCAGGATCCCCGCGGCCAACAGGATGAAACCGGTGATCAGCCATATCCATCCGTAAGTGGTGAGGCTCTGGCCGGCCACCGCGTGGTGGAGGTCAACCAGGGGCGCACCACGGTAACTGAATGCCCAGATGGCGTCGATTACTCGCATCACCCCGGCGATCATCAGCATCACGGCCGAGAAAGTGAGCCAGCCGGACCGGCTCACGACAAGTCCCCTAGTGGTAGAAGATGAGGATCAAAACCACGGTCACCATCACTGAAACCAGGATTGAGCCCAGGCAGCCGAGCCGGCTGGAGAAGAACAGAAACACTGGCTTCCTTTCCGCGAACCGCCTCTACCGAGATCATCTCTTCCATCCCTTCATAGACACCTCCCCTGAGTATCCATGCCTCAGCTCCCGCAGGGGAATCACGCGATCTCGTATTCCCTATCACCGCCCAGAACGCACCTCATCAGCGAGAGTCAGCCGCCCCGTTGAGGTCGGTGCTCACCGTCTTGGCCCGTGCCGCCCCGGATGTTGCCTCGATGGGCCGATACCGGTGGCGGAACAGGATGTAGGCGATGGAGCCGGCCACCAGGGGCAGCCAGTACGAAGCCAGCCGGTAGGCCAGGGTGGCCACGAAGGCGTCACCGGCGCTGACGCCGGCCAGCACTAGCAAGCCGCTCAGGCTGGCCTCTACCACACCCAGGCCGCCGGGGGTGATGGGCACCAAGGCGATGATCCCGGTGGCGGCGTAGGCCAGCAGCACGAGCGAGGGGCGCGCGCTGGTTCCTGTGGCCCACAGGCATCCCAACAGGCAGAAGTAGTCGAAACCGATGCGGCCGGCGCTGAGGACCACCGCTCGAGGCCACTCCTGACCCAACGTCGAGCGGATGTCATTCCTCTGGCGCAGGATCCGTTGATCGAGCCCGGAGATCTTGGCCCGATGGCCCGGGATGCCATTCCACACGCGCTGGGCCACCCTGCCAGCCAACGCCAAGGGCTGGTCGGTCGCCATGACGACGATTCCGCCAACGACGAACAGGGCGAAGGCGACCAGCCCGACCAGCGCGGTGTGGACCAGACCGGGACTTACCGGGCTCCCACCCACCATGGCGGGCAGGGTGAAGATGGGCAGGGCCAGAAGGCCTCCGACGCCGAGCAAAGACGCCGCGGTCATTCCCCCAGCCGCGTTGTCGGTGTTGATGCCGACCGTGGTCAGCATACGGAACTGTACGGTGGCTCCGGCCGCATCGCCGGCGGGAAGCACATTGGACACGGCGTTGCCGGCCAACCCAGCCGCCACCACTGCGAACCATTTCTTGGTTCGCAGGAGCATTCGCTGCAAGACGAAGGCGCAGGCAAAACTGGTCAACTCGGCCAGCAAGGCGGCTATGAGCCAGAGCGGGCTCAGATGGGACAACTCCGGCCAGGCTCCCACCACCCGGGTCAGGCTGGGGAGCACCACATAGAGCGCCACCCCGGTGAGGGCTATGGCCGCCACCCGGGTGACGATGCTATGGGCAACCCGGCGTCTGGGCGCTGCCCGCTCCGGTGAGGTCGGATGCGGCAGCTCGATCAGCGTGGTTCCGTGATGTGGAAACCCCACCGCTCGCTCAGCGCAGGGTGGGCGGTCAGGTTCGGGCCAGTTCGTCGGCTTCTCGGTGGGCCAGGTCGGCGTCGAGGACTGCGTATTGGGCTTCCTCGATGGCGGCGTGGGCGTAGTCGATGGCGAAGGCGGCGTCCTGGTCGGCTCGCTCGGCGGCTCGTTGCCTGGTTTTGAGGTCATGGGCGGCCTTCCTGTCGTCGGCGCCTTTGCGGACAGCAGCCAGATGGTCGTGCCACGATCTCTGCACACTGTCCCACCAGGCCGAGATCTTCCCTTTGCCTTCCCGGGCCCGGTTTCGCAGCCTGTCGGCTTGGGCTTGGGCCGAGTCGCGGGCGTCTTTGACCTCGGCTTCCAAGTCGGCTTTCGCCTTGGTCTGGGCCGCGGCGGCCCGGTCCTCGACCTGCTTGGCTCGGGCCGCCAGGTCACTGAGCTGCTCGGAGAGGGTCATTGTTGGCATTTCCTTTCTTCTCGCGGTGCTGCAAGTAGAGGGGTGGTCAGGGCCGGCGGCGCAAGACCACCACCAAGGCGCCGGCGGCGATGGCGGCGGCCAGCAGCAGTCCGTTGGTGGTGCGCAGGCGGGTGCGGGCTTGTTCCGAGGCGGCCTGGGCCTTCTCGGCTGTCTCCAGCAACTTTCCGATGGCGTCGAGGGCCACCTGGGCCTTGTCGAGACGTGCTTCGGCCTGTTCCAGGCGGGTTCCGAAATCGGTCATGAGTCTGCCTTTCCCTTGGCGCTAGGGGATCATGGTGAGTCGGTTGACGACTTCTTTGACCCCGGGGGCTTGCCAGGCGCAGTCCAGTGCGGCGTCCATGGCGGTCCAGGAGCCGACCACCCCGTCGAGGTAGATGGTGTGGCCGACGTTAGAAACCTTGATGCGGGAGCCGTCGATGATGGCGCTGCGGTCGAAGGCCTTGTTGATGCGGTCGGCCACGTCGGTGGGGATGGGCTGGTCGGTGAGGGTGATCTGGTCGCTGACGTCGACCACTCCGGGTACCCGCCCCACAGCGTGTTCGGCTGCTTTGCGCTGGAAGTGGTGGCGGACCTCGCCGGTCAGGGTCACCTGTCCGTCCAGGACCGCGGCGCTGACGGCGCCGTGGGGCACGAACCGGTCGTGATCGAGGGCGGTGACGCACTTGGCGGCGATGTCGGCGTCGGTGATGGCGGCGCCGGCCAGGCCGACTAGGAGCTGGTTGTCGACGGCGGTGACCCCGCCTACCGCCTTGGCGTCCTGGGCGGCCCATTCCATGTCGGCGAAGGTGTCTACCGCCCCGCTGAGGGTGATGCGGCCGTCGTCGGCCTTGACCACGATGCGGCTGTCGTCCAACGCCGGGTCCCAGTCGAGCTGCTCCTTGACGTCTCTTTCCAGCAGGTTGTTGGGCTTGTACACGGGTGTGCCTTTCTCGTGAGTAGTTGCCCGTCATCATCGGACGTCCGGGATCGGTGATCCATCACGCGCACGCGCATATCTCACCCAACCGCTCCCCCGACCGGCCGCAAACGGCTGGAACCGGACCAACCTGCATGATTCGAACGTGAGGGATTTCAACGAGACGAGCCCGGCGGGGTTCGAGACCACATTCCTCGCGGAACCGTTGACTCTCCCGTGTTCGCATCATTCGACGGAGCTCACTGGCGGCAAGAGAGGAGCCGACACAATTGCATATTCGCGGGATGTCAGAAGTCGAGCTCCGCTCGTAGCGTCACGTTGAGACCTGACCGCAGGCGACACCCGCTCAGCGGCACTTGGCCTCAGAACTCTGAGAGGAGATTCAAAATGTTGCTAACCGAGGCCCGCCAAGCCGCCAAAGAGGTCACCGACAATTGGTGGCTGTTCTTGGTATCAGGCCTGATCTGGTTTGTCGTTTCACTAGTGGTGCTAAGGATGAACCTCACATCCGTTGCCGCCGTTGGTGTGCTGCTCGGAGTGGTGTTTCTCGTTTCCGGTGCCGAAGAGATCCTGGTCGCGTCAGTGCGACCCAGCTGGGCGTGGGCACGCATACTGCTCGCGGTGTTCTTCTTCGCCGGAGCTATCTGGTGTTTCGTAGCGCCCTTCGATGCCTTCTGGTCGCTGGCCGCCGCTCTCGGCTTCCTTCTCGTGTTCAAAGGAACCTTGGACATCGTGGAGTCCATCACGACTCGAGCGATCAACGATGTCTGGTGGCTCGGTCTGGTCACCGGCGTCCTCGAAATAGGCCTCGGTTTCTGGGCTTCACAGCAGTACTTTCCAAGCCAGGCCGCTCTGCTGCTCCTGTTGGTGGGCTTCTACGCCCTGTTCCGGGGTCTATCCGAGATTGTACTGGCGTTCCAAGTGCGCGCCGCCTGAGTTCTCGTAAACACAGAGGAACAGGGACTCGGTCTGCGCTCAGCATGACCACGAGATTCGGTCGCGAATAGTGTGATCTGAACACCTCATGAACTGGGTGCTGGGGGGTGGTCCCCCCGGCGACCCCCACCCTGCCCATCGCCCGGTCTCACGGCGGTTCCGACACTGGACATCGTAAGCCACACCTATTTCGTTCTGCCACAAAGCCAGGCCAACTTGAAGATCAGCAAAGAGGGCCTTGATGTCCCCGTCGAGATCCGCACCTCGCTCGCCCAGAAGCCGAGACTCGCAAGCATGGCAGCTGTCGGAAAAGATCGCTTCGATGACAGTAGGCTTCTGGCCCACCGGCCGTCGAACCGGAGGAACGTCATGAGCCGTTCCACCGGTACGGGTTGCCTCCACGTGCGGTGGACAGCACGGACCCCTTCACCGCAGGAGGACGTAGCGCCCGGGTGTCGGTTCGAGAGGAGGGTGCTCCCTACTGCCCAGCTGGGCCGACGACGGATGTTCTTCGCTATAGCGGGCGGCCCGCCAGCGGACCCAGTGATTCCACCACGTGGCGGTGTGGCGCTCCGCTGTGCCGAGCCAGGCTTCAGCGCCAGTGGCGGCGGGCCGGGGCAGCGTCCAGTAGGACGCTTTCTTGTTGGTGGTCGGGTTGACGATGGTATGGATGTGATCGCTGGAACTCAGGACGAACTCGGAGGCGCCCCCGAGGAGTTGAGTTGTCTGGTAGGCGGCGGTCGAGGGGACTATGTGCTCGGTGGAGGCGCGGCCTGGGGGAGGAGTTGGGTGCGATAGAACGTGGAGGTAGCCACCTTGCCGTTAAGGAAGGCGGTGCGCTCGGGGCCGGCGTTGGCAAGGAGGACGGCGCCGGCGAGGGCCTCAGGCTCCTCCGCGGCCGCGATCTATGTCGTTGCAGTTGGTAGCGCGGCGAGGCCGCTCGCCAGGTTGGCCCGGATCGAAGCGAGGGCCGGACCGCCGGCCGCCAGGACTCAATCTCCGCCGTTTCCGCCAGGAATTCGCTCACAATTTCACCGCCTCTAAGGCGCAGCTTGGGGGTCACCAGGTCGATGGCTTGGATGCCGTTGGTCCCCTAGTAGATGGGTGTGATCCTGACGTCGCGAAAATGCTGGGCGACGCCCGTCTCTCCGATTTACCCGGCGCAAGCGTGCACCCGGAGAGCAAGGGAGGTGAGCTCCACGCCCAGATCGGTACCCCACCCGTTGGTGACAGGGGTCAGCAGTCCGACCAGTTCACCCCGCGCCGCTCTCACCCCGGCGTCGGGGCGATGGTGCGCCAGGTCCATGGATTCCGCGAGCAAGTAGGCCAATGATCTGGCCGCCTTGATGCCGGCCCTTTGCGTGAGCAACATTCGTCGCGCGGCGGGATGCTCGCTG
>Ga0335073_10015122_pt1 | contig 10799 bp, 11 predicted proteins | sample Lox_Sample_22_FD_207093 | JGI IMG/M metagenome (GOLD analysis project Ga0335073, IMG submission 207093) | Soil microbial communities from Loxahatchee National Wildlife Refuge, Florida, United States - Lox_Sample_2.2 | ecosystem: Environmental > Terrestrial > Soil > Wetlands | place: USA...
CGAACAGGTGCACATCCTTTTGGGATTCCCCGGATTCTCTTTCGCCGACCACGACTATTACGCGGCCTCGGTGCTCTCGACGGCGCTGGGCGGCGGCATGTCGTCGCGGCTGTTTCAGGAGATCCGCGAACGGCGCGGGCTCGCTTATTCGATCTATTCCTTCACGCACGCCTATAGCGACGGCGGCGTGTTCGGGGTCTATGCCGGTACCGGCGAGGACGAGGCCGCCGAGGTCATGCCCGCGCTTTGCGCCGAGATGCGCCGCCTCAGAGAAGGGCTGGCGCCGGGCGAGCTGTTGCGCGCACGCGCCCAGCTCAAGGCCGGGCTTCTGATGTCGCTCGAAGGGACCGCCGCCCGCTGCGAGCAGCAGGCGACGCACATGCTGGTGTTTGGCCGACCCCTCGACCTGCAAGAGCTGATCCAGCATATCGAGGAGGTCGACGAGGCCGCCGTCACACGGGTGGCGCACCGGCTCTTTGCGGCACCTCCGACCTTGACGGCGCTCGGACCGGTCGCGCGGATCGAGCCCTATGAGCGTCTCGTCGACGATCTCCGCGCGTGAGGCATCGGTGCCGATCGAGCTGCCCCGCATCCTCGGCGCCGTCCCACCCGCCTTCCGCCTCACCGGCCAACGCACTCTGTTGCGGGCGCCCGAGCGGCGCGACTGGCGGCAATGGGCGGAATTGCGCAGCGAGAGCCGGGCCTTCCTCACACCGTGGGAGCCGACCTGGTCGACCGACGCGCTGACCCGCGGCGCCTTCAACCGGCGGCTCGCGCGCTATGCGACCGACTGGCGCAACGATCAGGGCTATAGCTTTCTGCTGTTCCGGCTCGAGGACGATGCGCTCTTGGGCGGGATCGGCCTCACCAACGTGCGCCGCGGCGTCGCCGAGAGCGCGAGCTTCGGCTATTGGATCGGCGAACGCCACGCGCGGCAGGGCTATATGACCGAGGGGTTGCAACTGGCGCTCGCCTTCGCGTTCCAGCGCGTGCGGCTGCACCGCGCCGAGGCGGCCTGTTTGCCGCACAACAATGCGAGTCGTCGGCTTCTGACCAACACCGGCTTCCGCGAGGAAGGCTATGCGCGCGCCTATCTTTGCATCGACGGGCGCTGGCAGGACCACGTGCTTTATGCGCTGCTGCGCGACGAATGGGTCCCGCGCGGCGAGCGAGCCGGCTAGCTAGGCGTGCCCGGCATCGCCGGAGAGGGTCATCGGATGCACGCCCAGCTTTGCGAGCGCGCGATCCCACTTCTCGGCCTGGTCGCGACCGAACACGATATCGTCATCCGCGGTGACGTTGAGCCAGCCATTGGCCTGGATCTCTGCATCGAGCTGACCCGGTCCCCAGCCGGCATATCCCAACGCCAGAAGCCGTTGCCGCGGCCCGGCCCCGCGCCCGATCGCGCGCAGGATGTCGAGCGTCGCGGTCAGCCCATAACTGCCAGCGACGACCAAGGTCCCGTTTTCGACATAGTCGGCCGAATGCAGCACGAAGCCCCGCTCGCACTCGACGGGGCCGCCGAAATGGACGTAGCCGCCCCCCTTCATGCCCTCGGCCTCGATCTTGAGCTGCTTCATCATCTCGCGCAGGCTGATCCGCTCGACCAGCTTGTTGACCACGAGCCCCATCGCCCCTTCCTCGTTATGGGCGCACATCAGGATGACCGAGCGCGCAAAGCGCGGGTCCTGCATCTGAGGCATCGCGACGAGCAATTGGCCGGCCAGAGTGGTCAAACGTTTCTCCCCTTGCGGGGCTTGACATAGGGTCGCCGCGGGCGGCTTACAAGCGCTCACCATGGCGTCCAAGGCGACGATAGCCGCGCTCGCGCTTCCGGCCCTGCTGCTGACCCCGGCGGCACGGGCGGCGGAGGCCGCGTCGGATTGGTTTGCGACCGACCAGGGGATGGTCCGGCTCATCGCGGCCCAATCTTTTGTCGGCGCCGACCGCGATATCGAGCTGGGTCTCGAATTCCGGCTTGCGCCCAAGTGGAAAATCTATTGGCGCTCGCCGGGCGATGCCGGCTACCCGCCGCGGCTCGATTGGGACGGATCGCAGAACCTGGCTTCGGCCGAGATCGCCTGGCCCGCGCCAACGCGGTTTTCGGTGCTGGGCCTCGAGACGATGGGCTACGAGGGCGACGTGGTGCTGCCGATCCACGCACGGGTCGAACATGCCGGTGCGCCGCTCAACCTGAGCACGACGCTCGACTATCTGACCTGCGCCGAGATCTGCGTGCCCTATGAGGCAAAGCTCGTGCTCGATCTGCCGGCCGCGCCCGAGCCGGGCGCCGCTTTCGGCCCGCTGATCGCACGCTGGGAAGAGCGCGTGCCGGGCGACGGACACGCCGAGGGGCTGGCGCTGCGCGGCGCCGTGATGCGGCCGGGGCAGGATGCGGAACTCGACCTCATCATCCGCAGCGACCGGCCGCTGACCGCGCCCGATGCCTTCATCGAGGGCGCCGACGGCGTCTCGTTCGGACCGCCCACGCCGCAAGCCGACGGGCCGGACGCGGTCACGCTTCGTCTGCCCGCCTATGGCCAAGCCGGCGCGCTGGACCGGGTTGCGGGACACCCGATCGAGGTCACCCTGACCGACGACGACCGCGCCATGACCGGCACGGTCACCCCCACGCTGGGCGCGCCGGCCGTCGATCTCGCGCGGCTTCTGCCGATGCTGCTGCTGGCGCTTCTGGGCGGGCTCGTCCTCAACGTCATGCCGTGCGTCCTGCCGGTGCTGTCGCTGAAGCTGCTTGGGGCGATCGAGCACCGGGATCGGCCGCTTGCCGCGGTGCGTCTGGGGTTCCTTGCGACGTCGGCGGGGATCCTGCTCTCGTTCCTGGCGCTTGCCGGCGTGATGATTGCGCTGGCCGCGGCGGGACTGGCGGCGGGCTGGGGCATACAGTTCCAGGAGCCCTTCTTCCTCGCGGCAATGGCCGCCGTGGTGACACTCTTCGCCGCCAATCTGTGGGGGCTCTTCGAGGTGGCGCTGCCTCAGGGTGTCACCGACCTGGGCGCCCGTGCGGCCATTGGCAATGTGGCGACCGGCGCGTTCGTGACCTTGCTGGCGACGCCCTGCTCGGCGCCGTTCCTTGGCACCGCCGTGGGGTTCGCGCTGGCGTCCGGTCCGGTCGCGACGATTGCCATCTTCCTGGCTCTGGGCATCGGGTTCGCCGCACCCTATCTCGCGGTCGCAGCGATGCCGCGCCTGGCTCGGCTTCTGCCGCGGCCGGGACGGTGGATGCGGTTCGTCCGCCCGATCCTGGGCGTGGCGCTCGCCGGAACGGCCGTGTGGCTCGTGATGGTGCTGGCGGCGGAAAGCGGCGCCGCAGCGGCGGCGGCGCTGGCGATGCTTCTCGTCGCGATGGTCGCCGTCCTGGCGCTGCTGCGGCAGCGGGAGTTCGCGCGCTGGGGCGCGGTCGGCGCGCTGGTGGTCGCGGCGCTTGCCGTGCCGATGGTGGAGCGCGCACCGGCCGCCCCGGCCGCCGACGCGATGTGGCGCCGGTTTGATCCGGCCGCGCTCGGACCGCTCGTCCATGATGGGGATGTCGTGTTCGTCGACGTGACCGCGGATTGGTGCCTCACCTGCAAAGTGAACGAACGGCTGGTGCTCGACAGCAGCGGTACGCACGAGCTTTTGACCGCGCCGAAGGTCGTTGCCATGCGCGCGGACTGGACGCGGCCCGATCCAACGATCGCCGCCTATCTGAAGCGCTTCGGCCGCTATGGCATACCGTTCAATGCGGTCTATGGGCCGGGGGCGCCGGCCGGGCTGCCGCTGCCGCTGATCCTGACGCCGGATGCGGTGCGCGACGCGCTCGCGCGCGCCGCCAAAAGCGTCGACGGGCGGGGGTGATTTTTCCCGGTCCAGTCCCTATCCTGGAACCCCAATCGTCTTCAATTCCAAGAGGGGAAGGCACATGACGATCAAGGTTGGCGACAAGATTCCGTCGGCGAAGCTGCGGCAGATGACCGCCGAAGGACCCAAAGAGATCGGCACCGACGAGATCTTCAAGGGCAAGAAGGTCGTGCTGTTCGCGGTGCCCGGCGCCTTCACGCCGACCTGCTCGGCAAAGCATCTTCCGGGCTTCGTGCAGAACGCGGCCGCGATCAAGGCGAAGGGCGTCGACACGATCGCCTGCGTCGCCGTCAACGACGCCTTCGTGATGGGTGCCTGGGGCAAGGACCAGGGCACGGACGGCAAGGTGCTGATGCTGTCCGATGGCAACGGCACCTTCACCAAGGAGCTGGGCCTCGAGATGGACGGGAGCGCGGTCGGGCTCGGCATGCGCTCGCAGCGTTATGCAATGGTGGTCGAGGACGGCGTGGTCAAGACGCTCAATGTCGAGCCGCCGCGCGCTTTCGACATCTCCAGCGCCGAATCGATCCTGAAGGCGCTTTAGCCGGACGCCGCTCTTCGGACCGAGTCGATGCCGGCGCGCGCGAGCGCGTCGGCCCGCTCGTTCTCGGGATGGCCCGCATGGCCCCGCACCCACAGGAACTCCACGTGGTGCGGCGACCGTGCGGCGTCGAGCCGTTGCCATAGATCCATGTTCTTGACGGGCTTCTTGTCCGCGGTCTTCCAGCCGCGCGCCTGCCATTGCGTCAGCCAGCGCGTGATCCCGTCGCGCAGATACTGACTGTCGGTATGAAGCCGAACCTTGCTCGGCCGCTTCAAAGCCTCGAGCGCCGCGATCGCGGCCATCAATTCCATACGATTATTGGTGGTGGCGGCCTCGCCGCCGCTCATCTCGCGCTCGACGCCTTTGTAGCGCAGCACCGCGCCCCAGCCGCCGGGACCCGGATTGCCGCTGCACGCGCCGTCGGAGAAAATGTCGACGACCTCCTCGCTCATGGCTCGAGCCCATATTCCGTGGGCCGCGCGACGTCGCGGTGGAAGCGGAGCTTGCGCAGATATTCGAGCGGATCCTTGGGCCGCACCAAGGCCCCCGGCGGATGGTTCAGCAGGTCGTAAAGCCGGGTCAGCAGAAAGCGCAGCGCCGAGCCGCGCGCCAAGAGAGGCAGGAGCGCGAACTCGTCCACTTCGAGCGGCCGCACGGCGCGGTATGCGGCCAGCATCAGGCGCGCCTTCGTCACGTTGAAGTCGCCGTCGGGCTCGAAGCACCAGGCGTTGAGGCAGACCGCGATGTCGTAGGCGAGGAAATCGGTGCAGGCGAAATAGAAATCGATCACGCCCGACAGCTTGTCGCCGCGAAAGAAAACATTGTCCGGGAAAAGATCGGCATGGATCACGCCCGCCGGCAGGTGGGCCGGCCACGCCGATTCGAGCGCCGCGAGCTCGGCGCCCAGCTCTTCGGCAAGGCCGGGGTGAACCTCGTGCGCCCGTGCCCGGCAGGCCTCGAAGAGGGTGCGCCACCCGGCGACCGAGAGACTGTTCGCGCGCCGCAGGACAAAGCCGCGACCGGCCTGATGCAGCCGGGCCAGCGCGCCGCCCAGCGCGGCGCAATGAAACGGCTGAACGCGGCGCGGCCACATGCCGTCGAGGAAGGTCACGATCACCGCCGGCTTGCCGCAAAGCCGCCGCAGCGCCACGCCGTCGCGCCCGTGGAGCGGCGTCGGACAGGCGATGCCGTTCCGCGCCAGGTGCTCCATGAGCGCGAGGAAGAACGGCAGATCCGCAGGCGCGACGCGGCGCTCGTAAAGCGTCAGGATGAAGGTCCCGCGCTCGGTGCGGAGCAGGTAGTTCGAGTTCTCGACGCCTTCGGCGATCCCTTTGCACGAGACCACCTCGCCGAGATCATAGTCGGCGACGAAGACACGCAGATCGTCGTCGGGAACGTCGGTATAGACGGCCATGATGCGGTCCCGGCGCCGCTCCGTTCAAACGCCCGCGAGAACGCCAAGCCTTAGCAGGGTTCTTGAAAAAGTCGAGGCTGGCTTGGCAACAAGCCCCTGGCGCTTGTGCGGTCTTGGCCGGTCCAATAAAGTCCCGCGTCACTTTCGGTTGTGCCATTGCCGCCAGGGAAGCAAGAGATGGGACGGGTGCGCGCGGTCAGGGCGCTATGCGTGCTCGCCCTTGCGGTGCTTTCCGGCTGCGGTTCGAGCCAAACGTCCGGGCCGCTCGCGTGCCCACGCATCATTTCGGCGCCGGGCGCCGACACGATCGCGCTGTTCGGGCCCGGCGGCCACGACCGGAAGGACGTCATGGTCGGCGGCCGATTCTGGTCCTTGTCGGACAGTTGCGAGCCGCTCAAGGTCGGATTCGATGTGAACGCCGAGATTTCGCTTTATGCGGAGCGGGCCAATCCCGGCATCACCGACGCCACGTTTCCCTATTTCGTGGCGCTCGTCAGTTCCGACGAGAAAGTGCTGGCGCAGGAGCAATTCACCGAGAAGATCGATTTCATCCCCGCGGAATCCTATCGCCGCATGCCGGCCGCGAAAATCACCATTCATATGCCGCTGCTGCGGAAAGCGGAGGCCGACTCCTACACGATCATCGTCGGGTTCCAGCTCACCTCCGATCAGATCGCCTTCAACCGCTCTCTGCGGCCCCAGTGACCGTGATCCCGGGATTCGCGTCGCGCCGGATCGCCACCTCGGGCGCGGACATCCATGTCGCCATCGGCGGCAACGGCCCGCCGCTCCTGCTGCTGCACGGCTATCCCGAGACGCATTATTGCTGGCACCGCGTGGCGCCGCTGCTCGCCGGCGACTTCACGCTCGTCTGCCCGGATCTCCGCGGCTATGGGGCGAGCCGGGCGACGGTCCCGGAGACGCCGGATCACGCCGTTCACGCCAAGCGCGCGATGGCCCAGGACCAGGTCGAGATGATGGCGGCGCTGGGCCATGACCGGTTCTCCGTCGCAGGACACGATCGCGGCGGCCGGGTCGCCTACCGGCTGGCGCTCGACCATAGCGAACGCGTAGCGAAGCTCGCCACGCTCGACATAGTGCCGACGCTCGAGACGTTCGAGCGCATGAACGCCGCGAGCGCGCTGTCCGCCTATCATTGGCTGTTCCTGGCGCAACGATTCGACCTGCCCGAGCGGCTCATCGGCGCCGATCCCGACTTCTATCTCGAGTGGACGCTGGGAAGCTGGACCGGCGCGGGGGCGTTCCTGGCGCCCGACGCGATGGCCGCTTACAAAAGCGCCTTCCGCGACCCGTCGGTCATTCACGCGGCCTGCGAGGATTACCGCGCGGGCGCCACGATCGATTGCGACAACGACCGCGCCGACCGCGAGGCGGGCCGCCGTATCGCCTGTCCGCTGCTGGCGCTCTGGGGCGGGCGGCGCCCGGCCGGGACGGCAGCGGCTGATCCGCTCGCCACGTGGCGGCGCTGGGCTGACACGGTCGAAGGCGCGGCCATCCCATGCGGCCACTTTCTGCCCGAGGAAGCACCCGACGAGGTGGCCGGCATGATGAAGGCGTTCTTTGGCCGCTGATCGGCGGGGGTCCGCGTCCCCCGATCCTCACAGCGCGCTTCGGTCCGTCCCTAAGGCCGAGGGGCGGGCAGCGATGACGCGACGGCGGCGCCCGGGCACGCGCCGCATCCAGGCGCCGCCGGAACGCTCGCTCCTGCGACGCCTTCTGGAGCCAACCGACCTCTATTACCGGTTCCTCACCATCCCATGGAGCGTCTTCTTCGGCCTCATGACGGTGAGCTATCTCGTGTTCAACCTGTTTTTCGCGGCACTTTACCGCCTGCAGGACGACAGCATCGCCGAATCGCACAACACGTTCGCCAACGCCTTCTTCTTCAGCGTGCAGACCATGGCGACGATCGGCTATGGCGAGATGCGCCCGGTGACGACCTATGCGAACATCCTGGTCTCGGTCGAGGTGCTGCTGGGGCTCTTGGGGTTCGCGCTGGGCACCGGCTTGATCTTTGCCCGCTTCTCGCGCCCGACCGCGCGGATCCTGTTCAGCCGCGTCGCGGTGGTGACGCGCTATGACGGGCAGCTCACCTTGATGTTGCGCACCGCCAATCAGCGCACCAACCGCATCCTCGACGCGCATGTGTCGCTCACCCTGGCGCGCGACGTGGTCACCGCCGAAGGCCGTGACGTTCGCCGCCTCTACAGCCTCCGCGTCGAGCGCACCCATTCGCCGATGTTCTCGCTGAGCTGGACCGTGCTGCACACGATCGACGAGACGAGCCCGCTCCTGGGCGCGACCCAGCAAGATCTTGTCGACAATGGTGACGAGCTGATCGTGACGATCGTCGGCCTCGACGAGACGCTGTCCCAGACAGTGCACGGGCGGCACGTCTATCGCGCGCACGACATTCTGTTCGGGCGCGACTTCCGGGACATCCTGAGCGAGACCGAGGACGGGACGCAGGTGGTCGATTACCGTGTCTTCAACGAGACGTTCGACACCGAGTCGGAGGCCGAGTAGCGTTGACATGGTCAGGCGTGGCGCTATGTGTGCGGCCGTCATGGCCGTCCGTCTCGTAGCGCTGGTTCTCGGCCTTGTGCTCGCCGCCTCGATGGCGCGGGCCGAGGAGAAGCTTCTCAACATATACAACTGGTCCGACTATATCGCGCCCGACACGGTCGCGAATTTCGAGCGCGAGACCGGCATCCACGTGAACTATGACGTCTATGACAGCAACGAGGTGCTGGAAGCGAAGCTCTTGGCGGGCGCGTCGGGCTATGACCTCGTCGTCCCATCGGCATCGCCCTATCTCGCGCGTCAGATCGAGGCGCATGTCTATCAGCCGATCGACAAGTCGAAGCTCACCAACTACGGCAATCTCGATCCTCAGCTCCTCGCGGCGGCCGCGAAGGCCGACCCCGGCAACCAATACGGCGTGCCCTATCTCTGGGGCACCACGGGCATGGGCTACAATCCAAAGATGGTGAAGGCGGCGCTGGGGGACGGCGCGCCGACCGACAGCTCGCGCCTCCTGTTCGATCCCGCCAACGCCAAGGCGCTGGCGTCCTGCGGCATCTCGCTCCTCGACAGCGCGCAAGAGATCTTTCCGGCGGCGCTGGCCTATCTGGGCCGCAATCCGCTGAGCCGCGATCCCGCGGACCTGGAACGTGCCGCCGGCGTCGTCATGGCGATTCGTCCCTATGTGCGCAAATTCCACTCCTCGGAATATATCAACGACCTCGCGAACGGCGATTTGTGCCTCGCCTGGGGCTATTCGGGCGACGTGATCCAGGCGCGCAACCGGGCCGCCGACGCGAAGAACGGGATCGACCTCAAATATTCCATTCCCAAGGAAGGGGCGATGATCTGGATCGACATGATGGCGATCCCGAAGGACGCGCCGCATCCCGAAAACGCGCTCGCCTTCATCAATTACGTGCTGCGCCCGCAAACCATCGCCGCGATCAGCAACACGGTCGCCTATGCCAATCCCAACAAGGCCGCGACGCCTCTTGTCGATGCGGCGATCCGCGACGATCCCGGCATCTACCCGCCGCCCCAGGTGCGCCAGCGGCTGTTCTTCGACATGCCGGTGACGCCTCAGTACGAGCGGCTTCGCACCCGCGCCTGGACCCGGGTCAAGACGAATGAATGACGCGACCGCGCCGCCGCATCTCAGGATCGAGCGGTTGGTGAAGCGGTTCTCCCCGGGTGCCGCGCCAGCGGTCGCCGACGTCTCGTTCGACGTGCCGGGGGGCGCGTTCTTCGCGCTTCTGGGACCGTCGGGCTGCGGCAAGACAACGCTGTTGCGGCTCTTGGCGGGGTTCGAGCGGCCGGATCAGGGGCGCATCGTGATCGCCGGCGCCGACATGGCCGAGGTTCCGCCCTATCGGCGGCCGGTCAACATGATGTTCCAATCCTATGCCCTTTTCCCCCACATGAGCGTGGCGGAGAACGTGGCCTTTGGCCTCAAGCAGGAACGGTGCCCGCGCGACGAGATCGCCCGTCGCGTCGAGGCGATGCTCGATCTCGTCAAGCTCACACGGCTCGCGGAGCGACGCCCCAAGCAGCTCTCGGGCGGCGAGCAGCAGCGCGTCGCCTTGGCCCGCGCGCTCGTCAAGGAGCCAAAGCTCCTGCTCCTCGACGAGCCGCTGACCGCGCTTGACCGCAAGCTGCGCGAAGAGACGCGCTACGAGCTCGTCCGCATCCAGGAACGCGTCGGCATCACCTTCCTGATGGTGACGCACGACCAGGAAGAGGCGATGAGCATGGCGAGCCGCGTCGCCGTGATGCATGAGGGCCGCATTGCGCAGTTCGGGACGCCGCGCGACGTGTACGAAGCGCCCGCGAGCCGCTTCGTCGCCGATTTCCTGGGCGCGGTTAACCTGTTCGACGGGCAGGTTGCGGCGTGCGAGGGTCGATATCATCACATCGCGAGCGCGGAGGCCGGCGCCACGCTCGTTGTCGAGCATGAGCATTCGCTGGAGCCGGGACGCGCGGTCGCGGTTGCGGTGCGGCCGGAAAAAATCCAAATCGCGGCGGCACCGCCGGCCGATGGCGAAAACGTCCTCGCGGGGACGATCGATTCGGTCTCCTATCGCGGCGAAGCGTCGACATATCGCGTGGCGGTCGCCGCCGGGAAGCTGGTGCGGGTGACGATGCCGAACCACGGGCGCGCGGGCGGCGGCTTTGCGGCAGGCGACGCCGTCTCGCTTTCCTGGCGCGCCGATGCGGCGCTGGTACTCGAGGCGTGAGCGAGCGAAGCCGCCGCGCCGCCGTTCTGGCGCTGCCGGCCACCTGGCTCACGCTGTTCTTTCTGCTGCCGTTCCTCATCGTGCTCGGCATCAGCCTCGCCGAGCAGGCGATCGGCATTCCGCCTTATACGGCGCTCTTGGTCCGCGGACCGTCGGGGCTCGAGCTTCACGCGAGCCTCGACAATTTCGCCCTGCTCGTCAG
>Ga0335073_10015123_pt1 | contig 10799 bp, 13 predicted proteins | sample Lox_Sample_22_FD_207093 | JGI IMG/M metagenome (GOLD analysis project Ga0335073, IMG submission 207093) | Soil microbial communities from Loxahatchee National Wildlife Refuge, Florida, United States - Lox_Sample_2.2 | ecosystem: Environmental > Terrestrial > Soil > Wetlands | place: USA...
CAGTTCCAATGCGTCGTCCAATCGTTTCTGCGCACTGTAAGTTGCTGCAAGGTTCCCCATTGCATCCAATGTGAACGGATGCTCCAGTCCGAGAGTCGCCGTCCTTAATTGAACAACCTTTTCCTCCAGTCGAGCCGCCCGATCTCGTTCGCCGCCATATCGATATGTAACTGCAATATTTGTCATAGCAGACAATGTATCCGGATGATTGTCTCCTAGTGTTCTCGTCCGAGTCTCTAGCACCCGCTCCTGCAATCTCATCGCATCTTTCAATCGTCGCTGATTGCGATACGTCGCACCCAGATTCCCCATAGCCCTTATGGTTTCGGGATGTTCTTCGCCCAACGCTTTCATTCGTGCCTCCAATACCTTCTCTTGTAGTTCCACAGCTTCCAACCGCCGTCCTACACTCCGATATGTCGCCGCAAGATCACCCAAAACGCTCCAAGTGTCCAGGCTCTCCTCGCCCCAAACCTTCTTTGCCGCTACCGCCACCTTTTCGTGTAATGCGAGTGCCTCGCCCCAGCGTCGATGCATACGATATGTTTCGGCGAGCTGTCCCATCGCTTTGAGAGTGTCCGGGTTTTCCGGTCCGTTCAGCGTAGTGGATAGTTCGACCACTTGTAGTCGTAACTCGGCCGCTTGGGTATACTTCCCGTCGTCGTGTAGAAATGCCGCGACCCTGATTAACACTCGTAATAGATCTGATGATTTTGTTCCCGCGACTTCCGAGAGGGCGACGATGACTTGTTCCTGGTACCTCCTACATAGTAATCGCATCTCATTTTCCCAATGCTCCGGAAACGCTCGATCGCAAAGGTCAATCGCCGCCTGCGTCATGATCGAATACTGCTCCTCGTCCATCTCATCCTTGATGACACACTGTACTAGCCGATGAATGGTGATCCGCACCTCTCCGTTTTCATCTTCGCGCCGAATTAATGAGAATCTTTCCAACTCGCTCAAAGCTTCATACAAGAGATCTGTGTCGTCCACAAGGTCCCTTAAGCCGCGCGGTAAACCGTCCTTTCCAACTTCAAGGAACTCCACTAAAATTCCGTCCGGATTGAGGAAGGATATCAATCGCAGCAGCGCAGATGCTCCGCCGTTGTTTTGCTCCACTTGTAGAAAAGACAAATGCCATGTCGTTGCGACAGCTTTTGAGTATTCCCAATTCCCTCTCGGTATCCGCAGATGATGTTTTTTACGATTCGCTTGATAACTGGGTAGAAATCTGAATATATCCTTTGACGTCTCACGAATATACGCCGCGGCTTGTTCAATGGCGAGAGCCAAATACCCAAGCCTGTTTACGATCTCGGCCGCTTCCGCTTCAATCTTTTCCGGTTCTGCCTTTGGCGAGTATTGTGATCTGATGAGAAGTAGACGTTGCGCATCCTTCGGCTCGAGGACACCGATTTCGATTCCCTCCGCCGGGATCTCGTAGTAGTTGGTATTTCGGGTGGTGATAAGCGTATGCTTTCCAGCTGCTCGATCAGGAAGGTATCCATCTACTGCAGAGATATCGTCCACGTTGTCGATGACCAACAACCAATTCTCTTGCCCTCGCAACCAGGATAGTACATTCTTTGCGACGTCCGAGGGAGAGATATCTGCGGTCCATTTGACTAGACCAGCTCTTTTGGCGATATCTTGATATCCAGAGAGAAGAGACGCTTGATTAACTCCTGTGATCCAGTATATCGATTCGTAGTCCGATTTATGAGCGTAAACATAGGCCAGCGCCGTCTGCGTTTTACCGACACCGCCGAGCCCATATAAAGCGACTCGATGATTATACTTTTGAGGGACGACTTCTAGAAGTTTCTTTCGGACGTCTTTCAGGAGTTGTTCGCGGCCGACAAAATGCGGATTCTCATCGTAGGGTACGAGAAAATTTTCTACGGGAGTAGGTATGGTGGTGTTGTGCATACTTTGAGATACGAGGAGTCTGTCGAAATCTCGGCGGAGACCTAGTTGTCTCAGCATTCTCGTTCCAGCAAGCAGAATTTACCTTCGACGTACTCCAAAGTCTTGAAACCAACGTCTTGTCCGTAATGGGAAAGCGCTGAGTTGAAATTAGAGACACACACTTCCAATGCTTGGCTGACAGCAACATATTCTTCTTCGCCGGTGGTCAATGTCGAAATGACCCTTCCTATCCCTTTAGAAAGAGATACAATCATCGGTACCAGTCCATCCGAGTGCATTAGATTGTCCACGGATCTGAACCGCCAAGTATCTCATGACAGCAGAACGAACGTCCATGGCACTGTTGATGAGCGCCTGCGAGGGGACATTGACTGTGGGTAGTCTCTTCGTGATCTGCAGCTGTCCTAGTTGTCTAGAGATGTAATCGAGCGTATTTTCAATTTCCTCTCTTCTTGCGATCTCTCGATCCGCAATCTGCATCAATAGAAATAATCCCGCAAATATCACACCGTAAGGATTCAACTTTTGAAGTCAATTCAATTTGAGACAATAGAGGGATGATACCGCCTGAGAATCCACCAGAATTTCGAGTATATTTTTGACGAAAGGACTCAACGCCGTATAAATTACTTCAATAACTCGTTTACATTTCGCCCATCTGGTTGTGCTTTTTACGGACGATTCATAGGACTTAAGAACAGTGTTAATTGCTCCTCGGAGTTGATTCGGATCGCCTCCTTCTTGAATGACATCGAGTTCCGATGAACTAAATGATGCCCACTTTCCCTGAACACCTTTCAACGCTTGTTCGAGTCGCCCAAGAGCGTTCCTGTACCGAGTAATGGTTCGCTTCGTATCGCCGTAAGGATCGCCATCTTCGGTGAATTCAGCCTGTTCCGCAGTCTGTTCAGGGCTCGGAACAGCAGCAACGTGAAGTGTTTCGACGACATCAGTGGACACCGCGTCGGTCGGCCAGGTTACCGTGTCTTCGGGGGATGGGTCCGGCCTTTCGTATGCGGGAGGAGGGGATGACGTCCCAACGCTCACAGGTCGAAGATCGCTAGTTGCAGTCTGTTCGGAGACTATTTCGAGCGTTACCTTTTCGGAAGGAATCGAATTGACGGAATTTGAAGATGGGGACTTGATTGGGCTATCATGGGTATGCAGCGCTTTCTTGAATTTATGGACAACCCCCTTGCTCCATCGGTGTTTCTTCTCCATGAGAAAGACTCAGGATGGACTGGATCACCGGTAACGCTCGTCGGCGGGGAGAATAGTAATCATGCATATTCCAATACATGGAGCCGAGAAAAACAGGGGAGGCGCCCGAAATTAAGCTTTTTCTTCCCGCCAATCGGGTCACACAGCCTTTTAGAGTTACCACCGCGTGAAATTTATCTCGTAAAAAGGTATCAATACATTACACTTCTATGAGTGATTCGTCGCGACGGATATACTCTTCCAGTCCATCGATTAGTTTCCCTTTATCCATCTCGCGACATCCCCTTGGAACAACAATATTATTGGCGGTAGTAGTCAACCAGATATCCTCCCTAACCTTTTCCCCAATCCGTTCAATACAGTCCATGGCCCATAAACAATCCAAATGCTCGTAATCTTCGTCAAGTTGAGTGCGTATGATTTGCACATCTTCCAGTTGCTCAAGTCGCTCAATCAGCTTTCCCCCGTCGACAAGTCTATCCCTACCGCCGACATATAGCGATACCGGTGGCATGAGTTCCGGATCATACCATCTTGACGGGGTATCCGGTAACCAGCATTTCTGCTTTACAAAGGAATCTTTGTCAGTGATTGGTGATAAACGAGAAGGAACCTTTTCCTAACCACCATCGCATGGTTTCCGTGCTGACATACACGGGAGAAAATTGGAAGAAGCGACTTCGTAGACGCCGTTCCCAGTTTAAATCACTCCATGAGAAGAGGAAGTTGAAGACTTGGTATCCCAACCATCCGTACACAGGTCCAGGAGTGTAACCATGCATGACCAACATGAATGGCACGAAGGCATGAATGCCGAAACACATTCGATAAACCCGTTCGGACATGATCCTCACGAACGAGAAGGACCACGAGTGGAGCAAGTCGCCCGCGTAAATGGCAGGCGTAAGAGCGACGAGACAGGAAAGAGATTTGCCGAGCTGAGGGATTTGGCCTTTTGACAGTGCGAGGAACGATAACCCTGCTCCCTGCGAATGTGCCACAAGAGCGATCTCAAATCAGCTGAGGACGAACGGGAGATACCTTTTCGTGGTGTGTTTTCTGGCAGACGAAGGAGACCATGGCAGGGAGATCGAGAGATGCCATTTCTTGGAGGTTCCATGCCCAAAATTTTGGGTCAGAGGGTTTTAGAGTTTTGTGTTCTGGTTTGAAGTAGGCGCGATTATTCCCCATCCAAACGTCGTACCCACTTTTACACAAGTAGAATGCCAGAGAAGAATCGTCGTTCACACAAAAAGTCCCAGAAGCCTGCAACAGCCCATGCAATAACAGTACAGGGTATTTGTCTACAGTCAGCCAAATAATAAGTGCGCGGATACTTTTCGAAGGCGTTGCACCGGGACGTCTGTCAACGATGTGTTGCATGGTGAGGATAAAACCGTCTTCCGTCTCAGTCTTCACTTCATCGCATTCGAGCCCGACGCGGCTTGCATAGTATCCGATATCGCACACCAGCTTTCCAGTGTCGAGATGTTTCCTCTCCATCTCTTCCTCGTAGAATGGCCGGAATCTCCCAGGGTCTTTAAACTGACACCATGACCATACGTCCCATGCTATCGTAGGAAGACTTTTGATGAGCGCGCCAATGAGTACGTAAAAGACGAGAAAGAATGTCGACAACATCGCTGAGGAAAAACCGTAAAACCAGATCGCCAAGGTCGAAAAACGAGGGGGAATAGTCGGGAACACTGGACTTGCATGGGTTTCGTCGCCTTTCAAGGCATCATCGTCGTCATTCAAAGTTGGTGAGCTCTGGCGCCGGCTGTCGACCTCCATAACCTGGATGCTTAGAGAAGCGCTTGCACGTGCTTCGCCGGACGTTCTTGCGATCTTCTTTGAACGAGTCTCGGCAGAAGAGTGTATTGCTGTTATAGATTGCAGGGCCACGTTCCGATCAAGGGTGTTCCATCCTCTTTTATACGCCACCTCTTAAAACAGCCCTTTCAGGTGGTGCGAAGGGAGCGAGCGTCAACTATTGATAGAGTTTGCAGATTAGAGTTTGATGAGAATTTCACATGCGATTTTGCAAACCCTGGCAGTAGAAGACGCCGAGCGCGCACAGGCCCTCGAGGCGCAGAATTGATTATTTAAAGTCTAAAATTAGCTTCAGATGTAGATTCACAGGCGAGTTCACCGACCCGCAAGACCTTTGCGAAACGAACGAAAAGAGTGTGAATGTAAGAACGTGACGGACTTCTGAATCAATGCAAGTCGCCGTGGGGTTTGTAAATGTGGGGGCATTTGTTGATCGATCGGCTGACCGTTACGCCACTTTGCTGCAAAAAATTCGCACCATCGATCACGCACACACTCCACCTCAGAATCTCCAAAGCGACAATTGAGGCGGCCGAACAGAAGCACAGACCAAAGTACATGAAAATGCTAGATGGTTACCTTACTACGCATGCTAATACGAACCTAATACAATTTTTAATGTATCCCAATGGATATCAATACCGCTTTGAATCCTTGCCATCACACACACCACCTGCGACAGAACAACAGTAACTAACACGACAACAAACAAAAGAAAACTACTACTCCTCATAGTAGACAACACATCAAGTACTAAGTAAGAAAAGAAACATCGTTAAAATTCAGGAACCACCACCACCACCATACCCATCATCGACATACAAAGCAGAAACATTTTTGGTTTTTTGCTCTCATCGTTTTCTTTCTTTTTTAAAAATGATTGATCCTTTTAAATTTCCAAGCCCAATTTTGAACCCCAATAGCCATGCATGATATGCAATCCCTCTTACATTTCCACACCTATACATCAATTTGTCCCTCGTCTCTGTCTGCAGCGAAATCTTTGGTTCTTTCGTTCCGGAGGTAGGTTTCCGAGATACGAATTTTTTGTTGTTGGAGTAGTTTGCGGATCTGCGGGTTACGCGTTGGTCGCGACGGATTGACGACGTGTGGGGACGACGCCGTTTGTGGTTACTGTGGTGGCAGGAGCAGACGTATTTGCCGCAGCGTCGGCCTGTTCCTTTTTCTTCAAATTCTTTTTATTTTTGCGGTTCTTTTTCCCGGTGGTGGGCGGAGTCGGAAGGTCCGATTGAACCGCTGGTTCAGCAGGGATTTGTATGACAGCGCCCATGGTGCGAGTATCTCTTGTCGTTCCACCGACTCGACCAGCCTTTTTGGGCGAGAAATTGCTGACAACGGACTGTGTACTAGGTCTTCGAGTCACAGCGACGGGAGAAGTCGGTTCTGCTTGAAGAGGATGGAGGCTGTTGTTCCATACTGACGGCGCCGCTGGTGGAGAAGGTCGGGTAGTGTTCTCAACGGGGGAGGGCGGCATCGCAGGCTCGATAGTCTTCTTCGGAGGGGAGGAAGCGATGGTTGAGGTGGTGTCGATGGAGATGGGTGGGACTTTACCGTTGGACTTCCTCTTTTCGCCATTCGTGAGAGGCACAGCTGGGGCTGCAAGAGACTCTTTTCGGGCGGCCAGTTGAACCGGAGATTTGAGTGGTGGGGCGATATTCAATAGAGCTGCTGCGTAAGATTTTCCAGCTGGGAGGACTCCTGTCGACGGAGGACCATCTTTGACTTGACCGGGTGAGCGTTGAACGTCAGATTTCGCGGAGGCAACAGCTTTCTCTGTTGTGGGACGCGGAGTTTCGGAGGAAGGAGGTCTCGGGTCAGAGGCGAACTGGCCTTTTCGATCAAAAAAGTCTTCCTCGAAAACATCACTGTCGACGAGAGAACTCATACTCCCGGCTAATCCCTGTGACGTGCTGGACGAATTGGGCGTGAAGGATTCGGTGGTAGTGCTGCTTTTGACTGCATGACTCGCGACGTTGGGTTTATTGTTGGGAGGTAACGAGTTTCGACGTTTCATCTGAACGGGGACATAAGGAGACGTGATACCCGACATCCCAGTCGTGTTGATCCTGATCCCGGTCAACGATGTAGAAGGATCTCTGAACCCCGAAGTCGGTGACCCAACATCCTCAACGCGATGAGGCGTTCTCCCCCGTTGAACACTCTGTCCACGCGAATATTGCTGCGGAAACGCGTATTGTTGTCCGCGTGGATACTGCGGCTGATGTGACAACGACGTCTCGCTCATGGCGGGGGTTTGCGGAGGAGAAGCATAGACCACGGACTCATCGGTGTACGGAACAATCAACGGTAACCCATTTGGAGCAAAACCCGGGATATAATACGCAACACGGCCCTTGAATGGGTCGATATAGTGTAATTGGTCGACAGGCGTCGGTGGGTACGCATGATGGATATCCCCCGCCGTAGACATGGTGCTCGACATACTACTCTGTGGTGTACTCGGAATGGGCATCATCCCGCCCGTTGGAGGCACCATCGGCGGATTCAAGTTGAGCGGATTGAAAGGGTACTGTTGTCTTGATCCGCCAAAGGAGGAACCATGATGAAAACCACCTCCTATACGTGCGTCCTCGGCCCTCGTCTTGGGACTCTTGAACGGAGGAGACGACCCCTGAGGACGAGAAGAGTATTGTTTCTTCCTGTTGTACTGATTGTTGTACGTGGTGGAACGATACTGCGGGGGAATGTTGGGAAGATGCCGTTCTGGACGGGGGTTCTCGGCCGTGGGGAATTGGTAAGGCCAACAGGCGAGTTCGAGGGATGTATGGTCAGCGAGGTAATGGGCTGCACGACGGAATTCGAGTTGCAGACCCTTGACAGTGGCTTCGTCGGCGGTATTGCCAAGATTGCGGGACGTGTTGAACGGTTCTTCGACACAGAGGGAATTGTTTTGCATGAGATGCCACCCCTTGGCTTCTTTGGACAGACTCCCGCCTATCCGCACCGAAATGACCTCTCGACTGTAATCGAGCTCAAACGCAAACCTGATTATTAGATCAAGTGGAAAAGGGGGTTATTACCTGACGAAGAAAGCGTATAGTAGACCGCCGAGGGTTTCGGTGTTCTTTTCACCATAGTTGCGTAGTTGGGCTACATCGTCGAAGAAACCTACGTCGATGCCGTTGCTCATCCGCGGGCGATGATGGAGCATTTGAAGGGAGGGAAGGATAGGCGGATCTCTCGTCTGGAGAAAGTTGATGACCATTAGGATCCATGTGTACGAGGTCAGAGTTCCTCCTCCCGCAGCGTCATTCAGAAGTCTGGACTTTGCCCAGTATTTGATGATCATAGCGAGGGGACGGACTCGTTCGTCAATGTCAACGTACAATTTCACAAGACGAGTGTTTTCGATGGCAAGGGAGTTGTTGACGTTGATATCGCATTGAATGTGACTTTTGTTAGCAAATTTGGAAATTCGGGGCCGTACAATTCAGCATCCCAGATTTTGACGACGGGGACTTTGGCGGCAGCCACACATATGACCTTCTCGAAATTGTCTATTGTCAGAGCAACTTTAATAGGGAGGTACTATCATGAAGGATACTTGCAAGCATACATGTATCATCCATATCCTTCGTTGTCGTGACCACACATACATCGACTGTGATCAGTTTATAAGGCAGAGACTAAGTACCATCCGAACTGTTCGTTCCCAACCTGTTCTCTGAGGATCCAAAGACATGGACTTCTGAATAACAATTCGGAAACTCGTGATGCAGAATCTTATTCAGCTTCTCAATAAAACAGCGTCGTCTCTCCTCTGTATCCTCCGTCGGTAACAGTTGCTAAAACACCCGGTCAACCAAGATCAAAATGGTTTGGGGAAGGCAAGGGGGAAATATACGTGATACAAATCCAGGATATCTACACTCAAACACCGTTCATCCTTCTCGTCCAATCTCGAATGATACCCGCCAGGGTGTACGACCGCCAAACTCTCTGATCCCACTGAATACGGTATCCGTCTCCGTGAATTGACCAATGCCGTCTCATACGCACATCCCGAATTATTACTCCCGGCAGACCCAGGTTGTCCTCCCCCACTCCCATTCGCATTCCCACCGTTACCGCCCGTCATTTTCCGATGTGGAACTCCACGTTTGAATTCTTGGGAGGAGGATAAGGGTGTGGGTAATGTTCGAGAAGAAGATAGAGATGTCCGTGGTGTGCCTGGAGAAGGAGATCGACTTTGTCGAGGAGACCGGATATGAAGGTGATCTGAGGAGGAAGTGTTGGACGTGATCGATTTTCGACGGAAATGTTGTCGTTGTTGCGGTTGTTGAAGAGAGGATTGGTCCCAAGCGAATGTTCGGGGTTGTTGGTGATGATGATGGTGGTCGTGAACGGGAGACGCAGTGCGAGGTCCTCGTGAGGGTCGTCTGGGAGGGACGGTGACAGGTGGAGCAGAGTGCATAGATTGATGGAGACGCCAAGAGTCAAATTCGCTGAGTTGTCCGTTCTGCGTTAGGAATTGTTGTTGTTGCTGCTGTTGTTGTGGGAGGAAGTATGACTGAGTTGGATATGGTGAAGAATGAGGAGGTCCTACTTGTTGCTGCTGCTGTGACTGTCGTTCACGCGGGAAGGACGGTGCTGTTTTTGTGCGAGTGCGTTGTTGCAGAGACGGAGAGGAAGTTGCCATTGACGAGCAATACAGCAATAAAGAAGAAGAGAGGATGAAGAGGATAAGATGCTAGTCGATGATGGTGATGGACAAGCAGGTGAGGTTGATGCGAGAATTCACTGCCGGTGGCAATGTCGACGAAATCGAACGGGGGGGAAATCGCCACGCTCTTCCCCGTCCCCGAACGGCAAAAGCGGTCAGCCCTCCAATCTACACTCTCCCTTTCTTTCCTTCCTCCGACGTTCTGATACACGCAAATGAGCTCTCAATCGAATGTCCCGAATTTAGAATTCCCCTTTCCTTTTCCGAGCTTGCTGACAATGAGCGAATTAATTCGAAGAAAAAGTCAAAAGTCGTGCTGATCCAACAAAAAATAATAAAGTCGAAACCGCAAATCAGGGATTTGTAATACTGGATTTCGTCGACGGCGTATCAGGGACAAAATGACAAGAGGTCGATAGAGCGGGGGAAATAAAGGAAGGAGGAGGAGGAGGAGGTGTCGTCCGTTATCTGACCCAGTTGTTTATAATTTATTATTTTGGAACAAGGTTCGGGGGCGTAGCGGCTGCAGGTGTGTGGATGGATGGGAGAACGATGTTGGAAGCTACTTTAAGGTTTCCCGAGACGTTGTAAAGGGAAAATACAATACTTTCTTTTACCGTAAATATGGTTGAATCCCCTCGCGGTGTGGCTCATCAATCTATTCTTATTTGAGGGCCCATTCTACAAATAGTCTTCTATTGACTTTGAATTGTACAAATGGTGTGTGCGTGGGCCGCGAACACTTTCCCATTGACTGGCGATTACAAATGAATGGATGCTGGGTAAAACCGGGCCAAAGTGCGTGTGGCATGCGTTAGACTGTCATAAATTTGATTGCATCGCCGAATATCCCCACGGCAAGATTTGCCAGAAATGAATCAATGACCGGATCGTAAATTTCGTAAAACCAAGTTCAAAAGCTAGCCGCTTTCCGCGTATGTGGGACGGACGAAGCACGGCCCAGCACGCGGCTCGAGAACTCGGGGTGTCCAGTCAAATGAACGAATTGGACTTCATTTCCCCTGGGTCTCAGAAATTTAAAAAGACTCGTCTAGCGAAATATCATTACGGTATCATTTTGGTGGCTCCGCGCGGGAGGGAAACCACG
>Ga0335073_10015125_pt1 | contig 10798 bp, 5 predicted proteins | sample Lox_Sample_22_FD_207093 | JGI IMG/M metagenome (GOLD analysis project Ga0335073, IMG submission 207093) | Soil microbial communities from Loxahatchee National Wildlife Refuge, Florida, United States - Lox_Sample_2.2 | ecosystem: Environmental > Terrestrial > Soil > Wetlands | place: USA: Florida...
GCGGCGCGCGCACCCTTCTCCTGATCGAGCACGATGTTGGTCACTCCGGGCAGGCTACGGTGTCCCGCCACGGAAACGGTTGGCAACGGAGGCGTATCTTCTAGGCTTGTGTCGACTGTCACCAATCCTTCCACAGATCTTTCCAGTAATAGTTGTGAATAATTCCGCAGTAATGACGGATCATGTCGGTGAACCACGGTCAGGAAGAAGTATTTGTGTTCGCGCAGGTAGGCTTCAGCGCCGCTGATGACCATCGATCCATATGCGTCTCCGATCTCCTCCACCACAATTCCGACAGTGTACGTGCGCTGTTTGCGAAGCGATCGCGCCAAGAGATTGGGACGATAATTAAGTTCCCTTGCCGCCGCTTCAATCCTCTTTCTCGTGTGGTCTGGGATCGAGTGCGAAGATGGCGCATTGTTGAGGACAGCCGAAACTGTGCCTGCGGTCAACCCGACATGTTGCGCTAAGGCCTTCAACGTAATGCGACCATTTCCGCTGATCCCCGACTTTTTCCCCTTGCTCATCTGCTCGATGTCTTCAGCGAACCGATACGCGAGACTCTGTTAGGCTCGCATATTGCGCGTCCAAGAGCAATTGCTCTCACAGCTTGTCCGACGCCGCGGCGGTCTGTCCAACGTTGGCGGCAGCCCGATTTTTGTTCTTTGCAACGTGTGGTTTCTCCTCTAGAATATCGATTATGTAGATGGTTTGCCAGCAAGCAATCTGCTTCCTATTAAAGAGTCGCACCATGATGAAGAAGAACCGCGTTGTTTTTCTGCTGGCCTTGTCATGCACAGCCTCTCTCTGGGCAGGCGATACGATGCCTGCTATCGGGTGGAAGCGTGGCATCGGCGAGCCTCTGTCCAATCCAGGAACGCGTAAGCGTACGCTCGACACAATCATTGACGATGGCTATTGGCAAGGCGCCCCGGTCGGGGGTTTCGGCTCCGGGACCTTTTCCCGTACTTATCGAGGCGATTTCTCCCGCTGGCACCTGAAGGCCGGGGTCCACAAGTACGAGACCGTCAATGTCGACCAGTTTGCCATTTACGAAAGCATTGAGGGCTCCCCTGGCATCGCGCAGGTCCTTCTGGCGGATCACCCCAGCAACGGAGATCTCAAGTCTTGGAAATGGGACTACCCCGTAGGCGCAGGTACTTATCAGGCTCTTTATCCGAAGTCATGGTATGACTACCGCTGGGATAAGCTTCCAGCTCATGTCGTGCTTGAGCAATTCTCTCCCGTGATTCCTGACAACTATCGCGAAACGAGCTATCCGATCGCGATCTATCGCTGGCACGCGGAGAATCCAACTGACAAACCGGTAACTATTTCAGTCATGCTTTCGTGGGCCAACATGCTCGGCTGGTTTCGCGACCGTTCTACCACCTTCAACGGCAAGACTAGCTCCGGAAACTTCAATACGGCCGTGACCGCCTCCTTGGGTGCTGGCACCTTGAAGGCCGTCGTCTTTGACCGTGTCCGACCAGGCGAGGTTAAGGACGATTGGGATGGACAATTCGCGATTGCCGCAATGGAGTCTCCGGGCGTCGAAGTGACGTATCAGAGTTCATTCATTCCTGATGCCACGGGTGGCGACGGGGTGTGGCGGGACTTCTCTCACGATGGGCGTCTGGCCAACAGCGATTCCAGTTGGATCAGCAGCGGAGAAACTCTTGCCGGCGCGATCGCCGTTCGCTTCACACTGCAGCCTCACGAAAAGCGCATCGTACCGATGGTGATTTCGTGGGACCTTCCCATGATTGAGTTTGGCACTGGGAGAAAGTGGCTCCGCCATTACACGGATTTCTTTGGCAGTTCGGGCCAGAACGCCGTCAAGATTGCTTCCGAGGGCCTGCTGCATGCCGGCGAGTGGAGCGATGCAATCGATGCATGGCAAGCACCTTACATCAATGACACGAGCAAACCAGAGTGGTATCGCGCGGAACTTTTTAACGAACTCTATATCCTTGCCGACGGGGGCTCTTTTTGGGGACGAACCCTGGACTCTGATTCAAAGTCCCCTTCCATATTTTCCTTCCTTGAATGTTATGACTACCCGTACTACTCCACCGTCGATGTCCGCTTTTATGGCTCGATGCCCCTGGTCAAATTCTGGCCCGATCTCGATAAGCGGGAAATGCGCACGTTCGCCGAAAGTGTGTTCGTAAACGCACCTGAGAAGCTTATATGGGAATGGAAAACCGATCTGGACGGCCAACTCGCGTTTCGTACCCGCAAAAGCAAGGGCGCAGTTCCGCACGATCTCGGCGCTCCAACAGAGGATCCTTTCTTCAAGCTCAATCAATTCAGCTGGCAGAACACCAACGACTGGAAAGATCTCAACACCAAGTTTGTCTTAATGGTCTATCGCGATTACGTGTTCACCGGCCGTACCGACATCCAATTCCTGCGCGATACTTGGCCCGCAGTGCGACTGGCCCTCGCTTACCTCCGCCAGTACGATCGTGATGGTGACGGCATTCCTGAGAACGACGGTTTTCCGGACCAGACGTACGACGTGTGGGTAGTCCACGGCACCAGTGCTTATTGTGGTGGACTCTGGCTGGCTTCTCTCCGAGCAGCGGAAGAGATTGCCAAAGTGCTCGACGACGCGGCGGCGGAAACCAGCTACCACGATCTCTTTGTGCGTAGTCAAGCGAGCTACATCAAAAAACTTTGGAATGGCGAGTATTTCCGCTACGACACGGATAGCCAATACAAGAATGACATTCAATCCGATCAACTCGCCGGAGCTTGGTACGCTCGCATAACCGGTCTTGGTGATATTGTTCCGATTGACATGCAGCGCAAAGCCCTCAAGAAAATCTTCGATTTTAACGTCCAAAAGTTTGGCAATGGCGAGATGGGAGCGGTCAACGGCATCGCACCTGATGGCACTCTACTCGATTCCAACGAACAGGTGCGAGAAGTCTGGGTTGGAACCAACTTCAGCGTCGCAGCCCTCATGTTGGCCGTTGGATTGAAAGATGAGGCCTATCACACGGCTTGGGGGGTCTACCACGTAATCTACGAGACCGAGGGTTACTGGTTCCGTACACCGGAGGCCTATGAGGTCGATGGAAGCTTCCGCGCTTCGATGTACATGCGTCCCGCCGCAATCTGGGCCATGGAAATGACAGAGCCGCCGACCGCGACGATGCGCGCCAGCGCCGCTGCGCACTAAGTATTACCTTCGACTTCAGTTCCGAAAGGTGTTCAGCTTTACCTACAACCTAGAAGGAGCCGTCCAACTGCCTCCAGAAACCCCTCAGAACGAATTAAAGAAACCGAATTAGGGGTCTTTTCTCAAAATAACAAAGCTTTGTCGTCACACCATGAAGGACGAAGCGGTGCCGGTGCTGCTCAATATGTCGGGAAAACCGCAGAAGGTGCGGTTCGGTCTGAAGGAAGCGGCGCGGCGACCATACTGTTCACGACGAGCAAGCCACAGCCGACGGGGGTGAGGAGCATCACGATGCCAACGTTTGGGGTGTATATTGCGAGGCTGGAGAAGTGACGAGAGGGGGAGCGGGTTGGCGAGTATTTCTCAACAACACCGCTTGTTTATGGAAACAGGGCTGAAGAATCGAGTTGCCATCGTAGCTGCTTCGAGCCAAGGAATTGGGCGGGCGACCGCTGAAGCTTTCGCCGGTGAAGGATGCCGCATCGCCCTGTGTGCCCGCAACAAAGAGGAGCTGAATAAAGTTGCCGACAACTTGCGCCGCCGTCATGGAGTGGAAGTTTTATCTGCAGCGATGGACGTCACGGATACTTCGGCGGTGAGACAATTCGTGGGGGAAGTGGCGGAGAGGTTTGGCAGCACCGATATCTGTGTGACCAATGCGGGCGGGCCACCGGCGAAGGGTTTTCTGGCAACGACAATTGAGGAGTGGAAGCGAGCGCTCGAGTTGAACTTCATGAGCGCGGTTTACTTCGCTCATGCGGTGATCCCGCACATGCAGAAAAAGAAGTGGGGACGAATTATCACGCTGACCTCGGTGACCACGAAGCAGCCGGTGGCGGATCTGGTTTATTCGAATGCGGCGCGGGCGGCGGTGGTCGGCCTGGTGAAGAGCCTGGCCAACGAGTTCGGCAAAGATGGCATTCTGGTTAACAATGTGGGGCCCGGATTCACGGCGACGGACCGACTCAAGGAATTGGCGAAAGCGAAATCGGTCGCCACGGGAAAGCCGGAGAGTGAGATATTCGACGGATGGGCGACCGACAGTGCAGTGAAGCGTCTTGGGGAGCCACGCGAAGTGGCGGACACGATTGTGTGGCTGGCTTCCGAGCGCGCCTCCTTTATTACTGGGCAGACCATTCTGGTGGACGGCGGCGCTTACAAGGGACTGTAACCCGCGGGCATAGCGGCCTTTTCTGAGTTGCTAATAGTGTCCCTTTTTTTGTAAGCTTTTCCCTCGTTTTGAATGAGTTCACGTGGTGAGCGTGGACCGCGGCGAAGAGCCGGAATGCTGGGCAGGATGGCCCGGCGGCGCGGACCTCCATTCGGGGATCGGGGTAGGGTTCACAACCAGGCATTGCAAACAAACCATCCTTATTTCGATAAATAAGGCGAGTCTTGGGGGGAGTAGATGTCGAGATTTGGGTTATTTGCGGTGCAATTGGGAATCGTGCTTGCGCTAGCAAGTATTGCCTCTGCGCAGGGTGGCGCGACCGGAGCAATCAGCGGAACAGTGCAGGACGTATCAGGCGCATTTGTAGCGGGCGCTGAGGTTCAGATTGTGAACCAAGAAACCGGGACGGTCGCCCGCACAATGAAGACCGACGCAAGTGGCGGGTTTACGGCGACTTTACTGCCGGTCTCGACTTATCTGGTGAAAGTCACCGCGCCCGGGCTGGGCAGCGAGGAATTTACCGACATTGTGGTGCGAATTACTGAAACGACGCGCCTGACGGCGAAACTCGCGCCGGTGAAGGTGAAGGAGCAGGTGGAAGTACAGGCGGAAGTGCAGGCGGTGGATACGGTTTCCGCCACAACCGGACAGGCGATTGAATCGAATACGATTCGGGAATTGCCGCTGGCGACGCAGAATTTCCAACAACTGCTGACGCTATCGACGGGTGTGCAAAGCGAGCTGAATCAATCGACGAATCTGGGACGCGGGGCGACGAAAGTTTTTGTCAACGGCCAGCGGGAAGACAACAACAATTATCAGATCGAGGGCATCAGCGCGACGGACTACAACGTCGCCCAGGGCACGAACGTTCCGTTGCCCAATCCGGATGTGCTGGGAGAATTCAAGGTTCAGACTTCACTATATGACGCGAGCCAGGGGAGGAACGGCGGTGGCAACATCAATGCGATTCTGAAGTCGGGAACGAGAAATTTCCATGGCGACGTGTATGAGTTCTTCCGCAATGACGTACTAAATGCGAATGAGTGGTTTCAGAACAATGCGGGGCAAGCGCGTCCTTCGGTGAAGCAAAACATTTTCGGCGGGAGCCTTGGAGGCCCGCTTGGACCGGAAGCAAAACTCGGATTTTTCTTTCTGAACTATCAGGGAACGCGGCAGCGCAGCGGACTTTCGCCGGGAACGGCGATCGACAATCCGGGATTGCCTCTGCTGCCGACGGATCGCTCGCCGGCGAGTCTTTCGGCGACGTTCGGCGGGATTCCGATTGATCCCGTCATTTCAAATGCTAACGGGACGGGACTGCTGCAGTTGCAGAGCAATCAATTTCCGAATCCGGACGGATATCTGATTCCTTCGGGGGTTCCGAGCGCAAATTGCACAGTGGGCTGCACGCCGGGACTTACGAATGGCGCGGTGAACACTGGCATATATGTTGTGAGCAAACCGGGCAAGTACACCGATGATCAGTTCACCACAAACTGGGATCGAGATTTCCACGGAGGAAACGACAAGCTATCGGCGAGCTTCTTCTTCTCAAATTCGCACCAGAACCTTCCGTTTGGCGCCGGAGGCTTGCAGGCGTCGCTGGGAGCGACACTGGCCAGCAGCATCAATGCGACGGACCTCGATTTCCCGTATGAGCTTCCGATTGGAGCCCGGTTCCTGTCGATCGGCGAGACTCACCTGTTTTCGCCTTCGTTCGTCAGCGATTTTCGGTTTGGATTCGTCCAAATCAAGAACAGCCTCAACAATGTTTTGCCGACAACGACCGAGGGCCCGCTGAGCGCAACGCTGCTTGGACTTGATCGTCCAACGAACAATGTGACCTCGTCGATTTATAAGTTCATTTTGAATAGCTCAGGCTTTCAAATTGGACCCAGTCCGGAGGCCGATCAGTATCAGACGCAGAACAACTTCAGCTTCGTCGAGAATCTGAACTGGGTTCGCGGTGCGCACTCCATCAGCTGGGGTGGAGAATTCACGCGTGTCAATCTCGACAAGCTGTTCCCGCAAGTGTTCAACGGCGAATTGACGTTTGCCACGGGACCGAATCCTTTCGATCCCGGTCTCGGGAGCCTCACGGACTTTCAGTACTTTCTGGCGGGCGCGCCATCATTCAGCTTCGGAGGTGGTGGCGTCTATAACCATCAGTACCGCACCAACGATTTCGGTTTTTATGGACAAGACCAGTGGAAGGTGCGACCCGATTTCACTTTCAACTATGGATTGCGAGTTGAGGTGCTGGGCGCTTTCCACGATAACGACTGCCACATTGGAAATCTCGATTCGACATTGGCGAGCGCCGGGCAGTATCCATTTATTTATGGATCGTGCGTGAGCGGGTTGGGTGTCGCCGGATTGAGCCCGACGGGCAGCAATACCACATATAGAAACGATTACGCGACCGGGATCGGGCCGCGCATGGGCTTCGCGTGGGACGTTCTCGGTCACCACAACACATCGCTGCGCGGTGGTTTTGGCATCTACTACGTGCGCGAGGATGTAGGAACAGTCGATCAGTTGAGCTTTCAGGCCCCGTTCTTGCCCGTGGCTTTTGGTGGTGGTACGGCGGGTTGTTTGTCGACGTTCTTCTCGGCTGATTCCACTTGCTATCCCGGCGGGAATCCGAATGCTCTGCCTCCGGGCGGCGTCATCTCGTCCTCTTTTATCCCGTGCCTGGCGCAGTTCCAGGGATTTCCGGGGAGTGACAGCACGCAGGCGCCGAATTTCGCCTGTGCTCCCGGTAGCCCCGGCGTTCTGCCGTCGCAGGATATTTTCGGTCTGATCGTGCCGCGCCACTTTGTGACTCCGAACACGCAGCAATGGAATTTGACGTTGCAGCGGGAACTCGGGAGCAAGTGGATTCTGGAGGTAGGATACGTGGGCACGCATTCGCTCCACCTGCGCGAGACTCGTACCAGCCTGCAGGCGCAAGATGTGAGCCCCACGAATCCGCTTGTTCTGAGCTACAACGGAACCCAATATCCGATCGAGTACAACACGTTCAGTAACGGCCCGGCGCGTTCACGGTCGTTGCCGATCAACGGATACAGCGGCATGCAACTATTTGCGAACGACGCCTACTCGCACTACCACTCGCTGCAAAGCACGCTTTCGCGACGCTGGGGCGCGGGATATTTCCAGGCCGCGTACACGTTTGCGCGTTCGACGGACGCGACATCCAGCGGAAACACCGCGTTCAATACGGCGTTCAATGATGAGTCAACTCTGGATGGCTCGCGCGGTCTTTCGGATTTCGACCGGCGGCACCGGTTCGTTGCGAGCTACCGTTACGATCTGCCGTTCTATCGCGAGGCGCATGGGTTTACCGGCACTGCGCTCGGAGGGTGGTCGCTCAGCGGGATCACAATCCTGCAGTCGGGCACGCCGTTTTCGGTCATCGACTCTGGCTCTGGAACGGGCTTTCTTGGCTCGGGGTTGACCACCACTCTTGGAGGGGAACTGGCGCCAGGCGGCTCGGTGGGCGATGGGACCAGTCACGGCAGTCTGCACTCGCGCATTGCCAACGGCTACTTGAACAATTCCAACTTCACAACCGCTCCGTTGCTGTATCCAGCGCTCTGCGATCCGGTGAACAATCCTAATTTCTGCACCACAGCTTTTGGCGATCTCGGGCGCAACATCTATCACGGGCCTTTCCAGCAGAACTGGGATTTCTCGGCAATCAAGAATTTCCGGCTGACGGAGAGGCAGACGCTGCGTTTTACCGCGGATTTCTTCAATCTGTGGAACCACCCGAACTTCGGGAATCCGGCGATCACCGATGTGGAGACGCTGGGAGAGGCGAACAGTCCGTTTGGAAAAATCAACAGCACGGTCGGCAACCCGAGACTCATCCAGTTCCAGTTGAGGTACGCATTCTGATGGCTGAAGTAGAAACGATTGCGCGAATCCCGCTGATGGAGCGGGATGAGGTTTCGCCGGAGGTTGCCAGTGTTTACGACGCCCTTCTGAAGACGAGAGGCGTCGTACCCAACATGTTCAAGACGCTGGCGCACACTCCGGCGCTTGCGCTGGCAACGGCGGGATACCTGAAGGCGCTGCTGGGCGACGGCGCGTTACCGGGCGCGTACAAGGAACTGATCGCGACCCGGATGTCCGTTCTGCTGGGCAGCGAGTATGCCATCAAGGCACATTCGCTGTCGGCGCGGCAAAAGGGAGCGGGGGAAGAACAGATTGCTGCTGCAAAGGATGGCTTTGAAAGCGGCGCATTTAACGAAGCCGAGAAGGTCGGATTTCGCGCGGCGGAGCGGCTGCATCGTTCGGGAGCGGAGATCACGGATGAATTTTTTGCGGAATTGAAGCGTCACTATAATGATCCACAGATTGTCGAGTTGATTGCGACCGCAGCGGCGTTTGAACTTTTTCCGCGATTTGTTGACGGGCTGCGGATTCCGATCACTCAGGCTCCCAAGCAGGCGCGGTAAGCCTTTCTAATAGGCTTCTCGCCGGGTTCCTCGATAAACTCTTCGTCACGTTTTCTCAAATTTTTCACTGGCGTTTTGATTAGGACTTCCATGCGACCGCTAGCTTCCAGAATGTCGGTACTTACAGGCGAGGGCGCGCTGTCGGTCTTCCAGCACGCCAAGCAGCTCGAGCGAGAGGGACGCTCGATCATTCATCTTGAACTTGGCGAGCCGGATTTTCATCCGGCCGGGCCGGTAGTGGCCGCGCTTGAAAAGGCAGTGCGCGAGGGGAGAGACCGATACTGCCCTATGGCGGGAGTGCCGGCACTAAAAGAGGAGATCGCCGCCTATCTCGAGCGGACGCGGAATTTGAATGTTTCGGCCGAGAGCGTGGTGATTGCGCCCGGCTGCAAGCTGGCGCTTTTTTTCGCGCTCATGGCGATCACCGAGCCGGGCGATGAAATTCTGTGGCCCGACCCAGGGTTTCCTGGATATGCCTCGATCACCAGCGGCTTTGGTGGAATTCCTGTGTCGTTCGGGCTCAGCGAAAGGAACGCCCTGCAGCCCGATCCCGACGAGATCGCGGCGAAAATCACGTCCCACACAAAAGCTATTATTCTGAATTCGCCGGGCAATCCTACCGGCACGGTTTACACGGATGAAGTTCAGCGACGGATTGCCGAACTTGCGGTCAAGCATGATCTGTACGTTCTCTCGGACGAGATCTACGCGCGCATCATTTATGGGCAGAGCTATGTGTCGATGTTGAGTTATCCGGGGATGCCGGAACGGACGCTGATCATTGATGGGTTCTCGAAGAGTTTCGCCATGACGGGCTGGCGGCTGGGATACACGATCGCGCCGCCGGAGATCGTTCCGCATCTCGTGATGCTCGCGATCAACAGTTACACGTGCACGGCGGAATTCACGCAATATGCGGCGATCGAGGCGATGCGCGACTCGACCGGCGCGACGCCGCGGATGGTGGCGGAATTTCAGAAGCGGCGGGATCAGTTTGTGTCGGACTTGAACCGGGTGCCTGGGTTTCGCTGCTTGGCGCCGCAGGGTGCATTTTATGCGTGGGTGAATATCGAAGAGACTGGGCTTTCAGCTGAAGAGGTTAGCCGGATCATGCTGGAAGATGCCGGAGTGGCCGGCATTCCGGGGGCGGCGTTTGGCGAGATGGGGAAGAACTTCGTGCGTTTCTCATTCGCATCGTCCACGGCCACGCTGAAAGAAGCGGTCGAGCGCATTCAGAAAGCGTCGGTCGCGTGGCAACGGGTTGGAGTTTAGTGCTAACGTTTTTGCATGATAAGCCACGCCTTATGGGAACTATGACTCTTAAGAGGACATGCTGCTTTTTTCTTTGCTGCACCGTTACTCTCATCGCAATCTCCTCGTCGGCGGGCGCGCAGGCGCGGCCGTATCCGGGACCCGATCTCGCACAAACGTACGAGCGATTCCTGGCGGAGATCAACAAGATTCCGGCGTTTGATCATCACGCGCATCCGGGATTTGCTGACGATCCCGACGTGGACGCAATGGCGGCGCCACCGGGAAGCGCGGCGTTCCGGGAACGAGAGACAAATCCAGAGCTGGTTGCTGCGGCGAAGGCTCTTTGGGGCTATCCGTATGACGACTTTTCTCCCGAGCACTCGAAATGGCTGATCGAGAAAAAGGCGGAGGTGAAGAAGCAGTATCCGGGGACGGCGTATTTCGACATGCTGCTCGACAAGCTGAATTTTGATCGGGGCGTCGCGAACCGCGCGATGATGGCCGACTATCTCGATCCCAAGCGCTTTCCCTGGGTGTTTTTTGTCGATTCGTTCATGTGGCCGTTCGACAATACGCAGCAGACGGCGCGGAATCCTGACCAGAAAGTTTACATTCCGCTGCAGGAAAAAATGCTGAAGCGGTGGCTGCAACAGGAAAGGCTTTCGGCGCTGCCGGCGAGTTTTGATGACTATCTGAAATTCGTTAGTCAGGTGC
>Ga0335073_10015126_pt1 | contig 10798 bp, 10 predicted proteins | sample Lox_Sample_22_FD_207093 | JGI IMG/M metagenome (GOLD analysis project Ga0335073, IMG submission 207093) | Soil microbial communities from Loxahatchee National Wildlife Refuge, Florida, United States - Lox_Sample_2.2 | ecosystem: Environmental > Terrestrial > Soil > Wetlands | place: USA...
CATCCACAGGTCGTAGGCCATTTGCATTCCGAGCCACGTCTCAGGGCTTGAGCCGAATGCCTTCGAGAGCCGAATCGCCATTTCCACCGACATCCCTGCTCTTTCGTTCGCCAATTCGGACAGCGCCTGCCTCGTGACGCCAAGCGCCTTGCAGCGCCGGTAACGGAAAGATTCAACTGCGCGAGGCACTGCCGACGGACGACGCTTCCAGGATGCGGCGGATTCTTTATAGCCATCGATTAGTCTCGCCTGGTGTAAGGTGTAGCCAGTCACGATGACGGCTGGCACGAAAGAAAAAGGCCCGCTTCGTCGGCGGGCCTTTTTCATTGATCACCCGAAGTTAGTTGCGCTACTACGCGGCGGCCTGGAGCGCGGGGGCTTCTGGTTTCGAGGTTGCCAGCTTCAGCACGGCGCGGTAGCCCGGCTGGATTTCCATCTTCGGGGCGAGGCCCTTGGCGAGCATGATCTGATGCATCTTCGGCTGGTTGTAACACGGCACCGACATCAGCAGGTGATGCTCAAGGTGGTAGTTCACGAAGTACGGTGCAATGAACGCGCGGGTGAACCAGTTCGTGCGGGTCGTGCGCGTGTTGAGGAACGGATCGTCGTTGCTCTTCACCATTGAGTGCTCGGCGATCGCGCGAATGCGCACCACCATCGGCTGGAACGTGAACCACGGCAACAGCCACAGCGCCGGATAAAGCCACCAGTATCCAGCCACGGCGAGAATCGTGAAGAGGATTGCGCTCGAGATGAAGAAGGTGCCCACGCGCGGCCATGCGCGCTTCACGCGCTCTGCTAGCGGCATCGGCTTGCCAATCGCGAAGGCGCGGCGGAACAATCCGCGCCGCTGCTTATAGGCGGTCTGCCCGGTGATATCGCGGATCAGCTTGCGCTTAAGGCTCGTGCGCGTGATCGGAAATGGCTTTGTCAGGTAGAGATCAGGATCGTTGGACTGCTGCGTGAAACGATGATGCCCGGCGACGTGCTCCTTGCGATACGAATACATGTCGCCGAGAAAAATGTAGTCGGTCAACCAGGTGCCGGCGAAATCGTTGAGCCGCATATTGCTGAACAGCAGGCCGTGCGCGGCGTCGTGCGAGATGACCGCCAGCCCGAGCTGACGGGCGCCGATTATCGCGGCGGCCAGGACGAAGGTGAGCGGATTCGGCCACTTCACGAACATCGCCATCGCAAGGAAAATCACGCCCCACGCATGAACGATCATCCACGCTCCGCGCCAGTTCGACTTTTGCTTGAGCGTCAGGAGCTCCTCGGGGGTGAAAATGCTGCGCGCCTGGAACATGCTATCCTCCAATCTTCCCTGCGGCGGGAAGTATCAGGGTGTAACGACAAAAGGCAATCTCGGACACGATTAGTTATATAACACCAGATGGCTTCGAAGGCAAATGCTCGTTATGAAGCCGCGGACGCGCTGACCGCCCGCGAGCTCGTGATCGATTTTCTTTCGAATCGCGCGCCGCGCGAGTTGTCCGCACGCCTCATCGTCGACAGCGCCGCGGCGCTTGGCTTCACCGAACAGAGCATCAGGATGGCGTTGACGCGCATGGTCGAGGACGGCGTCGCGATCAGCGCCGCGCGCGGACTCTACAAGCTCGCGCCCTCGGGCGAGACGATGCGCATCGAGGTGCGCAAGTGGCGCAACATCCTGAACCTCACGCAGCGATGGTCGGGCGCCTGGATCGTCGTTCACGATGCGCATATCCGGCGCAGCGATCGCGCGGCGCTGCGCCGCCATGAGCAAGCGCTACGTCTGCGCGGCTTCGCCGATCTCAGCACGGGATTGCGAATCAGGCCTGCTAATCTGCGCGATCCGCTCGACGCGCTGCGCGATCAGCTTCGCGCGCTGGGACTCCATCACGAAGCGATCGTCGCGACGCTCGGCGATCTCGACCAACATACTCAAGCGCACGCGTTGAAGTTGTGGGATACGGCGAAACTTATAGAATCGTACGAGGGGCTGACGCGCGCGCTCGGCGAAAGCACCAATCGCGTGCAGCATCTGAAGCTCGAAGACGCGGCCAGCGAGACGCTGGTGCTAGGGCGCTCGGTCCTGCGGCATATCAACCTCGATCCGCTCCTGCCCGACGAGCTGATGCCGGCGGAGCCGCTGCGCCGCCTCGTGCAAGACATGATCAAATACGACGATATGGCGCGACAGATCTGGCGCCGCTTCATGCACGAGGTCGAAGGGCGTCAGCAATGAGCGGCGGGCTTCCTTACCGCCGTCGCGCTCCGTAAAATCGCGCTCGATGGCGGTGCTCGCAGACAAAACGATTGTGCTCGGCGTGAGCGGCGGAATCGCCGCCTACAAGTCCGCGGAGCTCGTGCGCGCACTCGTCACCGCCGGGGCGAAGGTCCGCGTCATGATGACGCCGAACGCGCGCGAGTTCATCACGCCGCTAACGCTGCAGACGCTCAGTCAGAATCCCGTTGCAACCGAGACGTTCAACCTCACTCAGGAATCTGAGATCGGTCATATCCAGCTGGCGGACAGCGCCGACGCCATTCTGATCGCGCCCGCGACCGCCAATGTGATCGCGAAAGCCGCGGCAGGCATCGCCGACGACATCGTGACTACGGTCCTGCTCGCGACGCGCGCCAAGGTCGCGTTCGCACCCGCGATGAACGTGCACATGTACGAGCATCCGACGATCACGGAGAACCTCGCCAAGCTCAAAGCTCGCGGTGTGACGATTATCGAGCCTGGCGAAGGCGCGCTCGCATGCGGATACGAGGGCAAGGGCCGCCTGCCCGATGCCGCGATAATCGTCGCTGAATTAGAGAAGATGCTCTCGACGCAGGACCTCGCCGCCGAGCGAATCCTCGTCACCGCCGGTCCCACGCAGGAGCCGGTCGATCCGGTGCGATTCGTCTCGAACCGATCTTCGGGAAAGATGGGCTTCGCGATCGCGCGCGCGGCGTGGCGGCGCGGCGCCGAGGTGAAGATCATCACCGGTCCCACTCAGCTCGCCGCGCCTTATGGCGTCGAGCGAATCGACGCAACCAGCGCCGCCGACCTGCTCGGCAGGACCGCACAGAATTTTCCATGGTCAACGACGCTGGTGATGGCGGCGGCGATCGCCGACTTCCGTCCGGCTCATCCCGCGCCGGCCAAGATCAAAAAGAGCGGCAGGGGCATGACGCTCGAGATGGCACCGATTGCCGACGAGATGCCGCGGCTCGCAGCAAAAAAAGGCTCGCGCCTGCTCATCGGTTTCGCCGCGGAAACCGATGATTTGATCGAACACGCCCGCGACAAGCTGCGCCGCAAGAAACTCGATCTGATCGTCGCCAACGATGTGACGCAGGAGGGCGCGGGCTTCGGCGTCGATACCAATATCGTTACGCTCATCGGCGCCGACGGCGCGGCGCAGGATCATCCCAAGCTCACCAAGGACGAAGTCGCCGACCTGATTCTCGATCGCGTCGTCGCACTCAGGACTTCCAAATCGCGCCGCCTGCGCGCCGTGCGCTGATCCGGGGGCGGCTTGCTTAATGATCGCAGCCTGCGATGATAACGGTCGCGGGCTGATTTCATTTATATGAGCACTGCTGAAAGAGACCTGTTGGTCTCATCACTTCGCGATTACTTCGATCAACTGCACGAGGAGGGTATCGAGGGCTTGCCGCAAAGTGATCGTCTGGCGATTACTGTGCCGCCGGCTGAACCGCGAGCGCAGGCATCGCCCTCGCCTGCCGTGCCGCCTGCTCCTGCTTCGGCAGAGATGTTCTCGAAGTACCCGGGGCTCGAGAAGACCGCGTCGCTCGACGAGTTGCGCGCGTTCATCGGCGACTGTCAGCGCTGCAAGCTCGCGCCGCTGCGCAAGAATCTCGTCTTCGGCGTCGGCAATCCCAACGCGGACCTGATGTTTATCGGCGAGGGACCGGGAGCCGACGAAGACGCGAAGGGTGAGCCCTTCGTCGGCCGCGCTGGGCAGTTGCTCACCGACATTATCGAGCGCGGCATGGGCCTGAGCCGCGCCGACGTATATATCTGCAACGTCATCAAGTGCCGACCGCCCGAGAATCGCAATCCCGAACCCGACGAGGTCACGGCCTGCGAGCCCTTCATGCTGCGGCAGATCGAGATCGTTAAACCAAAAGTCATCATCGGCCTCGGCACCTTCGCAGTGCAGGCCGTGCTCAAGGTGAAGACGCCGATCAGCAAGCTGCGCGGGCGCTGGCACGAAGTCCGCGGTATCAAGATGATGCCGACGTTTCATCCGGCGTACCTGCTTCGCAATCCCAGCGACAAGCGCCTCGTATGGGCCGACGTGCAGGCAGTGATGAAGGAACTCGGCATAGCGGTGCCGCGTCGCGGCGGGAGCTGACGATGCGCCTCAGTCTGCGCGCAGCGCTCATCGCGATCGCGGCCGTTATATTCGCGGTGCTGGGTGCCAATCATTTTGCAACCTGTGCCGCGTCGACAGAATCGCAGATCGCGCTCATCTCTATCGACGGCTCGATCAATCCCGCCGTCGCGAGTTATGTCGAAGACACGATCAACTATGCCGAGGCCAACTACCTCGCGGCTGTCGTGATCGAAATCGACACGCCGGGCGGTTTACTCACATCGGCGGAGCGAATCGTCAAGAGCATCCTGGGCGCGAGGGTTCCGGTGATCGTTTATGTGGCGCCGTCCGGCGCCAGCGCCGCTTCTGCCGGCACGTTTATCACCGAGGCGGCGGCGGTCGCGGCGATGGCGCCTGGGACCACGATCGGCGCGGCGCATCCGGTCGAGGAAGGCGGCGGCGAAGTCAGCGGTGTGATGGGCCAGAAGCTCGAGAACTTCGCCGCCACATGGGCGCGCACAATAGCCGAGCAGCGCGGCCGCAACCAGGACTGGATGGAAGCAGCGGTGCGCAAAAGCGCGGCGATCGGCGAGCGTGAGGCGCTCGCGAAACACGTCATCGATATTATCGCGCCCGATCTGCGCAGCGTGCTCATGCAGGCTTCGGGGCGCAGCGTACAGGTAGCAGGCAAGACCGTAACGCTCGCGCTCGCCGACGCCACCGTGCGCCGCATTCCGATGACCTTCGGTCAGCAGATCCTCAACACACTGTCAGACCCGAACATCGTCTACCTCCTGCTGATGGCGGGGCTCATCGGGCTCTACTTCGAGTTCGCGCATCCTGGCGTGATCTTCCCCGGCGTCGCGGGCGCGATTTGCCTGCTGCTGGCGCTCGCGTCGTTCGAGGTCCTGCCCGTCAACGTCACCGGACTGCTGCTGATTTTTCTCGGCGTAGGACTGCTGATCGCCGAGGCCTGGGTGACGAGCTACGGAATCTTAGGCCTCGGCGGAGTAACGGCGTTCGTCTTCGGCTCGCTTTTTCTGATCGATACTTCGAAGACCGATCTTCAGGTCAATCGCGGCATGATCTTCGGCGCGGCCGTGGCGCTCTCGATCATTATCATCGGACTCGGCTACGTGGTCGCGCGCGAGCGACGGCGCAAAGCGCAAACGGGAGTCGAAGGACTCATCGGCGAGGTTGGCGAGGTGCGCGAGCCGATCGGCCCCGGCAAGCCCGGCAAAGTTTTCGTTCACGGCGAAATCTGGCGCGCCTCGAGCGCGAATCCGATCAACCCCGGCGCTCACGCCCGCGTCACCGCAATCCACGGCCTGGAACTGGAAGTGCAACCGCTACCGTAGCGGAGAGCGGCGCGAGAATGCGGATAAACGCGGATCGTTCTGGTTCCCCTTCCCGATGCGGGAAGGGGTTAGGGGCTAGGTCGTTGCCTGACTCCACACGAAGAGATCGACATAACCCTCTTTCCCTTCCCGCATCGGGAAGGGATGTCTGCGCCCTGAGCATCTGCTGCAAGCTTCGCATCAAGGCTGCTAGGCGGCGAGCTCGTGAAGCGCAATCGCAAGGAGAAACCTGATGGCGAGCGGGATTGGCGTGGTCATCGTTATACTGGTCATCGTGCTGCTGAGCAGTCTGCGTGTTTACAACGAGTATGAGCGCGCGGTGGTTTTTCGGCTCGGGCGGCTGACGCCTTATCGCGGCCCGGGTGTCATTTTCATTATTCCCGTGCTCGAGCGCGCGGTGCGAATCGATCTTCGCACTGTCACGCTCGACGTTCCCGCGCAGGACGTCATCACCAAGGACAACGTGACGGTCAAGGTCAGCGCGGTGCTTTATTTCCGCGTCGTCGATCCGTCGCGCGCAGTTACTGAGATCGCGAATTACCTGTTCGCCACGATGCAGCTTGCGCAGACCACGCTGCGCTCGGTCGGCGGTCAGACCGATCTCGACGATCTGCTGAGCCAGCGCGACAAGCTCAACTCGCGCATCCAGGAAATCGTCGACTCGCAGACCGAGCCGTGGGGAATCAAGGTGACGCTCGTCGAGCTCAAGAACATCGACCTGCCGCAGGATATGCAGCGCGCGATCGCGGCGCAGGCCGAGGCCGAGCGCGAGCGCCGCGCCAAGATCATCTCGGCCGAAGGCGAGTTCCAGGCCGCGCAACGCCTGTCTGACGCGGCGGAGATCATGGGTCGGAGTCCGATCACGCTGCAGTTGCGCTACCTGCAGACACTCGCCGAGATTGCGACCGAGCACAATTCGACTACGATCTTTCCAGTGCCGATTGACCTGTTCGAGGTCTTCCGCAAATCGGTAGGCGGAGCGGGCGGCGACGGCAAGGAAGGAAAATAGGTTTCGATGGGCAAGCTAATCCTCGTCCGCCACGGCCAGAGCGAAGGCAACGCGATGCGCCGCTTCACGATGACGGCCGAAACGCCGATCACCGATCTCGGCCGCCGCCAGGCCGAGGAAGCGGCGCTCAAAATCAGGATCAAGTTCCGGCCGCGACTCGTTGTCGCGAGCACGTATCGGCGCGCGCACCAAACCGGACGCATCATCGCCGAGGCGCTCGGCGTTCCGATCGAGCTCGAGCACGGCTTCCGCGAGCAGAATCTCGGCGAGCTCGCGGGCAAGTCCTACGACCTCGTTCGCGAGGATCCCACTTTCGACGCGACGCGATCCTGGCTCTGGCGGCCGCCCGGCGGCGAGAGCCACATCGACGTGCTCGCGCGCACGGGTCCCCTGCTCGACGAGTATGCGAAGCGCTTCGCGGCGGACGAAGTCGTGATCGTGAGCCACGGCGGTGTAATGCGATGCCTGTGGGCGCATGCGACCGGCAACTGGGACAAGGCTCACGTGCCGCCGAATTGCGGAATCATTGTCATCGAACACGACGGCGGCCGTTACCGACATCCCGAAATCATTCACGGCGAACCGGCCCACGAATCCGGCGGCTGATTTGGCTGCTTCAATCTCGCCCAGCCTGCCATCATAATTACCTCATGCGATCGAAACTCGCCGGCGCCGGAGACAAGATTCGCCGTGCGCGCGTTGCGCACGGTATCTCGCAGGTGAAGCTCGCGCGCAGCGCCGGAATTTCGCGCCAGGCGCTGGGTGCGATCGAAACCGGCACCTACATGCCGGGGGTGGAAGCTGCGCTCAAGATCGCGCGCGAGCTCGGCGAAACAGTCGAAAGTCTGTTCGGCACCGAACCGGGAGCGAGTCTGCAAGCGACGCTGACCGATGCGGCGCCCGTGAAGAGTCGCGTGTCGCTCGCGCGCGTCGGCGGCCGTGTCGTTGCGACGCCGATTCGGCCGGCGACGCTCGCGCTGACGCCCGCGGGCGGGATCGTCGAGTCGCTCAAAGGCGGGCGCGCGTCGATAGAATCGTTTGTCTCGCCGCTCGAGATCGATTCGACGCTGATGGTCGCGGGATGCGATCCGGCAGTAGCAATTCTCGCCGACTGGATCGCGCGTCGGCGCCATCCGATAACGCTGGTTGCGCTCGGTGGATCGAGCCAGAGTGCGCTCGATGCACTTGCGAAGGGGCGCGCGCACGCCGCTGGACTTCATCTGCGCGATGCACGCAGCGGCGAATATAATCTCGCAGCGGTCAGGCGCGCGCTCGGCCGCCGTCCGGCGATCGTCGTCAATTTCGCGCGCTGGGAGCTGGGGCTCGCAACAGCGGCCGGCAATCCGCTCGGCATCCGCGGCTTCGCCGATCTCGGCCGCCCCAAAATCCGGCTCGCCAACCGCGAGGCAGGCTCGGGCGCGCGGATCGCTCTCGATGAAGCGCTCGCCGAAGCGAAGATCGATTCGCGCAAGGTCGCGGGCTACGAGCATGAGCTGCCGGGACATCTCGAAGTCGCAGCCGCGATCGCCGAAGGATACGCCAATGCCGGCGTATCGATTCGCGTCGCCGCGCAGGCATTCGGCCTCGGCTTCATCCCGATGCGCGAGGAGCGTTACGACCTTGCGATTCCCGAGCGCGAGATGGAATCGGTCGCGGTCAAGGCGATGCTCGAGGCGCTGAACTCTGCCCGCTTCGCGCGCCAGGTCGCCGAACTCTGCGCCTACGACACGCGCGAGATGGGCCGCATCGTGGGCTCTGTCAGCTAGGCTCGCGGTTTCAAATTGCGCTATTACCATCGAGGCGAAACGATTATTCGGTCGAGGTTGTGTCGATGGATCTGAAGCTCGCGGGCAAAACCGCTCTCGTATTCGGCGGCAGCAAGGGACTCGGGCGCGGCGTGGCCGACGCGCTCGCGGCGGAAGGCGTTGCGGTCGCGATAGTGTCGCGCGGCAAGGAAGCGCTCGACAAAGCAGTGGCCGAAATCAACGCACGCGGTGGCCGCGCGGTCGGAATCGTCGGTGACATGTCCGATTGGCCGACGGTCGAAGCCGCGGTCGGCGCGGCGCGGGCTCAGCTCGGTCCGATCGATATCCTGCTGAACAATTCAGGCGGACCGCCTCCCTCAGGTGCGGCTGGAGTTGCGCCCGAGCTCTGGGAGAGCCAGTTCAAAGCGATGGTGCTCTCGATCGTGCGTGTAACGGATCTGATTCTGCCCGACATGCGCGCAAAGAAATGGGGCCGCATCCTGAACATCGCATCGTCGAGTGTGGTCGAGCCGATTCCGGTACTGGGATTATCGAATTCGCTGCGCAGCGCGGTCGTCGGATGGGCCAAGACGCTGGCCGGCGAAGTCGGCCGCGACGGCATCACGGTTAACACGCTGTTACCGGGAGTACTCGCGACAGATCGAATCATGCAGGTGAATCGCGCCCAGGCCGAGCGCCGCAACGTTCCCGTCGAGGAATTGCTTAAACGCACGGCGGAGATGATCCCGGTAGGCCGCCTCGGCACCCCCGAAGAATTCGGCGCCGTGGTCGCCTTCCTCGCAAGCCCGCTCGCGTCCTACGTAACGGGCTCAATGATAAGAATTGACGGCGGCTCGATGCGCTCGGTCTAGCCTTTTCAGCTTCGCTGAACAGCCTGCCAACAGCCTCTCCCGCGGCTGACGCCAAGGGCGGAAGCCGCGAACGAGGCCGCTCGCGACTTCAGGAGAATTGTCAAGTGCGGCAAGCGTCTCTCGAATATTTGATGTGACTGGCTACAATCGTCACGCTGGCCGAAGAAATAGCCTCGCGTAGCCATTGCTCAGTCGCCTCCGTTACACCGAACTTTTTCTTGATCAAATGATCGAAGATATTGGTATCTAAATACGCGAGCAAAGCGACGTGCCTGATTTGGTTAATGCTGGAGCGTCGAAAATACCGTACGCCCACCACTCAAGTATGAATAGTGATTGTGGGGCGGATCGTCAGCGCGGCGGGAGCATGCGGTCGGTCTGCGCTTTCGCGAACCATTTGCGGAACATGTCTTCGGTGTCGATGCAGTCGTGAAAGCCGGCTTGGCGGGCTTTGATCGTGCTCACGAGCGAGGCCGGCGGGAAGATGCTGGCGCCGTATCCGAATACTGCATCGGCGAATTCGAATGAGCCGCCCACGTAGGCTTTGAGATCAGCGGGGGCGCGGAGATTGTATTTGCGCACGATCGCTGCCCATTCCGATTGATGCCTTGGCATTTCGTCGCGCAGGGACATTGGTTGCGGCGCGCCGGCTTTCATGCCGAGCGCGTCAGCGATCGTCGGCCACACTTCGGTCCACACGAAGACGTCGCCGTTGGTGATGTTGAAAATCTCGTTGCGGCACGATTCGCTCGTCGCCGCCCACTCCATCGAGCGCGCGAGCAGGTCCGCATCGATAGTCTCGGCGATCCCGCATTTGCCACCTGGGAACGCCAGTGGCAGTCCGGCTTCCTTGCGCAGCGCGGCATATACCCCAATCGCCGGGATGACATTCAGATTGCCGCCGATCGCCTCGCCGATGACAATCTGTGGACGCAGGATCGTCCAGCTCCAGCGTTGGCCCGACTGCTTGCCGCGCAGGTAGTCCTCCTGCAGCCAGTAGAAGTTCTCGTGCTGATGACGCGGGTTGCGCTCGCGCGCCGGGATCGAGATCGGTCCGATGTGTGCGCCGTAGGCCTTGGTGCCCTGCAGCAGCGAGACGTGCTCGAGGCCGCGCGCCGATTTGGCGAGCGGCTCGAACAGATTGCGCAGCATCGCGAGGTTGGTCTCCATCTGATCGCGCTCGCGCCATCCCTTGATCAACCCGGTGTCGGGCTTCTCGAAGAGCGCGGCGTAGGCGAGATGCGTCACGTCGGACATCGCGGCGAAAGTCTCGGCGCATTTCCGCTCGTCCATCAGATCGACCGAGATGAACTTGACGCGACCCGATTCGATCGGCGGCCGCCGCGATATCGCGACGACCTCCCATTGCGGCAGCGAAGCGAAATGGCGAACGGCGCCGTAACCGACGAGGCCCGACGCGCCCGCGATCAGGATTTTCTTCTTCGCCATCGCGCGATCGTGATTCTACCTGCCGACGAACTTGCCGGGACGCCGCTCA
>Ga0335073_10015127_pt1 | contig 10797 bp, 11 predicted proteins | sample Lox_Sample_22_FD_207093 | JGI IMG/M metagenome (GOLD analysis project Ga0335073, IMG submission 207093) | Soil microbial communities from Loxahatchee National Wildlife Refuge, Florida, United States - Lox_Sample_2.2 | ecosystem: Environmental > Terrestrial > Soil > Wetlands | place: USA...
GCGTTTCATGTTTCACGGGACGCTGCGGCGGTACGGCTTAAGCGCTTAGGCCTGATGAAATAGACCGAGCGTGCGGCTGGACTGAATGATTGGCCGGATGGAGCCTTGCACGTAACCAGCGCAGGGCTTCCACTGTTTGACTGTCCCACACGATATAGGGATCCGAATAGCGAGCGGCGATATCTGATTGACTACTAGAGCGACCTTGGTTGCTCCGATTCGCTGCTTCATTCTGACCTGTGCTCTAGCGTGACTGCCAGCGTCGCGGATCGCGCCTGCCATGGAAGCAGGCAGCAACGACTATGCGCTCGGCTTGGACCTCGAAAAAGAGTCCGTAGGGGAATCGGCGTGTCAAATATCATCCGAAATTCCCCCCTTCATATCATTTGAAACTCCCCCCTCGGTTAAATCCTGTCCGCTTGGGGAAGTGCGAGAGGCGCATCCCGGTCTCGCCACTTCGTATAGAACCTCGAAGTTTCATTCGCTCGATGGCGTTTCGAGTTTGGGCCTGAGCAGGCCGGCCTTGAGCTTCTCCTTGAGTCGGAAGCTTTCCCCTTTGATGTTGATCGTGATCGAATGGTGCAGCAGGCGGTCGAGGATCGCGCTGGCGATCACGGTATCGCCGAAGACCTCGCCCCAGGCGCCGAGACTCTGATTGCTAGTGATGATGATTGAACCGCGTTCGTAACGGCGCGAGACCAGCTGGAAGAACAAGTTGGCGCCCTGGCGGTCGATCGGCAGGTAGCCAATCTCATCAATGATTAAAAGCTGCGGCTGACTGAGTAATTTGAGCCGCTCGTCGAGCTTGCCTTCCGCCAGCGCCTTGCCGAGGGTGGTGATCAGCGCAGTGGCGGTGACGAACAGCGTGCGTACCCCCTGCTCACAGGCCTTGATGCCGAGCGCAATGGCTAAATGACTTTTGCCGACGCCGGGCGGACCCAGCAACAACAAGTTGTCGCCGTTGTGGATATAGCGGCCGGTAACGAGTTCGCGAATCTGCTTGGGATCAAGCGAGGGCTGGAACTTGAAATCGAAGCTCTCGAGGGTCTTCTGGAACGGAAAGCGCGCCATCGCAATCCGCATCTGGTGGTGCTTGTGGGTTTTTGCATCGATCTCAGCAGCCAGTAGTTGATCGAGGAAATCAGCGTAAGAAACTTCTTGTTTTGCCGCCTGCTCCAGGCGCGCGGTAAACTCCTGTTCGATCTGATAAAGCCGCAGCTGATGGCAGTGTTCGCGCAGGCGCTCGAGTTGCGGAGTACTCATTGTGCGTCACCTCCTTCGCTGGCACTGACTACTTCATAGAGCTTGAGGTCGCGCACCATCACCTCGCCGAAGCCAGCGAAGTAGGGATCGAAGCGCGGCGGCGCCGCCGGAGCTGATTTGCCGCCGGTCCGCAACAAGCCGGCATAATGCGCCGGGTCCATTACCATGCTGTGACGCGCGGCCTTTTGGTGGCACGCGATCAGGCGGTCATGATGAAAGAACTCGTAGTGCCCGAGGCCTTCGTGCACGCTGACGGTCTGGCCGGCGTAGGCGGCCGGTACTGAGTAGCGGGCGGCGCCCACCGTTACCAGGGCATCATTGGCGACCCGGCGCTGCTGGACCCGCTCGTAACGATACGGCAGCCGCGTGCCGAGCGGCGTGAGTTGTTCGCCGGCAAAGCGATCCACCGGCCGTTCGTAAGTCGTCCCGTGAAGCCGCGTATCGGCGACCTCCGCGCTCCAGCGTTCGAGCCAGTCGTTGAGCTCCTCCCATGAGGTGAAGCGCCGGCCCGCGAGCCCGTTGCGTTTGACATACTTGACGCCACTCTCGACCTTGCCCTTGGTACGCGCCCGATACGGCTGGCAGGCGCGTGGAGTGAAGCCGTAATAGCGGGCCAAGTCCTCGAACTGCGGATGCCACAGCACCTTGTGCTCGCGCCGGCCCAGCACCAGGTTGCGCGGATTATCGTACAGGCAGGTCAGGGTCACCCCGCCAAACCAGCGAAACGCGCGCTCATGGCCGTCGAGCAGGGTGGTCAGCCGCTCGTTGCGATAAGCGCGTGCGTAAAGCCGGCGCGAATAGCCGAGCGTCATCACGAACAGATGAACCTTCTCCGGCTGCGCGCCGATCCAGACCCGGAGCTGGCCGTAATCGACTTGAGCCTGTTCGCCCGGCCCGGTCTCGAAGCGCACCGTCGCCAAATCCGACCATCGGCGCTGCTCGCGACACGGCCTGACGAAACGCTGCACCTGCATCAGGCCGCCGGTAAAACCCAGCGCTTGCAATTCGCGATAGAGCACGACGCCGTTGAAGCCCACTTCCGGCGCGCGCCGCTCGATAAATTCGGCGAAGCGGTCTAGTTGACGCTCCCGCCGCTGCGGTTGCCGCGGTTGCCATGCGCCCAGCTTAAGCCAGCGCTTGACCGTCTTGCGATCGGCCCCGAGCTCGCGCGCAATCCGCTTGATACCTTCGCCGCGTTCCCGGCGCGCGACCATCTCCCGCACCAACTCCGTTCCTAGCATCCGCTCCTCCGCCGATCTCAGTTCGGTCGGCGAAGAAACTACCTGTTCGCGATCCTCTTCCATTGCTCCCGTCTCCTATCGTTCTTCGGGAGGGGGGAGTTTCAAATGATATCTGAGGGGGGAGTTTCACATGACGCATGACACATGCTTACTCACCAGGGCCGAAGGCCTGATCGCCGAGTTCTTTCCAGTGTTGGCGTGAAACAGCAGCCTGTTGGCCACCAAGCACGCGGCGGGCGGCGGTAAGCAGGCCGAGGATCACGGCGGGTTCCTCGTCGGCGAGGCCGGCCTTGATGATGAGGCCACCGAGCTGGATTTTGCGCCGGGTATCGCGGCGGCGCTCGGCGTCAGTGACGCGGCGCATCCGCGCCTGATTGCGCCAGGCCAGGGCGCGGGCGCGGCGCAGCAGCTTTGGGGTCTTTGTCGCGGCGGCGAAAGGATGCACCGGCGGCGCGCCACCTCGCGAGGCGCTCGTCATCGCGTTTCGCCAGGGCCTCCTTGAGTTCGAGCAGGGCACCGGCCAGGGCCTCATCGTCGGCTTCGAGCAGCTCAAGCCGTTCGAGCAGGCGGCCGAGTTCGGTGCGGCGGCGTTCAAGCAGTTCGGCCTGTTTGCGTTCGAGGCGGGCCTGTTCGTCCTTGAGGGCCTTGAGGCGGGATTTGTAATCTGTGGGTTCTTTCATCGTTCCACCTTTGGTGGTTCTGCGCGCCGGGCGGTGGTTACGCAACGGTGCCGGCTTGGATTTGACCGACAGGCGGTAACCGTCGGTTACAAGGCTTCTCAGCTCGTCCCAATCGGTACTGGAGCCGAGGCGCACGCCGACCCAGCCCTTGGGACCGAGGTAGGGCGGTTTGAAGAATCTGGCCCCATTCGAGTTGATCAAGATTTCCTGAACCATCATCGGAGCCTTGATCCAGACCGCCTGATGGCCGCTCTGATGATGGTCACAGAGTTCCAGGCCGGATGCTCGCAGCCTCGCACCGGCACGGGTTCGCAAGCAAACCCTATGATCAATCATGGCGAACATCGAGCCGCCGATTGCGCGAAAGGTGCACTCGCCCCAGGCCTCTTTCTCGGCCACTTGACCGAGCGCCAGGCATAACTGGCGCAGGCGCTCGATAATTGGATCGTCATCGGGGTATTGGCGTGGATGAGGCATCGAAGATTCTTAAGGCTGGATGCTCGCAGTCTCGGCGGCAAAGCTCTGTGTAATTTTCCCCGCCCTTGGCGGCGCGGTATCCGAGAGCAACGGAACTGTGATAGCGCAGGAAGCAGGGGCAGGGCAACCGTGGCCGAAGGCAAAGAGTCACGATAGTGCGCACTTATACATACTCTTGTGAGTATGTGCGAGGCGCGCTAGCATAACGCCGCTGAGCAGGACCGCGGCGCCCAAGCGCGGGAAATTAATGCAGTCAGACATCCAGTGGCAATTTACCACTTCACGGCCAAGGTCATAAGGCGCAGCCACGGGCGCAGTGCAGTGGCGGCGGCGGCCTACCGTGCGGGCGAGAGCCTGCTCGACGAAGAGCGCGAGCGGACTTTCGACTATTCCTACAAAGCGGAAGTAATTCATTCCGAGATCATGCTGCCGGAACCAGCGCCCAAATGGATGCAGGAGCGGCAACGGCTATGGAATGCGGTCGAGGCGCGTGAGCAACGCCCGGATGCGCAGGTCGCACGCGAAGTCGAATTCGCCTTGCCGCAGGAGCTCGGGCAGAGCGCGGCGATTGGGCTGGCGCGCGATTTCGTGCGGGCGGAATTCGTCGAGCGCGGGATGGTGGCCGATCTCAATATCCATTGGGAACCGGATAATCCGCATGCGCATGTATTGCTGACCATGCGTGAAATCACGCCCGACGGTTTCGGGCGGAAAGTGCGCGAGTGGAATCAGGTCGCGCTGCTGCGTGAATGGCGGCAGCACTGGGCCGAGCGGGCGAATGAACGGCTGCACGAACTCGGACTGGATCTCCGCATCGACCATCGCAGCTATCGCGAGCAGGGCATCGAACTGGAACCGACCAGCCATCTGGGGCGGGCGGTCGACGAGATGCGGGCGCGCGGTGAGTACTCCGAACGGGCGCGGCAGCTCGAAGAGGTGCGCGAGCGCAATGCGCAGAAAATCGAACAGCGGCCGGAACTGGTGCTGGAGCAACTGACGCGGCGGCAATCGACCTTCACCCGTAACGACATCGCCCGCGAGATTTTCCGTTATCTGGATGACGAAGATCGCTTCCGCAATCTGATGGGGCGGATTGAGGCCTCGCGCGAACTGGTCTTGCTGGCGCCGGAAGTGAAGGGGCGCGAACGCGAACTGGAAGAAGCGGCACGCTACACCACTCAAGAAATGCTCGGCATCGAATCGCGGCTGGCCGAACGGGCGCTGGAGCTGTCTCAGGAACGCGCGCATAGCGTCAGCGAAGATCGGCGGGAACGAGTACTGGGACGGCACGGCTATCTGAGCGAGGAGCAGCGCGAGGCGGTGCGCCACATTACCGGCGAGCGCGCCATCGAGGCGTTGACCGGCTTTGCCGGCAGCGGCAAGTCGGCCACCATCGCGGCGGCGCGTGAGCTGTGGGAAGAGGAGGGCTACCGGGTCTGGGGAGCGGCGCTGTCGGGGATCGCGGCCGAGAATCTGGAGAAGGCGGCACAGCTCAGGAGCCGGACCATCGCCTCGCTGGAACTCGGCTGGGAGCAGGGACGCGAGCAGCTTAACCAGCGCGACATCCTGGTACTCGATGAGGCCGGCATGGTCGGCAGCCGGCAGATGGAGCGCATCGTGCGCGAAGTGCACGAGCGCGGGGCCAAGCTGGTGCTGGTGGGCGATGCCGAACAGCTGCAACCGATCGAGGCGGGCGCGGCGTTTCGGGCGATCGCGGAGAGAGTAGGGTACCGCGAACTGGCTGGCATCCGGCGCCAGCATGAAGAGTGGCAGCGCGAGGCCTCACGCGATTTCGCGCGCGGCGAACCAGGGCGGGCACTCGATCTCTATCACCAACATGACGCCATCCACTTTGCCGACTCGCGCGAACGGGCCAAAAACGAACTGATTCGGGAGTGGGGCGAGGACCGCGCCGCCCATGGGGCGGAAAAAGCTGCGCTCATTCTCGCGCATACCCGCGCCGATGTGGGTGAGCTCAACGAACGGGCACGCGAGATCTTGAAGGAGCGCAACGAGCTCGGGCGAGAGCTCACAGTTGGGGTTGAACGCGAGCTGCGCGCCGCCGACGGCACACTCACGCTGGAGCGCGGCGAACGCGAGCTCGCGGAAGGCGAGCGAGTGATGTTCCTCAAGAACGACCGCGAGCTCGGGGTCAAGAACGGCAGCCTCGGACGGGTACTGGAGATTGATCAGGAACATGTACGCGTGCGGCTCGACGGCCAGGATGGGCGCGAGGTCGACTTCAGCTTCAACGACTACGCCGCACTCGACTACGGCTATGCAGCGACCGTACACAAGGCCCAGGGCGCGACGGTCGAGCGCAGCTATGTGCTGGCCACTCCGGGGATGGATCGCCATCTGGCTTACGTCGGGCTGACCCGTCATCGCGAAGGAGTTGAGTTATTCGCGGGACGGGACGACTTCGCCGGCTATGAGGCGCTGGAGCAGCGGCTCAGCCGCGCGCGGCTCAAGGACTTCACCCTAGACTATGCCCAGCGGCGCGGCCTCGAACTGGATCGCGAGCATACGCCATTCGATTTGCGGCTGGAGGCCGAGCGCGAACTTGAGCGCAAGAGCGAACTGCTCCGCGAGCATCCCGAGCTGGCCTTTGGCCGCGATCCATTCGGAGGCAAGGAGAGGGAATTGACGATTACGGTGCTCGATCTCGGGCGCGAGTTGGAACGCCAGCTGCCGGAATTCGATCTCCGGGTTACGGAAAAAGAGCGCGAACGCAGTGAGTGGCTGGAGCGCGAGCTGGGCGGGCAGGGCGCTCACTTCCGCGACCGGGCCATCCCCGAGCGCGAGTTGCATCAGGTGGCGCGGGCCCTGGTCGGCGGCCGGGCGCTGGAGCAGGCCGAGCGCGAGCTGATCCAGGCGCGTGAGCAGCATAGGGACGCCGAATGCGAATTGAGTCAGCAGCGCTGGGAGGCCAGCTACCGGCAGGGTCTCGACCGCGCGATCCATGCCATCGGCGATCTCAATCGCGAAAAGCGGCTCGTCACTCATGAACGGCAGGCTAAGCTGGAACTTGATCAGGCACGCGAACGCCAGCAGCAAATCGGTCGCTGGCTGGAGCAGCCGGTGCAACAGGAGCTGATCCGCGAAAGGGCAGGGGAGCTGCGCTCACACGACCAGCAACTGATGCGCGAACTCCAGCAAGTCCGCGGCGAACGGGACCAAATACGCGAGTTGCGCCTGGAACTCGGCCGTAGTCCTGAACAACAACACGAGTTGAAACTGGAGCGGAGCCGCGATGGCCGCGAATTACTGCGCGACAAAGATCTGCAGCGCACCATCACTGGCATGCGCGAGCAGCGGCTGGCCTATGAGAGGGAAATCGCGCGCGGCCACGAAATCGAACGGCGCGGCATCACTCGGCTGCGCGAGTTTCGGCACGATCTTAAGTATGGACGGGATCGCGACCGAGCCGACCAAGCCTGGGCGCGCCACGCCGCCGGCAAAGGCCTCGCCATGGAGCAGATTCGCGACGAGTTGATGCACGGCCGCAAACTCTCCCCTCAGCAGAGCCGTGAACAGGAACTGGAGCGCGTCACCCAGCTTGCCCAACGCGAGGTTAAACGCGCGCGCGGCATCGAACACGATCGCGGCTTCGGCTGGAGCCGCTAATGGCGCTTTGCGCTTTCACGTTGTTACACGTATAGAATACGTATCATGGCAGCGAAGCCCAAGGCGCACCGCAAATTGACTATCACCGTGGAGGACTCGGTCTATCGCGGACTCCATAAGATTGTCGGCCCGCGCAACATCAGCCGCTTTCTCAATGATCTGGCGCGTCCACATGTAGTCCGCGACGATCTAGAGGAAGGTTATCGGGCGATGGCGGCTGACGAAGCGCGCGAGGCTGAAGCCGCCGAATGGAGCGAGGGGTTGGTGGGAGACGTGGCGGATGAGCGCCGCTGAGGCTGAAGTACCACAGCGCGGGGAAGTCTGGTGGGTAGCGTTCGATCCTTCAATAGGCGGCGAGATCAAAAAGACCCGGCCCGCGATAGTGGTGAGCAACAACGCCGCCAATCGCGTGCTCAACCGGGTCCAGGTGGTGCCGCTGACCAGCAACGTGCGGCGGCTCTATCCAGCCGAGGCCTATGTCAGCGTGGGCGGCGCCCGGCACAAGGCCATGACCGATCAAATCACCACCGCCAGCAAGCAGCGGCTGCATGAACGCATGGGCCGGCTCAATCCCAAGGATCTGGCCGGAGTCGAGCGGGCGCTCAAAACCCAACTCGGCCTTTAGCTAATCGCCAACATCAAGTCTTTTTGGAGCCGTTCAGTATATTATGGGTGAAAACGGCCAACGACATAATGAAAGTGAAGAACTCGAGCAGCGCATCTATCAGGTGCTGGCGTTGCTCGAGCGCGCCGGCGAACAGCAACGCGCCGCATCAGAACTGGTCACGCGCGCGAGCGCCCTGGAGCAGCGGCTTGATCAGGCCGTGCAGATCGCCGGCAGCACCGCGGCCAAACGCATCGCCGAAGAGGCGCACGTCGCGCTTGAGGGAACCATCGCCGATGCCGCTGAAAACCTGCGCCAGGCCACGCGCGGCGCGGTGGCGGCGGCCGAGAATCTGCGCCAGCCCTGGTGGGTCCATCTGGTTATGATCGTGATGACCGGAATCTTCAGCGCCACGCTCGCCTTCTGGGCCACTCACACTTCTGATGCCGCCGCTTATCAGCAGGATCAGCGCAATCAGCAGCTAATTCGCGAAGGCCAAATGCTCGAACGCGTGTGGCCCAAACTCACCCCAGTCCAGCGTAAGAGAATCGAACAGCTGGATAACGATTGAGCATAAAAATTGAGACACACGAGAGCAGGGCAGGGCGATGGAGAAAGACGAAGGGCTGTAACGGTAAACCGTCCTTTACGAGCAGGAGTTAGCGTCAGTCTGATTTGACGTTAATTTCCGAAGTCGAATGCATTAGCCAAATCCGAAACGTTCGCGTCGCGATTGGTGAGTGGCGGCAGGCCGAAGCGCTCCTCTATGAACTTCACCACCGAATACGAAGTCCGCCTGTGGAGTTACCCCGCTTCAGTAGACGGTGAAGGGCTGCGGTAATTAATGTTGTTTCGATAGTTTCTTTCGAAGTCAATGGGCGACAAGTAGTTAATCGCCGAATGGCGGCGATGCGGGTTGTACCACCCTTCAATGAATTCAAAGATTGCCATGCGCGCCTCAATCTGGGATTTGAAAGTGCGCTGATTAAGCAGTTCGCATTCGAGGGTGGCGAAGAAGCTCTCGCACATGGCGTTATCGAAGCAGTCGCCGACCGAACCCATCGACGGCCGCACGCCCGCCTCATCGCAACGTTTGCCAAAGGCCAGCGCGGTATATTGACTACCCTGATCGGAGTGATGAATCACGGCGGCGGGACGGCGCTGGCCAACGGCCATGTTGAGCGCCTCGAGGACTAATTCCGTACGCAGATGGGTGGCCATGGCCCAGCCCACAATGCGGCGGCTGAAAGTGTCGAGCACTACTGCCAGGTAGAGAAAGCCCGCCCAGGTGGGGATGTAAGTAATGTCGGCCACCCACACGGAGTTGGGCGCCGCGCCAACGAAATTACGATGGAGCAGATCCGGCGCCGGCCGTGCCTGACGATCACGCACGGTCGTAATCGTCCATGGGCGGCGACTCGCGCCGCGCAAGGCTGCCGCTTTCATCAACCGCGCCACGCGCTTGCGTCCGAGATGGATATTCGCCGCGCGCAATTCTTCATGAATCCGTGGCGCACCATAGGTGGCGTGGGAAAATTGATGGATCGCGCGGATACGCAAAGTGAGTTCCGCATCGGCCCGCGCCCGTGCGCATGGCGGCCGCTTGAGCCACGCATAGTAGCCGCTGGCGGAGACAGCCAATACGCGGCACATCGTGGTAATCCCATAGCTGGCCTGATTCGCGCTCACGAATTGGAACGCCGTGACGGCACCGTGCCGGTCTCCGTCGCGAACCAGGCCGCGGCTTTTGCCAATATCTCGCGTTCTTCGCGCAGCACCCGGTTCTCGCGCCGCAGCCGATTGAGCTCCATGCGTTCATCAGTAGTTAAGCCGTCGCTGCGCAGGCCCTCATCGAGTCCCGCCTGCTTGACCCACTTGCGGATCGCATTGGCCGACGGCTCGAACTCGCGCGCCAGCTCGTTCACGCTTCGCCCGGCCCGCGCCAATTCGATGATCCGGCGCCGGTACTCCGGCGGGTATGGCGGATGGGTTTGTGGCATGGGGATTCTCCTTCTTCCTTTCCCCAACACCGTCTACGAAATCGGGTCAAGTCCACTGATCGTGCAGGATGTAGCCCTGCTTGGCAAACGGGCTTACTACCAGCAGCGGCACCCGGAAGCCGAGGCCGACACCATCTATCTCAGGCGGCGCCACATGATCATACCAGCCGCCGAAATCGTCCCAGGTGATGAATACGACGGTGCTCGGCCAGTCCGGGCCGCCGGTTAATGCCTGCAACTGTTGCAGCGTCCATTGCATGCCGGCCCGCACACTGTATGGCGGATGTTCACTATATTCATAGGGCGCGATCAACCAGCTGACCGAGGGCAGATTGCCGGCGGCGGCGTCATTTACAAATTGCTGACCTCGGTTGAGGATCCTCTCGGCAATACCAGCAACTTTGTGACCGACAGCCTTGGCCGAGTGACCTCCCAAACTACGCCGCTGAATGAAACGACATCTTTCGTTTACGACGCTCTTGATCACGTCACCAGCCAGACCGATCCGGACGGTAACGCCACCGCTTTCACCTACGATCCGACCAGTGCGCGCCTCACCAAGCTGAAGAATGCGCTCGGCAATGCCTGGACCTGGAGCTACACGCCGCCAAGCGGCAGTGGGGATGTCTGGGATTGGGAAGAATGCAGCCCAGGCGGGGGATGTTACACCGGCCAATTTGACTGGGCCACCGGCCTCCCTCTCGTCTATACGGATGTGCGCACCGTTTCAGATAATTATTCTTATGACAATTTCGACCGACCCTCCGAGCTGCAATACAATGTCAACGCAACTTCCGGCTATCCGCAGACCACGGTCAATTACACTTACGACGCTGCCGATCGCGTCACCGAAATGGTGGATACCGGCGGCGGGAATCACTCGTCGTCGGGCAATACGCAAAATA
>Ga0335073_10015128_pt1 | contig 10797 bp, 5 predicted proteins | sample Lox_Sample_22_FD_207093 | JGI IMG/M metagenome (GOLD analysis project Ga0335073, IMG submission 207093) | Soil microbial communities from Loxahatchee National Wildlife Refuge, Florida, United States - Lox_Sample_2.2 | ecosystem: Environmental > Terrestrial > Soil > Wetlands | place: USA: Florida...
CCAAGGGCACATCCGTCTTGGCTGCGATGTAGCGCAGGGTTTCGAGGGGAAGATACTTGTAGCGACTTCTTTCCTGCGCGGCTTCGAGGATGCCGAGCAAGGCTCCAGGACGTCCTCTACGGCTGCTAATCACCTTGTCGATGAATAGTTGTTCTTCGCTGGGAAGAATTCCAGGCGAGAGCGTTTGCATAGACACTTCTCCCGAAGAGCCGCTCACTCCTAATTCTCTTATTGAAAACGTAGCCCTTTTGGAGAAAACTCACCGGGGTTGCAAGCACAGCGGATAGTGACAGCAATCACAGCCTGTATGCATGCAACTCCGGGTGTACGGCTGCATATTCCCCCGGGCCGAACCGATTTGTGCGGGACGACCGGCCGCCAGATCGTGAAAGGTCGCGATTCGGTCTGCGAAACGCCGACCCTCGTGTGGGTTGCGAGCGAGCGATTTAGCCTTTACCCTGAAGCATTCTCTTAGGTTTGATTGGAGGCTCGTTTGGCCAGCTTACCCAAGATCTCTCTTGCACTCAGGAAACGCGCGGCGCGAATCGAAGTGCTCCTAATGGATGTCGACGGCACCATGACCGATGGCGGCGTTACTTTGCTTTCGCAACTAGATGGTACGGCGCTTGAGATCAAGACCTTTGATGCGCACGACGGCCAGGGGCTCACATTGGCCCAGACCGCCGGTCTTCGGACGGGCTGCATTACTGGACGCGAAAGCGCCGCACTCCGGCGCCGCGCAACCGAAATGAAGATGGAGTTTATCTACATGAAACAACCCGTGAAAATGCCTGCCTATGAAGAGATCCTTCGAAAAGCCGGCGTTTCGGATTCTTCCGTCGCATTCATTGGCGATGATCTTCCCGATATTCCGTTATTGCGCCGCGCCGGCCTGGCCGTTGCTGTGGGCGACGCGGTCCCAGAAGTAAAAACAATCGCGCACTACACCACGAAAGCGCTCGCAGGCCACGGCGCGATCCGCGAGGCCGTTGAACTCATTCTCAAGTCCAAAGGCGTGTGGGCCGCGATGATCGACAAAGCTCGTGCGTAACTGGCTGAATAATACGTTCCTAACGGCACATACGTTGTTCCCAGTCTTCCGCGAACATATTCAACTTTGCGTCGGGATCTTCTGGGTGCGCTGCAATAACCGATTCGTCGACTTCTATTCCCCATCCCGGCTTGGTCGGCACATCATAGTATCCATCTTTGACCTTCGGAGTTCCTGAAGTCAGTTGCTCGCGCCAGGTGACGTCATAGTCCTGGAAAGTTTCCAGGATAAGGAAGTTCGGTATGTTCGCCGCCAGGTGAATGCCGGCGATTGTTTTCAGCGGGCCGTCACAGTTATGCGGAGCGACGCTGATGTAATACGCCTCTGCAAGCGCAGCAATCTTCTTCGTTTCTAGAAAGCCACCCGAGTAAGTGATATCAGGCTGGATTACATGTGCGCCCTTTCGCTGTAGAAGATCGTGAAATCCATAGCGGCTGTAAATATGCTCTCCGGTCGCGACTCGAATTGCAGCACCTGCAACTACTTGGGCCATGGATTCATTATTGTTCGCGGGGATTGGTTCCTCGCACCAGGCCGGGCGGTATGGCACCATGGCGCGGATCGCCTCTAATGCCATGATCGGGCTAAACCGTCCATGGAACTCAAGCAGGATATCAACGTCCTCGCCAACAGCCATTCTTACGACTTCTACCGTTTGGCAAGCTCTGGTCAACTCGGCCCGGGAGATCTCACGCCCACCGGGACCGAACGGATCGAACTTCAGCGCCTTGTAGCCTCTCGACACAACCTGGTGCGCTTTGTCCGATACTTCTCCCATATCTGCGATGCTGCTGTACCAGCCATTTGCATACGCTTTCACTTGGGAACGGACCTTTCCTCCAACCAGGTTGTACACTGGCTGCCCGCACGCTTTACCGACGATGTCCCAGAGAGCCATCTCGATGCCGGCCATAGCGGAGAACATGACCGGACCTGAGTTGTGCTCAATCTGATAAAGACGAAACCACAGATCTTCAATGTCGAAGGGGTTCTGTCCAATGACATAACGGCGTGCATAATCCAGTACAAGTTCCCGGACAGCAGTCTCCTTCCACCCTAAAGTTCCTTCACCCCAACCCACAAGCCCGGAATCAGTTTGAATTTTCACGAAGACATAATTACGCCACGCCGCTCCGATAAGGAACACATGGACATCGCTAACTTTCATTTCCCGTCACCTTCACCTTTCAGACTGAACGATCTTGGCCGGATGGACCGCTACGTAACCAGTTACTGCGCCGTATATCCGCCGTCTATAACCCAGTTCACGCCATTGACATACGTCGCCGATGCGCTGCATAAATAGACAACCAATTCAGCAATCTCTTCACAACTGGCGAAGCGCTTGACGAGGTAATTTTCCAGCAGCTTTGGAGGATCGATAACCCCAGAGGCGATCAAGTTCTTTGTAACGTACGTCTCCACCGCGGCAGGGCTGATGGCATTGACCCGGATCTTTAGATCCTTCATCTCGACCGCCATAGCCCGAGTCATCGCCACTATCGCGCCCTTGGTGCCCGCATAAGGCACCAGATTAGGATTGCCAGCTAGCGCATTCACCGAAGCAATATTTACGATGACAGGGTCGCGCGGCCGTTCTTGTGCTCGTGAGATCTGACGCAAAAATTCCTGAACTAAAAAAAAAGGGGCTCGCTGATTCACACCCACGACGCGGTTAAACTCGGTGACAGTGACCTCCAGCATGGGCTTATGAAAGCTCCAGGCGGCGTTATTAATGAGTGTATCGACAAGTCCGAGCGTCTTGGCCGCCTCAACAAATACGAAGGTACCGGCATCTTCCTCCGACAAGTCTTTGACCACTGCAAAGGTGTGTCCCGAAGTAAAAGGATGTTCCTTGAGTCTGGACAAAACCGTAATGTCACTATCCACGAGCAGTAGGTGAGCCCGGTCCTGAGCCAGGCGGCGAGCGATCGCAAGGCCTAACCCATGCGCCGCGCCGGTCACAATCGCGTGCCGCGCTGGCGATTCAGGTTCCGGCTTTTTTTCTAGATTCGCGTTCTTTGGCATGGCTAATCGTCTTCGCTATCCTAATTCCGGTTCGCCGGATGATAAGGTCACACTCGCGATAAGTCAATGTGGAACGTGGTCCGTTATCCGGGACTGACAAGCAGGCTGCGAACAGGTATGATACTTCTCCGGGTTGCAGGAGCATTGAAGTGTCAGGGAAACGTACCATTAAGCCGCAGCGTCTCCAGATCGACAAAAACTACATCGAAGTGATGGGTAAAATTTTTGCCGTTTTGGAGCACATGGTGGAGACAAGAGGCAGTCGCAGGTCGGTCCCATTTGCTGATCTAGTGCGATCGGTGCCGTTCGCCCGTACCACGGTTCATCGCATCCTGTACTCGCTGGAAAAACTAGGCTACGTTGAGAAGGACGTACGATCCCATTATCAGTTGTCGTCGAAATTCTTCGAACTCACCGGACCCGTATCGCATTTCCGGCGATTGGAATCGCTTTCGAAAAGTGTGATGCAGAGTCTGATGCTCCGCTTTGGCGAGACCGTCAATCTGGGAGTTCTTGAGGATGGTCGAGTTGTGTACATAGACGTATTGCAAAGCCCAAATGCCCTGCGGATTGCCGCAGTCCCAGGCGAACTGAATCCGATACACTGCACAGCGTTAGGCAAAGCGATGCTTGCATTTCTGCCACAAGATGAAATCGATGCCATCCTTGAACATAATCCGCTCATTAGACGAACGCAAAGAACCATCACGCGGAAAGCGCACTTGCTTGAGCACCTTGCCTCCGTACGGGAACGGGCCGTGGCCCTCGACCTGGAAGAGAACTTAAATGGAGTGATTTGCGTGGCTGCTCCCATATTCGATCAGGCCGGGCGCGCAATTGCGGGGCTGAGCGTTTCTGGTCCGGCAACTCGTATGCAGGCGAAGCTGACCCAAGTTCAGCAGGAAACACGTAGTTCGGCTTTAGCGCTGTCACGCATGTTGTGCCCTAATCCATTACCGTTGGAGGTTGTTTTGCCCCACCGGAAACCCGTTTGAGGTTTCTCTCGCCGTTTTTTGGGGTCCCCACTTTAGTTCCGTCATCCGGACGACCTTGGCCGTATGGACGATTAGCAAACTGGTGAGGACATTACGGTTTGGCCGGATAAGTGACCCGAACCGACACAATCTCATACGCATGCACGGGGACGGTGATGTGATTGCCTGCCGTGATTGGTAAAGGTGAACCTTCTGGCTCCTCCATTAGATTTGTAAGTTGGGCCGAAATTGCTCCCGGCGGAACTGAAAGCTCAACATCGCCGCTCTTTCCTGACCACTCGTAAAATCGGAGCAGGAGAGCATTGACGTCCTCGGCCTTCTTCACCGCGGTTAGGACGACATGATCCTGCTGTACTTTCACAAACGAGTGCTCAGCCGGGAGACTTCCTGCGTGCGATTGCACCTGTTCCCCACTCAGCTTGTAATTGAAGTCGTAGCCTCGCCGGACGGTAAGGGCCTGCCTCCAGTCACCGGCATGCGGATACAAAGAATAACTGAAACTGTGATGTCCACGATCTGCCTCGGGATCGGGCCAGGTGGGAGAACGCAGCAATGAAAGCCGCAAAAGATTCCCTTTCGCGTCGTACCCGTACTTTGATTCATTAATAAGGCTGAACCCTTCGTTTCCATTTCCCAAATCTGCCCATCGGAGGGCTGGCACCTCGAACTTTGCTTTTTGCACCCGATTTTTGCGCGTCGTGGGACGTTCGATTGTGCCATACGGAATCTCGAAAGTGGCCTTATCACTCGAGGCAGCCAGTGGAAATGCAGCTTTCAGAAGAATGTGATTGGCGTGCCAGTCGATTTCGTTATGAACGTCCACACGATCCAAGTTGGCATACATCGAGAGATCTTGAACGAATTTGGACCCCTGCCACGTCCGCACTACGCGGACAGTCGCCCGTAATGGGCCCTGCTCAACAACATTGACCGAATCGACCATATCCAATTTCGTAAACTGATCCTCAAAATCACTATCGATATTCCATGCATCGTAATCTTTCGGAGTATCCTTAAACGCTATCAATTCGTTGCCACATCCATTGGCAGCAATCGATTCAAACTGACTCCTCTTGTTATAAAGGCTCGTAATGCAACCGTTCTTGGCATCCACAGTCATTTTCAGCCACGAGTTTTCCAGGGTCAGTCCACGCACTTGCAGGTCGCTCTTCCCGGCTGCCGTGCCTGGAATCGCGTATAGCATCCGATATCCCAGCGAGGGTACTTTGTTTGCTTCGACGAGTACTTGATAAGTATTCAGAGTTGGATCAGAGGAAAGCACCTGAAATGGCTGAGGCTCCCCTTTCGAATTCACGATCGAGATCGTCCCCAGGGCGCGCTCGGGCATCTGAATCTCGACCGGTACAACATCTGTTCTCTCCCATGCCAGTGGATTTATAACAATGAAAGGCACACTACCTGCCGGCCCTCGAGTGTTGATCTCAGTATCGATGGTGTGCCATGCCTGAGCGCTCACATGATCCGTCAGCAGGCGAACGGAATCGTAGTCGCGTTGCGAGTCCTTATAGATTTCGCCAATTCCCGACCCTGCCGCCAGGTCGTGAAACTGGTTGAAGAGCACTTTCTTCCATTCTTCAGTGAGTTCCGTGCCTGGATACTGACCTCCTAAAAGCCAGGCCAGAGAAGAAAATTTCTCGGCATTCAGCATCTGCTCTTCGCTGTCCCGCATATTCTTTTTGTGCTTGGCTTGGGTCGTGAAAACGCCACGGTGGTATTCAAAGTACAGTTCATCGTTCCAGACCGGCAGGCTGAACTTGCCGGCTGCGGGCTGCGGCAATTTCGTGTTCCCGTCCGCCAGCGTTTTGTAATTCCAAACCGGCGCATGATCACTGTCAGCTTTGCCCTCGATGTCAGAAAAAAAGCCCTGAGCTATGCCGAAAGTCGTTTTAGGATAGACGACGTCGGACCTAACCCAGCGCATCCCTTCGTCGAGCATCGCGCGAGTCGGTCCGCCACCGTGATCGCCAACTCCGAAAAGATGCATCATCTCCGGGGATCCGGGATTGAGCGCTTGTGCGGCAGCAATATCTCTTGCCATGCGCAGCGGCTCGATGTCATTTCCGTAGTCGTGTGGAAAGTAAGTGAGCACGCGGCTTCCGTCTGGGGATTGCCACCAGAAGATCTTCAATGGAAGTTGATTGGTATCGTTCCAGGCCATTTTCTGCGTGACGAAGTAATCGACTCCGGACTTTTTGTAGATCTGGGGCAATTGCCAGTTATACCCGAAGGAATCGGGATTCCATCCGATGCGGACGTCGGTTCCAAATTTCTCCTTGAAGTATCGCTTGCCAACCAGCAGTTGGCGCACCAGCGATTCCCCGTCCGGCATGTTTAAGTCCGGCTCGACCCACATGCCGCCAACCATTTCCCATCGGCCTTCTTTTACGCGCTTCACAATTTGCTCATGCATTCCGGGGTATTTTCGGCACACCCACTCGCTGTAGGCTGCTGCCGATTGCGTGTAAGTAAACTGCGGATATTCCTCCATGAGTTGCAAAGCCGTGCCAAAGGTGCGCCGGACGACATCCACCGTTTCCGTCCACGGCCAAAGCCACGCCGCATCAATATGCGAATTGCCGCTCATCCGTAATGAAGTTTGCTGCAACTCGGGCTTGAGCGGATCCAGAAGATTCTGGGCTTGTTTCAGTGAGGCGTCGAATGCTGTCTGGTCGGAGTTGTTGAGCGCCCCCAGATCCACCGCAGCGGCAGTCTCTTCCAGCTCCCTTCGCGTCTTCTCCGGATCGGATGTATGCGGCGCGAGAATCGATACGGCCCCCATTTCAGCAAACAGCGTCGACGGATTGGGCCGCGTGGAGGGAAATTCGACCCGCAGCGGAACTCCCAAGAAATGTTTTTTGTCGACGGATCGCAACAGTTTCACGGCAACAAGGACCTTGTCACCCGGGTGCGCTCTTTCAAACAACACCATTGGCTCCAGACTGTCGCCTATGGCCACGCGACGGCCATTGAAGTAAATAATGGCAGTAATTGGTCCGTTTGCGTCGTATTGAAAATCGAACCAGATCTTGCTATTCGTGAGATCGTACCCATTCAGCGTTTTTGGGATTTCGATCCAGCGGCGATACCACTCTGCTTCCGGAGGAGCAAAACTACCTGGCCTTACCAATTGCCAGGAACTATCGTCGAGCTCGACTGATTCACCGTGCGCCACATCTCCTGTGTGAAGCTTCCATTCTTCATCCGGCAAGTACACCAGCGATTCCAGTTGCTTGGCCACGGAAGCAACCGGATCAGCTGAACCCGGGGAGATCCTCCGCCAAATTACGGGCTGCTCATCGCCACCTATCGCCCATGTTCCTTCGATATGCTGCGAGTCAGCGGAAATCGATCCTACATACGAAACCTGACCAGCGCGCATTCTGAGAGTGGAGTTCTCCACTGAAACTGCATCCAAGGGTGTGCCAAACAAGAATTGTCCTGGAATATCGGCAGTCGCTGTCGTCGCACCTTCCGCCTGAGAAATGTGAACGACGTATTGCACGGGCTTGCCATACTCCTCGACTATGGCTTTCCAGTTCCCCTGAAAGTTTTGGGCGGACGCGGACGGCAACAGCAAAGCTGCTGCGAGGACCATATATAAGGATTTCATTTCATCTCCAGTACGGAAAAACGAGTGAGCGCTGAGCTGTGCGCTTCCTGGGATTGTGCCTCAACGAAGTTGTCGGCATAAGAAATGTTAGAAGCTTATGTCAGCTCCTGCGGCATTCCATGCTGATAGACGAAGGCGCAGATCCGACCGGCTTGCGACCGGCGGATTCACGATCGGGTCCAATCCCGACATGTCGAGCCGAACTATGCCCCGAAGAGTCGCTGCCTCTCCTGGTGCCAGCCAGAAAAAGTTATCATTCCAAACGACCGAATATGTGTCGGGAACTACATCCACACGTACGGGATAAGCAGGAACCTTCCCAACATTTTCAACCCTGACGATAAGCTCTGCTTCTTTACTCGACTGTGTTTCGAACTTAGCGGTCCCGCGCAATGCCGTGAAACAGGCTTGCACCTGCGGCTTGAGCCACGGTCCAGTTTTTGTCACTTCCTCTGCGACAGGCGCGGATTGCCAGCGCTTTCGCGCGTCGGCGTCTCCCAGCATCTTCAAAATCCGGATCCAATATACTCTGCGTGAGAGGCTTGTGCCGTGGGCATCATTGAGAGTAAGTTCGAGAAATAAATATCCTTCCTGGGTGTTCGCCGGAATCGGCCACGACATCAGATGGGACTCGCTGGAGTGCCCGTTTCCCTGAAGGTCCATCGTCCATTTTTCCTCATGCACGACATGCATGAGTTGATCCAGGAGACGCGCGCGAAAGCGGCTGCCTTCGATACTGTTTTCGCCATCATTCAAAGCAAACACTTCGGCTTTGAATGTATCTCCCGGTCCCCAGGAGAAGAAGCCTGTGTCGGCCATAACGTGAACGGGTTCGTTCGCACGCTTCGCGGCATAAAAAGGAATCTGCGGCTGACCAAACCAGTCAATGATGTGCCAGCTGTTGCAGACCGGACCTAGCGAGTTATAGGTCCATAGTGCTTCGCCTCCGGTGTAAGGAAACTGCGCGCGCCACTGTTCCAGCACAGAGCCCATATTGTGCTCGTAAGCCATCTGGCTGCAGTCAATCAACTCTTCGATATCGGCCTTGCCAAAATCGGCATACCAGGTGGCTCGCTGCCAACTCCGGATGAACGTGTACCAAAGCTCGGCGCTCCGATCTCGAATCGTAGGATATCTGTGCTTGAATGCCTCAACGTCGTAACCAACCGGTTTTTGCGCCAGCTCTGCGGCGGGAACGATCCGCTTCAGCAAGGAATAATTCGCAAAACTGCTGAATGACCACTCGGAGATGAAGTTATGTCCTCGATCAAAAATCTTGTGATACCAGTTCTCGTCTCCGGTATAGAGCCCTTCTGGCGGTTCGTAGGCGTGGTAGTCACCTCCGTATGGCGAATTCATCCGGAAAGGCCGGCCGCCGTCGTACCCTGCGAATATCTCGCGTACCAGGCCGAGAAACGCCTCAATGCCGTCGGCAAACGGGTCGAATTCGTTCCCTCCGACGTAGAGTGCAGTAGACGGGTGCTGGCGCAATCGGAGTACAGTCTGCGTTAACTGCTCGCGCCAGACGGGCAAGGATGTCGTGCCCGGAGTATCGGCCCAATTCAGTGGCACTTCTTGCCATACGAATATCCCGTGTTCATCGCATAGGTCGTAAAACTGCTCGCTTTCGAAAATCGAAGTTCCGCCGTTGAGCCGCAGCATATTAAAGCCGGCGTGCTTGGCGGCTCGAATCATCCATTCTTCGCGCTCGGGTGAGAGCACCAGCACATCATCGCTGGCTAGCCAGCACGCACCCTTCACATAAAATGGGTGGCCGTTCACGACCCAAAGATACTGATACGCTTCGTCCTCGAGAGTGCGGTCGGCGGGTGTCGATCGAGGGCTCTCAGGGCTTAAAGGGTTGCGTTTCAACTCCAGCGTGCGGACCCCGAATCTGCTGGTGATGAAATCCGTTTGCTTGCGGTCGCGCATGAGTTTCAGTTCCAGCCGGTAGAGCGACTGCTCGCCCATGCCATTGGGCCACCATAGCTTCGGACTTTTCAGTTCGATTTGTCTCTCCCAGAACGAGTTTCCTGCAGGAACCTTCTGTTTCGATGTACCCTGCCACGCAACCTGCCCACTGGAAATATGGACAATTTGTGCCTCGATGGCACCATCGAACGCGGAGCCTGTATTGGTCACCATGGCTTGCGCCCACAGCGTGGCAGCTTCCGAGCCTATCGCATCCGTACGCACGAACGGCGATTCCATGTAGGCCTGGCCGGTGGCAATTAATCGGATGGGCTGATACAAACCAATGGTGCGATACCGATTTCCCCACTGATATGTCTCTGCATCCTGCGCATCAGGCTTAACGACTCGCGGATTGTGGTTTTCACTGCTGCTGTCGTAGTTCGGTAGTAAGTCATGGGGCTCGTGCACCAGCCTTACCAACAGTTCATGTTCTCTGCCGGGCACAACCCGACTGGAAATGTCGAACGTAGGACCACCGAACGCCCCTTCATGCCCTCCCAAGAACTCTCCGTCCAGCCAGACGAGCCCAAAATAATCCATGCCATCGAATCTGAGGCGCACCACCGAGTCGCGCCACGATTCCGGAATGACAAAGTGATGCCGCAGATGCCAGTCCCGCTGTTGAATCCACTGCAGCCTTTTGTAGTTTTCTCCGATCCAGAGATTCGGTACCTGTCCAGCCTGCATCAGCGCATATTGCACCGGACGTGGCATCTCGGTTTTGATCCAGTCATCCGCAGAGGAGTAGTCGCCGGGCATAATCGTGTTATCCGCCCCAAGCAGTTCCCACCCGTTGCCAAGTACAATTTCTTGCCCACTACCGGCGGGACCGGGTGAGCTATGAACCGCCCTCGCCTGCACCGGTGTCACTGCATAAACGCGCTGGGCAAGCAGCTCCTTCAACTCCTCCATTTCGCTTTGGGTGGCGAGCTTGCCTACTGGTGTCTGGCCACCCATACTATTTTGCGAAATTGCTTTCTCATCTGTCCGCCCGACGGCAGGCGTGATCGCTGCAGCGGCTCCCGCCCCGAGCAGCGTCAAACAAGCGCGCCGGGAAATCCCTCTGCTACCCATGTTCAGTGTCCCCTGTTGTTCGTATGAAGGCGAGTGAAGTACTT
>Ga0335073_10015130_pt1 | contig 10797 bp, 10 predicted proteins | sample Lox_Sample_22_FD_207093 | JGI IMG/M metagenome (GOLD analysis project Ga0335073, IMG submission 207093) | Soil microbial communities from Loxahatchee National Wildlife Refuge, Florida, United States - Lox_Sample_2.2 | ecosystem: Environmental > Terrestrial > Soil > Wetlands | place: USA...
CCCGGCTCACCAAACTGGAAAAACTCATCGCCGACTACAAAGAGTCCGACGCGCAGACCCAGGCGAAGGCGCACCTCATGTCCACATTTGCTGAATCGTGGGACAAGATCTGCAAGGCGCACGATTCCAAACAGAGCTTAGGCTTCGACAAGCTCGGCCAACGCTCTTGCGCGGTTCCTCCGCTTCCTCCGCCGTCTGCTGTGGATTCGAAACCTTCGGCTGGGAAGAAGTAAGGTTCTACTCGGGAATTTCCAGGCCGCCGCGGGCTTCCTGGGTCAGTTCTTCGATGGCGCGGAACCAATACTCCTGGTCGCGTCCGTGGATCTGACCCTCCTCTTCCCAGATCTGATAGGCCCTCCGGGCGATTTGCTCCTCACTGAAGTGGATCGGTTCAAAGGCGGGCGACATAAGAAGTTCCCCTCATTGTAAGCCCATTGGTCAGCCTATGTTTGCACCCGACGACGAACCCGACCTTTACGAACTGCCCAGCTGGGACCTTCCCGGACGCACCGCGCGCTACCTCCGTAGAAAGCGCCGGGCCGGGGAGATCCGGCATCAGGGCGCGGAAAATCAGGGATCTTCCGCCGGGCCTCCGGGATCGGGTCACTGGAAACGATTGGAATCGATCTGCCGCATCCTGCTCTTACTCTCAGGCAGCTTTGCCTTGCTCGCGATCGGCGGTGGAGTCCTGTGGCTCTACCCGACCGCCCGGCGCATCGATTCCGCCTCGGCCGCCCTGCTCACCTGCAACTGGCGCGACCAGGCGGGCAAGTGGCGCGGGAACGGAGCCTGCCTGCAATCCGAGATCCTGGCCATCACCGGCAGCACGCGAGCGGCGGCCGGCGCGATCGCGGCGGGCATGCCCAAGCTGGTTCGATCCGCCGAAACCACCACCCGCAACGCCGCGGCCGAGAGCCGCCAGATTGTGGCGGTGACCGAAGCCCTGCGACCGGTGATTGCGCGCGCCGGCCGGGCGGTGGGATCCGCGGACGATACCCTCGTCAGTCTGGACGACCTGGTCAGAAATACCGACCACCGCCTCAACGGCCCGGAGGGCACGCTCCCCACGCTCAACGCGCAGATTCCCAAGCTGGGGGCGATCGCCGATGGGTTTACCGCGCCCGAAGGCATCCTGCCGGGCGCCCGCACGGCCATCGATCGAGCAATTCAACTGATGGCGGATCCGAACATTCCGGCGACCATGGCCTCCCTGGCGGAGGCCTCGCGATCGGGCGCCGCCGCCATGGCCCACGTCGATCACGCGTCGGGCGAAGTGGATGAGACGTTGAAGTTCATCCGCGACGACTTCAGCCCCAAGCACGTAGGATTCTGGCAACACCTGCTCGATTCCGCGCTCTCGGAACTGCCGAGCGGGCTGGTGAACTTCTTCCTGCAATGGCACCCGCAACGCGTAACCACGACCAATCCCCAATGAAGGATTTATGAGACTTCGCAGACTTCGCAGACTCTTTGAGTTGATCCTCGGCCTATGCCCATTGGCTCTGGCGCAAACCTCCTCTCCGTTGCCCGCGGGAATCGCCGTGTACGGCACGTACAACCAACTCTCGACCGCCAGCAGTAACTGGGGATTCGGCATGAGTGGGGCCTATACCACCAAGGCCCAGCAATCCATCGCCATGTTCAACGTGACCGCGGTGGACTTTGAACCGGTCAAAGGGACCGATCCCACCACAGGCAAGCAATTCGTGGGCTTCACCGCGGCCCTGCGCCAGGAGTTGCACGAGGCGTTCCTCCGCACGGGCAAGTTTACGGCATCCTTTGGAGTCGGCGCCGGACCGGCTCTATCCTCCGCGCCCGCGAGCGTGACTTTCAGCGCCACGGCCTCTTTCGATGTGACGGCCATGTACCGGCTGAATTCCTACCTGAGCCTGATCCTGCCTCTGCGGATGGAATACATCAGCAACATCGGCAACGGCCAGGGGGCCTTCAACCCCATCGCGCAATTCGGGATCCTGCTCAATACCCGCAAGCTGCCGCCCCCGGCGACTACCCGCCAGCCCCCGCCCGCTGCGAATTAGCAGATTCGGGCTGAACCGGGAACCAGCAGATTTTTTGGAAGCACGCCATGTGGAATTGGGCCTGCTCCATCTGTTTGCCCTCGCCGCGAAACAGGATGATCGGCACTTGATCGCGGCATAGCTCGCAGTCGTTACACCACTCAAATGAGTGGTGTTCCCAACGTGGATCCTCTTCGGCTACGCCGATCGGGAGGCCACAAAGAGAACAGCCGCATTCCGGGTCCTTGCACCCGGCCTCGCCGCAGGATCCCCGGCGGCTCCAGCGGATCCGGCCCGCATAGCGGGATTTGATCTGAAATTCGGCGCTCATCTCATTCGGAAGATACCATGGCCCTCGACCTGATTCTCGGCCCCATCGCAGGCCTCGTGATCGGCTTTCTCACCGGATTAATTGTCGGTCTCGCCCCGGGTGAACCCAGACGCAAAAGAAAAAGGAAAACGCATGAAACTCGGCAAGCTCCCCAAGCGCGAAGATACGCGCACCCTGAAACTGACCAAGTACCTGAAGGTTGAAGAATTGCCCGCCGCGCCCGCCGCGGTGGACTGGACGAAGGCCGTACCGCAATACGGCATGCTCTTAAACGACCAGCTGGGTGATTGTGTGATCGCGGGCATGATGCACCTCGCGATGGGCTGGGTCGCCAACGCCGGAGGAAAGATTCCGGTGCCCACGGACCAGGAAGTCCTGGCGGCGTATTCGGCCATCGGGGCCTATGTGCCGGGAGATCCATCCACCGACAACGGCTGCAATATGCTCGACGCCTTGAAGTATTGGAAAAACACCGGCATCCAGATTCAGGGCGCGGTCAGCCAGATCGTGGCCTTCGCCGAGGTGAACCTCCAGAATTTTGCCGAAGTCAAAGCGGCCCTCTGGTTATTTGGCGGACTCTTTACCGGCTGGGCCTTGCCGGAATCGGCCGAGAACGCCAAAACCTGGAACGTCACCGCGTCCTTGCACGGCAAAGGCAAGCCCGGCTCCTGGGGAGGGCATTGCGCGCCATTGGCAGCGGATAGTTCCTCCGGTCAATTTCAGGCCATTACCTGGGGCGAATTGATGCCCACCACGCAAAACTTCGTCACGGATTATTGCGATGAGGCCTATGCCGTGCTTTCCTCCGAATGGATCGAGCAGAACGGCGAGGCGCCGTGTGGCTTCGACTTGAAGGCCTTGCAGCAGGATCTCTCGGAACTGTAGCGGCTATGAACACCATCCTTTCCATTCGCGGCGGCGGCATCCGGGGAATCATCCCCGCCTGCGCCTTAGTGGCTCTGGAGCAGCAGCTCGGGGGATTGACGCGCGATCACATCGCATTCTGCGCCGGGACTTCCACCGGCGCGCTCATCACCGCGGCCGTCGCGGCGGGTGTTCCGGCAGCCGACATTCTCAAGGTTTACACGCAGCAGACTCCACAGATCTTTCAGCCCTCCGGACTCGCCGCGGACGTCAAGCTGTTGATCGACGGCTACCAGTACGACCCGAAGAATATGCAGAAGGTAGTTGTGGGCGCCCTCGGCCCGGCAGCCAACTGGATGATGAACGACTCCCCGCTGCCGATCCTGATTTCGGCCACCGCCGTGAACGGGCACGTCTGGTATTTCGTGCGCGATTGCGCCTGGAATGCCAAGACCACCGGCAAGGTAAGACTGGTGGACGCGGCCGTGGCCTCCTCCTGTGCCCCCACGTACTTCAACCACTGGCAGGTCCCCGGCATCCTCGGAAAACCCGTCGTCACCTGCTACGACGGCGGAGTAGGATGCGTCTCGAACCCGGCCTATGAAGCGGGCGTGGAGGCCTTCGAATACTACAGCCTCAGCCCCGGTAGCTCGCAAATCGTAGACCTCGGCACGGGATGGTTCCCCGGTTCCACCGCAGTGCCCTCGGGACTGTTAGAGACCGTCGAGTGGACCGTGAATACCCTCGTCGATACGTCCGAGACGTGGGCCGATCAAGCGGCCCGGCGGCAGTGGGGCGCGCGAGTACTCCAGGTCCTCAACCCCGAGCTATCGGGCAATGTGGATGAGGCCGATCTCTCGGCCATCCCCGCGCTGTACGCTCTCGGGCAGCAGTTCGCTTCGACGCTCGACTGGGCCAAAATCCTCGCTGTCTAACTGTCTAACCGTCTAACTGTCCAGACCCTTTCAGTCACTCCAGACTTTTTCCATGACCACCGAACATCCAAAGCTCCAGCATCCCAACGTCCCCCGCGCCTTCTCTTCCTGGTCGGAAGAGCAGGTGTTGCACGTCGCGTGCATGTATTCGAATCCGCAGCGCTGGCCGGTTCGACGCGAGCTGATGAACGACTTCCGGAGGCGGATCGAGCGCGATCCCAACGTCAGGCTGTATGTGGGAGAGGTGGCCTTCGGAGACCGACCCTTCGAAGTCACCCACCCCGAGAACCCGCTGGACTTTCAATTCCGCACGCGGGACGAGCTCTGGCTGAAAGAGTGCGTCCTCAACCGCGTGGTCGAGCGCATGCCGCCCTCCGCCAAATACATCGCCTATCTCGATGGCGACGTGCAGTGTTCCCGATACGACTGGGCCCTCGAAGCCATCCACCAGCTCCAGCATTATCACGCGGTGCAACTCTTCCACCAGTTCATCGACGTGGATTACCGGCAGCGGCCCTACTCGGTCACCAACGGCTTTGCCTACAGCTACTCGCACTCCATCACGCCCAAGACCTTCATGGACCAGGCCACCGCCGGGAGTCCGGAAGTCAACCGCATGGAGAAGCGCATCGAGGCGGTCAACGAGAACCGCTACCACCCGCCCAGACCGCAGCCTCCGCACCGTCCGCCGCATCGTCCTCCCACGCGCGAGGACGTGAAGACCGCCCGGGAACTTGCGCAGCAACAGGTCTGGTGGGGCGCTACCGGCCTCGGCTGGCCTTTCGCCGGGAAACCTGGGACCGGATGGGCGGACTGTTCGACATGGCCGTGATCGGCTCTTCGGACTGGATCATGGCCTATGGAATGGTGGGACTCGCCGATGGCCTGGAATTCATCCCCGAATGCGCTCCGTACTATCAGGCCGTAAAGCGCTGGCAGCAGAACGCGCTCGATCTCCAGGCCGACATCTGGTACATCGACAACACCATGACCCACTTCTGGCACGGGCCGAAAGGCAACCGGTTTTACCGGGAGAGAGAACGGCTGCTCACCGAGAACCACTTCGACCCGTACACCGATCTGCGTCGCGATGCGCAAGGGCTGTATCAGTTGAGCGGCAACAAACCCAAGCTGCGCGACGATTTACGGCATTACTTCCGGGCCCGTAACGAAATGGAAATCAACCTCGGGCCGGGATCCCATCTTCTGGCATAGGAGGCTTCCATGAAAGTCCTGCTTCTCGCAATCCTTCCGGCGTTTCTGTGCGCCCAAACCAGTCTCACCCTGACGGGCCCCGCAAAAACCTATCCGGGCGGCCCTCCGGTCACTTTGACCTTGACCTTGGCGGGATCCAGTGGACAGAACCTCGCCGGCCTCGAATGGACCTTGACGGCTCCGACCGGAGCGACCCTCTCGAATGTGACGCAAGGCGCAGCTTCCGCGTCCGCCACCAAGACGCCGTACTGCAATCCGGCGGATACTCTTTGCCTCCTGACGGGGCTGTCCTCGACAACTCCGCCCGTGATTACGAATGCGGTTTATACGGATGGGGTGGTGGCCTCGATCGAACTGACCTTCCCGTCAGGTACGCCGATCGGCCCGGCATCCATCCCGTTGACTGGCCTCTTGGGAGCTTCTTTGAGCGCTACGAGCGTTTCGATTAGCTCCGGCCCGGCGTATTCGATCAACGTCACCTATAACCCTTGCGACGTAAATCAGGATGGATCGGTGAACTATTCGGACGCGGAATTGATCGTCCAGGCCATCATCGGGAGTGCCTCGTGTCCCGCGACGTTCTCCGCGGGATGCTCGCTCGACTCTTTGCAGGCGGTCTTAACCGCGGCTTCGGGCGGCGCCTGCAGCCTTCCGCTTCCCTAAAGAAAAATCGGACCGCGTCCAGCGAGGTCGCGGCCCGGAAAAAGGAAACGCAGCATTAGGCCTGGGGGCCGACCCCGGAGGATTTCGATGCGCTATGGCCCTCCGGGGCCGGTCATCACTCACGTCTACGCCATTCAAGCGTTTCTCTATTCTATGCCACTGTCCCCAAGGCCGCTATGGGAGATTTGATCTTTTGCCGCCGCTGTCACGCCGCCATGATGCCCTCTGCGGCGTTAGCCAAAGGCTCGGATGGGATCTTCCGGGCCTATACCGACGGGCTTCCGGGAGACGTCTGCTACTGCGCCCGGTGCGCATCCGTTCTCGAGAAACACTCCCCGGACCCTCAAAAGACTTGAAAACTCCCGCCGCCCTCCAGCTCTCCTTCCCCGATTCCACGGGCCAAGCTCCGCCCCTGGTCTACTGCCCGTTCGAGGACTGCGGCATGCCGGCGGAACTCCAGAAACGGGGACCCCGCTTTTCCGTGGTGGGGTGCCACCACGTAAGGACCACTCCGGGAAGAAACGGCTCGGGATGGCTGGCGGTATTCGACCCCGATGAAAACGACGACGACTGAGGACCGATCCATGAAATCCATCCTGCTCTCTGGTGTGTTGGCTTTATCCGTTCTGACGTTACCCGGGTGGTGTGCCGACACCACGATTTTGCAGACCCTGACCAATCCCAATGGGACTCCGGCCACGGGTTCGGCGGAGATCCTGCTCTCCCAGGCATGTTTAACGCCCAACGGGACTTTCGTCGAACCCAACCCGATCACGGTCTATTTCGATGGCGTGTTTACGGTGTCCCTCGTCCCGACCGACACCTGCACGCCCCTCTCGGGGTCCACCGCGCCGTTCTATGCCGTGAGCTTCAATTACGACAGTAACCCGCTCTATGTCTATCAGAGCTGGTGCGTCTCGACCAGCTCGTCGCCGCTCTCGATCTCCACGGTCATGAATGCCTGTAACGGCCCCGGCCCCGGAACGCTTTCTCTGGCGACCTTGACCGATGCGCAGCTTTCCACTTTAAGCAACTCCCAGCTCCTGACGCTGGGGAATTAAGGACCTTCTCATGAAAAAGGCAATCCAGGCAGTCCCCATTTTGATCGCGTTTGTCGCGCTCACCGCCCCGGCCTTTGCCCAGTGGACGGACTTTTCGAGCCTGACGGCCAGCTCCAACCTGTCCAGCGCGATGAACGGCAAGGGCAATTTTCAGATCGCGAGCTCCGCCCCGGCGAGCTGCTCGCCGGGAAAGGATCACTGGTTTGACAGCAGCTTCTTAACTCATCCCTGCACGTCGACCAACACCTGGGGCAACGCCTTTGCCCAGGTCGGGGTGGATCTCAATACCAGCTTTCAGGTGACGGGCTTATTGGGACACGCCCTGCCGTCTTTGACCTCCGGACACTTGCAATACAACGGAACGGCATGGGTCTTGGACGCCGCGAGCTATCTCACCGCCAACCAGAGCATCTCGTTTACGCCCACGGGCGACGTCTCCGCGACGGGCGGATCGAGCCCCACCAGCCTGACCCCGGCCCTGACTGTCACCGGGATCAAAGGCGTAGCGCTCCCCTCCCTGACCTCCGGACATTTACAGTACAACGGCAGCCAGTGGGTCTTCGACGCGGCGGTGTATCTCACCGCCAACCAGGCCATTACGGTTTCGGGAGACTGCTCGGGATCGGGATCGACATCGATCTCACTCATCTGCACCAAAACCAACGGCACTTCCTTCGCACCCTCGGCCACTACCGATACGACCAACGCGGCCAACATCTCGTCCGGGACGCTGCCTGCAGGCCGGTTACCGGCAACCGTGGTGCAGACCAACCAGTCGAACACCTTCAGCGCCGGAACCCAGAACGCCTCCGGAGCCACTCACACGATTCCCTTGGTGACCGGACTCACCGCCAATAAGCCTTCCACCTGCACCACGGGCGAGATGTATTTCGCGACCGACGCCGCGGCGGGACAGAACCTCTTCTACTGCACGGCGACCAACACCTGGACCGGACAGGCCGGTGGAGCGCCGGGAGGGGTAACGGGGAGTTTGCAGTCGAACAGCGGGACGGGTTCCTTCAGCGGCCAGGCGAACATCTACACCAGTGTCTATAGCGGGTCGGAATATCAGCAGGGCGAAAACTGCCTCAAAAACCTGATGGTGCCCTCTTCCGCCTGGACGGCCAATGCGACTTCGGAGCAGATCCCCATCGCCGTCGTGCCGGCCAACTGGGTTCCGACCGAAATCTCCATCACCGAAACCAGTACGACTTACTGTAATTCGAGCTGCCAGACCAGCTCCGGGGCGGGCGGAATGACTTCTTTTCAATATGGAGTGGGAACGTCCACCGCGCCGCTCTACTACGATTCCTACATTTCCGGAGCATCGCCAGCGTTTGCGGCGGCGAACGCTTCCGGCCAGGCCGCTACCAATGCATCGCACACCCTGTATTTGTATCTCGGCGTGACCAACACGAATCCGGGCGTGCTCGGAAACGGGGGCCTTCCGGGATCGAGTTATCTCACTTCGGGTTCAGTCACCGTCCGCGTGTGCGGGGAGGTCGCTCAGTGATTCGCCGTCTCTCCCTTGGATTTCTGTTCGTTTTATTGGCGGTCGCGCCGTGCTTCGCGACGATCAGCGTAGTCGCCAAGGTATACGCCCCCAGTGCCGGGGGCGGCCAGACGGTCACCGCAACCTGCAACAGCGGGACGAGCTGCAACGCGACGGGTGCCAACCTGATCATCGTGGCGGTTTCAGCGATTCAACAGACGCCACAGGGCACGCTATCCGACAGCGCGGGGAACTCCTACGTATCGATTTCCTCTCAGTTTTTCCCTGGAAATGAGGGTGTTTTGCTGTACTGCGTGGGGGCGCCGACGGTCAGCTCGTCCATGACCTTCACCTTCACCAACAGCGTCATTTACACGTATCCCTCCATCGCCGTCCTGGCTCTCGCGGGGACCGCGGCGACTTCCGGAAGTACCACTTCCGCCTGCGGCCTCGACCAGTCCTGGGGTACTTTTTCGGACGGCGGCGCCACCAACAATTCGTCCATCACACCCGGGCAGAATAACGAGATCTGGATCTCGACGGTGGGTGTGTGCGATACCACCACCGCTCCCATCGCGTCCTCCGGAACGACGGCCGCGAGTCAGATTTGCGTGGGCGGCGCGGCCGTGGGCCTGGGCCTGTCTTACGGAATCCAGACCACTGCTGCGGCAGTTACGGGAAACTGGGGCTGGACGACCTCCGGCGAGGATTACGGCGCCATTTTAGCCAGCTTTAAAGCGGGAGCCGGAACCAACTGCGTCGTCACTAACAGCAATCCCCTCACGAGTGGAACGACCGGCGTCGTGTACAGCAATACGATCGCGACCACGGGATGCGCCAGTCCAACCATTACCGTCTCCGGGTTACCGGCAGGACTGACCTACAATACCTCGACGAGCGTGATCTCGGGCTATCCCACGAGCACCTGCTCACCCTGTTCGGTGACGGTCACGGTTTCGGATGCCAACCCGACTCCCGGTAGTCCGTATTCGTTTGGTTTGACGATCAATGCTCCGGCCTCGCCCACGTTTTCGACCGGTCCTACCTTCACCGCGAACTCGCCCAGCTCCGTTCTGGTCACCGCAACGACCAATGTTCCGGTGAGCGTTCAGATGAGCTGCGGTTCGGTGAGCGGGCCCACGGTGTACGGATGGTCTGGGGGGGCATGGTGGGGGCAAACGACGTTCACCTACGCCTTGACGGGCCTCGCCAACAATTCGAGCGGCACGCCCTACAACTGCACCCTGACAGTGACCAATGCCGCCGGCACGACCCAGACGGGAAGCGGGACCTCCTTCACCACCGCGCCTCTCGCGAGCACTCCCTTGACAGTTTCGGCGATCGGCCCTCCGACCCGCTTCAACGACCAGTACAACGGCTCGAATGGAATGGCCTCCACGGGACAGTGGAATGAAGGCGATACCCGCTATGCGACCTGGGGCGCGGACGGCAACATCTACATGATGAGTCAGGACTCTCTGGGCATCAACGGAGTGTGCGGCAGCCAGCAGCTATCCTTCGAGAAATATACCAACCTGCTCACGGGAACCCAGCTCGGCTGCCTGGGAGCCGGGAACTTCGAGGAACCGTGGAGTGAGCAGGGGCTAATTTCCGTGCGCGGCACGCAGTACCTGATGACCATGGAGGGGTACAACAATGCCTGCTGCGTCAACATGCTGAAGTCTTCCGATTACTGGGCCCATTCGTTGAACGCGGCCGATAATGCCGGACCAAGCACGACTCCGGTGGCCGGGATCGATCGGCCCGCGATGCCTGCGGCCACGATCAGCGGACACAGTTTTTCCAGCGGCACACTCACCTTAACGGTCTCGGGCACAACGCCGGCATCGGGATATCCGGTCTATATCGTGGGATCCACCAATTGCGACGGCTTCCACTTCACCACCGCGACCACCTCGAACAGCATTTCGTACACCAGCGCAACCGACGAGGTTTGCACGGCGGGCACGGCCTATTCCGTGGCGGCCGCCAAGGCGCAGATTACGACCGTGGGAGCAGGGGGAATCTATTGGCTCCTGGGACCGGTCCAGATGTGCCAGGACAACTCGATCAACTGTACGTGGTACGCCGGTAACGATGGATGGGTGTATTTCTTCGCGCATTACCGCGGACTCTTTCGCATCCGCATTGAAGACCTGCCCCTGATGAACGTGTCCAAGTTCCAGTGCTACGCGGGTTCTCAAAATAACGATGATGG
>Ga0335073_10015131_pt1 | contig 10796 bp, 11 predicted proteins | sample Lox_Sample_22_FD_207093 | JGI IMG/M metagenome (GOLD analysis project Ga0335073, IMG submission 207093) | Soil microbial communities from Loxahatchee National Wildlife Refuge, Florida, United States - Lox_Sample_2.2 | ecosystem: Environmental > Terrestrial > Soil > Wetlands | place: USA...
GGCCGAGATCGCTGACGGCGAGATCGAGCCGGGTCGCACCTGCCGGTAGGCGTCCTCCGAAAGGCAGATCGCGCCGGGCTCAGCAACACCTTCTAGCCGCGCGGCGATATTGACGCCGTCGCCCATCAGATCGCCATCGACCTCCTCAACGACGTCGCCGAGATGAATGCCGATGCGGAACTCGATGCGCCGGTCGGCCGGTACGCCTGCGTCGCTCAACCATCGCGTTCTGGATCTCGACCGCGCAGCGCACGGCGTCGACGACGCTGCGGAATTCAACCAGCGCCCCATCCCCGGTGCGCTTGACGACTCGGCCCTTATGCACCGCGATTGTTGGGTCAATGAGATCGCTGCGCAACGTGCGCAGACGAGCTAGCGTGCGATCCTCGTCGGCGCCGGTCAGCCGGCTGAAGCCTACGACGTCAGCCGCGAGAATTGCCGCAGGTTTACGGGTCTCGCTCATTGCGCCCCTCCGCCTACCGGCACGTTACTGCAATTGCGAGCCCTAGTCTGCCGAAATTGGTCAAGCTTCTGGGGACGAAGCCCGTTCTCGGACTGAAGTTGAACGGTAGGAGCGGGCCGATTGAACCTATTCTGAATCGCGTCGCGGCAATGACCGCTGTTGCGCATCGCAGCGACCTGCGCAGCGGGCGATTCGATTTTTGACCCTTGCGCGCCGCCTACCCCTTCGGGCCGGCAAGCGGGCCCGGCTCGAGGCGCGCAAGATCGAAGGCCAGCACGTCGCGCAAAAGATCCAGGAACGCCTCCGCCGCGTTCTCCGCGCAGGCCTCGCCCTTCGTGGCCGTCGCCTTGGACGCGTCGCCGGCCGTGCCGAGCGGATGCAGATCGCTCGCCATCCAGCCGAAGCCGATCGGTTGCGTCACGCGAAGCTGCCGGAATTCCTGCTCGATTCCGATCGCCGAGCTGACAAAGTTCTGCGCTTCGCTCATGCGCACCGTTTTCGGCTTGAAAGCGAGCATGAGTGAAGTCTCCGCCTCGCCGCCATGAATGCCGTGCGCGCGCTCCTGAGCCGAAAACAGGTCCGGCGGATAGCCCAGCCGATGCCAGGCCGCGTGGACCGCGAGCATCCGCCAGCGGACGCGCAGCTCCCGCGCCACCGCGTCGATCACCGGGACATTGCCGCCATGCGAATTCATGAAGATCAGCTTCCGGCATCCAGTCCGCGCGACGCTGTCGCCGATCTCGGTCCAGGCGCGGATGACCGTCTCGAGCGAAAACGTCAGCGTGCCGGGATACTCGATGTGCTCGTTGGATTTGCCGATCGCCTGCATAGGTAGGATCAACACCGGCATGTCGTCGGGTATGCGCTTGACGGCGCGCGCGAGGTAGCCCTCGTTGATGAACATGTCGACCCCGACCGGCAGATGCGGCCCATGCTGCTCGACCGCGGCCACCGGCAGGACCGCGACGACCCTGCTCATGTCCGTCGCGGCGAAATCGCGCCAGCTCATTTCGGCCCAAAACTTGGTTGGCGGCATGCGGATCTCCAGGCGTGTCAAGGGGAGCGCGCGGCGACAGCCTCGACCTCGACCTTGAATTCGGGCCGGGCGAAACCCTGAACGATCATCAAGGTCGACGCCGGGGGCGGATTGCTCACGAATTCGTCACGCACCTTCATGTAGCCGCCCAAAAATTGAGCCGAAACGACATACGCGTTCAGGCGGACCAGATCGGCGAGCGACATGGACGCCTCGCCAAGGATTGCGGCGATCGCGCGAAAGCAAAGACGCGCCTGACTTTCCACGTCATCGGGAACGGTGCCGTCGCGGCCGATCCCCAGTTGGCCGGAGCAGAAGACGATGCGCGAGCCGGCCGCAACTTCCACGCCATGGGCGTAAGCAGCGAAGGGCGGATGGATCGTGTTCGGGTTCAGTCTGCGCATCTGCTAAGGTCTCCGACCTGCCGGTCAGCGGGCGGCCTGCCGCCGGGCCCTGAGGCATGGCGCCCAAGTTGCAGAGCGTCGATATTGCAATTCGAGACGGGAGCAAACAATGAAGTTCCTCGGCGCGGTCCTCTCCCTCGGAGTTTGCCTAGCCGCCTCGTCCGCGCTCGCGGCCGACAAGGTTTCGTTCGGCACCAACTGGCTCGCGGAGGCCGAGCACGGCGGATATTACCAGGCGGTCGCCGACGGCACTTACGCCAAATACGGCCTCGACGTCACGATCGTCCAGGGCGGGCCGCAGGCTAACAACGAGATGTTGCTGGCGGCTGGACGGTTGGACTTCTACATGGGCGGCAATCTTCTCTTGGCCTTCGACGCGGTCGCGCGCGAGGTTCCGATCGTCGTGGTCGCCGCGGACTTCCAGAAGGACCCGCAGGTGATGATGTCGCATCCAGGCGTCGGACTCGACAAGTGGAGCGACCTGCCGAACGCGACGACAGCCTTCGTCGGCAAGGAGGGGCTCGTCACCTTCTATCAGTGGATGAAGTCGGCCTACGGATTCAAGGAGGAAGTCGTCAAGCCCTATACGTTCAACCCTGTGCCCTTCATCGCCGACCCGCACTCGATTCAGCAAGGCTACGTCACCTCCGAGCCGTTCGCGGTCGAGCGTGAGGGACACTTCAAGCCCAACATCTTTCTGTTCGCCGACTACGGCTATGGCACCTATGCGACAACCATCGAGACACGCGCCGATCTGGTCAAGAATCACCCGGACGTCGTGCAACGGTTCGTCGACGCTTCGGCGATCGGCTGGTACAACTATCTTTATGGCGACAACGCGAAGGCGAATGCGCTGATCAAGAAGGACAACCCGGACATGACGGATGAGCAGATCGCCTTCTCGATCGGCAAGATCAAGGAATATGGCCTGGTCGACTCAGGCGACACGCTGAAGTTCGGCATCGGCGCCATGACCGACGAGCGGATCAAGAATTTCTACGAAGACATGGTCAAGGCGGGGGTCGAGAAGGCGGGTCTCGACTACAAGCAGGCCTATACGCTGCAATTCGTCGATAAGGGCGTCGGCCTCGACCTGCGCCCGAAATGAGCGCAGCATCCTTCGCATGAACGATTCGCGAGAAATGCTCGCGCGCGCGACGATCGCGCCGTTCGCTCTGCCCCGCGCCGGACGCTACGTGTTGAGGAAAGCGCGTGTGCTCGGCCGATCGCTGCCGGAGCCCTTACGCCTGCCCGACTTTGACGGTTTCGCGATCGTCGACATCCTCGTCGACGAAGGCGCCATCGCGAAGATCGCTCCCGCCAGCGCCGTCGATTTCGGCGACATGGCCGAAGTCGCAATGTCGGGGCGCATTGTCCTGCCGTTGTTCGTCGACGTCCACACACATATCGACAAGGGCCATATCTGGCGCCGCAAGCGCAACCCGGTCGGGGATTTCCCAAGCGCGCTCAAGGCGACGATCGAGGACCGCACAGCCAACTGGACCGCCGCCGATGTGGCCGCCCGAATGGAGTTCAGCTTGCGCTCAGCCTACGCGCACGGCACGGCGGCGATCCGCACTCATATCGACAGCGTGGGCGCGCAGACTCGCATCAGCTGGCCGGTTCTCGACGAGGCGCGCGAGCGCTGGCGCGGCAGGATCGAAGTGCAGGCTTCGCCCCTTTTCAGCGTCGAATATGCGTTGGACGACTCGCATATGGCCGACATCGAGGCGATGCTCGACGCCCATGGGACCGGGATTCTCGGCGCGGTGACCTACATGGTCCCGCGCCTGCGCGAGGGCCTCGCGAGACTGTTTGCGCTCGCGGAACGCAAGGGCTGGGAGCTCGACTTCCACGTCGACGAAAGCGCCGATCCCGCGGCTCGCTCGCTCAAGGTCGTCGCCGATATGGCGATCGAGCGGCGCTTTGCGCGCCCCATCCTGGTCGGCCATTGCTGCTCGCTCGCGCTGCAGGACGAGGACGAGAGAGCGCGGACAATCGACGCCGTCGCGTGCGCGGGCTTAAGCGTCGTCAGCTTGCCGATGTGCAACATGTTCCTTCAGGATCGCGAGGCCGGCCGCACGCCGCGCTGGCGCGGCGTGACTGCGCTCCATGAGCTGAAATCGGCCAGCGTCAAGGTGATGATTGCCAGCGACAACACCCGCGATCCGTTTTATCCATATGGCGATCTCGACATGATGGAAACCTGGCGTGAGGGCGTTCGGATCCTGCACCTCGACTATCCGTTCGCCGATTGGGCGCCGGCAGTTGCGGCGATCCCGGCTCAGGCGATGGGACTCGACCTCGGCGTTCTGCGCTCCGGTGGGCGCGCCGACATGATCCTGACGAGAGCGCGCGATTTTCCGGAGCTTCTGGCCCGTCCGCAATCGGATCGCATCGTGGTCAGGAACGGCGAAGCCTCGAACGCGACGCCTCCCGACTATTCCGAGCTCGACGCGCTTCAAGGCCTCGCGCCATGAGCCGCGCTTACGACATCGCGGCGCTGCGCGCGGAGATCGGCTCGATCAAGTGGGAGGCCAATCCCATCCTGGTCAAGCAGAAGAGTCGCGACTTCTATTGGTACTCGCCGGTGCTGAAGCGCGAGCTCGAGGCGGTCACCGCCGACGTCGTCGTCTCGCCGACCAGCGAGGCGGAAGTCCGCGCCGTCCTTGCGGCCGCCTACCGACTCGGCATTCCCGTCACCCCACGCGGCGCGGGAACCGGTAACTATGGTCAGGCGATGCCGCTCATGGGCGGTGTGCTCTTAAACCTCGCCGAGATGAACAAGATCCGCTCGATCGAACGGGGGCGCATCGTCTGCGAGCCCGGAGCGATCCTGATCGACGTCGACAAGGCGGCCGAAGCGTCCGGGCAGGAATTGCGGATGTTCCCGTCCACCCGCGGGACGGCCTCGCTCGGCGGCTTCATCGCCGGCGGCTCCGGCGGCGTCGGCTCGATCAGCTGGGGCGGCCTGCGCGATTTCGGCAACGTGCTGCGCCTGCGCGTCATGACGATGGAAGAGGAGCCGCGCACGCTCGAATTGACCGGCGAGGATCTGCACAAGGCGGTGCACGCCTATGGCACCAACGGGGTCATCGTCGAAGTCGAGGCGCCGCTCACCGCGCGCTACGATTGGGTTGACGTCATTGTCGGGTTCGACAATTTCGACGCCGCGACCGCCTACGCGCTGGCGCTTGCCGAGCAGGACGGAATCCTGAAGAAGCTGGTCACCGTCGTCGCGGGCCCCGCGCCGCACGACTATTTTCTGCGCCATCGCGCGCTCATTCCTCGAGGCCAGAGCGCCGTCATTCTGATGATCGCTCCCCACGCGCTCGACGCTTTCGAGGCTTTCACTCGACCGCACAAAGACGCGCGGATCCTGCTCGACTCGAGCAAAGCCTCGCCCGAGACGCTCGCCGGCCTGCCGCCCAACTACGAACTGACCTGGAACCACACTACGCTGCGCGCGCTGCGCGTCGATCCGCGCGTCACCTACCTGCAGGTGCGCTATCCGAGCGAAGGCGCGCTCGGGGTGATCAAACGGCTCCACGACCGTTATGGGAGTGAAGTCCTAGGGCATCTGGAGCTCATCCGCTTCAACGGCCGCATAGGGTTCGCCGGCCTGCCGCTCGTGCGCTTCACCACCGAAGCGCGGCTCAACGACATCATCGCCGAGCACGAATCCGCGGGCGCGATGATCTTTAACCCCCACCGCTACACCCTCGAGGAGGGCGGCATGAAGCAGACGGACGCGATCCAGCTCGCGTTCAAGCGTGAGACCGATCCTCAGGGTCTGCTCAATCCCGGCAAGATGATCGCGTGGGAGAATCCGGATTTTGATTTCTCCACGCGCCAGAACTTCCTCTTCCCCGGCCTCGAGGCCCGGAAGCGCGCCGCGCAGAGCTGAGCTTAATCTTGCGCGTCCTGGTCCTGTTCGCCCATCCGGTCGAGACGAGCTTCGCCGCCGCCCTGCATGCGAAGCTGGTCGAGGTCTTGCGCGCGAGGGGGCACAAGGTCGACGATTGCGATCTCTACGCGGAGGGCTTCGATCCGGTGATCTCGCGGCAGGATCGGATCGACTACCACAACGTCGCGGTCAACCGTCGCAACGTCGCCTCTTATGTCGACCGGCTGCTCTCCGCCGAGGCGCTCGTGTTTTCGTTTCCGGTCTGGAACATGGGATTTCCGGCGATGCTCAAGGGTTTCGTCGACAAGGTGTTTCTGCCCGGGGTCAGCTTCACCCTTGGCGCGGACGGCGCTTACAATCCCTGTCTCCACAACATCAAGCGTCTCGGCGCGGTCTGCACCTACGGCGGCTCGCGCTGGCTGACCTTCATGATGGGCGACCCACCGCGCCGCTTTCTCACCCGCTCCGTGCGCCGGATCTGCGCGCCGGGCGCGCGTTGCGACTATCTCGCCTGCTACGACATGAATCACTCGAGACCCGAGCGCCGCACAGCGTTCCTCGGCAAGATCGAGGCGCGGTTCTCGACCTGGTGACCCCGGTCCTCACCCGTTCAATCCGTTCCGCCGGCGTCCTCGCCCTCGATCGCCCGGCGCTGCTTGGTGAGTTCGGCCCCGGCGAAATCCATGAAGGCGCGCACGCGCGTTGAGCGGCGAAGATCAGAGTGGGTCAGCATCCATAAGCCCAGGTCGAGTTCCGGCAGCAAATAACCAACGCGGGTTAGATCGGGACAGCGGTCGCCAAGGAAGCGGGGCAGCAATATCGCTCCTAAGCCCTGAAGCGCGAGCTGAAGCATGCAATGCGCGGAATTGACCTTGGCGACCAGTCGTTCCGGAGCGACGTTGGCCTCGATCCACCGCCGGCTCAGCGCTGGTCCGTAATTGTGGCTAAATCCGATGAATGGGACCGACTCGATCGGCTCGGAGCTGAGTTCCCCGATCAGGTCGCGCCGACAGTAGACGCCAAATCGCCCAGTGCAAATTCTCCTTCCGACCAAGGTTTCCGGCGGGTCGTTGGTCAGGCGAATCGCGATGTCGGCGTCGCGCCGAGACAGGTCGAGCGCCTGATTGGACAGGATCAGTTCAACCACTATGCCCGGATTCTGCGTTTGAAACTGGGCTATGATCGCCGGCATGAAATGCTGGCCGATCGATTCGGGGGTGGTGACGGAGAGTTCGCCGGTGGGCTTGATGTCCCGGCCAGCGACCCGGCGCTCGAACTCGAGGACCGACTCGGCCATCGTGGACGCCAGCGCAATCATTTCTTCGCCCGCCGACGTCGGCTCGTATCCTGCGCGGGAGCGGTCGAAGAGACGGGCGCCGACCGCAGTCTCCACCGCCGCCAATCGCCGAAACACCGTCGAATGATTGACGCCGAGAAGCTCGGCCGCCCCGACCAGCGAGCGCGCCTCCGCGATTGACTTGACCAGTCGAAATTCGTCCCAGCTCAATCCTGAGTTCATGTTCTCAACGATCGGTCACCGCTCATCTTAAGCCGACGCTAAACTCGGCGGCTGGATCGCAAGTTCCTTACCATTTCCCAGCCTGGATACACACAGAATCGAGCAGTCATTCAGCCTCGCGGCGCGGCTGCGCGGCGGAGCCGATCGTTGATCGCTGCGCCGAGGCCGTGGGCAGGGATCGGCGCGACCGCGATCCGCTCAGCGCCTGCGGCGTCGAGCGCGCGCAGGTAGGAAAACAAATGCGCCGCGGCCTCGACGAGGTCTCCGGAGGGCGAAAGATCGAGCCGCGCGCTTAGTCTCGCGCCCCTGAGCGCGCCGCCGAAATCGAGAGCGGCTTCGTCCGGCGAGACGCTTGCCGCGCCGAGCCGAAGCTCAGCTTTGGGCGCATAATGCGACGGCAGTTGCCCGGGCGCGTTCGGAGCGGTTCGCGCCGCGCTCATCGCGTCGATCGGCGCTCCCAACGCGGATTCGATCGCCTCTCGCGTTATCGCGCCCGGACGCAGCAATTGCGGCCAGTCACCGAGACAGGCAACGATCGTCGACTCGACGCCATGGCGGCATGGCCCCGCGTCGAGAATCCAGTCGACCCTGTCAGTGAGGTCAGCTGCGACATGAGCGGCTGTCGTCGGGCTCACTGCGCCGGATCGGTTGGCGGACGGAGCCGCGAGCGGGACGCCCGCCGCCTCGATCAGCGCCCGCGCAGCTTCGTGCGACGGCGAGCGAACCGCCACCGTGTCGAGACCTGCGCGCGCGAGCAGGCTGATCCTCGAGGTCGGAGCGACGGGAAGGACCAGAGTGAGCGGCCCAGGCCAGAACGCGCGGGCGAGCGTCTCGGCCTCCGGGCCGAACAGGCCATGCTCTCGCGCCGCCTCGATATCCAGAACATGGGCGATGAGCGGGTTGATCGCCGGCCGCTCCTTGGCGGCGTAGACCGCCGCGACCGCCTTGTCCGAGGTCGCGTCCGCGGCGAGGCCGTAGACCGTCTCGGTCGGCATGGCGACGAGGCCGCCCAAGCGAAGGCATCGGGCCGCGTCGGCGATTGCGGCGGGGCTGGCTTTCTTAAGGCGGGTCATCTTGAGGTCTAGCGCCATATCTCCTTACTCGTCCGCATTGCGCGCCAACGCGACTGTACATAAGCTCATTTGGCCCTGCCGCGGCAAACGGTCGTCCAGCGCGACCGCGAGGCGGCGGCGTCAATCGCGTTGGCGGCGGGGAGGAGCCACGAAATGCCTTATCGTTCGCCAGTCGCCGATATCCTCTTTTCCTTGCGCTCGGTCGCAAACCTGCCGGGGATGATCGACCAAGGACTGGCCGGCGAACTGGATTGGGACGCGGTTAAGTCCATCGTCGCGGAAGCGGGGCGCTTCGCTACGGAGGAAATCGCCCCCCTGAATCGCGTCGGCGATCTTGCCGGCGCGCGTTATGAGAACGGCGCGGTGACCACGCCGCCCGGCTTCGCCGACGTGTACACGCGCTGGGCGGAGGCGGGCTGGAACGGCGTCTCCGCGCCAGCCAAGTTCGGCGGCATGGGCCTGCCGCATCTCGTCAACGTCGCCTGTACCGAAATCTGGAACGGCGCCGCCATGGCTTTCGCGCTCTGCCCGCTGTTGACCGAGGGCGCCATCGGCGCGCTCAAAGCGCACGGCTCGCGCGAACTCACCGAGGTCTATCTCCCGCCGATGGTCAGCGGGCGCTGGACTGGGACCATGAACCTCACCGAGCCTCAGGCGGGGTCCGATCTCAACGCCGTGAGAACCCGGGCGGAGCGCGCGGAGGATGGGTCGTATCGCCTGTTCGGCCAGAAGATCTTCATCACCTACGGCGAGCACGACATGGCCGAGAATATCGTCCATCTTGTTCTCGCCCGGCTGCCAGGCGCGCCTGCGGGCACGCGGGGCTTGTCGCTCTTCCTCGCGCCAAAATTCCTGGTCAACGCCGAGGGATCGGTTGGCGAGCGCAACGACCTGCGGTGCGCGGGAATCGAGCACAAGCTCGGCATTCATGGCTCCCCGACCTGCGTCATGGTCTATGGCGATAACGACGGCGCCAAGGCGTGGCTCATTGGCGAGGAGAACCGCGGCCTTGCCGCTATGTTCGTGATGATGAACGCCGCGCGGCTCGCGGTCGGGACGCAGGGGGTGGCCATCGGCGATCGCGCCTATCAGCAGGCGCTGACTTACGCCCGCGAGCGCCGCCAGGGCCGGGCGGGAAAAGGCGGCGACGCCATGAGCCCGATCATCGAGCATCCCGATGTGCAGCGCATGCTGATGACGATGAAGGCCAATGTTCACGCCGCGCGCGGGATCTGCCACCTCACAGGCGCCTCGCTGGATCTCGCGAGCCACGCCCGGACGGAGGACGAACGAACGGCCGCCGCCAACCGCGCGGCGCTGCTGACGCCGATCGCCAAAGCATTCTCGACCGACATCGGCGACGAGGCGACCTCGATCGGCGTCCAGGTCCACGGCGGCATGGGATATATCGAGGAGACCGGCGCGGCCCAGCATATGCGCGATTCGCGCATCGCGGCGATCTACGAAGGTGCGAACGGCATCCATGCCCTCGACCTCGTGCAGCGCAAGCTGCCCTTGGCCGGCGGCGAAACTGTCAAGCGCGAGATCGCCGGCGTCCGCGAAGTCGCGGGCGCGGTCGCCGACCGCGGCAGCGCGCGCTTCGGCTCGACGGCCGAGCGTCTGTTCGAGGCGGTCGACGTCCTCGAGGAAACGACGCACACGATGATGCGCTGGCTTGAGCGCGACCAGCATCCCGCGCTCGCCGGCGCGTCGCAATATCTGCGTCTGTTCGGCCTTGCGCTCGGCGGCGCGTGTCTCGCCAAAGCCGGGCTGGCCGCCGAGGCGCTTGCCGCGGATTGGGACGACGAAAGCGAACTCGGGCGCGTGGGCCTCGCCCGCTTCTTCGCCGAGAAACTCACGACCGCCGCGCCGGGGCTCGCGCGCGCCATCGCCTCGGGCTCAGCCCCGCTCGAGCCTTACGAAGCCATCCTGGCGGAGAGCGCGTAACACATGGACATCGAAGTCGCCCGCGAAGGCGCTGTCATGTCGGCGGCCTTCGCAAGGCCCCAGAAGAAGAACGCGATCACCGGCTTGATGTACCAGGCGCTGATCGAGGCCTTCGAAGCGGCCGAGCGCGATTCCGAGATCGGCGCTCTTGTGCTGTGCGGCAAGGGCGGCGTCTTCACCGCCGGCAACGATATCGCCGATTTTCTTAGCATGGCGGCGCGCGGCTCGGGCGATTTCCGGCCTGGCGGTTCGTGAGCAAGCTCGCCGAGTTCGAAAAGCCGCTCATCGCCGCGGTCGACGGCCTCGCGATCGGCGTCGGCGCGACCCTTCTCTTCCATTGCGATCTGGTCTACGCCACGCCGCAAGCGCGCTTCCAGACGCCATTCGTCAATCTTGGTCTCGTCCCCGAGGCCGGCTCCTCGCTGCTCGCGCCACAGCGCTTGGGCC
>Ga0335073_10015132_pt1 | contig 10796 bp, 9 predicted proteins | sample Lox_Sample_22_FD_207093 | JGI IMG/M metagenome (GOLD analysis project Ga0335073, IMG submission 207093) | Soil microbial communities from Loxahatchee National Wildlife Refuge, Florida, United States - Lox_Sample_2.2 | ecosystem: Environmental > Terrestrial > Soil > Wetlands | place: USA: Florida...
CGCCCGGCGGCTGGCGGTGGCCGCGGCGGCCTTCGCGGGGGTCGCCGTGCTGGCGTCGGCCGCGGACCGCGGCTGGCTGGCGCACGCCGACCGGCGCGCCTTCGAAGCGGTCCGTACCCGGCGCGGCCCGGCGGCCACCCGGGTCGCGCACGCGGTGAGCGCGCTGGCCGAGCCCGGTGTCGTCTACCCGGTCCTCGTGCTGGCCGGGGTCGCCACCGCCCGCCGGGACGGATGGTGGCGCGCGGGCGCGCCGTGCCTCGCGGTGGCGGGCGGCGCGACGGCGCGACGGCGGCTGTCCCGGCTGATCGCGCGGCAGCGCCCGCCCGCCGCGGCGTGGCTAATCGAGCCGGAAGGGTTCAGCCTGCCGTCCAAGCACACCACGCTGGCCGTGCTCGCGGCGGGTGCCACGGCCCGGGCGCTCGGTGTCCGCGGGGGCCCGTTGCGGGCCACGACCCTGCTGGCTGGCGCCGGGATCGGCGCCAGCCGGATCTACCTGGGCGTGCACTGGCCGACCGACGTGATCGCGGGCTGGCTGTTCGCCGAGGGCTGGCTGCGCGTGACGCGCCGCGATTGACCGGCGCTGCGGGCGGGTTTCCCGGGCCCGCCCGCAGCGCCCCGAGGCCGTCAGCGGAGCGGCGGATTCCCGAATGGGAGGACCTTGCGCCCGAAGGTGGACTCGATGATGTCACCGGCGGCGTGGTACCAGGCCAAGATGGCGAAGATCAGCACGATCACGCCGCCGGCCTCGGTGATGTCGACGTTGTTCGCCCCGGCGCCGATCGACAGCACAACCAGGCCGATGAAGATCAGCCAGATGATCACGCAGAGCACCAGGTCGTGCTTCAGTGAGGCAATCCCGAGGTAGAAGGTGATCACCGCGAACACCGCGAGGAGGAGGCTGTTCGCGTCGTTGGCCTGCACGGGAGGGACGCTGGATGCGTACAGCGTGTCGAACGCCCCTACGATCACCCAGAACGGGCCGTATGTGCCGAACACCGCCCCGCCGAACATGTTGCCGCGGGAAAACTCCATGATCGCGACGATGATCTGCACCAGGCCGCCGAAGAAGAACGCCGCCGGCAGCACGATGAGGATCCCGGCGTTATTCAGGATGTGGGTCTGGTACATGCCGAGCATGAACGAGGTGGTGGCGAAAGCGGTCACCGCCCACGGCGCCGGGTTGGCCATCCCGGCTGACGCCGGTGCCGGTGCCTGCTGCCCGGCAGCAGACGGCCTGGTCGCGTCCGATGTCGTCATTGCGCATCTCCCTTTCCAGTTAGTTCCGCGCGTTCCGCGCGCCTGGCATCGTGCACAGGTCTTGGTGGCCGCCGGACGGCGCCGCTGGTCCCCCCGGACCGCCAGCGCCGCATGAACGGCGTTCTCCCGCCCGGATGGCGGAGTGGGATGCCCGAGCGCTGCATGAAGCCGCGGATGCTCCCCGCCGCCTGTCCGGTCAGCAGCTCGATGTGGTTCAGGCTGGCGCCGCAGCCCCAGTACAGGTCCTTGACCAGCGCGGTGCTCAGCGGTACCGGCTCGGGGAACCGCTCGCACAGCGGACCGCCCGCGGGCACCTGCGGGATGTCGTGCGCGGTCAGCACCGCGGCGATCAGCTGATCGGCGTAGAGCGCGCTGACCAACTCGATCTCCGTTGGGCCTGGCACCGGCACCGCGCCGCCGGAGCGGACCGGCAGCCCGAGCGCGTGCGCGCTGCGCAGCACGGTGTTGCCCGACATGCCCAGGCGCTGTCCGGCCTCGGCCGCGGTCATGCCCAGCTCGACGTAAAGGAACTGCAGTACGCCGGCGGGCACGGTGGCGCGGTCCTCGCGGTTCCAGCGCCCGCGGGTGCGGGCCTTGATGCCGTACCGGCGCAACCGGTCGCGGACGGTCCGCTCCGGCATGCCGAGGACGGCGGCAACCTGCCGCGAGCTGAGCCTCGCTTCCTGGTACAGCTCGCGGATGACCCGCGGCAGATCTGGTTGGCCGCCGGGCCTGCGCTCCGGCCGGGAACGGCCGACGCCCCGCGGGCGCAGCGGCACGCCCGCCTTGCGCAGCGCCCTGGCTACCCGCTGCCGGTCAGTGCCAGTTCGCGCGGCGATCTGGTAAGTAGACAGGCCGTGGCGGAGGTACAGGTGCGCGAGCCAGCCGGCTTCTGGCACATCCGAACTGCCGGCGCATGACAGGCATGCGTCGTTGAGGGGTACGGTCACACGGCCTCCTGTCGTCAGTGGACAGGGACCGTTGGCGATGACCGCAATTACGGCGAGCCCCTCCGCCGTACCCGTATTGAGAATAAATCCGTTACGCCGGGCGGTAAAGCGCATGACGGGAACAAAGCGGGCCGTGTTGCCTTTGCCCCGTTCGCGATGGTCCAATGGGCGATGGCGATGAGGCTCGCCGTGACCGCGGGACTGCCGCTGATGGCCTCTGTCGGACAACTCGGTCTGATGGAGGCACGGAATGGCTGGCCAGCCCGCGGAGACAGATTGGGAGTACGTCGTCGGACGTGACCTGGTGCCTCATCTGCTCTTTGCCGGGCGCCGCGGCGTGCACCGGCCGGGTGCTGAGGCGTGGCTGCCGGATGGGGCGCACCCGGCCATCACCGAGAGCGTCGGGCGAACCGGCCTGGAGGACCTGCTCGTCTTCCCCGCCGCCGCGTGGCCCGTGGAGCCGTGGCAGCGCCGGTCGCTGTACTCACCGCCGTGTGTCACGGGCATCGGCGAGCGCGGCATCGCGCTTTGGGTGCAGGCGCTGCCCGTTCCCGGGGTGCGGGTCCAGGTGCCGTTCGAGGAGATCGCCGCCATTGAGCGGCGTGGTGACGGACCGTGCCACACGCTCGTCGTGACCGGGCGCGCGGCCAGACTGGCGGTGCGGTATGACGCGGACGGGCAAGCGGTCGTGGACGCGTGGACCTCGCGGCTGCGCATGCGCGCCGCGCCGACGCCCGCGCCGGTTCCGCCCTGCTCTCGCGGGCACGAACCGCGTGGCGGGGAGGACCGGGGAGCGCTGCTCCTCTCCGCGGGCGACACGATCGCCTGCGCCGCGTGGCGTTCGCGCGCCGGCCGTGGGACCTGCCTGCTCGGCGTGACATCGCGCGAACTGGTGGTCGTGCAGTCGCGGCGCCCCTGCGGACGACCCTGGCGCCTGACCACGCGCACGCTGTGCGTGCCGCGCGGATCGATCGAAGGTGCCGTCGTCCGGTCGAAAACCGTGTTGCTGCGCAGCGCGGGTGCCGAGATGCGCATCGTGCTCGAATCCCGCGGACTCGCGGCGGCCGCCGACTCCTGGCTGCGGTGGATGCTCAGCGACCTGCGGCGGCTCGGGTCAGCGGGGCCGCCGCGCGCCGGCCGTCACGGTGACGGGAAGCGCCAGTGACCCGGGAGCATCTCACCGGCGAGCTGTCAGTTCTGCTGGAGAAGCTGCTGGCGGTCACGCGGACCGCTGCCGCTCGCGATGTGGCGAGCCTGCGGTATCAGGTGGAGACCCAGCCGACCGCCTGGCTGGCAGCCGAGACGAGCCGGGCGCTAGCCCTGGCGGACCAGGTGTGCTGGGACTCGCTGTCCCGCGGTGACGCGCGGGCGTTTGACCGCCAGGCGGCGATCTGCGCCGAGTTGCGCCTGTTCCGCACCTGTGCCGGGCTGACCGACGAGGAGTAATAGCCGGGGCTGATGGCAACGCGGTGGCCGCGCAGGCAATTGGGTAGCCTTGTCGGTGGCGGAGGGGCTCGCCGTGAACGCGCCAGTGCCAACGGTCCCTGCTGAGCAGGAAAGGCGTGTATGCCCCATGGATCCAGGCCCTGATGTGAAGTGCGCCATCGTTCGCGAAGCCGAGCGGATCCTCTGGGCGGCAGGCTGGCATCTGCAGGAGCGGATGGCCCTGGACCGCCTGGCGGACACCAAGGGCCTGGCCCTTGCCCGGCTGGAGCCGCGCTCGGAGGTGATTCAGCTCGTCACCTATGACGGGGAGCACCTCGGGCACATTCGCCGGGAAACCGGCCCCGGGCAGGAGAAACGCTGGGTGGCGGTGGTGAAGGACCAGGCTCGGCAGGCGGGTACCTATCCCAGCGCCGCCGCAGCCGCCACAGCGCTGGCCCGCGCCTGCGGCAAGCACGTGGAGCGGACCGGTTGGTAGGTTCCGGCGATGGCAGCGTGGTCCGGTTCTTGGGGTCGGCAGGGCCGCGCGTGTCGCGGCGATGCACGCGGCTGACGACCTGCGAGCCCGCGGGATCGCGGCGGTCGCCCTGTTCAAGCCGGCTCTTGGCGGATGGGTCGTGCAGGTCTTTCCCGGTGGCATCAAGCGGCCGGACTGACTACACGTCCGGGTCGGCCCAGGGCATGGTGAGCACGGACAGTCCGGCCAGCAGGCGGAGCGTGTCCAGGTGGGCACGCGACTCCTCGTCGGTAACCATCCAGTTGTGCAGGCCCTCGCGCTTGAGCGCGTAATCGCGCATGTGGTCCCCGTCCTGGCGCAGCGTCATGGCGAGCGAGCGGATCATGGCCCTTCCCGCCTCGGCCGGGGGGCCGGCGGCCAGCGCTAGTGCCAGGTGCCGCAGGCAGAGTGGATCGTCCGGCATGCGCGAGACCGCTGCGCCGATCGCGTCGCGCTCGCGGGCGGCCAGCGCCTGGCAGAGCGGGCACCCTGCCGGTCCCGGCCCGAGAGCGGTGACAGCCCTGGCCAGATCCTCCGGAGACTCGTCGCGCCGGCTGACGGACTCCAGCGCGTCCGCGATGGCGGTGGCCAGCTTCGCGTAACCGGCGGATATGCCGAGGGGAGAGGCGATGGACGCGTACTGCCACGTATGGAGGGGGCAGTAGCCTCCTGCCCGGGTGTGCCGCGCCTGGTCAGCTTCCCGGGTAGCGAGCAAGAACTGCCCACGGCGGAGATGCGCGGTAAGAGTTTCCTCGAGCTGGACGCATACCCCGCACCGACCGTGCCGGGCGGGGCGGCTGGCTTCGCCGGCGGGGCCAGCGCGCGCGCCCGCGGCGGGCGGCGCCGCGGTGTCCGTGTCCAGCGCGACGCGGAACTCTTCCAGCCGAGCCGCGAGATCGTCGAGTGCCGCCAGGTCTTCCTCGCTGGGTGCCGTCCGCAGGCAGTGGCGGAACCATTCGGCCGCGCTGTCGAGCTGCCGGGTCGCCTCGTCGTCAAGCCGGGCGGCCCAGTCGCGAGCCGATTCGCGGAACCGGGTGCGCACCCGCTCCCCGAAGGCTGTGATCGCCGCGGCGAGCCCCTCGGCGAGATATCTCCTGATCTGCTGGTCACCGCTGCTTGCCTTGCGAGGCAGGCGCCTGGGGAGTTCTATGGGAACGGCCCACTCGGGCATCCGGAGCGGCAGCTCCGGGACGTCCTCGGCCGACCAGCCCGCCGCCTCGTGTTCCTGGCCTGTTGCCGCGAGGCCCGCCAGCCTGCCGCCGATGGCGGCAGGCTGGCGGGACGTTTCAAGCATGAGACCGATCTCGGCCGCTGCCATCCCGGTGAGCAGCTCGTGTACTTCGCCTGCCTTCCTGAGCAGCCACGAGCTCGCCACGTCGCGCCCGGCCTGCTCGAGCCTGGCCCGATCGGCCTCCAGCAGGGCGCGGGCCGGATCGTCGTCCGCGCCGGAGGACAGTATGTCGCTGATGAGCGGATCGAACAGGCTCCGCAACTCCTCCTGCCACGCCGCGCTCCGCTCAGCGAGCAGACCCGGCAGGCCGGTCTCGACCTTGCCGGCGATCTCGGTCGCGAGTACTCGCTGCTGGCGCGTGAGGTCCGTCATGCGCGCGTCGAAAGCGGCCAGGATGCGAGGGACGTCGTCGCGGGCCACCCGCCCGAGCAGCAGGTTTCGTTGCTGCGCGGAAACCAGGCGGGCGGCGCTGCCCGCGACGTTGCCCAGGAACAGCCTGGTCTTGTCGGTGGTCAGAAACGATTCAAGGTCGGCGCGCAGGCTGGGGAGGCCGCTCGCGGACAATTGCTCCGGGTCGCCGCTCGTAACACCGTCCAGTGCCTCGAGCGCCGACAGACCGTAGATCCGGGGTTCCGCTATCCCGAGGTCGTCGCGCAGGTGCCGCCGCACGAAATCCTTCGCTCCGGCGGCATCCGGGCCGCCGACCAGGTCGCGCTTGTTGAGGACAAGGAACAGCCTGCCGGCCTGCCGGGACGCGTCCGCCAGGAGGTCGACCTCCGCCCCGGTCAGCGGAGAGTCGAACCCGGTCACGAAGATCACCGCGTCGGCCTGCGGGAGGAACCGCGTGGTGACAGCGGTGCCGGCAATGACGGCGGATCCGACTCCGGGGGTATCGACGAACTCAAACCCCAGCCGCAGGATCTCCGCGGGAACCTCGACCTCGACGGCCGCCACCCGCATCTCGGCCCTTCGGATGCTGGAGGCCGCCACGAAATCGGCTACCTGGGTGAGCGGCACCTCTACGGGGAACGCGGACTGATGGCGGCGGAACATCGCCTTGGGGCGGCTGCCGTAGCGGACGATGGTGATCACCGAGGTCATCGGCACTGCCCCCATCGGCAGGTACGCCTCGCCGAGCAGGGCATTCATCAGGGTGCTCTTGCCCCGGCTGAACTGGCCGACGACGGCGAGCCTGAAGCGGTCGGCGGCGAGGCGCGACAGGAGCTCCCTGGCCCGGCTCTCGGTGTCGGCGTCGGCGCACGAGTGAGCCAGGTGCAGCACGGACCGAAGCAGGTCGCCGAGTTCGAGGCGGCGATCCCGGTAGCTCTTCAGACCGCTCATGTGCCCGCGTCCTTCGTGCGGCTGCGGACAGTGAGGATCAGCGGGATCGCGGCAAGCTCGATGACGATGCAGAACGCGACGAGGCCGCCGAGCGAGGTGCCGATGAGGACGCCGATCACGATGCTGCCGATCACCCATGCCGTGCCGTAAGCGCCGGTAAACAAGCCATACGCGTAGGCACGCCGGTCGGGGGAGACCATTGGCGCGACGGCCGCCGGGATGAGCGACTCCTGCACGCCCATCCCCAGGCCCCATAGCGCCGAGCCCGCCAGGACGGCCCAGAAGCCGCCGAGGAACACCAGTGGCGCGTAGGCCGCGGAGACGATTGTCAGCGGGACGAGCACGCTGATGCCGACCCGGTCGAAGATTCGGCCGAGAACGAGGGATCCGGTGCCGCTGACGGCCATGGCGACCGCGTAGAACACCGGCGTCAGGTCGGCGGGAACGGTCCCGGCCCGCTGGAAGTGGTAGGCGACCAGCGGGAAGTCGGCGAAGCCCGCGCCGGCCAGCCCCGCCGCGGTCAGGTAGATCCAGAACACGCGCGGCAGCCGCTGCGTGGTCGGCTGGGTGGTGCCGGCCGACAGGTCCTGCGGCCGCGGGTACAGCAGCCGAGCGACCGCCAGCAGCGACAGCATGATGACCGCCGGGACGGCCAGCGTGGCAAAGGCGATCTTGTAGTCGTGCTTGGTCACCGTCAGCACGAGCGCGACGAGCAGCGGGCCGAACATCGCCCCGAACTGGTCCAGGGCCTCGTGCACTCCGAACGCCTTGCCGTATCCGATCTCCTTCGCCGCATGCGAGAGCATCGCATCCCGCGGCGGGTTGCGGATCCCCTTGCCGATCCGCTCGGCGATGATCAGCAGCGCGGCCGCCTGCCAGCTTCCGGCCAGCGCGAGCAGCGGGACGACCGACATTTGCAGGATGTAGCCGCCGATCGTGACCGGCCAGTACCGGCCGCTCCGGTCGGCACCGCGGCCGGAGAACAGCCGGATGTTGTAGCCGACGAACTCCCCGGCTCCGCTGACCACGCTGATCGTGAACGCGCTGGCGCCGAGCAGCCCCAGGTACGGTCCGGTGATGCTGCGGGAGCCCTCGTAGGTGAAGTCGGCGAAGAAGCTCATCACCCCGACCATGACCACGAACTTCACGGCCGGCGACATCTTGCCGGCCGGGGCAGGCTGAACGCCTGGCAGCATGAGAACCTCCTGGCTCGATGGCCAGGGACCGTCAGCGTGCCGGTCAAGCCCGCGGTTCCAGGGTGAGCCCCATCACCCGTCCTGCCCTTATTGTGCCAAACCGAGCTGGCCGGGGTCGGGTAACCTGATCTACGGCGGAGGGGCCCGCCGTCAATCGCGTCAGCGCCAACGGTCCCTGTCAGGCGACAGGAGACGTGAAACCGCATGAAACAGGTTCTGGCGCTCAGCCATGTTCGCAAGTCCTATGACGGCAGGGTCGTCCTCGATGACGTGACGCTGGCGTTTTTGCCGGGCGCGAAGATCGGTGTGGTCGGCCCTAACGGCATGGGCAAGTCCACCCTGCTGGCGATGATGGCCGGCCTGGAGCCGCCGTCCAACGGCGAAGTCCTGCGCATGCCCGGCTACGGCATCGGGCTCCTGTCCCAGGAACCGGCGCTGGACGACGGCAAGACAGTGCTTGGCAATGTGGAAGAAGGCGTGGCCGCGACGAGGGCACTGCTCGACCGCTACAACGAGATCGCCGCCCGGCTGGCCGCGGGCTACTCCGATGAGCTGCTCGATGAGATGGGCACGCTGCAAGAGCAACTGGACCACCGGGACGCGTGGGACCTGGATGCCCGGCTGGAGCAGGCGATGGACGCGCTGCGCTGCCCGCCACCCGACGCATACGCCGGGAACCTCTCAGGCGGGGAGCGGCGCCGCGTGGCGCTCTGCCGGCTGTTGCTGTCCCAGCCGGACGTGCTGCTGCTCGATGAGCCGACCAACCACCTCGACGCGGAGAGCGTCCAGTGGCTGGAGCAGCACCTGGACAAATACCCGGGAACGGTGGTGGCGGTCACCCACGACCGGTACTTCCTGGACAACGTGGCCGGCTGGATCCTCGAGCTTGACCGCGGCCACGCCTACCCATACGAGGGGAACTACACGACGTATCTGGAAACGAAGGCCGCCCGGCTCAAGGTCGAGGGGCAGCGGGACGCCAAGCTGCGCAGGCGGCTGGCCGAAGAGCTGGACTGGGTACGGTCGAGCCCGCGTGCGCGCCAGGCGAAGAGCCGGGCCAGGCTCGACCACTACGAGCAGATGGCCGCCGAGGCGGCGTCCCGTACCAGGCTGGACTTCGAGGAGATCCAGATCCCGCCCGGACCCCGGCTGGGCAGCCTCGTGGTCGAGGCGGAGCGGCTCGCGAAGGGCTTCGGCGACCGGACGCTGATCGAGGATTTGAACTTCGCGCTGCCGCCGAACGGCATCGTGGGCGTTATCGGGCCTAACGGCATCGGCAAGACCACTCTGCTGAAGATGATCACTGGGGAGGAGCGGCCGGATACCGGGATCATCCGGATCGGCGAGACGGTGCGGATTTCCTACACCGATCAGATGCGCGCCGGGATCGACCCGGGCAAGACTGTCTGGGAGGTCATTTCCGGCGGTGAGGCTTACATCAGCGCCGGACAGCTGGAGATCCCGAGCCGCGCCTACGTGGCGGCGTTCGGGTTTAAGGGGGCTGACCAGCAGAAACCCGCCGGGCTCATGTCCGGCGGCGAACGTGGCCGGATGAACCTCGCGCTAACTCTCCGGCAGGGCGGAAACCTGCTCCTGCTCGATGAGCCCGCCAACGACCTGGACGTGGAAACCCTGGCCTCACTGGAGGAAGCGCTGCTCGAGTTCCCCGGCTGCGCGGTGATCACCAGCCACGACCGCTGGTTCCTGGACCGGGTCGCCACCCACATCCTGGCCTGGGAGGGCGGCGCAGACTGGTTCTGGTTCGAGGGCAACTTCGCCGCCTACGAGCAGAACAAGGCCGCCCGGCTGGGCGACGAGGCGGCGCGCCCGCACCGGGTCACCTATCGCAAGCTCACCAGGTGAGCAGCGGTGGCCAGGGTCAGTGAGGACGAGGTTCTGCTGCTATGGCGGGCGCTGACGGCGTTCCGGTCCGGTTCCCGCCCCGCCTGCAAGGCACGGGGCAAGCCGCCCCGCAGCCTCTGCCCGCTGCATGACCAGTGCCCGCGATGGGGCGGTCCCGACGACTACCTCGCGGTCATGGAGGAGACGCCGGAGCAGACCGAGCGGCGCCGCTCGGCGTGGCCGTGCAGCAGGGTCATGGAGCTTCTGTCGCCGGACCTGAAGCGGATCGGTCCCGGGTGACCGGTTCGCTGTCCTCGTCCAGCCAGCCGCCGAGCTGGTAGTAGAGGTCTTCCCCGAAGCTGGTCGGGAGCGGCTCGCTGACCGCGAGCTTGTAGTTCCGCCGCCCGCCGGGGCCGCGCTCGGCCCTCAGGAACAGGGCCGAGCGCGGCTGCTCGCGGTGGAACCGCTCGGCGAACTCGAACCGGTGGGTCACGAAGAACACCCCGATCTGCGCGTCAAGCAGGGCGCGGGCGACCTGGTAGCCGATCTCTGACCCCTCGCGCTCGTTGGTCCCGGCGAATGACTCGTTGAACAGCACGAGGCAGTGCGGGCCGATCTGATCCGCGATGGCGCTCATCCGCCGGAGCTCGTGATCCAGCCGGCCGCTGGTCATGCCGGGGTCTTCCTCGCGGATGAAGTGCGTGAAGATCCCGTGCGTCACGTCCGCCCGGTAGGCGGCGGCGGTGACGAACAGCCCGCACTGCATCATGAGCTGCGCCACGCCAACGCTGCGCAGGAACGTCGATTTCCCGCCGGAGTTGGCGCCGGTGATGATGACGATGGGCTTGCCGTCGGCCGTCACGTCGTTGCCGACGACCGGGTCCGGTGACTGGAGTTCCAGACAGGCGTCTCGCAAGTCCGCGCAGGCGAACGCGAGCGACGCGGGTTTCACCGGCTCGGGGACCGCGGTCGGCACCCCCTTCGCCGTCAGCCGGTCGGCGAGGTTGAGGCAGCCGACGTAGAAGCCAAGCTCGGCGCGG
>Ga0335073_10015133_pt1 | contig 10795 bp, 12 predicted proteins | sample Lox_Sample_22_FD_207093 | JGI IMG/M metagenome (GOLD analysis project Ga0335073, IMG submission 207093) | Soil microbial communities from Loxahatchee National Wildlife Refuge, Florida, United States - Lox_Sample_2.2 | ecosystem: Environmental > Terrestrial > Soil > Wetlands | place: USA...
TGTCTCGTCGCGTGACGCCGAGCTCGCCACCTTGAGGGCCGTCGAGACGAACGCCGCGACGGGTAGCTCCACCGCCGATTCGTCATGGGGCTCGGGGAACGGTGGAAAGTCCTCGGCCCTCAACGTTCGGATGTGGAAGGTGGCGTTGCCAGAGACGAGCTCGACGTCCTGCTGGGAAGGCCGAAGCTCGAGCGACGCCTGCGGCGATGGCAGGAGGCGCACGACGTCGAGCAGGAGGCGCGCCGGCAGGACGACGACGCCTTCGCGGACGACCTCCGCCTCGACGGGAACGCGCAGACCGACGTCCATGTCCGTGGCTTGGAGCTCGCAGCCGTTCGACGACGCCACCACCTGGACTCCGGAGAGCGCCTGGATGGCGCTGCGTGCCGATGCGACTCTGCTCACGGTCTGGAGTTGCCGGAGCAGGGCGTCGCGCTCCAAGGAGATCTTCACGATGAATACCTCAATAGGGGTTTAGAAGTCATAGGGAGTGCATGATGTTGAAAACAGCCCAATCAGCCGCAGAGAGCGGGAAAGATGGCGTGTGAAGGGAACAGGCAAGTCTGTCAGCGCGGTCGGTCGGCATCGCTGCTCGTGATTGAGGCGGTCAGTTCCTCAAGGTCGTCAACAGCCTGTTGATCGTTGCCGACGCGTTCCTCGACGCGCTTGCAGGCATGGAGGACGGTGGCGTGGTTGCGACCCCCGAAGGCCTCGCCGATGGCGTGAAGGGAGGCTCCGGTCAGGTCGCGCGCGAGGTGGATCGCCAGCTGACGCGGCCAGCTGACGCGCGCGGCACGACTCGAGGAGATGAGCTCAGCGACGGCGAGCCCGTAGTGACCGGCGACGACCCGCTGGATGTCCTCGATCGAGAGGTCGGAGGTTTGAGGACAGGGATGAATCTCGTCAAGCACCATCTGGGCGAGGGCAACGTCGATCGGGAGCTGGGTGAAGGAGTGATAGGCGACGACGCGGATCAGCGCGCCCTCGAGCACGCGGACGTTGTCGGTCACGCGCGTGGCAATGAGCTCCAGGACCGCGTCGTCCTCGATCCGGATGTGGTCGAGCACAGCTCGCTTGCGCAGGATCGCAACGCGGGTGGCGAAGTCCGGAGGGCGGATCACGGCCACGAGGCCCGACTCGAACCGTTCGCGCAGGCGCTCTTCGATCGATACGAGCTGACGGGGCAGGCGGTCGCACGTGACCACGAGCTGGCGCCCGGTCTCGTAGACGGCGTTGAACGTATGGAAGAACTCCTCCTCGGTCTTGGCCTTGCTCGCGAGGAACTGGACGTCGTCGATCAGCAGCACGTCGGGGTCGCGGTAGGCGCGCTTGAAGCGATCAACCGAACGAGACCCGAGGGCGGTGATGAACTGGTTCGTGAACGCCTCGGCGGTCGTGTAGCGAACGCCGGCGCCATCGCCGAAGGCCTGGATGTAGTTGCCGATCGCGTGCACGAGATGGGTCTTGCCCAGGCCGGGTGGAGCGTGAAGGAAGAGGGGGTTGTAGGCCTGGCCGGGCAGCTCGGCGACCGCGAGCGCGGCGGCGTGCGCGAGCCGGTTGCTGTCGCCGATGATGAACTGGTCGAAGCTGTAGCGCGGGTTCAGCGCACTGGCGTCGAGGTCCAGAGCTTCGTTGCGAATGGCCGGTCGGCTCGCCCGCGCGCGGCCGTGTGTCGAGATCTCGACTTCGATGTCGTTGCCGAACACGTGCTTGGCGGAGCTCTCGAGGATCCGCCCGTAGCGCTTGGAGACCCAATCGCAGGTGGCGGCCGGGGCGTCGACGACGAGCTTGCTGTCGTGGGCCGACCTCAGCTCGAGTGCCGCGAGCCAGATGTCGAACGTGGACTCGCCGACGGCACGGCGAAGCTCTGCGCGGAGCTCGCGCCAGGCAGCGGTCGGCTCGACATGCGCAGACAGCGACAAGCAACCCCTTGCGGGACGGAGTTGGGCGATTGGCGAGGGAGGGCGAGCAGGGCGCCCAGGGGGGCCGAATATACCAACGCCGCCACAGCCGGATCGGCGCTGCCAGGGCCCTTGGCGCAAAGCGCGGGAAAAAGCGCGCCCGGGCGGTTTGGGCACAACATCTGCGCCCTCCGAGACAGTGTTGGTCCGCCGCGATCGGCCCTGCGTATACTGGCTTCGAACCCCCGGGCGGGGTCCGGTGAGCCATGAAACGAACCTACCAGCCGAAGAAGCGCAAGCGCGCCCGCACGCATGGCTTTCGCGCCCGGATGCGGACCCGCGCGGGGCGCCTGACGCTCAAGCGCCGTCGCGCCAAGGGTCGCAAGCGGCTGACGGTCTGATGGTGCGCGTGCCCGGCGCTCGTCCCCGAGCGGGGCGTGTGAGGCTCTCGCGCAGCGCCGACTTCGACCGTGTGTTCCGCCAGGGCCGCTCCCACGCGGGGCGCGAGCTCGTCCTGTACGTGTTCCCCCGAGGTGAGTCCGAGCAGCCGAGGCTTGGACTGTCGGTCTCGCGCAAGGTGGGGGGCGCCGTGCAGCGCAACCGGGTCAAGCGTCTACTCCGCGAGGCGTTTGCGGTCGAGGGAGAGCGGCTCCCCGCCGGAACCGATGCCGTCGTCGTGGCACGCCACGAAGCGAACGCTCTAGCTGAGCGTGAGGGTCTGGAAGGAATCCGCCGCGTACTGAGCCAATTGGTCGACCGGGTTGCCGACTCGTCGTCGGCTGGGCAGGACGCCGGGCCTGCGGCCATGGGGCCGCAATCAACGGCGAGGACAGCCGACACGAGCACCACCGGGGGCCGCTCGTGAAGGCCGTTCGCTGGTTGGCCGTGCTGCCCATTCGGCTCTACCAGCGCGTGCTGTCGCCGATGCTCGGGGAGCGCTGCAAGTACTACCCCTCGTGCTCGGAATATGCCGCGCAGGCGATAGGAAGATTCGGCATACTCAAAGGGCTTGTCCTGGCCGGCTGGCGGCTGCTCCGATGTAACCCCTGGAGTCACGGGGGATTCGATCCCGTCGAGGACCAGCGGCTGTTCAAGCCCCGAGCCCCGGCCCCTAGCGCCTGACCATGCTGCTCCTCACCGCGAATATCTTCCAGCCGCTGATCGACGTCTTCCAGTCGGTCCTTCTGTTTTTCCACAACCACGTGGGGCTCTCGTGGGGTGCGGCGATCATCGCGCTGACGGTCCTGATGCGCGCGATCCTGCTCCCGCTCACGGTCAAGCAATTCCACTCGATGCAGCGCATGCAGCGCATGCAGCCCCAGCTCAAGGCGCTCCAAAACAAGTACAAGGACGACAAGCAGCGCCAGCAGCAGGAGTTGATGAAGTTCTACAAGGAGAACCAGATCAACCCGCTCGGATCCTGCTTGCCGCTGGTGGCGCAGCTCCCCGTGTTCATCTCGCTCTTCTACATGCTGCGCCAGGACCTGCGCAAGAACATCTGCCCGCAGACCCAGGCGGCCTATCAGGCCAAGTACGCGGCAGCGCACCACATCTCACTGTCGGCCGCCGCCGGGCAGACGACTCCATGTGGGCCGCACAACGGCGCGGGGTTCCTGTTCATTCCCGACCTGACCAACAAGGCGACCGGCTGGGTGCTGATCGTGCTGCTCGTCCTGTACGTGGGGAGCCAGCTCGTCTCGAGCCTGATGATGTCGAGTCCGATGATGGACAAGACGCAGCGCCAGTTGATGATGCTGCTCCCGCTGTTCTTCGTGATCATCGTGATCAACTTCCCCGCTGGGCTGCTGGTCTACTGGATCACGACCAACCTCTGGACCATGGGCCAGCAGTACGCGGTGCGAAGGCTGGTCGGGCAGCCGACGCCGCCTCCGGTCGACGGCAGCCCACCGGGCCCCAGCGGAGGGGGCAAGAGCGACTCCGACGGAGGTGGCCCATCCGATTCGGGCCCGAACGGCGCCGGCGGGGGCGGCCTCGCTGGCCTGCTCCGCGGCGGGCGCACCAAGGAACCCGAACCGGCTGGTGTTGGTGCGGGTAGTAAGAGCGGCGGCGGTGGCAGCAGTGGCGGGCGGCGAGCCGCGCCACCCCCACCGCCGCGCAAGAAGAAGAAGCGCTCCGGACGCAGGAGGTAGATCGTGGACGCTGAGACCGGCCTAGCCGCATCGCGGGTGCAAGAGCTGCTCGAGCGAATCGTCGCCGGGGTAGGAGTCGATGCTCGCGTGCTCGTCCACGAAGACGACGAGGAGGTTCACGCCGATCTTGAGGGCGAGGATCTCGGCCTGCTGATCGGCCGCCACGGCCAGGTGATCGACGCGATCCAGCACATCGCCTATCGGGTTGCCTCCCGCGGCAGCGACACGCGCAAGCGCGTCGTCGTCGATGCCGCCGGTTATCGCGAGCGGCGCGCCGTCGCGCTCCGCGCCGCCGCCGACCAGGCCGCCGAGGCGGCCGTCCACGATCGCCGGTCGATCAGGCTGGAGGCGATGACCGCACTCGAGCGCAAGGTCGTGCACGAGCACCTCAAGGGCCGCCACGACGTCGAGACGTACAGCGAGGGCGAGGAGCCCGAGCGCCGGCTCGTCGTCGCCCCGCTCGTCGACTGAACCGCGGCTCCTGGGCTGCGGTGGCTTTTGGGGCCGTTTCGCCGTCCCCACGCCCAAGCCCCACGGTCCGCGCTAAACGTCCTAGAACTGCACTAGAGACTTCGATTAGCGCTCACACCTCTGCCCGCCAGCCGAACCCCTTCAGTCTGCGACAACATCGTTCCGCCGCCGTTTCATGATTCTTTGTGCGGTGAAACAACTTTCCGTGTACAACACCCGCAATGACGGAGCTCTCGGAGTTTGAGCACGGTCTCCTGATCGGGTTGCTGGTCGGCGAGGCGTCCTTCGGTGGCGACGGCAAACAGCCCCAGGTGACGATCCGGATGCACGTGCGTCATGAGGCGCTTTTCCACTGGTTGATGGCGCGCTTCCCGGAGACTCGCCTGTACGGGCCCTATCACCACGGCGGGCGGTCCTACTACCAATGGATGGCGCGCGGGCCCGCGCTCGTCCGCGACGTGCTCCCGCTGCTCGAGGGGCAGTTTCACGCCGGCCTCGACGGCCACGCCGCGGAGCGGTTCGACGCGATGTGCGGCCGGTATGCGCAGTACATCGCCCGGGAACGCGCCCGACTGCAACGCACCGGCTAGGTCAATTGTGGCCGGGCCAAACGGATCGGAGCGCCTCGAGGCACGACTGGCTCGTCTTGTCGAGTGCTACGGCTTGCCGTCCAGTGCCTCGACCCAGCTTCGGTGCCTGCACCGCCTGTTGGTCGAGGACCCGCTCGCGCCGACGTCCGTCCGCGACCCCGTGAAGGTGACCGACGACCATCTCGCCGACGCGCTGGTCGCGCTCGCGCTCGAGCCGGTGCGGCGCGCCCATGCGCTGGCCGACCTGGGTAGCGGTGCCGGCCTTCCGGGGCTGCCGCTGGCGATCGCCCTGCCGGCAGCCAAGGTGGCGCTCGTCGACAGCTCGGCCCGCAAGTGCGCCTTCCTCGAGCGCGCCGTCGCCGCGTGCGGGGTGGCGAATGCCGAGGTTGTCAATGCCCGGCTCGAATCCTGGTCGCAGGGACTCGGTGCCTTCGATCTGATCACCGTCCGCGCACTCGGGCCGCTCGAGGTCGTCGTCGAGTACGCGGCGCCGCTGCTCGCCCGCGGCGGCACGCTGGTGGTGTGGCGAGGCAGACGAGATGCGGAGGCTGAGGCCGTCGGCGCTCGTGCGGCAGCCGAGGTAGGGCTCGAGCCCGACGAGATCGTGCCGGTAAAGCCCTATCAGGCGTCGCGGAACCGATACCTACATCTCATGTCGAAGGTCATGGACACACCGGCGGGATTCCCGCGCCGGCCGGGAATGGCGCTCAAGCGCCCGCTTGGTCGGCCGTGAGCAACCGCCGCGGCCGCCACCCGGCCACGCAGATGCCAGGAAGCCTGCGGGATCTGACCGGTCTCGCCGGTAGCTTCAGTGCTCTCATGGGGACCGTGTACGCAATCGCGAATCAGAAGGGTGGGGTGGGCAAGACGACCACCGCGGTCAACCTGGCCGCCTGTGTTGCCGAGGCCGGCTATGAGGCATTGCTCGTCGACATCGATCCCCAAGCCAACGCGACGATCGGGCTGGGGATCAGTAAGGAGGGTCCGGGCACGGTTTACGACGTCCTCACCGGCTCGGCGAAATTCGAGGACGTGATCCGCCCCACGGGCATCGACCGCCTTTCGATCGCCCCGTCCGGCCCGGATCTCGCGGGCGCCAACGTCGAGCTCCCCCGGATGCCGGGGTCGGAAGTGCTTCTTCGGGAGGCGCTGGCGCCGATCCGCGACCACTACGCGTTCATCCTGCTCGACTGTCCGCCGTCGCTCGGGCCCCTGACCGTCAACGCGCTCGTGGCGGCCGATCGCGTGATTGTGCCCGTGCAGGCCGAGTACTTCGCGCTCGAGGGCCTCGCCGGACTGCTCGACACCCTCTCTCTCGTCCAGCGTGAGCTCAACCCATGGCTTACTGTGGCGGGGATGCTCTTGACCATGCACGACGGTCGAACCCGGCTGGCCCAGGACGTCGAGCGCGAGGTTCGCGAGCACTTCCCCGAGCTGGTGTTCGACACCGTGATCCCGCGGAACGTTCGCATCGGCGAAGCACCAAGTTTTGGTAAACCAGTGATTCATCACGACCCGCACTGCGCCGGTGCGGACGCCTACTTCGAGCTGGCAAAGGAGGTGGCCGCGCGTGGCTGAGCGACCAAAGGGAATGGGCCGGGGCCTCGCGGCCATCCTGTCCGTCGCGCCGCGGGACGAGCTCCAGGAGCTCCGCCCGATCCCTGTCGACATGATCGATCCCAGCCCCAACCAGCCGCGGCGCGTGTTCGACGAGGACTCCCTGATGGCGCTGGCGGGCTCGATCCGCACCCGAGGCGTGCTCCAGCCCGTGCTTGTGCGACCGCAGCCCAGTGGCCGGTATGAGCTGATCGCCGGCGAGCGCCGGTGGCGCGCCGCCCAGCTCGCCGAGCTCGACGCGATCCCGGCGGTCGTCCGCCGGCACGACGATGCGGCGTCGCTCGAGGTGGCGCTGATCGAGAACATGGCCCGCGAGGACCTCAATCCCGTCGAGGAGGCGCGCGCCTGCGCCGCCCTCGTCGAGGAGCTCGGCCTGACCCGCGAGGAGGTGGGAATCAGGGTCGGCCGTAGCCGCGTCGCGGTGTCGAACCTGATCCGCCTGCTCGACCTTCCCGACGATGCGCTCGCGCTGCTTGAGCACGGCGACCTAACCGAAGGTCACGGCCGCGCGCTGCTGCTGACCGACGACCACGCCGCCCGTCGCAACCTGGCGCGCGACGCCGCCCGCGGCCGCTGGTCGGTGCGCGAGCTCGAGGCCCGGGCCCGTGCCGCCGGCGCGCCGGCGGGCCGTCGCCGTCGCTCACGCCCGAGCCCCGCGCTCCATCCCGACCAGGCAGCGGCGATCGAGCTGATCACCGACGCGCTCGGCGCCGCGCTCGGACGCGAGGTCGACGTCGCGCCGGCCAAGGGGTCCGGCTACCGAGTGCAGATCGGCTTCGAGTCGCTGGATGACGCTCTTGACGTCGCCCGCCGCCTCCGCGTCCGCGCCGTCTCCTGAGCGCCCACGCCGCGCCGCCGGGCTCCGCGCGATCGCGCGGTTAGAATCCGCTTCACGTCCGGGCGATTAGCTCAGTCGGTTAGAGCGCTTCTCTGATAAGGAAGAGGTCCCAGGTTCGAGTCCTGGATCGCCCATGTTGGAGGCCCTGAATTAGCTGCATTTGCCGATGTTCTTGGATTCGGGGCGCTGACGGACCGGAATGGCGGGGGCGTTCTCTGGGGCCATATGGGGCCACGAGCTGTTACCGGTGGCGAAAAGCGCTCCTGGGGTCGTGCCTCGGTCAGGTCGACGCGTTGCTCTGAGAACGCCGTCCGCCGGGTACTGAGGGAGCTGGCCGGCGAGCGCGACCGTTTCGTTTTGGGGCTCGGTGGCCCGGCGGGGGCGAGATCGACCACCTGGTGCCGCCGCGCGGGCGATACGGCCCGCGCCCATCCCCAGGAGTCGGCCGGAGCGGGCGGACTCGAGGACCCGCACGTCTTCGCCGATCGTTGTCGTCCCACCCAACAAGATGGCGCGGTCGTCGCTATGCGGCCATCCCGTTCGTCGTGGAGCGGGCGCGCCCCGGCCGCGCGGCTTCCATTGTCCGGAAGCGGCCACGCAGCCGCGCTGTTCAGTGCTCGTCGAGACGGCTGGTTCGCGCCGGGAGCAGCAGCGTCGCCGGCTCGCCGGAAGGTCGTGAGAGTTCTGCGTTTTCGTGAGAGCGGCACGGCGGTCTGTGTCTGGCGGCGTAGTGCTCGTTTCGCCCCCGGACGCCCCCATCGGCGACGCCTCCTCCTCGGCGAATCCGATCGCGCGATCCGCCTGATCGATCGCCTGGTCGCTAACTGATCGTGCCGACCGAGCGGGATCAGACGATCGCATTCGCGGGTATCGATCATCCGTCGGCGCCGGGCGCCGCTGTCACCTGAACGCAGCACCGGCTCGAGCGGCGCACGCGGCTACTGCCCCAAGGCGGGAGCACGGGCACGGCGCTCCGGTTGCTGACGACTTTTCTCGTGGAGAGACTGCGGGGCTGTGCCTCGGACCGGGGTTGCGGCTGTGTCTCGAGGACGGGGCGTCGGCTCACGGGCGTGCGTCCGACAATTGCTCCGCGGCGGAAAGCAGCCGGTTCGGGCGGTTCACGCCCAGTGCGGCGAGTTTGTGTGGCCTCAAGCTCCTCGGGATCCCCGCGGGACGGTTAGCTCGCGGCTGGAGCGGGAACGAGCGAGCGGGCGGCCTTGACGATGTCGGATGCGGAGATGCCGGCCGCATTCATGAGCTCGTCGGTGGTGCCGGAGCCGGGAAGGTCACGCACGGCCAGCGAGGCGACCGACAGGTCGACGGGCCCAGCTTCGGCTAGCGCCTCCAGGACAGCGGATGCGATCCCACCCTCGGGGTGATGATCCTCGGCGATGACCAGACGGCCGGTTTCCCGTGCGGCGGCGAGGCACGTCGAGGCGTCGAGCGGCTTCACCGAGTAGAGGTCGATCACGCGCGCGCGGATGCCCTCCTGAGAAAGCGTCCGGGCCGCTGTCAGGCACTCGTGCACGGTCACACCCGCACCGATTAGCGTCACCTGGTCATCGGATGATGAGCGCAGCACCTTCGAGCCGCCGATCGGGAACTCCTCGGAAGGCCCGTAGAGGACGGGGTAAGCACCCCGGGTGGTCCGCATGTACACGATGCCTTCGCGCTCGGCCATGGCAGACACGAGTGCGGCCGCACTCGCCGCATCGCATGGATAGAGCACCGTCGAGCCGTGCACCGTGCGTAACATCGCAAGATCTTCGAGCGCCATCTGGGACGGGCCGTCCGCTCCGATCTCAACGCCGGCATGCGAACCGGCGAGGCGAATGTTGGCCTGCGAGATCGCCGCCATCCGCAGAAAGTCATGGGCGCGGGTGAAGAACGCGGCGAAGGTCGAGGCGAACGGGACGTAGCCCCGGACGCTGAAGCCGACGGCGGCCGCGACCAGCTGCTGCTCGGAGATGAACATCTCGAAGAAGCGCTCGGGGTGCGCGTGGGCGAACTCGTCGGCGAAGGTGGAGTTGCTCACCTCGCCATCCATCGCCACCACGTCGCGGCGCACACCGAGCGCGGCGAGACTGTCGCCGTAGGCCTTGCGGGTCGCCACCTTCGTACCTACCTCGTAGCGAGGTAGGGTCACCTCGGCGGTGCCCGGATCCGGCCGTGGAGGCCGTCCCGACGCTTCAGGTTTCGGTCCGCGCACGATGAGCTGGCGCTCGCCGCCGAGCTCGACGATCGCCCGTTGTGCCATCTCCGCCGGAAGCGGTCGGCCGTGCCATCCTTCGCGATCCTCGACCTCGGAGAAGCCGCGTCCCTTGCGCGTGCGGGCCAGCACCACCGTCGGCTGCTCGCCCATGCCCCCTGCATCGGCCAGGGCGGCGTCGATCGCGGCCAGATCGTGACCGTCCACCTGCAGCACGCGCGCTCCGAACGCCTCCGCCCGGCGCCGATAAGCGTCGAGATCCCACGAGAGCTCCGTCGGCCCGCGCTGGCCCAGCCGGTTCACATCGACGAGCGCCACGAGGTTCGAGAGGCGGTAGTAGGAGGCCTTGTCGAGCGCCTCCCACATCGAGCCTTCGGCCATCTCGCTGTCCCCGCACAGCACCCACACGCGGTAGGGCAGCTCATCCAGGTACCTACCCGCCAGCGCCACGCCAACGCCGTCCGGCAACCCCTGCCCCAGCGAGCCCGTCGCGACGTCCACCCACGGCAACACGGGCGTGGGATGGCCCTCCAGGCGCGAGCCGAAGCGCCGGTAGCCGGTCATCAGCTCCTCGTCGGAAATCACTCCCACCGCCTTGTAGACGGAGTACAGCAGCGGTGAGGCGTGACCCTTGGAGAAGATCAGATGATCGTTGGCCGGCTCGGTCGCGTCGTCCCAGTCGTAGCGCAGGTGCCGGGCCACCAGCACGGCCAGCAGGTCCGCCGCCGACATGCTCGACGTCGGATGCCCCGATCCAGCCGCGGTACTGCACCTGATCGAGTCCACGCGTAGTTGCTGGGCGAGCTCGTGCAGCTCGTCCAGGCCTGCCTCGGCCGCGGACATCTGAATCCCCTGAGCACGATCGTCGTGGATCGCGTTCGTCTCCGCTGCGTCATTCGGCGTCTGCATTGCCTCCATGTTTCGTTCTTCAGCGCTCTGCTTCATGGGAAGCTCCCTTCTTTCGTAGGTCAACGGCGCCCGGACGGGGCCGCCGCGTGATGGACAGACGCGCAGCCTCG
>Ga0335073_10015134_pt1 | contig 10795 bp, 10 predicted proteins | sample Lox_Sample_22_FD_207093 | JGI IMG/M metagenome (GOLD analysis project Ga0335073, IMG submission 207093) | Soil microbial communities from Loxahatchee National Wildlife Refuge, Florida, United States - Lox_Sample_2.2 | ecosystem: Environmental > Terrestrial > Soil > Wetlands | place: USA...
TGAGCAAGGGCCGGATGGACCTGATGCTCGGCCGCGGCAACACCGCCCCGGTGTACCCGTGGTTCGGCCAGGACATCAGGCAGGGCCTGCCGCTCGCGCTGGAGAACTACAACCTGCTGCACCGGCTGTGGCGCGAGGACGTGGTCGACTGGAAGGGGAAGTTCCGCACGCCGCTGCAGGGCTTCACCTCCATCCCGAGGCCTCTCGATGACGTGCCGCCGTTCGTCTGGCACGGCTCGATCCGCTCGCCTGAGATCGCCGAGCAGGCCGCCTATTACGGCGACGGCTTCTTCGCCAACAACATCTTCTGGCCGAAGGAGCACTACATGCGGCTGATCCGGTTCTACCGGCAGCGGTTCGCCCACTACGGGCACGGCACGGAAAAGCAGGCGATCGTGGGCCTCGGCGGGCAGGCGTACATCGCGAAGAACTCCCAGGACGCCAAGCGCGAGTTCCGGCCGTACTTCAACGAGGCGCCCGTCTACGGGCACGGGCCGTCCATGGAGGACTTCATGGCGATGACCCCGCTGTCGGTGGGCTCGCCGCAGGAGGTCATCGACAAGACGCTCACCTTCCGCGAGCACTTCGGCGACTACCAGCGCCAGCTGTTCCTGATGGACCACGCCGGCCTGCCGGTGAAGACCGTGCTCGAGCAGCTCGAGCTGCTCGGTGGCGAGGTCATCCCGGTGCTGCGCAAGGAGATCGAGGCCCGCCAGGACCCCGAGACCGCGCCGGCCCCGACCCACGAGCTGCGCCGCACGGCGAAGTACGGCGACCAGCCGGCCCGCCAGCCCCGGCCCAACGCCAACCGCGGCGACAACGTCACCGGTTCGTCCCCCTATCAGGACAGCGACCCGGAGGTCGCGACCGAGTACCCGGAGCTCTGACGGCCATGGCCGACAGGAGGCACCCCTCCAACGACGCGTGGGAGGCGCTGCTCGCCGCCCACGCGTCGCTGATCAAGCGGTTCGCCGCCACCGACGTCTGGGAGGACCTCTCCATGCGGGAATACGACGTCCTCTACACGCTGTCGAAGTGCCCGGCGCCGATCCGGCTGTCCGAGCTGAACCGGCACGTGCTGCTCAGCCAGCCGGCCCTGTCTAGGATGGTGGACCGGCTGGCGGACCGCGGGCTCGTCCGCCGTGAGGCGGACCCGGCGGACGGGCGGAGCGTGCGCCTGTCGCTCAGCGACTCGGGCGCGGCGCTGCAGCGCAGGATCGGCCGCCGGCACGCCCGCGACGTGGCTCACGCCATGACCGCGGAACTCAACCCCGCCGAGGTCCGCCAGCTGGAAGAGATCTGCTCGAAGCTGGCAGTAGCCCCGGTACGTTCAGGAGAATCTCAATGAGCACCTATCGAGTCGCGGTGATCAGCGCGGGCACCAGCGACCCCTCGTCGACCCGGCTGCTCGCCGATCGCGCCGCGCAGCGCGTCGCGGCGCTCGCGGGGCGCCGCGGGCACACCGTGACCACCAGCGTGATCGAGCTGCGCGAGATCGCCACCGACATCACCACCGCGCTGACCTCTCAGCTGATCACCCCGCGGCTGCGGCAGGCGATCGGCGCGCTCGCCGCGGCCGACGGCATCATCGCCGCCACCCCGGTCTACAAGGCCGCCGCGAGCGGGCTGTTCACCTCGTTCTTCGACGTGCTCGATGGCGACCTGCTCATCGCCAAGCCGGTGATGCTCGCGGCGACCGCGGGCACGGCCAGGCACGCCCTGGCCGTGGACGGGGAGATGCGCTCGCTGTTCGCGTTCCTGCGCACCATGACGACGCCGACGTCGCTGTTCGCCGCCCCCGAGGACTGGAGCGACGCAGGCCTGGCCACGCGCGTCGACCGGGCCGCGCTCGAGCTCGTGCTGCTGATGGAGAGCGGCTTCGCCGGGAAGGTCAGGGACGAGTCCTGGGACACTTACCAGCACGAGTTCGGCGGCGCGGGCGGGGCTGAGACCGGGATCGACCTCGACACCGACCTGATGCGCCTGGCGACCGGCGGCTCCGCCGCCTGACCTTTCATGGCCACGCTGCCGGGCGCGATCGCCGACGCCGCCGCGCTGTTCGCGGGAACCAACGTCGACGACCTCGTTGTGCTCGCGGTGCTCAGCGCGTCGTCGCGGGCCGCCGGCCGTCCCCGGCGGTGGGAGATCTGGGCCGGGCAGTACGCCGGGACCGGCGTGCTGGTAGCGGTGTCACTCGCCGCCGCGCGCGGCCTGGACCTGGTGCCGCGCGGCTGGCTCTGGCTGCTCGGCCTGCTGCCGCTCGCCCTGGGCGGCTGGAAGCTGGCCACGGCGGTCCGGGCGCGCCGCCGCGGCGAGCAGGCGCCCGCCGCGGCGCCCGGCGGCCTGCCCGGCGTGACCGGGCTGGCCGTCGCCAACGGCGGCGACAACATCGCCGCCTACGCGCCGTTCTTCGCGGCCGGGGGGACTGGCGGCGTCACGGTCACGATCGCGGTGTTCGCCGTCGGCGTCGCCGTCTGGTGCCTGGCCGGGTCCTGGCTGGTGTCGCACCGCCGTGTCGCGGACATCCTCGCCGAGCGTGGGCAGTGGGTCATTCCGGCCGTGTACGTGCTGGTCGCCGTCTACATCTTCTGGAAAACCGGGGCCTTCAGCGGTAGCCGGTGATCGAGGGGGCAGGGGTTATATGGGAGGCTGATCCCCGTGCCACAGCCAGAACCTGCGCCTGAGCCGCAGCCAGTGGTGGTACCGCTGACGGCGGCGGCGATCTTCCTCGTGCTGACCGTGAACCCGGGCGGAGAGCCAACTGTCAGGGACCTGCTGCCTGACATCGCCGGCCTGCAGCGCTCGGTCGGCTTCCGCCGCCCGGAAGACGCGCTCGCGGTGGTCGCCGGGATCGGCTCCCACGCCTGGGACCGGCTGTTCGACGGGCCGCGTCCCGCCCAGCTGCACCCGTTCCGCGAGTTGCGCGGTCCCCGTCACGTGGCCCCGGCCACTCCCGGCGACCTGCTCTTCCATATCAGGGCCACCCGGATGGACCTGTGCTTCGAGTTCGCCACGCAGGTCATGAACCGGCTCCGCGGCGCGGCCACGGTGGCGGACGAAGTGCAGGGCTTCAAGTACTTCGACGAGCGCGACCTCATGGGGTTCGTCGACGGCACCGAGTCGCCCGGGGGCGCGGCCGGCGTCCGGGCGGCGATCGTCGGCGCCGAGGCCGACCCGGACTTCGCGGCCGGCAGCTACGTGATGGTGCAGAAGTACGTGCACGACATGGCGGCCTGGAATTCGCTGCCGGTCGAGGACCAGGAGCGCGCGATAGGCCGCTCGAAGCTGGACGACATCGAGATGCCCGACGACGTGAAGCCGGCCGACTCGCACGTGGCGCTGAACACGATCACCGGCCCGGACGGCGAGGAACGGCAGATCGTCCGGGCGAACATGCCGTTCGGCAGCGTGGCGACAGAAGAATTCGGCACCTATTACATCGCCTACGCCGCCGACCTGTCGGTCACAGAGCAGATGCTGAGGAACATGTTCCTTGGCGACCCGCCCGGCAACACCGACCGCATCCTCGACTTCTCCACGGCGCTCACCGGCGGCGTGTTCTTCGCTCCGTCCGCGGATTTTCTCGACGACCCGCCCGGTCCTCCGGGCGCGGCGCAGGACGCCGCCGCGGGCGACGTGGACGACTCAGAAGCCGCCACGGCGCCGGCGGGAGACGGCTCACTCGGCATTGGCTCGCTCAAGGGATTAGGGGTAAGGCCCTGGCCACGAAAGGCACTGTGATGGACAACCTGCACCGCGAACTCGCCCCGATCTCAGCCGCCGCGTGGGCCGGCATCGAAGAAGAGGCGACGCGCACCTTCAAGCGGCACGTCGCCGGCCGTCGTGTCGTCGACGTCACCGGTCCGGACGGCCTCTCGCTGGCCGGCGTCGGCACCGGCCACCGGACCCCCATCGACTCGCCGGAAGACGGCATCGGCGCGGTGCTGCGGGGCTGGATGCCCGTGGTGGAGCTGACCGTGCCGTTCACCCTGTCCCGGGCCCAGATCGACGACGTCGAGCGCGGCGCGCAGGACGCGGACTGGGACCCGGTGAAGGACGCCGCCAAGAAGATCGCCTTCGCGGAGGACCGGGCGATCTTCGACGGTTACGAGGCGGCCCAGATCACCGGCCTCAGGCCGGCGTCGTCGAACCCGGGGCTCACGCTGCCCGCCGACGTGAAGTCGTATCCCGACCTGGTCAGCAAGGCGATAAGCGAGCTGCGGCTGGCCGGCGTGGGCGGGCCGTACTCCCTGCTGCTGTCCGCCGACGCTTATACGGCGGTCAGCGAGACATCCGACCACGGCTACCCCGTCCGTGAGCACCTGGCCCGCCTGCTCGACGGCGACATCGTCTGGGCGCCGGCGATCGACGGCGCTGTGCTGCTGTCCGGCCGGGGCGGCGACTACGAGTTCCGGATCGGCCAGGACCTGTCGATCGGCTACCTGTCTCACGACGCGGACCAGGTACAGCTCTACTTCATCGAGACGTTCACCTTCCTCGTCTACACCACCGAGGCCAGCGTCTCCATCACCGCCTGACTCTGCCCGGGTAACGCGGGTTATCGCCACCAGCCGCGCTCGAGGGCGCGGTCGGTGCCGTGGGTCTTGTCGAGCGCGTCGAGCTCGGCCATGTCCTGCGCGGACAGGGTGAAGTCGAAGACCTGCGCGTTCTCCGCGATCCGCTCGCGGTGCGTGGACTTGGGGATGGCCGGAACGCCGTGCTGGAGGCACCAGCGCAGCAGCACCTGCGCCGGGGTCCGCCCGGCCCGCGCGGCGATCTCCGCCACCCGCTTGTTGGACAGGTGGCGCCCGGTGCCGAGCGGGCTGTAGGCCTCAAGGACGACCCCCGCGCGCAGGCACGCGTCAAGCAGCCCGCGCCGGTAGTGCACCGCGCTGAAGTCGATCTGGTTGGCGGCCGGCGGGACGCTGCCGGCGGCGATCACCTGGCCGAGTTCGGCGGCGCCGAAGTTGGAGACGCCGACCGACGTGGCCAGCCCGCGTTCCCTGGCCCGCTCCATCCCCGGCCACGCCCACAGCGGGCCGCCCTGGGGCCAGTGCACGAGGTACAGGTCCACGTGGTCCACACCGAGGCGGCGCAGGCTCGCCCCGGCCTCGGCGACCGGGTCCTTGCGGCCCGGGTAGAACTTCGTGGTGATGAACACCTCGCCGCGGGGCACGCCGCTGTCGCGCAGCGCTTTCCCGACGCTCTCCTCGTTGCCGTAGGCCTGGGCGGTGTCGATGTGCCGGTAACCGAGCTCCAGGGCCCACCGTACGGCGTTCACGCACGTGGGCCCGTCCGGCACCTGCCACACACCCAGCCCCAGCATGGGCAGCTTGTTCCCGTCGGCGAGTTCGACGGCGCGGCCGTCCTCGGTCACGGCGCCGGCGGTCATCCGAGTGAGGCCTCCAGCGTGATCTCGGGCACACCCGCCAGCGCCTTGCTCACCGGGCAGTTCGCCTTGGCCGCCTCGGCCGCCTTGACGAACGTGGCCTCGTCGATGCCCGGCACCCGGCCCCGCGTGACCAGGGCGATGTTCGTGATCGTGGGTGCCCCGTCGACGAGCCGCAAGGTCACCGCGGCGTCGGTCTGCACCGCCTCCACGGGCGTGCCGGCCCGCTCGAGGGCGGCCGACAGGGCCATCGAGAAGCAGGCCGCGTGCGCGGCGGCGATCAGCTGCTCAGGGTTCGAGCCGGGACCGTCCTCGAAGCGGGACTTGAAGGTGTACCCACCGCCGATCGAGTCTCCCGCGGTGAAGGTACCGGTGCCCGTCTGCAGGCCACCCTTCCACTCGGCGCTTCCCTTTGCCGGCATGATGTCCTCCGTCCTTGGCCGTCGGCTGTGGCGGCTCTTGTGCCGAGACTATCGGGAGCCGGATAGTCTGGCTCCGCAACCCCGCGCCCAACCACGCTGCGCAGGGCTTGACTCCGGGTTACTCCGGGCGAAGGATTTCCGCGGACCCTGGGAACTTTCCGGTCGTCTAGGGAATTATCAGGGTAAACGTGGAGGAGCCCGCGCCGTGTCAGGCATGAACTCGGGGCTGAACCCAGCCGACCCCACGATCGTGGCCGCCTTCCGGTCGGCGCTGCTTCACCAGTGGGCGATCGTGGCTCTTATCTTCGTACTGCTGCTGCTGGTGTGGAGCGCCAGCAGGAACTGGGCCGGCGGTGACGGCGCGGCGACCACGCCGGCCGTTCCGTGGCGTGAGCCCCGGGCGCGCCGCCTGCTGCGGATCGGCTTCGGCGTGCTGTGGGTGTTCGACGGGATCCTGCAGGCCCAGCCGCAGATGGCGGGCGGCCTGCCGCAGGAGGTCATCCAGCCCGCGGCGGACGGCTCACCGGGCTGGGTGCTGCACCTGGTCAACTGGGGGGCGTCGATCTGGACCTACCACCCGATCCAGGCCGGCGCGGCGTCGGTCTGGATCCAGGTCGGGATCGGCATGTGGCTGATCTTCGGGATACGCGGCTGGTCGTCCCGGCTCGCCGGCGTGGCCAGCGTGGGTTGGGGGCTGATCGTCTGGGCGTTCGGCGAGGCGTTCGGCGCCATCTTCGCGCCGGGGCTCACGGTCCTGTTCGGCGCCCCTGGAGCGGTGCTCATCTACGTGGTGGCGGGGATCGGAGTCGCGCTGCCCGAGCGGGCATGGGAGAGTGCGAGGACCGGCCGGCTGATCCTCGGCGGGATGGGCGTGTTCTTCGCCGGCATGGCGCTGCTCCAGGCATGGCCGGGTCGCGGCTTCTGGCAGGGCAAGGTGGCCGGCCAGCCGGGCTCGCTGGCCGGCATGATCCAGTCGATGGCCACCACGTCGCAGCCGCATGTGCTGTCCTCGATCGTCTCGGCGTTCGGGCGGTTGACCTCCGCCCACGGGTTCGCGGTGAACCTGGTCGCGGTCATCGCGCTCGCCGCGATCGGGGCGGCGTTCTGCGTGAGCGCGCTGCGCGGTGACGCGCGGCTGGCGCGGATCGCGGTGCTGGTCGCCGGGGTGTTCTGCCTGGCCGACTGGCTGCTGATCGAGGACCTTGGCTTCTTCGGCGGGGTGGGCACCGACCCGAACAGCATGATCCCCCTGATCCTGCTGTTCACGGCGGGCTACCTCGCGCTGTCCCCCGTGCCGCGGCCGGTGCCCGCCGCCGCGCTGGCGGAAGCCGCGCAGCCAGCGGAGGCGACTGGGGCGGTCGCGGCGGCCGCGGCGCCCGAGCCCGCCGGGACGGCGGCGGTCGCGGAGCCGGCCGAGCCGGCCGAGCCGGCCGAGCCGGCGCCGGCCGCCGAGCCAGCCGAATCCGATGCTTCGCCACCGTCCCGGCTCCGGGGGTGGCTGGACGCGCTGGGGCGGCGGTTCGCCACGCTCGGCGCCAGGGCGGTTGTCGCCCTGGGCGCGGTCGGGGTGATCGTGGTCGGCGCGGCGCCGATGGCGCTGGCCTCGGCGAGCGGCAACGCGGACCCGATCATCGCCCAGGCGATCTCGGGCGGGTCGGCCCCGGTCGACAGCCCCGCCCCCGGCTTCACGCTCACCAGCCAGGACGGCCGCCTGGTCTCGCTGTCCAGCCTGCGGGGCAAGGTCGTGCTGCTGACGTTCCTCGACCCGGTGTGCACGACCGACTGCCCGATCATCGCCCAGGAGTTCCGCGCGGCCGACGCGATGCTCGGCGCCAAGGCCAGCGACACCGAACTCGTCGCGGTCGTCGCCAACCCGACCTACACGTCCATCGCCTTCACCCAGGCGTTCACCAGGCAGGAAGGCCTCAACCAGGTGTCCAACTGGCTGTACCTGACCGGCTCGCTGAGCCAGCTCGCGGCGGTCTGGCACCAGTACGGCATCGAGGTGGAGAACCTGCCCGCCGGCGGAATGACGGCGCACAACGACCTCGCCTTCGTGATCAGCCCCTCCGGCCGGCTCCGCCAGGAGCTCAGCGACGACCCCGGCCCGGGGACGGCCGCCACGCAGTCCTCGTTCGCCGGGCTGCTCGCCAACTCGGTGCTGCAGGTGATGGGCTGATGGCGGGCGAGGATCGCCGGCCCGCGTCACGGCCGCGGCGGTGGCGCCCGCGGCCGCGGGCGGCCGCGGCCGGGGCCGTGGCCGCTGGCGGCCTGCTGCTCGCCGGCTGCGCCTCGGCGGCCGCTCCGGCCCCCGCGCCCACCCCCGCCCCGGCCCGGCCTGCGGCGGTGACCGCTCCGCTGGCCACGTCGCTGGCGGGAGCCGGCGGCCGGACCTGGGCGATCGTGGTGATGGGGGGCTCGGCCGCGGACGAGAACAACTTCTGGGAACTGTTCACCCGCCCCGCGGGCAGCGCCCAGTGGACCCTGGTCACCCCGCCGGGCGTGGCCGATAACGGCGGCCTCGTCGCGGCGGTCCCCGCCGCCGGGCAGGGACTGGACGTCGCCTTCCGGCCCAGCCAGGGCCTGACCTTCTCCCCGCTCGCGCTGACCGGCGACGGCGGCAGGACCTGGGGCGCCGGGCTGCTCGACGCGTCGGTCGCGGCCGTCCCCGACGCGCTTGCCCTGGGCGGCGGAAAGATGCTCGCCCTGCTCGGCGACGGCGCCATCGAGCAGGCGGCCACGTCCGGCGCGGCCTGGAGGCGGCTAGCGGCCCCCGGCGCGGTCGCCGCGTCCGCGGCCGGCCGCGCCTGCGAGGTCACAGGGCTGACCGCCGTCTCGCTCACCGCGTCGGGCACGCCGCTGGTGGCGGCGTCGTGCGCGCGTCCCGGCGTCGCCGGCATCTTCGTCCCGGCCGGCGCGAGCTGGCAGGCGACCGGGCCCTCGGCCGGCGGCCGGCTCGCCGGCCAGCGGGTCCAGGTGATCCGGCTCACCCAGTACGCGGCCGCGCGGAACGCAGCGGGGAACGCCGCCGCGAACACCGCGGGGAACATGGCGCTCCTACAGGCCGGAACCGGCCAGGCGGCGAGCCTGCTCGCCGCCTGGACCACCGACGGCACGCACTGGACCGTGTCGCCCGCGCTTCCGGCGGGCGGTACGGTCCTCGCCTCCGGCGCGGGGCCAGGCACCTCGGCCTGGGTGCTGCTGGCCGGCGGCCGCGCGGAGACCGTCGCCGGGCCGGGGGCGGCCTGGCGGGCGCTGCCCACGCCGCCGCGCGGCACCACCGTGCTGGCGGCCGGCCAGGCCGGCACACTCGACGCGCTTGCCGCGTCCGGCAGCACACTCACCGTCTTCCAGCTGACCGCGGCGGGGACCTGGCGCCAGACCCAGGCCATCAGCGTGCCGGTCCAGCTCGGCTCGTCAAGCTGACCGGGCGAAAGTTACGAAACAAGTCGTAATCGCACGTTGCTGGTGCCGGCGCCCGGCCGGCTCATACGGTGGAGTAGCCGGATGGCCGGGCGGTCAGAGGTGGCGACGGTGGCGGGAGGCGAATACATGCGGGGATGGCGGCTGGGCTTGGCGGCTGGGCTGAGCCACATGCTGCGGTGGGCGCGGTCATCGCGGTGGGACATCATCTGGGCGGTGTTCGTCGCGCTGAACCTGGCGGTGATGCGGCTCGATCCGGAGTGGGGGACCGTGCCCTTCCTGGTCATCTGGATCAGCCTCACGGTGATCTACGGGTTCCGGATGTGGCGGCTGCAGCCGGTCCTGCTGACGTTCGCGGTGGTGACGCTCGCGACCGGGACCATCATCGGGATCCAGGTCATCGACGGCCAGCAGGACGCCGACTACCTGGCCGACGTCCCGCTGGTCGCGCTGATGTTCCTGGTCATGGTCTGGCACGGGCGGCGCCGGCAGGCGGCGCTCGACGAGCGGCTGGCGGCGCTCGACGAACTGCAGCGGGTGAGCCAGGAGAACCTGCGCCTGCTGGAACAGCAGCGGCTGTTCCTGCTCGACGCGTCGCACGAGCTGGGCACCCCGATCACGGTCGCGCTCGGTCACGCGGAGCTGATCGAGCAGGCGGCCACCGACGAGGTGGTCGCCGAGGACGCCCGTGTGGTGGTCGGCGAGCTCGGCCGGCTGCGCAGGCTGGCGGGCCGGCTGCTGCTGCTGACGTCGGCGGATACCCCCGGCTTCCTGCACCTGGCGCCGGTCGCGGTCGACACGGTGGTGATGGAGGCGCTCGACCGGTGGGGTTACGCGCCGCGCCGCTGGCGGCTGGGCGAAGTGAACGAGGGGATCGTCCTCGGCGACGGCGACCGGCTGGCGGTGGCGATGGACGCCCTGCTCGAGAACGCGATCGCGCACACGGAGGCCGACGACGTCATCGAGCTCAGCGCGCGGATCCAGAACGGCTACGCGGTGCTCGCCGTGACGGACTCGGGCTGCGGGATCCCCGAAGCGGACCTGGAGCGCATCTTCGGCCGGTTTTCCCGCGCGACCCCGTTCCGCAGCCGCGAGGCCGGCGGGTTCGGGCTTGGGCTGCCCGTGGTCGCGGCGATCGCCGAGGCCCACCACGGCTCCGTCCGGGTCACAAGCAGCGTCGGCCGCGGCTCAACCTTCGAATTGCACGTCCCCGCCGCCGGGGAAGCCGCCGGTGCGGCGAAGTCACCACCGGTACGTTCGGGAAAATCTTTTTTATCCGGAACGTACCGGTGCGGCTCTCCCACCCCCATTACTCCACGAGGGTGACCGGCAGCAGCACGACCGGTGGCGTGGTGGGCCGCGCGGTCCCTCCGGCCGGCTCGACCGTGACGCCGAGACGGTCTCCCGGCACCACCCCCACGGCCAGAACGGGCGTTGTCGAGCCCCCCCGGCTGGCGGGAAGCAGGCCGGCGGACCGGGCGCCCGAGGAGCTCAGCACCCACAACTGGTAGACGCGGGTGCCCGCCGGAGCGGGCATGTCGGCGCTGACGACGACCGCCTC